>BNJU01000769.1_pt1:0-377500 | contig 674697 bp, 769 predicted proteins | sample 8539281 | NCBI WGS metagenome assembly BNJU01 (sample SAMD00202456, study PRJDB9452) | human saliva metagenome | isolation source: human saliva | place: Japan
CCAGTCTATTCTTATGCTTAGCCCCCTCAGTCAAACCGTTACGTAAATAGACCGAGCAAGTCTTATTAATAAGCTGGTGGGCTTTGCAGTAATCTACAAAATCTGGATACCAAAAGGATCCGCAAATGGAAAAGATCAAAGGCATCCTATCACTACTATAAAGGCTGGAAATAGCAGCCAAACCACCCAGCGAATAGCCTCCGTAAGCCATGCGACTTTCATCCAGTCGAAACTCTTGTGCGATGCTTTTAAAAATATGGCCAAATAGATGGTCATGATAGCTGGCTAGCTTACCGCCAAAATCAGGGCTCCCAGGTCTCAAAGCCTGAGCCTGCCAAGGTGTAAAATCATCCAGGCGATTCTGAGGTTCAAGTCCAACCAGGATAGCAGAATCTGCGATTTTTCCCAGATACTCAAGCTGCCCATCGTTCAGAAAAACAGCTGGATAAGCCTTCTTGGAATCATAGGACTCAGGAAGGGCAATCGTCACCTGAATACCCTGGCAGACAAAGTCTTTATTTATTAACAAAGTCATTAACCTTTTCAAGAGAATCAATCACAGATGGACCGTAATCCATAAGCTCATCATAAGAAATAGTCATGATTTTCTTGTTTTTAACGGCTGGAACATTTTCAAGAACAGCGTTCTTTTCCATCTTGTCTGTTGCTTCCTTGTCCATGGCCTTATTACGGTCACTGGTTACATAGATAATCAATTCTGGTTCCATTGACACGAGATTTTCCAGAGTCAAATCTGATGTTCCTGTCGCAACATTGGTATAACCAAGCTGATTGAGCATGCTTTCCTGGAGGGCAGATTTGTAAGTTCCAAAGGTCTCATCGTTGTAAGCACACATGATAAGAGCCTTCTTCAAGTCTTTGTCAGAAGACTTGTTTTTCTTTTTAACGGCGTCGATACGCTTTTGGAGTTGTCCTGCATACTTGTCTGCCTTGTCTTGGACGTTGAAAATGTCACCAATATTTTTAACATCTTCGATGATATTATTCAAATCTTGTTTAGTTGTTGAGACAGAAGCTTTTTGGGTATAAACAGGAATGTCGTTGCTGTTCCATGTACTGATGGTTCCCATTGACTTGTCTGAGAACATCATGTTACGACCAATAAGAGCATCTGGTCCGTAAGCCAAGATGGCTTCTTGAGAAATTGTTTTCTTATCACCGATATGTGGGATTGAAGCAATGTCATCCTTATATTTATCGGTTACTTCATTGTCAGGGTTAAGCATACCGACAATTTTGTCTTTCAAACCAAGCTCAATCAAGATTTCAGTTGATGAAAGGTTATTGGTGATAACCTTTTCTGGTGCCTTTTTGAAGACTTGATCTAGCTCAGTTCCTTTATCGTCATAAGTTTTGACAGTCAAAGGATACTGGGTTTCTGACTTGGTCTTTTTCACCGTTTCTTTTGCTGATGATGACGATGATGTGCTGTTTTTATATGTAGAACTGCATGCTGTCAATGTGAGGACTGCTGCAGCGATTAATGCGATACGAAATGTTTTCTTGTTCATAAGGCCTTCCTTTCCTAGGCTTATAAATACTGAATCATTGCCTGCTGGTCATCCGTCCAAGTAATACGACTCTGAACATCATAAACCGCCTGCAAGGATTGTGGGGTTACGGCATCCCTTGGGACACCTTGGGCAACAATCTCACCCCCTTTCATTAAGTAGATATAATCTGAAAAACGACAGGCCAATTGAATATCGTGGAGAACTGCGAGAACATTAATGCCGAGTTCCTTGACCAAGGCCAACATCTCCAACTGATACTTAATGTCCAAATGATTGGTAGGCTCATCCAATAAAGGAGTTTGGGTTCCTGAGCCAAGGCACGTGCTAGGATGACTCTTTGTTTTTCGCCACCTGATAGGGACGAATAATAGCGTGCCTTCTTTTCAGACATGCCAACCTTGTCTAGGGCATCCTGAACGAGCAAGTGGTCCCGATCCGATTCTTTTTGCAAAAAGGAAAGATGGGGCGTTCGGCCAAGCATGACAATTTCTTCCACCGTACAATCAAACTGAAGGGTGTTAAACTGTGTCACAACTGCCATTTCTTTTGCAGTTTCCTTGAGGCTTACCTGATCTAGGGATTTTCCATCAAGAAAAATCTGACCGCTATCTGGTTGCAACTGGCGGTAAATGGTTTTGAGCAAGGTTGATTTGCCACTCCCATTTGGTCCCAGTATGGTCTGGAATTGCCCACCTTCAACCTCTAGGGAGACACCGTTTAGGATTTTTTTCTCTCCAATCGAATAATGAATATCCTGACACTTTACATCCATAAGTCTAAACCACCTTCCTACGATTTCTAGTCACAATATAAATAAAGAAAGGTGCGCCAACTAAGGCTGTAAAGATACCGATAGGTAGCTCTGCATTTTTGACGAGGATTCTCGCTAAAACGTCTTCCCAAACCACAAACAATGAACCTAAGAGAGTTGCCACTGGAAAAAGCTTACGATAGTTAGTCCCGACTAAACTTCTAGCAATATGAGGGGTAATCAAGCCGACAAAACCGATAATCCCACAGCTAGCAACCAAGACGGCCGTTATGACCGCAACAATGGCAATATAAAGATACCAGTAGAGTTTAAGTGGAATCCCTAAAGTCAAAGCTGCCTCATCTCCCATCATCATGGCATTGAAGACACGATACTGAGTTGAGAAAAAGAGAAAGGCCAAACCAACCACTACTGCTGGAAGCATCAAATCTGACCAAGATGTTCCTGTCAATGAACCCATGGTCCAAAACTTAATGGTCATAACACTGTCTGCTGTCGCTCCAATAGAGATTATAAAATTGGCAAAGGCAATGAAGAGGGCGTTGACAACTGTTCCAGATAAAATCAAGCCAGATGTGGTCACTCTCCCCTGCATAGAGGCAATGATTAGGACAAGAACCGTCGCTAGGATAGCCCCCATAAAGGCACCCAAGCCTACCACAGCTTTAAGGCCTAAAATGATGGCCAAGGTTGCTCCAAACGTTGCTCCTGCCGAGATTCCCAGGATATAGGGTTCGGCAATCGGATTATTAACCGTTGACTGCATGACACTCCCAGACATGGAAAGACCTGCACCAACTATTAACCCTAGGAGAACCCTAGGAACTCGCATATTCCAGATAATAGCTTCAAGTGGCTTGGCTATACTATGACTGGCAACCGGAAGCCCCAATTTACTGAAGATGACACCATAGGTATCACCTATATCTATAGTGACCGCCCCTAAAGACACTGCTATAAAAACTGACGCTACTAGTAAAACTAGCAACAAACAGAGCAGGCTTAGGTAGCGGGAAAAAACAAGGTGTTTTGTTTTTTTAAAAGGCATTAGCACCTCCTTTCCACCTGTAATATCAGAAAATTTTGACAATACTCTTCTAGTATAACATGCCTCAAAAAGATGGGCAAGGTCATTTGAGTATTACATAGAAAAAAGAGTAGTCATTGAACTACTCTTGGGAATCATAACTAACTGAAGCAATGAAAATCAAGCCAGCTTAGGATTTCACTTTCTCCATACTGCTACCAGCAATTTTCATGGCAAGAAGAATTATCAACACCTTAATCACAAGGGATAACCAAAGGCTCTCCGCTGATGACAGTTGCGATAAAGCATTGATTAGTGCATGGGTCATGACACAAAGCCAAAGGCTTCCGGTCTTGGTATAAATGGCGGATAAGATGAAACAATTGCTTAATAAGCCTAGCAAGAAAGGCAATAAATGAATCGTGACCAGAGAGCCATCAACGTAAAAATAGAGGATATGCCATAGTGACCAGGCTACAAAGGTACAAAGCGTGGACACTAGATAGGTCAACTTTTCTTGCAAAGTAGGCTGGAAAAAATAGCGCCAACCGATTTCTTCAATTCCACCAAAGACAAGGGCTTTGCAAAATAACATAATGGGGAGATACCAAGCCTTGAAAATCATACCTCCACTCAAGACTAGTGGTAAAAAATCCAATCCTAGAAAAATGAGGACTAAGAGATAGTTACTAAGAGGCTGTTTGACTTGGAAAAAATCTCTGACAAGTTGTTTAAAACTAGAGTGATGATAGCGGATGCTAACATAGCCTCCCCAAATGGCTGATGACAAGCCACCTAAGATAAGGGTAAAGAGGCCAATTGGAGTTCCATAATCAACCCTAACTCCTCCTGCTCTTAGCAACCAAACTAGGAGACTGACCAGTAAGATTTGTCCAAGGGTCCCCACTAGATAAAGCAACAAGGCTTGTTTTCTTTTCATATCTTGCTTCCTTTTTCTTGCCTATTTAAAACCTTCTTCTCACCTTAAGCTAGTCCATATCCACCCATTTGCCATTGTCCATGATAAAGGGTTTGGCTAGACCCGGTCCAGTATAATCCTTGTACTTGGTTGTGAGATACTTGTAGCAATCTTTCTTACTAGCAAAATTTTTATGGCTTGGTAGGGCTCTTCGAAGGTCAATTTTTCGACAAATAAGTATCCATCTGTCGTAGGTACCAGGACGCCAACGTGACCGACAAAAAGGGAATCTCCATCCAGATTATCGTGGACAACGACTGACAGCATGCGTGCCTTGTCATCAAAGGTGAACTGCTTGTAGTAATCCTCCATATGCTTGGCATGAATCTTGACATCTTGGGTGGCTTCAGTCTTGACCCTTGAAAGAGAATTTCAAAATTTTCCTGATCCTTGGCATCAAAGAGCTTGCCCTTGTCAATAGCGTCCTTATCTTGGAAAAGGAGCTCACTATCACTTTTGACTTGTGGAATCTTGATTTTGCCTTTCAGTAGCGTATAGGTGTTGATACGACAGTTGGTGCCGATAAAGTCACCATGCTTGGCTGTCCACAGGCTACTGATTTTTTCCACATCATAGTCTGTTTTGCTAAATGGTGCAAAATCCCCAGAAAGTCCAACAGAACCCACGGTATCATTGTAATCCCTAACCAGATTGATAAAGTTATCCACACTCCCCTTTTCCAAATGTTTCGAGAGAATGGAGCGCACTTCATTAAGACTGGCCTTGCTATTAAGGTTGGAGTAGCTTGGTTTTTCCTCCTTTTTGTGGATATGTGCAAAAACTGCTAGACCGACGAGTAATAGGCTAGCGATAGATAAAAGAATTAGCGTCTGTTTTTTCAGATGTTTCATAGGCGCCTCCTTGGCTTCATTATACCAGATTTTGCTGACTGCTCATTCTCAAGATGCTTTTTCTTGTGGATAAAGACTTTTACTTGAGACTTTCCTTAGGTGATAGCGGACGCCAGCGAACTCCTTCGAAGTTCCATGGCTAATTTTTGAGCCTAAAGTCTCAAAAATTCCGAACGCCTGAAATACCAATGCTTCAGGCGTTTTTATCACGGCGTAAAGTCTCAGTTTAGACTCACACCATTTGAAGACTATGGAATGTTATCTTTTTTTCTCTATTTTTTTATTATTTCCAAAATAGTTGTTCAATTTTTATTATATTATCTACAACTTTTTCGGGACTTTCCGATAAATCATTATCAATCCAAAAAGAAATAATGGTTTCAAAAGATGCAGAGAAGGCTTTTATCACAATTTCATCTGAAATCTTCGTATTTTTCTTGATCTTTTCTCTAATAGTTTTGTTGTTATTTATTAAGTCGCAAATTAGTTGTTGAACTTTATCTTTAAATTGAACGTGAGGTGCTTTTGATATTGCTTTAAAATGTTTATAGTCATTTTTAATTAATAGTAGAGCCTTTAAAAGCATGTCCTCTTTATCTAAATTTCCTTGAGCTAAAATCTCCCAAAATCTTTGCATCGTCTCTGTTCCGATAGAGTATGCTAAATCATCCTTATCAAGAAAATGTTGGTAAAATGTTCCCCTACTAACATTTGCTCTCTGAGTTATATTTCCAATGGTTATTTTTGAGTACTCCATTTCAAGTAGGAGGTCTATCAAGGCAGACTTGAGGTTAGTAACGCTATTAGTCTTTCTTTTATTTGTCATTTTTTCCTTAATTAAACATATTGTTTGATGTTGTCATGGTCAATATATGGGTATTATTATATTCTTTTTATGTGAATTGTAAAAGTAAAAAAAGACTGTTTTATGTTCACTAAGATAATTGATGCATCATTAATCATTTAACAAAATAATTAATGAAGGGAATAGAATTTAATGACAAAATCAAGAAAAATTCTAGGATTTATAGGGCTAGTTTTAGCACTCTTTATGGGAGCTTTAGATGCAACGATTGTTAATATCGCCCTACCAAATATTATGGAAGACTTACATACTGGATTGACTGATACAAGTTGGGTAGCAACAATCTATGTTTTAGCAATGTCTGTATTTATTATTACTGTTTCAAAACTCGCTGATATCTACGGTAGAAAATTGGTTATGCTAATTGGTGTTGTAATATTTGGTATTTTCTCATTCGCCTGCATGATGGCTGATTCATTATTACTCTTAATTATTTTTAGGTTCTTCCAAGGAATTGGAGGTGCCATATTAACTCCAATTGTTCTCCCCATGGGAATTGAACTATTGGGGAAAGAGAATACCAGCCGTATTACTGCTATTATGGGGGCCTTCAGTGCCTTAGCTGCAGCGGGAGGACCAGTAATTGGTGGTTTAATTGTCCATTGGACAACATATCATTGGATTTTTGGTATTAATGTTCCAATCGCCATTATTGCATTTTTGATGATCCTAGTGGGAACAAAAGAATCATATGATTTAACAATTTCAAAGAATATTGACAGGCTAGGTATTATTTTTCTTACTTGTACTTTAGGTGGACTTATATTTGGTTTATTAGAAGGTCGCGAGTATGGTTGGGGTTCACAAACCATCATAGCTAGTTTTGTTATTAGTGTCGTAGGCCTATTTTTCCTTTTTTTAACCGAAAGAAGAGTAAAATCACCTGTCATTGACTTAAAATTATTCAAGGAAAGTACGTTTACATCTTCAAGTCTTATTTATATGATTTTTGGATTTGCGATTATCGTACCTTCATTAATCTTAAACTATTTCTTGCAAAATGTTCGCAACTATTCTGCTTTGCATTCAGCATATCTTATTATTCCTACTTCTTTAGCTATCGTAGTAGGTATGCCGTTAGCAACTAAAATGTACCAAAAAATTAGTGCAAGATTGCTCATTAGTATCGGTTTAGTTATTACAGCAGGTGGATTATTTATGCTTAGTCTTATTCAGTATAATACCTCACAAAGCATCATTGTTTGTTGTAATGTAATTATTGGTTTAGGACTAGGATTTATGGCAATGTCCTTAACATCATCAGTAAAATATTTACCAATTAATAAGGCCGGAATTGGGTCAGGTATCGTTAACTCTTCTAGATATGTTGGACAGGCCATTGGTATGGCTCTTCTCGTTACCATTTTAAATAGTAATGTCAATATTGCTAAAACACAAATTAAGGAAACAGCGTATAACCAAATTGAAAAACGGGTTTTATCAACAGACGTAAAAAAAGTTGCTAAGAAGGAAATTGCAAAAACTTTCGATACGACTAAGAATAGTAATAGTATTTCAACCAAACAAAGCAATATGGGCGATACAATCAAAACAGCTGCTCAAAAAACAGATAATCTTCCAGAACCTAAAAAGGGGAGCAATTATAGAAAGATTTATGATACAAATCAGTTATTGATCAATGGAGTTGAAACCATTAGTTCAAGTGTCTCTCAGTTATCAAGCAGTTTAAAAACTATATCTGGAGAACAAGCTAAAGTTGGTACAGCGGTTAAATTATTAGCTCAAAGGGATGAATTATCATCTGCTCTTAAAGTCATTGTCAATGAAAAAAATGATCAGTTAAGCAGGGCATTTGATAATGTATTTATTGTAGGAGCAATCGTTGTATTGATATGTACTCCGTCAGCTCTGATGACAGAAAGCGAAAAGTTGAATAACTAAATTATTTTATAATAGGAAAAGCCAGTCTAAACTTTAGGCTGGCTCAAAATGAAGACAAGGTCCTCAGAAGTTATACTTCTGGGGATTTTTCTTGCTTTTTATGAACTTGTTCCTAAAGACCATTTTCTAAGAAAAGTCGAGGAAACGATTGATTTTTCTTTTATTTATGATCTTGTCGAAGATAGTTATTCCTCGGATAATGGTCGCCCTAGTCTAGACCCCGTTTTATTAGTTAAAATTCCGTTGATTCAATGTTTTTATGGCATTCGTTCTATGCGCCAAACCATTAAAGATATTGAGGTGAATACGGCTTACCGTTGGTTTCTTGGCTTATCTCTGGACGATAAGGTGCCTCATTTTACAACTTACGGTAAGAACTATAGCCGACGCTTTCAAAACAAGGAAGTGTTAGCACACATTTTTAGTCATGTGCTTCATCATGTTTTGGAAGCAGGGCTCATTGATCCCTCAGAAATCTTCATTGATGGGACCCATATCAAGGCAGCTGCTAATAATCATAAGTACAAAACTGTTGTTATTGATCAAAAAGCTAAATTCATGAGTGAACAACTGGAGATTGAGATTAATTTAGATAGGAGAAAACACGCAAAAAAGTTCTTAAAGCCCGCCAAAAAAGGCGAGGCTAAACCTAAGAAACAATCAACGACAGACCCAGACAGTGGTTGGTTTCATAAGGGGGAACATAAGGAAGTCTTCGCTTACAATGCTCAAGTAGCTTGTGATAAACACGGTTGGGCCTTAGCTTATACGGTTGAAGCAGGAAACATCCATGATAGTCAGGCTTTCTCTGCTCTTTTTGTCAAACTAGAACCATTCTCTCCTGAATTCATTATTGCGGATTCAGGCTATAAAACACCTAGTATTGCCAAGTTTCTTCTAGAAAAAGGGATTACACCAGTTTTCCCTTACACTAGACCAAGAGGTAAGAAAGATTTTTTACGTCCAAAAGACTTTGTCTATGACGAGCATTTTGATTGTTATCTTTGTCCAGAGAACCATGTATTAACTTATCGTACAACCACACGTGAAGGTTATCGAGAGTATAAAAGTAATCCTAAAATTTGTAAGACCTGTCCCTTGTTAGCTATTTGTACAGAAAGTCGCCAGCACCAAAAAGTTGTTGTGCGTCATATTTGGAAATGCTCTAGAAGTCTGTGAAGATATTCGCCATCAAAGTGGTATGAAAGAACGGTATCAACACCGGAAAGAAACGATAGAACGGCTATTCGGAACAGCTAAAGAATATCATAACTTACGTTATACCAGAGAAAAAGGAAAGTCCAAAATGGAAGATAAGGTTGGGCTTACTTTAGCGTGTCTAAATATCAAAAAATTGGTAAAAATGATGACAGGAAAGACCTATAATTTTACCCAAATATCTCAATATTATTGGATTATCGGAGAACTAGGTAAGAATATAAAAAAGACAAACATCAAAAACGATGTTTGTCTTTAGAATAATTATTAATTAAGCTTAAATTCTCTACAATTACAAGAAAGGTACTATTACTTATCAAATTATTGCCTCATCGTAGAGAAGAATCTAGATGATGCTTACGTAAAGCATGTAGGTGATAATTTCCTCCCAATTCTGTCCATTCAATATTGTGATAAAACCACCAAATATTGCGATATTCTTGATTACTTTGAACACCCCGAGACTCACTATAAGGTGAATAGCTAATAATTCCCGGAAAATCCTGGTCTGAAACCATAGAATCATTAGTGAAGTACATACAATGATTCAAAAAGTTACCGTCAGAATCTAACTCCAACCAATTAGATTTACAGAGACAATCAAGATTATTTTGACAAACTCCTTCGACCTTCACTGAACTTTCATCTTGTTTATCAGTCATTGCCCGAAATGCTTTTTCTTTCTTTAAAGAACTGATATTTACCAATATAACACCTGTATCAAAACTAAATTTTCCTTGTTTCAATGACATATTACTATCATGCTCTCTCACAGTGGCTACCGGATACTCTCCCATATCCATATCAAAAAGATCATCTAATTTTTTTGTAATAATTACATTTTGTCCGAGGTATAGTACTTTATCTTCCCCTACAAAATCTCCTATCACGGAGTACAAACTTTTAAAATCATAAATAATACACTCATGATTCAAATTACCATCATCAGGTATACGACAGTCTACAATCTCCGAGTCAAATTCCTCCAAACGTCTATCCATTAGTTGAAACCACTCACAGGGAAAATCATGATTTACAAGATAAAAGCGGAGTGAGCGATTATGAAAACAAATGGACTTAATAGTCGTTTGAATTTCGTACAGATTGCGAAAGTGGGATACCAAAATAATGGCTTTTTTATTGTCTTTATGCATCGGTGTAAGATAGTTTAATAAATCTCTCTTTTCTTTCATTTGGTAAAAGATATGAGACTTTGGTAACTTCCTATTTTCAATTTCTGAAATAAAGAAATTTAACGAATCCATATAACCTTTTTTATAGGCTCTCAGTGGATATCCCAGAGTCGCCAACATTGATAATCGTTCCTCTTGAATTAAAAGACTCTCATTAAACCAGTCAACCGTCCAATTACGCGATAAACTCTCTCCTCGATGTCGATAAATATAAGATCCTTTATGGATGTAGACTATTTTTTCTGATTTCAAGAAAACTTTCAAATTAAATAAGGCATCTTCCCCCGTCCTTGCCAATGGAAAGTGAAGATCATTAAGAATTTCTTTTCGATAAATTTTTGCCCAAGGAACAATTAAAGCGGCATTTTTCGACTCTCTAGAATCATTTAATAAGTTCATTACTGAATAATTGTCATAAATTTCTTCATAATAGTCATTTGACATATGGAAGTAAAAGTTAGAATCTTCATCATTGAAGCTGGTATAATTTTCAAAAACAATATCTGCTTGATATTCTTCAATTTTTTCATATAAGACTTCAACATAAGTCGGTTCAATCCAATCATCAGAGTCTATAAAAATAATATATTCAGAAGTAGCAAAGTCTAATCCTAAATTACGCGCTTCGGACACGCCTCCATTTTCCTTTTCTAGATAAACAATTCGGTTATCTCGTGCTACATATTCCTGACAAATGGCACCAGAATTATCCGTCGAACCATCATTCACAATAATGACCTCGAACTGATTAAAAGTCTGTCCTAAAATACTATCCAGACATTGCCTTAAGTATTTTTCTACATTAAAGACTGGCACAATAATGCTAACAAGTTTTTTCATTTATAAATCTCCATCATAACTACAATTAGTTTTTATCTGTATAATCCTTTTTTAATAATGTCACGATTAATTTCATATTCATAAACATTAATACTATCTAAAAATAGGTATTATTCATAAGATTTCATTAACTTCTCACTATACATATTTTCTAATCACTATTTACTCTATTATTACTAGTTACACTTGGTCTATCAATTACTAAGTATTCATTCAAAATTTCTTCAACTGCTATGAGGCGTAAACTATCACATAACCTAGCACTGAAAGTTCCTTGCTCGCAAGTTTTATGACAAACAAAACACTTACTATCATTCATTATTGCATTTTACACTTTTTCCGAAGTCAAAGAAAAATATTACTAATACTCTTTCTGAACAGTACAATTAAAATGTTCGGAAACACTAGAGATATATGGGTAAGTTCATTTTAATAGTAAACTAGAACCGAGCCAAGAAGCTGGTTCCATTGAAATCTAAAAGACGACACGTGTTCCATGAACTTGCTCAAGACCAGGTATGGCAAGAATTTGGTCACGATTAGCCACGGAGATACCACCACCGGCTAAAATCTCCAACTGACCTTCTGCTAGCCCAACCAATTCTGCAAAACGTTTCAAGCGCAAGTCTAGAGCAGTCTCGGGAGTCCCAGCACGGGTGAGCAGACGCGTCACACCGTGGTCCTTAAGCCACTGGATTGCACTAGGCTGATCTGCTTTAGGAATCTGGTCAAAGGCCATATGCATGGTGACCTCCAAGCCTCGACTGGCATCTAGCAAGGTCTTTAGAGCTTCTGTATCGAGTTGATTTTCTGAAGTCAGAGCACCCAGTGCAAAGCCGTCAACACCCAAGTCACGCGCACACTTGATATCTTCTAGCATGATAGCCAATTCCTGCTGGCTATAGACAAAGTCGCCTCCTCGTGGACGGATCATCACAATCACTTTAGCCTGATAATCCTTGGCCAGCTCAACGGCTACCTTTATGACACCAAAAGAGGGTGTCGTGCCTCCAACAGCCAGATTATCACACAACTCTACGCGTTGAGCACCAGCTTTAAAGGCTTTTTCTAAGAGAGTGACATTCTCTGCACAAAATTCATAAATTGGCATACTGAACCTCCAATTAGTTGTAGTGGCAAGCGATTACTACTTCTTCTTATGTGGAAAAAGGGGAAGGCCGAGCTTGGCGATTTTTTCCGCTGGGGTCTTCATGCCATCCTTGACCCATTTGGAAATTACTGAAACAATAGCCGAGCTCCAAAAGGAATTAAGGTAGCTACCGGCACCATTTGATGAGCTACCATTTCGTTTTTCCAAAAAATCATAAACAGCCTTGGTCAATACCTGCTCAAAATTATAATCAATGGCAAGACTGATGATTTTGGCTTCTTTTTTGACTTCCTTAAGGAGATAAACCCAGACTTGGTAAAGATCTGTCTTAAGATTATAGCCGTCCAAAGACTTCGTAATCTTTGCAATACTAGACTCAAAAACAGACTTCAAAATCTCTTCCTTGGAACCATAATTACGATAAAAGGCAGCACGGGATACACCTGCACGCTCAACCAGTTCCGATATAGTAATCTTTTTCAAGTCTTTTTTCTCCAATAATTGCAGGAGAGAAATTTCGATGGATTCTCGTGTAATTGCCTTGTTTTCTTGGTTAAATCGTTTCAGATTTTCCAAGGATTTCTCTGAGATTTTTCTTTCTGCCATAACATTCACTTTCTATCTGTCACACCTGATGAGATCTACTATGATAGCAATACACTTCATGATAAAATTGTAAAAGAAGACAAAACACTTGTCAATGTACATTATGCAGATATGAGGTATAAACCTATGAAATGGAAAATTATTGCGGATTCAGGCTGTGACTACCGTTTTTTAGACAATCTGGCATCAGATACGGAGTTTGTCAGTGTTCCTTTGACTCTCCAAGTGGGCGAAACCATTTACAGGGATGATGCCCAACTCAATATTGATCAAATGATGGAGGAGATGTATGCGACTACAACTGCTTCCAAATCTGCTTGTCCAAGTCCTGATGACTATATGAAATCCTTTGAAGGGGCAGACAATATCATCGTTGTGACGATTACTGGTACCCTTTCTGGGAGCTATAATAGTGCTGAAATTGCTAAGAAAATTTATATTGAAGAGCATCCTGATACCAAGATTCACGTGATTGATAGCCTGTCAGCTGGGGGCGAGGTCGACCTGCTCGTTCGTAAACTCAATCACTTAGTCGCTGAAGGCCTTGAGTTTGACCAAGTCCTTGATGCCATCACAGCTTACCAAGCTAAGACTAAGTTGCTCTTTGTTTTAGCCAAAGTTGATAATTTGGTGAAGAATGGTCGTCTAAGCAAACTGGTTGGCACCGTTGTTGGACTCCTCAATATCCGTATGGTCGGTGAAGCTAGTAAGACTGGTACCCTAGAGTTGCTTCAAAAAGCTCGTGGTCAAAAGAAAGCTATCAAAGCTGCCTTTGATGAATTGATCAAGGCAGGTTATACAGGTGGACATATTACGATTGCCCACCGTAACAATGGCAAATTTATTGAGCAATTCTCTGAATTGATTCGTGAAAAATTTGCCCAAGCAAGCATCGAAGTCCTTCCTACTTCTGGACTTTGTAGTTTTTATGCCGAAGAAGGTGGACTCCTTATGGGGTATGAAATTTAAGAAAATATCGAAAAGAGGCTGGACTAGATGTTCGGTCTTTTAAAATTAAATGATGTTATTAGATAATCAGTAGAATAAAATTTTATAACTAAAGATTCTCTCTTTTTCTTTGAGACAATCTAGCGTAATCGCTTTCATTACCTCCATCTTTTATGGTAAGATGAAAGTGACGCATTAGTGTCATATTCTTATTATTTTAAATCCCCTTATTAAACATGGAGATGCTTTATGAAACAGAAACATTCACATTTTCTAATCCCTGGAATCCTTCTTCTAGGAATCGTTTTGCGGGCTCCGTTCACAACCTTATCCACTGTCTTATCAGACATTGCTTCTGGTCTAGGTGTTGAGGTCAGTTCCCTCGGTCTCTTGACAAGTCTGCCTCTCTTGACCTTTGCCATATTCTCGCCTTTTGCAGCAAGCTGGGCCAAACGCTTTGGTATCGAAAGACTCTTCCTCGGTGTTTTAATTGTGATGACACTTGGTTCTGCTCTGCGTACCGTCAATCTTCCTCTTCTTTATGCGGGAACGCTTTTAGTCGGAGCTGGAATTGCCTTTATCAACGTTCTTCTCCCAAGCCTAATTCAGGCTAATGAGCCAAATCAGTTAGGATTCTTAACCACACTCTACATCACAGCCATGGGCTTGTCCACAGCTGTGGCTTCATCGGTAGCCGTTCCAATCACTAAGGCAACCTCATGGCAAGGCTTGGTCTGGGTATTGACAGCAGTCTGTGCCTTGGCTCTTGTGGTTTGGCTTCCTAATGTCCGTCACAATCATTATTTAGAACAAGATACTTCTACTAGCGAAAACTCAGGCAGTTGGTATAAGAGCGGCAAAGTCTGGGCCATCATGATTTTCGGTGGATTACAGTCACTCTTCTTCTACACCACTATCACTTGGCTTCCAACCATGGCTACTCAAGCCGGTGTCGGCGAAGCCAATGCCGGAATTCTAGCTTCCGTTTTTACACTGACAAGTATTCCATTCTCTATGATCGTTCCTAGCCTAATCACTAAACTTTCTGATCGTAAACGCCATTTGATGCTAGTGATTACTGTCCTAGCAGGATTCATCGGAGTTGCCATGCTCCTAGTCAATACAGACAGCTTTGTGTATTGGTTAGTCCTTAACCTCTTAATCGGAAGTTCTGCCAGTGTCCTATTCCCTTACATGATGGTTGCCTTTTCAATGAAGGCTAGCACCCCTGAAAAAACAGCCCAACTATCAGGTTTAGCCCAAACCGGAGGCTATATCTTTGCGGCACTTGGACCAGTCCTATTCGGTTCAAGCCAACAACTCTTTAACTCTTGGACCCCTGCTGTTTTAATTCTTCTCGTCTTGACCCTAATCATGGGAATAGCTCTCTATAAAGTTGAAAAACAGATGTTATTTTGTAAGTGAAGAACTAACACAAGAAAATGCCCCACAAGTTGTAGCTTGTGGGGTGGTTTTTGTGTGTAACAAATCAATACTACTTTTAAATACGAAATTTGAAATCTTGGTATTTGTCTTTCGAGAAGATTTCTTAACAATATAACCCTATTTCTCTAGCCAAAAGAACGCTTGGGTTAACATCTCTTTTGCTTGTCCAATCATACACGGTCCATGAGAAATAATAATATTCTTAGGTTCCCATTTCTTTATTTTGTGATAACTCCTCAAAGCTTGTTTTTTACCAAATAAGAAACTTAGTCTTAAATCTCTTGGTGTTTTACCATTTGGATAGTGATTATCACCTATTTTAAAAAGTAGCTTTTCAAAAAGCGATAAATTCTCAGCTTCTATATTTTCAATAAGATCCGTTAAAATCAAAGTTGAACTTTCAGTATGGAAAAAAACAACCTCTTTCACATAAAAACTTCCCTCAAATGTTGTAAAAAGAATTTCTTCGTTCCAATTGGCTTTCTCTAGTTCATGACCATAATCTAAATTCATTCCCGATTTTCTGGCACGCTTTTGAACACCACTAGCTAGCCAGACTTTTGCTTCAGGAAATAGTTGATGCCATTCATCTATATAACTATAATGTAAGACATTGGGTGCAATAAGGTGTTTTACCTCACCCAATTGCTTGATTTCAAAAAGTAAAATGTCATTAGGCTTAGTCGGTGAATGCACCCAAAGACCACCATTCTGTAGACGGATAACTGTCATTCTAGTTGAAAAAGGCACTTTGAAGAATTTGAAATTCATCAGTACTTCTTCCCCTTCCACAATCCATAGGTTATCTGCTATCTTTTTTAAGGAATTGAGGGGACTATATTTTTTGACTTCCATGAAACTCTGCTTTCTAAATTAATAAAGTATAATCAATCGTTATTCTCCAAAAATGGAACAACCAACTTAATCCACTCTTGAGGTAGATAGGCTGATAAATAGCCGTGGTTATAGCCCTTTGCTTCATACAAGATAGTGGTGGAATGCATCTGCTGAAATAATCTAGCTGATTCTTTAACACCGTTCAATTCTTTTTCACCATAAATATAGAGAGCCTGTGCTTTATTTTTTGAAATCCTACTCTTCAACTTATAATGCCCCATATAAGTTTTATAGATGGTCACTAATGTTTTGATAGGTGTCCTTGGCATATCCTCCATATAATAATTTTTTATCTCGTCTGAGTAAGCTAATTGGGGATAGAATTTATTCATTAAGCTTAACTGAAGTTTACAAGAGGATTTACTAAACATCAGTTTACCAAATAAAGATACCAACAAGATGCTAAATCTCGCCAACCTTGGCTGAGGAATACAGATACTTCCATCTATGATGGCTTTCTCAGCTATATCGCTATCTAAAGACAAAAGTTCCATAGCAATTTGACCACCAAGAGAAACTCCACCTAAAGCAAACAGTTTTCCATCACAGTTTTGTCGAACATAATCTAGAATTTCCTGTGCCGAATCTTCCGTTGATATATAATCCTCTTGATACTCTTCTCCGTGTCCATTAAGTGTAGGTAAAATGACATGGTAGTTATGAGACAGGATACGAGCTTGTCTAAGATAATTCCACCAAGAGCTACCCCCACCATGTATTAATAAAATGGGAGGCAAATTTTTATCACCAAATTTATGAAATTTCATTTTGATAACCTCCAAAATGACTCATACAAACAGTACCATACTTGTCTTGAAAGCTATGTTCATCCGACTCTTAAATTTACTTATAGAAAATCTTCACCCAATCTTGTTTTGTACTTAGAATACGAGCAACAAATACTGTATGATTCTCAATATAATAAAATGCGAGATAATTCTCTATAGGCATATAACGATAGGGTTTCTCATCATCCGTCATTTCACCATAACCTCTACTAGACACAAGAGGACATGCTTCTGGAAATATTTCTAAGATTTCAAGAGCAGTCAAAATCAAATCGATTTTACCATCTGCAGTTTGCTGGCTATAAAAATTCATAACGATATAGTCATGAATTTCTCGTAAGTCCTGCTTAGCTCGATCCGCAAGAAAAACCTGATAGCGTTTCAACTTAGTCAAGGCCAAATTCCTTTCTCACATCTGCTACAGAAGTAACTTTACCTTGCGCAATTTCCTGATGCCCGATTAAAATTTCCTTCTTTAAATCCTCAAAAGCCACTTGATACTGTGTATCTTGCAAATCACTAGAAACAAATTCTCTTGCATCAACTGTCCTATTGGCAATTTTTCTAAGTGCTGCATTGAGAACATCTGACACCGTAATTTTTTCGTCTGCTAAGATGTCTTTCGTTTTTTTGTAAAATACCGAATCTGCTCGAAAATTTACCGCTTGTGTCTTTGCCATACTAACAACTCCTTTTGTAAATACATTTCGTATATACATTCTAACATATAAAAGAAAAAGTATTCAACTAAAAAGAGAAATGATTAACGACAAAAAGCCTTGAAACCAAGGCTTTTTCTTCTACATATTTTCTAGGCTCGTACAAGCAGTGAGACTGCCTCAACATGTTGTACTAGAAAATATCCATATTATAGACCAAAACTTTTGTTCTTTACTCAATTAGATAATATTTTTAGTTCAGTACAATTTTGGTAAGGTACGTTTTATTAATTTATCGGACAAATCGATACATCTCCAAGTCCAAAAGAGAAATTGTCAAAGATATCCTGATAGTCGAATGGAATTAGTTGCCCTGTCTGGCTCATAAGAGCAAAGTCAACGCCTATTTCACGAATGAGATAGGGACACAGTGTAAATCCATTTTTTTCAATGATAAGAGCCAAGTCCAAAGAAGGGAATTCTCTCCTTCTTTGTGAAGGACTGTTTATACAAGTTGCTGATGATTTCCCAGTGTTTAAAAGGATTAAATTTAATTTGTTTTAAGGTCATAAATTTCTCCTTAATTCCACCATCTAGCAAAATAGAAGTCTTTTTTAATATAACTCACGCCACGCCTTCGCAACGTTCTTTAGTTTAACGATTGAATCGCTTCTTTCACATATCCTACTACATCTTCAATCTCTACAAACAGCGGGTCTAAGTGACACAAGAAGTGCCAATCTTCAGCGCCACGTTTTCTGTAGAGAATCGCTTCGCCGTCTTCGCTTCCGAAAAAGCTTCTGTCGGCTTCATATCCACAGCGTTCTAAGAAGTCTTTTGCCTTGCGATAGTTCGCTTCTCTTGCTTCGACATAGGCTTTCACTTCATCGTTGTTAACGACATACGCATCGATTTTTGAATATCCTTCGATCACTTTATCGTTTTTAACGGATAGATTCGAAATTTCTTTCCAAATAATGTCCACATTTTCTTCAGAATTAAATGAAAATCTAGATAAAGGGACAATATTTCCGTTAAAGACAATTTCCATATAATCCGACAAGTATTTTGGGTTCACATACTCCACTTCAAACCCATCTTCTGTTTCTAAAGTATACCCAGGGATTTGAGCTACAAACGTTCTCCCTTCTTTTAAAGAATCAAAAGCTACTAAATCTTTTTGATAATCACTTTGATAAAATTCCAATATAACCATCGATAACCCTATATTTAAACTTTACAGCGCTACACAAATTTATTTTTCAGCTCGTACAAGTAGTGATACCGCCTCAACATGAAACGAGTGATCACTGAGTATATCAAGTGAAGCTGTCTGTATGTGGAAACATGTCTATAAACTGGGATTTATAGCAAATCAAAACAGCTATTTCTCTCTATTCTCTCCAAATGTATTTATGTGGAGCACACCACCCGTATATACAATCTAACATCTGCAAAATACTCTTTAGACAAGCTCCCCTCTAAGCTGTTGTGATACTTTAAAAGTAAGTTGAATGACTGCTCTTGTTCAATACCTAAATACTTATTCGTGAAATTTGACTAAGCTATTATTTCAAACTCAGATGCATCAGCATCTCCCCATTAGCTCCTACCCCAAAACTGTATTTGAAAAGGGTTGTCTATGATAATAAATTTTATCACATACAAAACGGGACAGTTCTCTTTTTCTCATGTTGCATTTTTAAGATGCCTGAACGGAGACCATATGTGCGTAAACACCGTCTTTTTCCATGAGTTTCTCGTGATTTCCACGCTCTATGATTTTCCCGTCAGATATAACAAGGATCTGGTCTGCATCTCTTATCGTCTTTAATCTATGGGCAATGACAAGAAGCGTCTTATTCTTGCATAGTTCCGAAATCGCTTCTTGTATCGCACATTCATTATCTGCGTCAACACTTGCTGTTGCTTCATCTAAAATAACGATGGGCGAATCCTTCAGGATACATCTAGCAATGGAAAGTCTTTGCTTTTCTCCGCCGGAAAGCGATGCTCCTCCTTCCCCGATTACCGTATCAAATCCTTCCGGAAACGACATAATAAGGTCATAACATCTTGCCTTCTTTGCAGCCTCAATTACTTCTTCCCTTGTAGCATCAGGTCTACCAATTACGATATTGTTGTATATCGTATCCTTAAAAAGATAAACCCTCTGGAACACCATACTGATTTTATCCATAAGGCTTCCCAAGGAAACATTTTTTATATCTTTGCCATCAACTTTAATCGTTCCCTCCTTGATATCCCAAAATCTCGCAAGAAGAGAGGCTATTGTAGATTTTCCACCACCTGACGGTCCTACAAGAGCAGTCATTTCCCCCTTTTTCATAGTAAAAGAGACATGATTCAACACATTCTTTCCTGTATAGCCAAAGCTTACATCGCTATACTCAACAAGAGAATCATTTCCCCCCTGCATCTTTAGATAATGCAATATCAGCAAAATCATGAAGTTCTTCCGCTTCAAATACCTCTTCTATTCTGTCTAAAGATGCCGCTGTTACGGTAAGTCTGGTAATTTGTCCATAATAGCTCTCTATGGAAATAAATAGATCAAATAAGAACAGTACCATTCCCACCATATAGTCCGACGCCATTTCTCCCTTCGCATATAACAGGCCTGCTATAGCAAGTATGAAGGATGTGCCAATCCCGTAAGTAAGGCATAAAGCTCTCGCCCACGGCCCATAACTTTTCTCAAAATCAATACTTTCCCTACAGCTTTTATCAAACTCAGCGGAAAGACTTTTTGATTTTTCCCCTAGCATATTAAATGACTTGATAATTCCTATTCCTTCGGCAAAAGCCAAAACCTCTTCCGTAAGCGATTCACTTCCCTCTTGCTTCGTCTTGGAATGCGCAAGGGTCGTTTTCATCATGCAATTTCCAACGATAACAAAGGCGAGAACGACTGCGAGTGCGGCAATCCCTAATCGTATATCCATGACAAACATCATGAGTGTCATGAGCCCCTGGGAAATCATAAAAGTCACAAGTTCCGACAAAACACCCATACAGCACTCTTCAATAAACACCATGTCTGTACATAGAACCGTGCTTATTTTTCCCATATTTCCTTCTGTAAAGTATCCCATAGGAAGTTTCCGGAGATGATTTCCGAGTCTCATTCGCATATCCGCAAACACCTCATATCCTGTTGCGGATTGAAGAACATTCGTGATGTGTTCAAAAACAGCTTCTACCGCTATACAAATAACAAGACCAATTCCGAGATAAAGGCATATCTTTTCATTCATCTGCCCTTTCATAAACAGACTGATTGCAAAAAAACTGAAGATTAACGGTGCCTTCATCATAATCCCCTTGATGAAAGAAGTTAGATACGAAGCTCTAATCCTGGAGCTATATTTTCCTGTCATACAAACAATTCTATGCAGTATCTTTAACATGCCTTCTCCCCCTTAATCTTCCATGTACTTGCACTTACAGAGGCATCCCAGAATTTCTTATACTCCGGACATTCTTCCAAGAGCTTCTCATGCTTATCGGCTGCCATACACTTGCCCTCCTTTATCACACAAATCTTATCCGCATTTTTTACCGTGGAAAGTCTGTGCGCAATCACAAGCACCGTCTTATTCTTTGTGATTTCATCAAGAGCAGCATTTAATTTTTCTTCATTTTCAGGGTCCATAAAAGCAGTAGCCTCGTCCAAAACAATAATTGGCGCATCCTTCAAAATCGCACGTGCCAAAGAAATTCTCTGGCGCTCCCCTCCGGACAGTTGCTTTCCGCCGTCTCCCGCTATGGTCTCTATTCCATCCGGAAGTCTCTTCAGAAATTCATCACACTGCGCTCTCTTTGCCGCTTTGAGCACCTCTTCTCTTTTCGCATCGGGCTTTCCGATAAGAATATTTTCATACAGACTTGTATTAAATAAAAATTGTTCCTGCGAAACATAAGAGACCTCATTATTCAGTGCTTCCAGAGACATGTCTGTGATATCCTGTCCACCGATCCGGATTTTTCCCTCATTCAAGTCATAATAATGTACTAAAAGCTTAGCCAGTGTAGATTTTCCGCTTCCCGATTCTCCCACCAGAGCGGTTGTCGTTCCCTGCTTCAGTTCGAGACTTACCCCATGAAGAATCTCTTTCTCTCCATAAGCGAATCTGACATTTTCAAACTGAACATCCCTATTCACTCCACTAAACTTTGCACTTCCCTCTTTAAGAGCCGGTTTATCCATAAGATGTTCCAGCTCTGTGATTTTATAATTCAGCTGAGGAAACTTTCCTGCATAATTCATCGCCTTCATAAAAGACGGACCGACTGCGAAAGACATACAAAGCACTAAAATCAGTTTATCTAAGGCAAGACTTCCACTGATAACCCAAAATGCCCCTACCGGAATAATGAAAAGCGAAAGACTCGGCAAAACACTGGAATACATGGCCATCCAGGGCCAACAAGCTTTGTACCATAAAAGTGTAAAATCTCTGTAGTTCTTTACGACTTCTCTAAATCTTTTATAAGAATCGCCGTCCTTATTGAATACCTTCACCACTTCCATTCCATTTACATATTCAATAATCGTGTTATTCATCACTGCAGCGGATTCATAGTAGGCATCCATCTTCGAGTTGCCCTGCTTCATCATCATGCCCATGGCAAAGATCCCTACGAGAATGGGAATAAAGGAAAGCAAAGCTAAGCGGTAATCCACCGCAAACATCAGAACGAGGATGGCAAACGGAATCAAAATATTGGCAATCCCTTCCGGAATCGCATGAGCAAGTAAAAGCTCAATCATATCAATATCTTCTGTAAATACCTTTTTATACGTCCTGTACCAAGGCTCTCTATATTTCCGAGAGGCTGTTTTTCCAGTTTTCCCTGCAGAGATATTCTTAAATTTTTTAGGGTATTGTATGCACTGATATGGGAAAATATCAGTCCTTTCACATAGGCAAAAGAGTAAATGATTTCAGATAAAAGTATCCCGAACACTCTCAGCATCACATATTCCAAACTAATCGATTGCCCCTTTGTCAATGGTGAAACAATCTGATACAGAAAAAAATAGGGCATTATTTTTGCCACAATTCCAATACACATCATCATTACCGCTCTGAAAGTGTATTTCTTGTATTCTCCCATATAGGGAGCTACTTTTTTAAACATTTCGCTCTCCTTTCGAGTTAGTTCAAACTAATGCTATTGTTTATTTTAAACCGTCTTTCGACAGTCTGAAATTTATTAATCCATTATTCCCACTGCATTTTTCCAATCCATGAATCTGCATACAACTTTGCAATGCTCTTCAATTTCTTTCCAAGACATTTCATGAATGAAAGGCTCATAAACAGATGTCCAGAATATCATACAGAGAACGTGCATTTCCTCATCCGTAATCTCCGCTTTAGCGATATTTCTCCTTTTTGCCTCTTCGTAATATTGCTTATAGGCATGCGTCATGCGAAAAGCAAAATCATGCCTGAAGTTTTCAAGCATTGTCCCGGCAGATTTTTCCAAAAGTAATACAAATTCTTCTCGAATATCCCATAGGATTTGGAACACAGCTAAGATGTATTCCTCATTCATAGTCCATGTATTTCTTACTTCTTCATCGCTCATAGAGGAGAAATCCACATCTGTTCGTTCCGAAACAAAACTATCTAAAGTTGCTACAGCCTTTTCAACAACTGCTCTAAACAGTTCTTCTTTTCCTTTATATCTTTTATAAACAGCCCCAGTTGTTATATTTGCATTCTCACATATCGTTTTCAGTTCGGCTTTTATAAATCCCTTTTCAATGAACTCTTTACGAGCACTTTCAATAAGCCTTGAATCAATGCTTGTATCACGGTTTGACATTTACTTTCTCCTCAAGATATTACGATAATTAGATTACCGATAATTCGATTATCAATTACATTTGTAACATTTCATAGTTTAAATGTCAACTGTTTTTCTTGGCGCTTTAAATTATCGTGTGTATAAAAAATCCCTCCATAGAATATGATTGAAATTCAATCATATTCTATGGAGGGCGGAATATATCATTCCAAATATTGATTTTTCTACACTTATGCTTTATGTCACTGATTCCGGCATTGTAAAATCGGAAATCATCTCTGTTGATGGTGCTATTTTTTTGATATCATGCTTGTCCGAAAAAATGGAAATTCCTTTTTAATTATTCAAATTATCAATTTTCTACTGCAACAACTTTCGATAAACTCTCCATCGTGAGTTGCCACAATAATCGTCTTTCCCATTGATTGAAGTTCTTTTAAGATTTCTGATATATCCATCATATGCTTATAATCCAAGCCACTTGTTGGTTCATCCAAGAGAATTATATCATTATCTTCAGCTATAGCGCTGGCTATAGCAACTCGTTGCATTTGCCCTCCAGAAAGACTTAGTGGATGTCTTTCCTCTACCATTCTTAAATCTAGTTTTTTCAAGATAGTAAGTGCATTATCTCTATCTTCTTCTTCCATTCCTAATAGAACTTCCTCTAATACACTATCGGTAAATAGTTGGTGACTTACATCCTGCATAATCATAAACATCTTCATTCTTCGTTGCTTCCAATCAAGAGGTTTTCCATCTATTACTAAATCGCCCTTGCACTTTCTAATACCGCATAAGCATTTTAAAAAAGTGGTCTTTCCCGCTCCGTTATGTCCTATCAGAGCAGTAATTTCACCTTTGGCAATTTTTACATCATCTGCCTCAAAGATTCTGTCGCCCTTTTTATATCTGAATTTATAATTTTTAAAATCTAATATATTATCACTATCTGCAGCTTCATCTATATCAAGCTTAAAAGGATTCCTTTCAACAAAGCTTCGGATTCCGAAATCTCTTACCTCTTCCTCCGTGATTTTTTTCATTTCTTCTTTATCAAGATTTCTTATTATTCGTCCATCATTAATAATAATAGTTCTGTCACACATTTCCCAAAGGTAAGCTATTCTATGCTCTGAAGCAATAATAGTCTTCCCCGCTGTTTTCCAGATAGAGATTAGTTCCTTTAATCTTTTTACAGCTTCGTAATCAAGATTCGCCGATGGCTCGTCGAGCAATATGATCTTGGTTTTTCCATGTCTATTGATGCACAGGCAACCTGCTGTTTTTCTCCACCAGACAGTTCAAACATCCCTCTGTCTAGTAGCTTTTCGATAGAAAATCTTTTAACCGTCTCATCGAGTCTATTATTTATTTCCTCCTCTGGAATTCCCTCATTCTCGCATCCAAATACAAGCTCGCTTTTTACCTCACAGGTATAAAACTGAGATCTTGGATTTTGAAAAACTGTGCCACTCATCTTTGCCAGATCGTAAATAGTAGATTGCTCTGCGTTGAGACCATCTATATATATTTCTCCCTCTACGTTTGCATCATAAAAATATGGAATAAGCCCATTCATAAGCCTTAAAATCGTTGTTTTTCCACAACCTGATTCTCCTGTTAAGAGAACAAATTCTCCATCCTCTATAGTCAAACTAATATCTTTCAATACCCTGTGATTTGGTTCAGCAGCATAAGTAACTGTGCAATTTTTTATCTCAATCATCCTTATACTCCTACTAAACTCATGATTAATCTAGCTATTCCCACTGCAAAAAAGACAAAAAAAACATAATCTAAAATTCCAAATCCAATCTTACAAATATTGGTACGTTTATTTCCTGAAGCTAATCCTCTTGTGATAGCTGCTGCTGATAGTTCCTCGCCAATTCGCACTGAACAAATGAGCATCGGAATCATTTTATACTCCAAAACTTTAGATGCTTTTTTTCCTCCAAAACAAATCCCACGCATTCTCATTGCATCATCTATTGATTGAAATTCCTCTTTTAACATCGGCAAAAACCTAAAAATAACTGTCAATGGAATGATTATTTTTTCAGAAACATGCAGTTTTTCCATTCCGGCTACAAACTCGCTAATCTTAGTCGACTTTACCACATAGTAACCAATTGCTACTGTAGGTATCATTCTTGAAAAAATACTGCCAACAACTATAGCCAATGTCCCAACCAACATGTTGTCCCAAACATAAGGAATATATAAAATACAGTAACTAATCAACAGCCCTATTAAGCTTTTCAGGCAATATGAATACTCTTTTTCTGCCCAAAGCAAAATATATGGTACAACTGTCAAAATCATTTGAAAGACACGCAGTTTTTCTCCACCTAATCGGCTCAAAACAACCAAAGCTGCTATGATAATAAGAAATAGTTTTGTTCTGGGATCGAGCTTAAAAAATTTCCTATTCATTACGCAATTCCCGCTCTTTTAAAATGTTTTTTCAGTAGCACTCTGCCAAGAAGTCCGCCAAATATACCACTCACAAAACAAACTGCAACCAATATCGGCGCCATATATGTAGGAAAAAGCGCTCGTACTGCATTAATATATCCTTCTCCATAAACTTGACGTGTTGACCAATATGCATCTGGGTTAAAGAACAGTTCATAATAGTTACCCCAACACCAAATACTAAAAAAGCCATTTGCCAAAACAGCTAACTTAGCACTTGTAAATCTTCCTTTTGTATAAGTAATATCAGCCAAAAAGCCAAAAAATGTTCCTGTAATAATTGGAATGTATCCCATGCCTGTTAACAGCATAATTAAGCCTAATAAGAATCCCATAATTGTTATCATTCCGAATTTCTTTACTTTTGTTAAAAATAATTCAAAAATAATGCCTCCGACAAGTGGTACAAAAACAGTAAGAAGGACCAAAAAAATCGGTATCATCCCGAGCATTGCAACGGCAAAAACAACAACAAAATATATTGCAGTGAAAACGCCAATATTTATCAAATCTTTTCCATCTAATTTTTTAAATACTTTTCTTTCATTCATAATTTTCTCCTCTTTCTATCTCCGTTATTTCTAATTCTGAATTATTAACTGCACCTTAAATCCATCGTTACCCTTTGCCAATATCGTTTCTATAATTATATGGTAGATTTCCTTATCAATTAAAAAGACGCTATGATTTCTCAATCGCTTTTACTTCCGAACGTTTCGGCTATCTGCTGTTCTCGGCACTGCACCCCAATAATGGGACAAGAGAAAAACCTCTTATGCGACCAGTTTTCTGTAATCTACAGGAGACTGGTCATTTAATTTCTGTTGAATTCTAGTTTCATTATAAAATAGGATGTAATTTTTAACAATATCTGTTATACTATCCTTAGTTAGGCTTCTCCACTTATGGAGATAGAAGGTTTCAGACTTGAGAACAGAATGGAACCATTCGATACAGGCATTATCTGCTGGTGTTCCTTTTCGGGACATGGAGCGGGTGATGCCTTTTTCTGTACAAGCCTGATAGTAGGCTTTTGAGGTGTAGACAGAGCCCTGGTCGCTGTGTAAAAGTGCTCCTTGAGGTAGCTCAAGTTGATTAAGTGTGTCGAGCACAAAGTCCGTATCTTGGCACTCTGAGATGGTATAAGCTACTATTTCACGATTATAGAGATCCATGATTGAAGATAGATAAAGTCTACAGTTTTCAAAATAGAGGTAGGTGATGTCTGTGACAAGTTTCTCCATAGGCTTGTCTGCCTGGAAATCACGATCCAGCTTATTGTCTGTTACATGGTAAGGCTTCCCTAATTTAGGTCCCTTCTTGGGACGGACACGGCAAAGGCAACCCTTTTCCTTTTCGCTTCATATAGCTTTCTATGTCAAACAAATTCTTCTTATCATAGTCCTCAAGTAATCTATAGTTCTTATGCTTTGTAATATCGTATTTATCTGAAAGAAAAGGTCTGACACCTCTAAGCTGAAAGATACATTTACTACCGTCCATTACAGTAATCTCATCTTGACTCATCAGTTCTTTGCCTGTCTTTTGATAGTTTAAACCAAAGCTCTTTTGATTTGACCTTGTTTCCGATGTGTTATATAAATCTATCGTTTCTTTTCCCAGTGTTTCAGACAATTCTTTTAGTGTAGTTTGCTCCTTGCCACCAAGAAACAAGGTACTATCACAGTTACCTACGATTGTATCGGCATTATCCTTATAGATTGCCTTTAACTGAGATTGTGCTTGAAGTATGATACTTGCTGAAATCTCTCTACTTCTGATTGTGGCAATCAGCTTTTCAAACTTTGGAATTAAGCCGATATTTGCAAACTCATCAAGAAGGCATCTTACATGAACAGGAAGCCTACCGCCATATACATCATCTGCCTTATCACATAAGAGATTAAAAAGTTGTGAGTACATAATGGATACTACAAAGTTAAAGGTATCATCTGTATCAGAGATAATAACAAAGAGAGCCGTTTTTCTATCCCCCAGTGTATCAAGCTCCAGTTCATCTTCACTCATCAAGTCCCTAAGTTCCCTAATATCAAATGGAGCAAGCCTTGCACCACTTTGATGAAATTTTTTAAATCATAAGAATAGAATCTGTTAAGCCACTTTTTGAGCAATCATCACACCAATCGGTGCAAGACCTCCATGTGCCAATTTCATTTCAACTACTGAAAATCCATATTCTTTAATAAAATCTTCAAATTCCTTTTTATCCCATTCTTGATACATCTTAAATCCTAAAATAGACATCAAACTTTTTATCATTTTTCTTTGTTTTCCCTCTTTCCATAGAAAAGTGGGGGCGAACAAAGTCCCATTAGGTTTTAACACCCTATATATTTCTTTCATCGCCTCATCCGGTTTAGGCATAATATGAAGTGCATTAGCAATTAACACACAATCAAATTTTTCATGCGAATAGGATAATGCTACTGCATCGGCTGTTTCAAATGTAAGATTTTCGTATTCCCCACGCTTTTTAGCTTCCTTAATCATTTGTTCGGAAAAATCTGTGCCAATCCAACTTTTCGTATGCTTTGAAAGATTAAACGATAATTGTCCTGAGCCACAAGCAAGTTCAAGCACCTCCATGTCTTTATTCAAATGAGGACGAATGTATTCGCAAACTTTATCATATACTCCTTTGTCTTTTTTCATGAAAGGAGCATATAGCTTAGCAAATTTATCCCAAAATTTTTTATTGCTTTTATCAATCATTTCAACGCTCCTTTAAATATAAAAATGATCCTATCAATCTTTATATTGAGCCTATTTTCTCATTGATACCTTGCAAGAAAGGAATAATAGCTGTTCCTATACCAAGTAGGAATGTCATAAATGCAGAAAGTCATATGCTGTCATTCTTTTCTATTCAATCATTTTGAAGTGTCTCAAGGCATCCATGATAGCTTCTCCTTTTTCAGGTGTACACTGTGGAATAATTTGTTTCTCCTTTTTAGACTTGCTGTAATGTTCTCGTAATTCTATTCCACATTTCCTTTTTATCTGTGCAATATATAATGTCGGAACTTTTAATTCAAATTTATTCCAAACATATTCTTTGATTTGAGCATATGTTGCCTTACTTTCAGCACTGGTCAAATCAAGCTCATCCAGCTCAATTTCAACGTCTATATGCTTATCGACATCGAGTTTGGACAAAAGTGCTACCGTCTCAACATGGTGCGTTTGAGGAAACAGATCCACCGGCTGTACTTTTTTCAATTCGTAGCCCAATTCTTGATAGAGTTTGATATCACGCGCCATGGTTGCTGGATTACATGAGACGTAGGTAATTTTTTCAGGTTTCATGGCAACACTGGCTTTGATGAAGCTTTCTGTCAAGCCCTTGCGTGGTGGGTCCACAATGATAACGTCTGGTTTGATGCCATCCTTACTCCACTTGGCCATAGCATTTTCAGCTGAGTCAGCCACATAGTGGGCGTTAGTAATGCCGTTGCGTTCTGCATTTTTCTTAGCATCTTCGACGGCTGTTTCAATGACTTCAACGCCATAGACTTCCTTGACCTGTTTGGCGAATGACAAACCGATTGTCCCGATACCTGAATAGGCATCAATAACAATGCTATCGCTGTTTAGGTCTGAGAAGTCAATGGCTGTTTGATAGAGTTTTTCAGCCATCTCGGTGTTAACCTGATAGAAAGACTGGGCAGAAATCTCATAGTCATTACCCAACATACTATCTGTAATGGTGTCTTGACCATAAAGTGTGCGGAACTCCTTACCAAAGATGGCGTTAGTGTTCTTATCGTTGATGTTTTGGATGATAGAAACGACATTTGGGAAGGTTTCTGTAATTTTAGCAATGATTTGATCAATACGGAAAACTTTTGGTCTGGTCGTGACAAAGACCAACATCATCTGACCTGAATAATGGCCACGACGAACCACCAAGTGACGAATCAACCCTGTCTGCTCCTTCTCATCATAAGGTTTAAGGTCATAGCGACGGAGAAGGTCACGTACAAAGACAATGAGTTTATCAATTTCCTTGTCTTGGATGAGAAAATCTTCAATTGGAATCAAGTCGTGCGAATTCTTGCGATAGAAACCTGTTTCAAGCTGACCTTTAACACGGCGAACGGGTACCTGCGCCTTATTACGGTAGGCGTAAGGCGTCTCCATCCCCAATGTTTCAGCGACTTCTACGTCTGAGATACCAGCTGTCTTATAGAGGTTGTCCACAACTTGTTTACGCTTGAACTTGAGCTGCTCCTCGTAGGTCATATGGCCAAAATCAGCAATCCCTGAACGCAGATAGGTTGCATCAATGTCCTGATTGCGGTTTGGTGAAAGGGTCACATACTCCTCAACCTTTCCAAAGCCGATATTTCTTGAGCTTAAGCACGCGCATCTTGATGACTTCACCTGGGAGGGCATTATCCACAAAAAAGACAAAGCCGTCCACCTTGGCAACACCTGCTCCTTCATGTGTCAAATCGACAATTTCAACTTCTACAATATCGTTTTTATTTAACATAATTCAACTTTCTTTACTTTTATGGGGCTTAAACATACCTTCAAAAGCCTTTTACTATCCTCCATTATAGCACATATAAATTAAATTTATGGCTGGCCATAAATAATATAGATTTTTCAGAAAAGTCATACAGTGCTATCATATGTCCATGACAAAAAATTAAACGACTCAGCAACTTGGCTAGATGTCGTTTCTATCTAAAGGAGAATAATCATGCCAGATATTACCATTCATACAATCGAAACTGCACCAGAAGAAGTCAAAGACGTCCTTCAAACAGTCAAAGATGCCAATGGGGGATACATTCCAAACTTGATTGGTCTCCTTGCTAATGCGCCAACTGCGCTTGAAACTTACCGTACTGTCGGTGAAATCAACCGTCGCAATTCATTGACACCAACTGAACGTGAGGTTGTTCAAATTACAGCTGCTGTTACTAACGGATGTGCTTTCTGTGTGGCAGGTCACACAGCCTTTCAATCAAGCAAATCCAAATGACACCACAACTCTTGGAAGCCCTTCGTAACCGTACACCAATCGAAGACGATCCAAAACTTGATACCCTTGCTAAATTCACTATTGCCGTGATCAATACCAAAGGTGCTGTTGGTGACGAAGCCTACAATGACTTCTTGGAAGCTGGCTACACTGCTCAAAATGCCCTTGACGTTATCTTGGGTGTCAGCCTTGCTAGCTTGTGTAACTACGCTAACAATCTCGCACAAACACCGATTAACCCTGAACTTCAAGAATTCGCTTAATTCAAAATCAAAGGATAAACTAGAGGAGGACCTAAGCCTATGTCACATTTTTCAAAAGAATTCCTTACTTGGTTGGATACCAACGCTGACCATATTGACCAAGAATCTGGACCCATTGCGGACCAACTTCTTGAAAAAATTGCTGAAAACGACGTCTTTAAAATCGGCGTACCTGCTGAGTTTGATGGCCTAGGTGGTGGTCCTACTCAAGTCGTTGATGTGCTTGATGAATTGGCACAACACTCTTTGACAGCTTCCTTTATTTCTTGGGGGCACCGTACTTTCATCGAGTATATCCTTGCGAGTGACAATGCTTACCCTCGTGAAACATGGTTGAAAGAATTGTATACCGGTGAGCGTGCTGGTGGAACTGGCTTGTCAAATGCGGTCAAATTCTTGTCAGATATTGAAGAATTGAATGTTACCATCAGTCAAGAAGGCGATGACTACTATCTCGATGGCCGTTTGCCTTGGGTAACTAACCTACGTTCTGATAAATTCGCCGCTCTCTTTGCTGCTGACTTTAAAGACGGTAGCCAACCTTGGATTATTACTATTCCATCTGAAGCTGAGTGCCTTAGCCGTTCTGAAGATTTGGAATTCGTTTCCCTTCAAGGTGCTAACACTGCCTCTCTTACTTTCGATCACGTTAAGTTAGATCCTAATTGGGTCCTTTCAAAAGAAGGTACGGACTATATTGCCAAAACACGTCCGAACTTCCTTGGCTTCCAATTTGGTCTTGCCTTTGGTTTGGCACAACGTTCTCTTGATGAGGTTGAAGCTAGTCTAAACAGTAACCGTAGCGTTCTTCGTGAAGAATTTGAAACTACACGCAATAACCTTCTTGCTATTCAAGATCAACTCTTTGCGGGTCTTAATGATGCCGATTATTTCATTGACAAACCACGTGAACTTTCCAATTGCGTATCGATATCGTCGACGTCGTAGCTAACAGCCTGCTCCTCGAACTTCAGGCTAGTGGTGGTCGTGGCTATTTGAAAGAATCAGAGTCAAGCTTTATCCGTCGTTGGAATGAAGGCGTCTTCCTTCCTATTGTATCTCCGAGTGCGGTGCAGCTTCGTCACATTCTTGCAGCTAGCTAGAAAGGCCGGTGGACCAATGAAGGTATTTTTTAAGAAAATTCCCTTGGCCCTATCTAGTCTAGTTCTTGCCCTCTTTAGTTTATCCAATCAAATAAGCCACTTTGCCCTGATTGCTCAGGGCATTTGGTTTCTAGCCAGTATCGGTTTTATACTTATACTAGGTCGCTTGATTCTTGGATTTGAACAAGTAAGGGAAGATTTGCGAAATCCAGTCATTGCTTCGGCCTTTGCTAGCTTCTTTATGGCTGCCTTTCTCTTTGGCAGCCGCCTCCCACTAGCTCAAACAGGCTTAAGTGTGACTTGGATTGGACTCCTTGGACTTTATATTGCCTATATTATTTTTTTCAGTCTGCGTTTTATGCGCCCCCTATCTTTGAACCAAGTCTTTCCAAGCTGGTTCGTGGTCTACGTTGGCCCTGCTATCAGTCTTGTGACAGTACCGGCTAGTGTTCCTACTAGCATCAAGGGACTTATTTGGGGAGTTACGGGATTAGCGACTCTGGCCCTCTTTCCACTTGTTTTATGGAGAATGAGACAGATAGCCATCCCTCACCTATATCAGCCTATACTTGCCATTTTAGCAGCACCTCTGGCCCTTCTCATTACCAGCTCAATCAAGAGTAATCAAAGACCTGCAACTATCATTTTACTTGCCCTACTTCTATTCTCACAAGCATTCTTTTTCTATGCTCTTAATCTCTTTGTAAAACTGGTTAGAAAAGGCTTTATACCACTTTTTGCAGCTTTTAGCTTTCCCTTGGTCAATAGTGTCAATGCTTTTAAGGCAGCTACCACCAGTCTTGGTTTAGTCAATCTTGCTACCCAATTGATATATAAGGTAGAGTTCGTCATCGTTCTTGTTATCATGACCTATTTGCTCTATCATTTTCTAAAACTCTTATACAAGGCGCTTATACAAGCTCTTAATACCAAAAAAGAAGCAGGTTCACGCTGAACTTGCTTGTTTTTGCTTATCTAAATCCTATAATTGTTATACTACTCTACAATGATTTGTAAAGTTGACTTGCATTTTCAACAGTGAAACCATATTCTTTAAAGATACGGTCACCAGGTGCTGATGCCCCCCAAGTATCGATAGTAAGTGTTTTACCTGCAAGACCAACGTATTTGCCCCAACCAAAGCTTGTTCCGGCTTCAATAGCCAAACGTTTGTCACAGCTGCTGGAAGAACTTCTTCTTTGTAAGCAGCATCTTGTTCATCAAAGAGATTTTGTGATGGCATTGAAACAACACGAACATGCACACCTTCTGCTTCAAGAGCAGCTTGCGTATCAAGAGCCAATTTCACTTCAGAACCAGTCGCAATGATGATACCATCAAGATCACCTTTAGCTTCTGAGATGATGTAAGCCCCTTTATTGACACCAGCTTCAGCATTTTCAGCTGTACCATCAAGGACTGGCAAGTTTTGACGTGTCAAAACTAACATTGTTGGACGTTCAGTCTCAGCCAAGGCACGTTTCCATGCAGCATTAGTTTCATTACCATCTGCAGGACGGATAACGTTAAGGTTAGGCATTGAACGCACACTTGCCAATTGTTCGATTGGTTCGTGAGTAGGTCCATCTTCACCAACTGCTACTGAGTCGTGCGTCATAACATAAGTTACTGGCAAGTTTTGAAGTGCTGCCATACGTACTGCTGGAAGCAAGTAGTTTGAGAAGACGAAGAAAGTACCACCATAAACGCGAGTACCACCATGAAGAGCAATACCATTCATCGCTGCAGCCATAGCAAACTCACGTACACCGAACCAAATATTACGTCCAGCATAGTTGTCTGGTTGGAAATCAGACTCAGCCTTAACCATAGTATTGTTAGAAGCTGAAAGGTCTGCTGAACCTCCCCAGAATGAAGGAACTTGTTCAGAAATCTGTTGGATAGCTTGTTGGCTTGACACACGGCTAGCTACTGCTGAACCCAATTCATGAGCATTCAAGTCAACGTGTACAGGTTCATTCGCAAAGGCAGCCTTGTATTCCGCAGCCAATTCTGGATAAGCAGCTTCATATTCTGCAAATTTAGTTTGCCAAGCATTTTCAGCAGCTTCACCACGGAATTTAATACCAACTTCAAAACGACGAGCGACTTCATCTGGAACTGTAAATGCTGGTGCATCGTAACCGTAAACACCTTTTGCGTGATCAATACCGTCTTGACCAATTGGAGCACCGTGAACAGCTGATGTTCCTTGTCCTTCAGCTCCGTAACCAATGATTGTCTTAACTTCGATAATAGATGGTTTATCTGTCTCAGCTTTAGCTTCTTCGATTGCTTTAGCGATAGCTTCCAAATCATTACCATCTTTGACAAGAATGTGTTGCCAACCATAAGCCTCAAACTTAGCCTTAACATCTTCAGTGAAAGCCATTGAAGTTGGTCCATCAAGTGAGATATCATTTGAATCGTAAAGAAGAACCAACTTACCAAGTTTAAGATGACCAGCAAGACTAGCAGCTTCTTGAGAAACACCTTCCATCAAACAACCATCTCCATGGAGGGCATAAGTATAATGATCAACAATATCAAAACCAGGCTTGTTAAATTTAGCAGCCAAATGTGCTTCAGCCATTGCCATACCTACTGCATTAGCAATTCCTTGACCAAGAGGACCTGATGTTGCTTCAACACCATCAGTATGATTAACTTCAGGGTGACCTGGAGTCTTAGAACCCCATTGACGGAAGTTCTTCAAATCATCCATTGATACATCATAGCCTGAAAGGTGCAAGAGGCTATAAAGCAAAGCAGAACCATGACCTGCAGAAAGAACAAAACGGTCACGGTTTGTCCAGTTACGGCTAGTCTTTGGATTAACATTCATCACATGGTTCCAAAGTACATATGCCATTGGCGCTGCACCCATAGGAAGACCTGGGTGTCCAGAATTCGCGGCTTGAATGGCCTCGATCGAAAGCGAACGAATAGTGCTGACCGCCATTTGGTCAATTGCATCAAAAGTCATAAATTAATCCCTTCTTCTTTTGAATTTGATATTAATTTAAGAGTTAGATTGACGTAACAATCTAACTCTTAGTATTATTTTTTAAAAGCTTCCCAATCTTTCATAAATGCTTCTAAGCCCGAGTTCGTCAGTGGATGTTTTGTCATATTTTCAAACAAGCCATCAGGAATCGTAGCAATATGAGAACCTAATCGAGCAACATTTTCCACATGTGATAAACTTCGAATGCTTGCAGCGATAATTTCGGTTTCAAAACTATAGTCATCAATAATTTTTCTCAAATCGGCAATCAATTGATAAGCATCTGTTCCAATTTCTTCCAATCTGCCAATAAATGGACTAATAAAGGTAGCTCCGGCTTTCATAGCCATAAGTCCTTGAGATACTGAGAAAATTAGTGTCACATTTGTTTTTATACCTTCTTTAGATAAAATATTAACTGCTTTCAATCCTTCTACTGTCATTGGGATTTTTACAATTACATTATCAGCCCATTTCGCAATATTGCGAGCTTCTGAAACCATCTCGTCAGTTGTCAAACCTGTGACTTCAGCACTCACTGGTCCAGAAACAATACTACAAATCTCCTTAATAACAGTTTCAAAATCTCGTCCTTCACGTGAAATAATACTTGGGTTAGTGGTTACACCATCTACAACACCCAGTTTATTAATTTCTCTAATAGCTTCCACATTTGCTGTATCTAGAAAAAATTTCATTATATTCCTCTCTAAATTTCTTAAGCTTTTTTGACTTCTTTTTTATTTAAAACATGACTGACTAATAGGACTGTTGCAACAAAAAGTAAGATAAAGACAATGGTTACAACAGAACCACCTTTTCCTACAGCACCAAGAACAATACCTGGAACTAGGTAGTCCGTATCAGCAAATGTTGATGCTGACATTTTTAATGAACCTAACAATGGAAGAACCGCAAGAGGTAACCAGCTAAGCAATAAACTATTAAAAGCTGATCCTAAAATTGCTCCCCTGCGTCCCCCAGTAGCATTTCCATAAATACCTGCAGCGGCTCCACAGAAGAAATGCCCCACAACTCCGGGAATGATAATTGTAGTTTTCAAGGCAATCATACCAAACATTGATAAAATACCTACTATAAAACTTGTAAAGAAGCCGATCAATACTGCATTTGGAGCGTATGAAAAAATAATTGGTACGTCCAAAGCTGGTTTCGAATTTGGCACAAGTTTTTGAGCAATACCTTGGAAGGCAGGGACAATTTCAGCCAATACCATACGTACACCTTGTAGGATTACTACGAAACCAGCTGTGAAAGTTCCTGCTTGAATCAATGAGAATACAATTGCACTTGTACCGTTACTCAAATGTTTTTCAACATAGTCGAATCCAGTTGCGATAGACAACACAAGATAAACAACAGTCATAACAAGCATAATTGATACGGTTGAATCTCGAAGAAAACCGAATGACTTAGGAATATTTAAATCCTCAGTTGAATGTTTAGAATTACCAAACCATTTACCAATCACACCAGCTGAAGCGTAACCAATGTTTCCTGTGTGCCCCATAGCAACTTTATTATTGCCCGTAATCTTTTTCATAAAAGGTTGAGTAATTGCTGGTGTTACTGTCAAAAGTGTCCCAACAAAAATACCACCAAATAAAATGACCAATAAATCTGACTCTACTTTAGCACTAATCAAGATGACTGCTGTAATACATGAAATATACATCATTGCCTGACCAGTCAAGAAAAGATATTTAAATCTTGTAAATCGAGCTAGTAATACATTAACAATCATACCTACTAGCATAATAAGTGCTGTCTGACTACCATACTCTTTTAGTGCTACAGCAACAACTGCTTCATTACTAGGGACAACACCTTGAGTATTTAAGGCTGTCTGAAACATTTCTGAGAATGGTGCTAGAGCATCTAAGAGAATACCTGCCCCTCCAATCAATACTAAGAAACCAACTACTGTTTTAATCGTACCAGAGATAATATCCGTCAGTTTCTTCTTCTGTAAGACCAATCCTATAAGTGCAATTAGGGAAACTAGTATTGCAGGTTGAGTAGCAATAGATACAAATAAATTTAGTAAACCTTTCATAAACTATTCTCCTTATCTTTTAATTTCTTGAAATGCCATTTTCATCCAAGATACGATTGACAACTTCCTTAATTTCTTCTGCGTCAATAATTGAATTAAGGGCTACAATTTTTTCTTCAGGTAAATTTACTAAAGCTGGAACCAAAGTCTTTTCTGCAAAGAAATAATCTGCCATATCACCACTAACACTTCCTGAATCTGTATGATCTACTGTAAATTGTGATGTGTCTACACCTGCTTCTTCTAGTGCTGATTCAATGTTCATTTGAACCATAAAGCTTGTTCCTAAACCACTTTGACATACTGCATAAATCTTCATAATTATTCTCCTTTTAGCACTTGACTAACTGTGTCAACTGTTGTTGATTCAAGCAACGCCTTCAAATTTTCTTTTTTAGATAAAATTTTTGTTAAACTCATTAGAGCATTTAGATGTGTCGTATTATCACTCGCAGCTAAGCAAATGAATACTGAGATGGGGTGTTCCGGATCATCGAGCAAATTTATCGGCTCTGACAGCTTTAATAATGACATTCCTTTCTCTCTCACTCCGTCTTCAGGACGCGAATGAGGTAAAGCCAGATGATCACCAATATGAATAAATGGTCCATTCTCTTTGACATTTTGAATTATGGCTGTTATATAACTCTCTTCAATTTTTCCTTTACGAAGCAAAGGATGAGCAACTAGGCGAATAGCATCCTCCCAATTTTCAACTTTATCTTCAAATTGTACATCTTCTTCTAACAATAATCCTTGTAACATAGTATTTCCTTTCTACAACTCATTCAATTTATTAATCAAATTATTTTGAGATTCCTTCTCCAATAATGTTATAAATTCGGGATTCATCAAATTCTTAATCAGATTATTAAGTCTAGATTTTATCTCTGAACTAACATTTTCCTCAAAGATAATTACAATAATAATTGATACATCTCCAATCTGGGTAGACCAATTACTGATAGGGATTTTAGGTCTTATTAGAAAAATATGATTTCCATAACCACTAGCAACAAAGTGTGGCATAATGACCTTTTCAGAAATCTGAATACTACCAATCTGTTCGCGGTTCACAAACCTCTGAATAATAACTTCTTGTTCAGCTTTATCAAGTGAGATTTTCTTTGCCAAAAAATCATAAACTTCTGTTTGATTTTGAAATTCTTTGTTTGCATATACCTTAAACAACTTATTCTTCATAACGAATCTCCTGAATCGCTTGCTCAATAGTCTTAACATCTTCCGGCGTCATCAATGCACTTACTAAAACCGTTTTAATTTCTGTCTTAATAGGAAGATTAACACTAGTGATTAATAATTGAATATCATTACGTGACTCCAACACTTCATCAACTGTTTTGATCGAGACAACTTCCAATACATTTATAGAATCAAATGTTTTCTCGATTTTCATTTTCAGAAGTTCCGATATCCCAATTCCAGAAGAACACATAATAACAGCCTGGATTTTAGATTTATGTAATTCAAGGTAGCGAATAAAATATAAGGTCAAAAATCCAATCTCATCTTCACTAACAAATGAAAATCCAAATTTCTTAGCCATCTTCTCAGAAACCATTTGTGTTTTCTCATAAATTTCTGGATATCGTATTTGAATTTCCTCTAACAAATTATTCTTAATACGAATCTTACTGTCAAATCTCCTTAACATCGGACTAATATGGGAAGCTAGATTCGTAAAAATTGGAGTACCAATAACACGGTTATCAGAAGCTATTCCCATTTCCTTCAAATAAAATAATGTTACAGATTCAACCCGTTCAGAAAAGTGAATGACATTTTCTATTTTCTTTTGTTGAAATCGAGAAGCATGTAAATACTGATATAAATAAGAAATTTCTATCTGATTAATTGACATATTTAAATAATTCTGAATATCCTCAATAATTCTTCTTCTTACATCCACAAGATCTTTATCCGTTAACTTGCTAAAAAGCTACAATTGATTGATTATTTCTTGCCATCCCCTTCCTTACACGATCCATCATGATATATATATGAGAAAAAATATTGATATTATACGGATAAGGAAGTTCAGCTTCAAGTTCAGCCTCAATCTTCTTTATCTCATTTAAAACAAAATGTGCAAGTGAAATATCAATCACCTCGGAGGAAATAATATTTGGTAAATTATCAATATCAATAATACTGAAAGCTGGTACCAATTCCGCAATAGCTCGTCGAATATCAAACTCTGCACCAAATATCGCCATAAAGCCAGATTGAACTGAAACTTTTAAATTATATGGACTAATTTGCTTTTGTATTTCCAACTTATCTTTAAGAATGACTGCCTCACTCACAAAAAGTTCTTGACTTAAATCATAAATATTTAAAGACCTAGGCGAAATAAGAAGTAACCTCTCTAAAATTTTGAGTAATCGTTTTTGTCGCTCATCTTTATCAAGACTAATTATTGAGGATTCTTCTAAAAGTAAAGTATGATTTAGTTTATAGCCACTTCCTTTCTTATTCATTATTAATACATCAGGATAATAGTTCTGATTAACCTCTTTTACAAGCCTATAAATCGTTTTTTTCTGATAGATTTAAATTTTTCAGCAATTTCTTTTTGCTGAAATAAAAACCCTGAATAATTCTTTAAAAGAGAAATCAATTTTTTTCAACTTTTTGAGTTCTGCTTAATCATATTGTTACCCCTTTACACTTAATATTGTAATCGTTTTCTTTTAAGTGTGAACTTATTCTTATGTCCGTTAATACTGGACATTTTTAATCCTATTCAAAAGCGTTCTTGATTTGAACACTCTTCATTATTTTCTTTGTCTATCTGGTAAATAAAAAAAGCCAAAATTTCAATAGGAATGAATCCACTATTGAAACTCTACGGCTTTTTATCTAAATCCTAGTTCCTTTAATTTATCCTGATAAGTGTCAAAATCAATTTCAATCCCTTGACCGCCATACAAATCATAGCTGTCAATCCAATCACCATCTGAAGGAATGGTTTGCGAATTAATACCTTTTTTGAAACTACCGGCATTTGAAAGACCCAAGTCCAACATGTCTGTCATACTCATATTGGTTGAGGTCAGTGAGTAGACCTTCCCCAAAGCCTCAGGCCCCTTGAAGAGGCTAAGTGGATTCTTAAGCTGCTTCATGACAGCCTGCATCACTTGTTGCTGGCGCTTGGTACGGCCATAATCTCCCTCATCATCCTTACGGAAACGGGCATAATTCAGAAGGGTGCGGCCATCCATATCTTGCTTACCAACTTTAATGGTTTGATTTGGCACGTGACCGTTCTTGTCCATCTTCAAATCATCTGGAACTTGAACCGAAGACACTTTTTTACCATCAATAGTCGCAAACTTCGCATTGATTTCCAGACCATTTGGGAAGAGGGTATCAACCCCTGTCGCAAAGGTTTCAAAGTCAACCATGGCATAGTACTTGATATCAATATCAAAGTTGCGTTTGAGCGTCTCACGCATGAGCTCTGCCCCTTGATGATTATTTTGCTCACCAATATTGAAGGCCGTATTGAGTTTCAAGTCCTGAGAATAGTCGGTTTCTGAGGCCCCCTTGATATTGACCAAGGTGTCTCGCATAAAGCTAACCATCTTAATCTTACCTTCTTTATTGCCCACATTGACCACCATAATGGAATCTGTTCTAGCATCGGTAGATTCTTGGCTAACGCGCTGGTCAGAACCAAGAATAAGGATATTGACCCCATCCTTGGTATCCTTGCCATTAAAGGTCTCAACTATGGCAGGCTGGTAGGATTTACCATTATTACCCGCAGCAGAAAGGTCTGTTCCCTTGTAAAATTGATAAGCCATGGCTATCACTAGGAACACAACTCCAAGACTCAAGCAACTAAGTACTAGCTTGACAACCTTCTTGAGCCTTCTCTTTTTCTTTGGTCGCTTCTTCTTGGCTACTTGCGACTTGGACTTTGGAGCCGACGTTGCTGAAGGGGACGCTTGTCTTTGAACCTTTTTACGTTTAGGTTTACTTTGAGCAACTTCCTCTCGATAGATGGGTAGTCCTTCCTCCGTTAGCTGATTGGCAGCCTCATAATCACGCTCTTGATAGTAGTCAAAACGATTATCATAAGGCTGGCGCCACGCTGCTTGATAGTCCTCTCTTTGCGCTTGATACCTCCGCTCAGCTTCATAGGCATCTAACTTTCCTTGTAGATAATTGAATTCTGAAGCCTGCTGTCCATTCAGGTGAGCAAGATTTTTAAAAGATAGCTGTAACGTAACCGTTCATGATGTGTAAACGGCCCATTGTTAGATTTGGTCATAAGATTTCCCTTTAAATTTCATAGACTTGGTAAGCACCCAAGATTTTATATCCAATTCCAACTGCAGTTAGCTCTTCAAGAGCGAACTGAGCCAACTTTTCCTTTGTATAATCACAATCAATAATGAAGAAATACTCGCCAAGTACCGTCTTCAACGGACGGCTTTCAATCTTGGTCAAGTCAATGCCTCGCCAGGCAAAGGTCGATAGGGCCTTGTAAAGTGCCCCTGGCATATTGTCAGGCAGGGTCAAGGCCAGCGTTAATTTACAATCAATCTGATTGAGCGGAATCTCAGGAACAGTGTTCCCCAGCACCCAAAAACGGGTATAATTCTTTTCAATCTCTTGGATATCCTTAGCCAATATTTGTAGACCGTATTCCTTAGCAGCTGCGTGAGGAGCGATTGCCGCATAAGGCTGATCTGGATTATCAGCGACAAAACGAGCCGCAAAGGCTGTACTTGCTGTTGTCTCAATCTTGGCATGTGGAAAATGCTGTTTAATATATTTTTTCCCTTGGGCAATGGCCTGTGGGTGTGAGAAGATTTTCTCAATCTTCTCATGATGCTTAGTCGCCATCAACTGCTGCTTGATAGGCTGAACAATCTCTGCCACAGCACGAATATCGGCCTGATGGAAGAGATAGTCTAAACTCTCATGAACAGAGCCCTCAATGGAATTTTCCACCGGAATGACCGCGTAATCCACACGTCCCTCTTCATAAGACTTAATGACCTCAGTAATGGTACCTAATGAAACCAATTCTGCCTCAGGAAAAGCCTTTAAGGCTGCATTATGTGTAAACGACCCACTTGGGCCCAAATAACCTACATACATTTGATAAACCTTGCTACTTCTTCTGGCGTTCGGTTATCAACTGTGACAACCAAATCTGCTAAATCTTGATAGAGTGCCATTCGACCGTCATAAATAGCCTTAAAATCCTCTTTTGAATGATTGAGAAAGAGTGGGCGTTGATTTTTGGTATCCTTTTCAATGCGATTATAGACCACATCGAAAGAAGCGTGGAGCCAAACGTTATGCTTACGATTCTTGGCCAAGAGCTGACGATTGCGCTCAGTCACAACGACACCACCTCCAGTAGAGATAATGACATCATCTCCCTCTTGGAGAAGTTCTTCTAAAGTCTCAGACTCAATCTGACGAAAGGCTACTTCACCTTCTTTTGCAAAAAAATCAGCAATGGACATGCCGATTTTCTCCTCGATGATCTGATCCATATCCACGAAACGACCATCCAGGTATGGAGCGACGGAACTCTTACCAACTCCCATAAAGCCCAATAAAACTTTAGCCATTGAGCAATCCTTCCAAGTCACTAAAGAAGCTTGGGTAACTTGTATTGATAGCTTCTGCACGTTGCAAGTCAACCTCACCATCTTGAACCAAAAGAGCAGCAATAGCTGTCATCATACCAATACGGTGGTCTCCAAAGGTATTGACCTCTGCCCCATGAAGAGCCGTCTTACCAGTGATAATCATACCATCCTCAGTTGGTACAATATCAGCCCCCATAGCATTCAAGGCATCTGCCACCACCTGAATACGATCGGTCTCTTTGACCTTGAGTTCTTCAGCATCACGAATCACTGTCTTACCTTGGGCTTGTGTCGCCAAGAGTGTAATAATCGGAAGTTCATCAATCAAACGTGGAATGATATCTCCACCAATTTCAGTTCCTTTAAGTTCTGAAGTTTCAACCGTAATAGTCGCAGATTTGGCAACCTGGTCAATATCTGAAAGGGTAATTTTACCACCCATATCTTTGATCACATCAATGATACCCGTACGTGTCTCGTTGATGCCGACATTTCCAAGACAATCTTAGAGTTAGGTACCACGAGTCCCGCTACCAACCAAAAGGCAGCTGAAGAAATGTCACCTGGAACCACTACTTCTTGAGCAGTAAAGCTTTGGCCACCAGAAATACGAATTTCCTTACCATCTACTTGAAGCTGACCGCCAAACTGCTGAATCATATCTTCCGTATGATTACGTGTTTTTTCCTTTTCAATGATGACAGATTCGCCATCAGCTTGAAGCGCTGCAAAAATAAGAGCAGATTTTACCTGAGCAGAGGCCACAGGCAATTGGTAATGAATAGGTTTAAGGGACTTGCTACCGTGCATTTTCAATGGTGGCAAATCACGGTCTGTTTGACCAGAAACCTCTACACCCATCTGACGCAATGGAATGGTCACACGGTCCATCGGACGTTTTGAAAGGGGAATCATCTCCAAACATTTCCACATCAAAATCTTGACCTGCAAGCACACCTGAAATCAAACGAATCGATGTTCCAGAGTTCCCCATGTCCAACTTGTTTTGAGGAGCCTTGAGACCATCAAAACCAACACCGTGAATGCGAACCACATCACCGTCATCCTCGATAGTCACACCCAAATCACGGAAGACCTGCATAGTTGAGAGGACATCCTCACCTCGTAAAATATCACGAACAGTTGTCACACCTTTGGCAAGACTTCCGAACATAATCGAACGGTGACTGATTGACTTGTCACCAGGGATGCGCAAGCTGCCATGAAGACCTTGGGCCTTGGTTTCTAGTTTCATAGGTTACTCCTAAAAATTTTATAGTTATTCCCATTATACCATATTTGAAAGCCTAACCATAGACTGAATTGTCAAAATATTCACTCGCTTGTATTGCCATACTTTTCTCTTAGAAAGGCAACTGCTTCTTGAACACGGTTCCGAATCAAGTTAGCAGACTCCTCCAAAAGACGATTTTCCTCAGCAGACAAAGACAAGTGAACGGGAGCAGCCACCCCTTGACGTCCTAAAATAACTGGATAGCCAAGATAGGTTTGATAGGCTTCTTGATAGCTTGATACTGCCACTTCTTCTTGAGCATCCGAAAGGATAATAGTCACCAAACGAAGAGCAGCACTGGCAATACCGTATGAAGTATAGCCCTTACCATAAAAAACCTTATGACCACCCTTCATGGAAGCCATAAAGAGATTTTGACGTTCTTCTTCGCTGGTCAATTCTGTAATGTCTTGCCCTTTAACCTTGACTTGACTCCAGGCAGTAAATTGGGAATTCCCATGTTCGCCAAGATTGTAGCCAGATACTGATTTTGGATTGACTGATAAATCATCTCCTACCGCCGCCTTCATTCTCGCCGTATCGAGTAGAGTCCCTGTCCCAATCACACGTTCTCTTGGCCAGCCTGTGAATTCCTGATAGAGGGCTGATACAGCATCTACAGGATTCGAGATAACCAAGAGTATGCCTTTAAAATCCAATTTTTTAAGTTCCTGAGAAACCTGATAAACGGCTTCTCGAGTAAATGGAAATTCAGCAAAGCGGTCCTCCCCAGCATTGTGCTGTAACTGAATATTTCCAAGAGATGAAATAATCACATCAGCATCTTCAAGTGCTGCATAATCATTGACAACAATGTTTGCATAGCTAGGTAGATTTGCCATAGCATCCTTAAATCCTGGGCATCTGCCTCGGCCTTCTTCTCATTGATATCTATAAAGACATAGCTATCAGCCAAGCCTTGGGCAATTGCTCCATGAGCAACCGCAGCTCCAACATTTCCCATACCAATAATTCCAATCTTACGACTCATCATTTTCCTCCTTAATATTTCTAGCTTCTTCCTTAGACAATCTCTTTTGAATGCAGAAAAGGGCCTGTCAATTGACACACCCTCTTTGATTAACTATTCAATTCTTGCAAAGGTTTGAAGATGATACGTTCAATATCATTCAAATAAACAGACAAACCTTGTTGTGCAGCCAAGTATTCTTTCAAAAGTGCATTAGCTTCTACTTTTTGACCTAATTCTTGAACAGCTGCTTGTTCTTCTGCAGTTGGCATTGTACCAGCTTGCATTTTAGCATAGAAATCCTCTTGGAAATCAGTAAACTCTTTGAAAAGAGCGCTAGCTTCAGCATCAGCTGCGATTGCTTCTTTTTTCTCTACCAAAGTTTTGTACTCAGGAAGGGCACGAATGCCACGTTCCAACTCATTTGCTAAATCATAAATATTTGTCATTTTATTCTCCTAGGCGATCACCACATGATAATCCGTATTGGCTTCAATAACAGTCTTAGCATGTGTACGATCTTTTTCATTTTTAAAAGTAATTTGGAGGATACCGTGAATATCCTCACGATTTTCCTCATTAATACGAAGGTTAACCAAAGACGTTCCTCGTAGCAATTCCATAATGCTAAGGATAACGTCTTCTCGGTCAGGCACATCCACGAAAATATCGAAGGCACTTTCCACGCCACCCTTTTTGTGAATTTCCATCTCTTTACGTTTCTTACGACCGTTGTCAAAGAACTCCCAAATGGCATTCTCATCTTCAGCCTTAATCAAGTCGGCCACATGGTCCAAACGTTTTTTGAAATCTTCAATACGATCCAAAACAGCTGGCCCATTGGTCATGAGAATGGAAGCCCACATGCCAGGTTCACTTTCTGCAATACGGGTCATATCTCGGAAGCCCCCAGCCGCAAAGTGATTGGTCATCTCGTGAGCCTGCGCGTAGTCAGCAGCTTGCTCCATAAGACCAGAAGCCAAAAGATGTGGAAAATGACTGATTTGACTGGTTACACGGTCATGTTCAGCCGCATCAATCTCCACAAATCGTGACTTAAGCCCTGACAAGATGTCCTTAAGTTCAGGGATAGTTGTCTCTCTTGTTAGACTCGTCGGTGTGAAATATAATAGGCATTTTCGAAAAGTGTCACGTCAGCTGCAATAGCCCCTGATTTATGGGAACCAGCCATAGGGTGAGAACCCACAAACTGAACATTTTTACCAGTTAGGTAACGTTCAGCTGCCTCAACGATATCCAACTTAGTAGACCCTGCGTCTGTGATGATGACATCATCTTTGAGATCCAGGTCAGCCAACTCCTTCAAGTAGGCCACCGTTTGCTTAATTGGCACTGCAAGGACAATAACATCCGCGAGGGGAGCAAATTCTTTGAAATCACTTGTTGCACGGTCAACGATGCCACGCTCAAGTGCAATATTTCGAGAATAGTCAGAGCGATTATATCCAAGAATCTCATAATCAGGGTGGTCCCTTTGAATCCCTAAGGCCAAGGAGCCACCAATCAAGCCCAATCCTGCGATATAAATAGTTTTCTTACTCATTACTACTCCCATCTATTGTCTGATGCTGCTTAAAAGTTTTTCACATAGTCACGGTGACGTGCTACCGCTTCTTTCAATTCTTCCATGTTGTCAGAAGAGAATTTGTCCAAGATTTCATTGGCTACGACTGTAGCGACTACGGATTCCATAACGACACCCGCTGCAGGCAAGGCCGTTGGATCTGAACGCTCGACTGTTGCCTTGTATGGTTCATGTGTTTCGATATCTACTGACATCAATGGCTTGTATAGGGTTGGAATAGGTTTCATAACCCCACGGACCACAATCGGTTGCCCGTTGGTCATACCACCTTCAAAACCACCAAGGTTGTTAGTGCGACGTGTATAGCCGTCCTCTTCATTCCAGAGAATCTCGTCCATTACTTGAGAGCCCTTGAGGTAGCCATCCTTGAAACCAAGTCCAAATTCTACACCCTTGAAGGCATTGATGGATACAACAGCTTGAGCAATCTTAGCATCAAGTTTGGTATCCCATTGGACATAAGAACCAAGACCAACAGGGACGCCGCCAACAACAGTTTCAACGACACCACCGATTGTGTCTCCCTCTTTTTTGATTTGGTCAATGTAATCTTTAATTTCTTGTTCACGTTCTTGGTTAACAACTGAAATCTCTGATTGTTGAGCCAATTCCTTGATTTGAGCGACTGTCAAATTCTCAGGCACATCAATTTCCTTACCACCAAAGACAACAACATGGTTAGCAATTTCAATATCAAGCTCAGCCAAGATACGTTTAGCGACAGCACCTACTGCCACACGCATAGTTGTCTCACGCGCACTAGAACGTTCCAATGAATTACGCAAGTCATCGAAACGGTACTTCATTCCACCAACCAAGTCAGCATGTCCTGGACGTGGGTGAGTGATTTTACGTTTGGTTTTCAAACGGTCCTCAATATCTTCCACAGCCATGATATCCAACCATTTTTGATGGTCCTTATTGATAACATGAAGGGTGATTGGAGCCCCTGTTGTTTTCCCATGACGCACACCAGAAGTGATTTCAACCTTATCAGACTCAATTTTCATACGGCCACCACGACCATAGCCACCTTGACGACGTTTCAAATCGCCATTGATATCTTCAGCCGTCAAGGGAAGACCTGCTGGAACACCTTCGATAATTGCTGTTAAACGTGGGCCGTGAGACTCACCTGCTGTTAAATATCTCATTTATTTCTCCAAGTACTCTTTCATTTCAACTAAAGGAATTTGATTGATAGCTGCCTTACCAATCTCTGGAACGATAACCGTCTTAATGCTATTACCACGGGCTTTTTTGTCATGTGTGAGAGCTGTATAAAGCTCCTCAACACGCCATGGCTCATAGTCTACTGGCAAGCCAAATTTGACACACATCTCAGCAATTTGACGTGTGATCCCCTTAGGCATGAGGCCTTTTTCCTCAGCAACTCGTGAAATCTGAACCATTCCGATAGCCACCGCTTCACCGTGCATGACTTTACCGTAACCAGCTGTTTGTTCAACGGCATGCCCAATCGTATGACCAAAGTTTAGATACATACGGACGCCACCTTCAAACTCGTCTTCAACCACAATTTTACGCTTAACGTTACATGAACGATAAATGATAGTTTCTGAATTTTCTAGGATACTGTGAACTGAACCATCAATGCTTTCAAGCAAGTGCCAAAGCTCAGGATCATCAATCAAACCGTATTTGACAACCTCACCCATACCCTCAATCAATTCACGTTTACCAAGTGTCTCAAGGACATTAGGGTCAATCAAGACACCATCAGGCTGAGCGAAAGTTCCCACGATATTTTTAGCAAATGGTGTGTTCACACCTGTCTTACCACCAATAGATGAATCCACTTGGGCAGTTAGACTAGTTGGAACCTGAACGAAGTGAATGCCACGCATATAGGTCGAAGCGACAAAGCCTGCCAAATCACCAACAACGCCACCACCAAGAGCAAGAATGCCATCACTACGAGTCATGCCATTCTTAATCAAAAACTCATAAGCCTTATTAACAGTTTTAAGATTTTTACTTGCTTCACCTTCTAGGAAATCAAAAACGACTACCTCAAAACCTTCGTGCTCCAAGCTAAGCTTAACTTTTTCTGCATATAGAGCCCCCACATGATTGTCCGTGATAAGTGCAATCTTTTGTGGTTCCCAAAGTGACTTCACCCATTGACCGACGGTCTTAAGGGCTCCTTTTTCAATAATAATGTCATAAGGGTTATGTGTTAAATTTACCTCTAGTTTCATAGTCGTCCCCTCCTAGCTATTGTAAATATTTTCTAATTCCTGCCAAATGGCGTCTGTTGGCATGTCCTTGCCGGTCCACAATTTAAAGGCACCTGCTGCTTGATGAAGCAACATGCCAAGTCCATTTACAGCCTCGATTCCCTGTTTTCTAGCCAAGGCCAAGAAAGGTGTTTCAAAAGGCTGATAAATGATATCAGCAACCAAGAGTCCCTTAGGAAATTTTGTGTCTGTAGGAATGGGCAAGGATTCGCCATCCATCCCAACACTCGTCGCATTCACCAATAAATCAGCCTGGCCTAGTTCCTCTTGAAAATACTCAAAATCATTTAAAGCATGAAACTCCAATTGGCAAGTTGCCTGTTCAAGTAAGGACTTAAAACTTTCTTTTGCCTTATCCAATGACTGAGGGCGAACGTAGACACTGACTTTTTTTGCATCATCAAGAACTGCCTGCGTCACAATAGCTTTAGCGGCACCACCAGCACCCAAAATCATCAGATGAGCGTCTCTAGGGCTAAAGTTCTTTAGACTAGCAAAGAAACCAAAACCGTCCGTATTATGACCAATCAAATGACCATCACGATTAACAACTGTATTGACAGCACCAATCAGTTGAGCTGCAGGACTAATCTCATCCAAAAAAGGAATGACTGCTTCCTTATATGGCATCGACAAGTTGATACCGAACATGTTGTAACGTCTAATATTTTCAACTGTCTCGGCTAGGTCTGATTCTGGAATCTCCCAGGCCACATAAACACCATTAACTTGTGTCTTTTCGAAGGCCGAATTATGAATAAATGGCGAAATAGAGTGCTTGATGGGATTGGCGACAACAGCTGCTAGGCGTGTGTGTCCATCAATCTGCATCTAAAATCTCCCTAATTCTACGCATATCTGCTAGACTAATTTGTCCTGGAGCACTGGCATTATCAAGACTAGCAAAGGTCCATGATGAACCCATCAAGTCGCCAGCAAGACGTGACATACGACCAAGTTTACCCATTGACATAGTTGCAAACTCTTGTTCAGGATTATAGGCCTTGAAACCACGTGTGAAGTTCATAAGGTCAAGAACATCCTGCTCATGCTTAGGCATAACCGCCACCTTAACCACTCTCGGCGTTAAGTTTGTCATCTCAGACAAAGCTCCATAAGGTTTTCAGGGGTCTCCTCAAAGTTATGATAGGACAAAACCAAGTTTGAAAATTCGAGCATTTGGTCAAAGACAGCCTTACGTGTGAAATACTCAAAATCAATATAATCTGGCGAATAGATAGCAGCTACATCCTTAATTAGTGCAATGTATTCCGCATCCGTTAACTCAAGCTTGCCACCCTCACGCGTCGTACGGATGGTAAAGACAATCTCAAAGCCTGCGAATTTCTCGAAAATAGCTGGAGCAACCGTTAAGATACTATCCTTATCTAAAAAATCTGCACGCCATTCTATAATGTCTGCCCCCTCAAAACGAGACAGTTCAAGCTCTTGTGCCTCCTCTAAACTAGTTGGCATAATCGGAACTACAATTTTCATTTATTTACCCTTATTGTGTATACTTTCAAATAATTTGATGTTGGATCATTAGGATTGACGGTAAAATCCGCTGGTAATTGTTGCAGGTTAACGAAGTCCGCTGTAACATCTCCCAAACCCTTACGCAGTTGTTTTTTAAACTGTTGCACGGTCATATTAGCAGCATTGGTACTTGCAATGATTGTCCCATGCTCTGATAAAATATCAAGACTCTGTGCAATTAACTTGTGGTAATCCTTATTTGCTGAGAAAGTGCGTTTCTTATTTCTGGCAAAGCTTGGCGGATCGATGACGATAAGGTCATAAGATAAGCCTTTTTTCTTTGCATATTTGAAATAATCAAAGACATCCATCACGACCAAGCGATGATTGTCCATACTGAAACCATTAGCTTCAAAATGAGCCGTCGATAATTCACGTGAACGCTTAGCCAAATCAACTGATGTCGTTTCAATCGCTCCACCCATAGCCGCAGCAACTGAAAAAGCTGCCGTATAGGAGAACATATTCAAAACTGATTTACCCAAAGCTAGGCCATTAACTAAACCATCACGCACTTCATGCTGATCAAGGAAAATTCCCGTCATTAGCCCATCATTGAGGAAAACTTCATAAGTGACCCCATTTTCTAAAATGGTGAAGGTATCAGCCGCCTCTTGCCCAAAAAGATGGTCTGATTCGAAATCAAGACCCTTGAAGCGGATTTTCTCATAGCCTCCCAAGACCTCAGGAAAGACCGTTTGGAAAGCCTCTACAATAACATCCTTCAAGGAATAAACAAAGGCATTGTACCATGAAAAGAGGGCATAATCCCCATATAAGTCAATTGTGAGTCCACCAAAATCATCACCATCTTGGTTGAAAAGACGAAAAGCTGTCGTCAACTCATTATCATAATAGGATTGACGTTTGGCCCTAGCCTTTTCAAAAAGTCCTTGAAAATAAGTCACTGTCAATTTTTGTTTTTTAGGGGACAGAAACCATCCTATCCCCTTATTTTGACTTGACAAATAGCCCGTTCCTAAAAAATCTTTGGACTGGCTATAAAGGTAAACCAACTGATCATTTTCAGTGATATTTGGAAAATCTTCCGCTAAAAGAAGCTGTTTTCCTTGTTTGATTTTTTTCTCCGCAAAGGGACTTACCGTCAATATACTCATGTTACTATTATACCAAAAAAATGCTATTATTTCTGTTTCGTAACTAGATTTTATCAATTATATGTCAAGGAATATCACACTCAATGGCAGTAAATTTTTGAGAGTCATTATCTTATTTGGTATAATGATTAAGATAATATAGAATCAAAGGAAGTATTACTTTGAAAAAAATTAATGAAGCCTTTTGGAAAGGAGTTTCATCAAGACTTGGATTTATCCTCTTGTTACTCTTCTTTTACTGGCTAAAAACCATATTCGCTTATTACGTCAACATTAATCTTGAGTTGGAAAGCAGATATCAGGTTATGCTTTCGCTGATTAACCCTATTCCACTAGGATTAATGCTTCTAGGTTTAGGACTATACTTTAAGAAACGACGTTTCTTTTATAGCATTACCATTGCTATCTATGTCATCCTCAACCTCTTACTTATTGCTAATGTGATTTACTTTGGAGAGTTTACAGACTTCATCACTGTAAATACCATCCTAGCAAGTTCTAGTTCAGCAGCAGGACTAGGAGACTCCGCCAAGAACCTTCTTGAGCCAAGCTATCTCTTCTACCTGATTGATGTACCTTTCTTCATCTATGCTGGTTTCAGGAAGAAGCTTAAGATGGACAGCAAGCCATTTAACAAACGAGCTAGTTTTGCCGTCACTGCACTATCGACACTCCTTCTCTCAGTTAACCTCTTCTTAGCAGAAGTTAACCGTGGCGAGTTGTTGACACGTGGTTTCTCAAATAACTATATTGTTCGTGCTATGGGGATTCCCTTCTTCACAGCCTATTCTGGTAACTTAACTTATCAGGCCTCACAGGCTCGTTCATCTGCAACAGCTGAGGATATGAAAAAGGTTGAAGCTTACGTTAAAGAGCACTATGCAGCACCTGATCCTAAGTATTACGGAATTGCTAAAGGAAGAAACGTCATCGTTATTCACTTGGAAAGCTTCCAACAGTTCCTTATTGACTACAAGCTCAAAGTAGACGGTCAAGAATATGAGGTTACACCATTCATCAATTCCATTTACCACTCAAACGAGACACTAGCCTTTTCAAACTTCTTCCACCAAGTTAAATCAGGGAAAACTTCTGATGCTGAAACCTTGATGGAAACGTCTCTCTTTGGACTAAGCACAGGCTCATACATGGTAAACTATGGTGGTACCAATACAGCCTATGCTGCACCATCTATCCTAGCTCAAACAGGTGGCTATACGTCAGCTGTTTTCCACGGAAACACTGGATCCTTCTGGAATCGTAATAACACCTATAAACAATGGGGTTACAATTACTTCTTTGACTCATCAGCCTTCACTGAAAAAACTGATGAAAACTCATTCCAGTATGGTCTAAATGACAAGTACATGTTCCCAGATTCCATCAAATATCTGGAACAAATGCAACAACCTTTCTACGTTAAATACCTTACAGTATCTAACCACTACCCATACACTTCACTCTCAGGCGATGAAAAGGAACAAGGTTTCCCACTCGCTGAAACAAAAGACGAAACAGTCAACGGATATTTTGCAACAGCTAACTATCTTGACTCAGCAATCAAAGACTTCTTTGATTACCTTAAGGAAACTGGTCTTTACGACAACTCAATTATTGTCATGTACGGTGACCACTATGGTATCTCTGATACACGAAGTAGCAATCTTGCTGAACTTCTCGGTAAGAACCCTGAAACTTGGTCAAACTATGATAAGGCCATGCTTCAACGTGTTCCCTACATGATTCATATTCCAGGATATACTGGTGGTGGCATCTCTAACACCTTTGGCGGTGAGGTCGATGCCCTTCCAACTCTCCTTCACATTCTTGGTGTTGACACTAGCTCTTATATCCAGATGGGACAAGACCTCCTATCTCCTGATAACAAGCAAATTGTCGCATTTAGAACCTCAGGTCAATATGTTACTCCTCAATACACTAGCTATTCTGGTCGACTCTATAATACTCAAACAGGGGAAGAAATTACCAACCCTGATGAAACGACTAAAAAGGATAACGAAGCCATTCGTAAGGCAGTAGCCACTCAGCTTTCGATGAGTGACGCTGTTCAAACTGGTGACCTCCTTCGTTTCTATACGCCAAATGGTTTGAAACCTGTTGATTCTAGCAAAATTTCCTACACTAAACAAATGGATCAACTGAAACAGATCAACAAAAAGCTGAAAGATAAATCAACTAGCCTCTACAAGCAAAAAGGCAATAAATCAACAGCTGATCTATTCAAGACCCCATCTTACAAGGAGCTACATCCTGCAGAATCCGAATCAAGCTCTAGCTCAAGTTCGGGTGAATCAGAGCCAAGCAGCTCTTCAACGGAACAACAATAACCCCTAAAGGCAGTCCAATATGGACTGCTTTTTTAGATAAAACAAGTTTCAATACCACTTGGCTGAAAAATTGTAACTCTCATCTCACTAGTTACTCTCAAACATATTTCTTGCTAGTTTGCTATAAGCGTGATTAAATAGGATTTGTAAGAAAACTTATAAAGGAGAACCGATATGAATCCAATGGAATTATTTAACCAAGTAAAAGAAATGATCGAAAAGAAAGATTTCGAAGCTGCTAAAAAGTTTGTCGATGAAAACAAAGATGATTTGGGCGAGTACTTCGACCAAGCTAAATCTCTTGTGTCAGGCAACGAAATGGTCAGTGGCGCTTTAGACAAGATTAAAGGTCTATTCTAAGACGAAATCCCCGCAGTCAATAGGATTGCGGGGGCTTTTTATGTCTAGAAGTCCTATTTAGAGACGGTGCCTAGCTTAGTCAAAAGTTCTTTAGAACAAGCAAAAAAAGAGATTCCCTAAGGAACCTCTTTTTATTCTATATGACTATAGAATTATTTTTTCAAGTTGTAGAATGATTTCAAACCACGGTATTCTGTTAGTACCATTTTAAATGCGTATATAATAGGAAGAAAACCTATTAAATAAGGATATATGCGTGTAAGATATAGACGGTAAAACTCACAAAAAGTTACTAAAGTTTACACTTATTGCCCCTTATTTGCCCCTTTTTAATATAAAAAACCCCGACTAAAAGTCGAGGGCAGTTCGAGAATTTTTATCGAAAGACGCCAAGTATTCCACTGACTATAGTATCACTTATCTAGGAAAATCACAAATATAAAAAAGAGCTATGAGATAACCTCGTAGCTCTTTGCCTATGATGGATAGACATATTCATCAAAACCAAATAATATTATACCACAAACAAATAAAAAAAGCCCCAGCACAATGCTGAGGCTCGACCACTACCACCATGATGTCCGAACTGTGGTCTGTCGGGAGGCGATATACTCCTTTTTAATTTTATAGTTTGCGTGGTTCTTTTTATTTAATTATACACCAGTTTGGCCTTGTGTGGCTGCCGCACGTTCTTCAATCGCTTTAACGACTGAAACGCTAGCTTCACCGATTGCTTTAGATACTGCTTCAGCATCGTTCGCTTGACTTACAAGGAAACGTTCAAAGTCTGCATCATCTAGCTGCAAACGTTTAGCTCCAGTTGCTTCGAGTGCATCTACTGTACCCATTGAGCCAATACCAAATACACGCCCGTTAACGACTGCCACCCAGCCTTCTTTACCGCTTTCGCTTCGTACTACAAAATTCATAATATCTTCTTCCTCTTTCTTATTAACTAAATTGCCGCCATCATTAATAATGACTACATTCTTATCCAATCCACCAGCTAGACCAGTCGATGTAAACTGCCACCAGCGTGTGTGTTCCATGTTTGGATACACACCCCAATATGGTTCTGGGCGTACCTCATAATCTGGATACGCTGCAATCCATAAACTATTAGGATAGCGTGCAGTAATCTGATCTACATACACGTTAGTCAATGTATAAGGCTTGTAACTGTAATAGATAGGCTCGAAGCCATTTGCCTTGCAGATATCCATAAATGCTAACACTGCATTAGTATTGGCTTGCTTATCGCCACTAGCCCCGTCCTCATAATCACATACAAGATAACGTGGGTGTGATGGCAAGTTGCTGATAAAGTAATTTGCTTCGGCTTGTGCCGTTGCAACATCGCCACCAAATCGTGCAAAGTGGTAGTAACCAATACAATTACTTGTGTTGGTTTGTTGAGTGGCTACTGGACTAACCCAGCCCACGCCTTCAGTAACCTTGATAACTGTATTGTTCGTACCACTAGCACTACAGATACTAGCTAGGTCGCCCGGTTGATAAGCTGACACGTCGATAAAATAGGCGTTCTCGGTCATACCATCGAATGGCAATTCAAACCAACCAATCATTTGTTGGCTTGGTGCACTCCAGTCAATATAACTGAAATTCCCAGCACTATCGAGGTTGCGGGTTACTTTGCGTGTCCATCCGCCGTTATAGAGACAGTCAGCGTTACCGTCAATATTTTGCTCGACTGTGGTAACAGTACCGTCTGGGTTTTCTGCGACCACAAAGCCAATGTGTCCGAATTGGTGATATGGTAAACAGTTTGTTACCCATACACTCCCAACGGGTGGATTGTTCGCACCGTTGAAATAAGTGACTTTCAAACCTAGACTTTCAGCACGGCTTAACGCATCGATGGCGTTTAAGTAGCTGAAATTAAGATTAAACAACCCTTGATACTGTAGCACATTGTCAATCAAGCTGATACACTGCCCACCATAAGGATTAGTGGGAACAGTGACACGTTGATTGACTAAGCTCTCAAGCGTGTTTAATAACTGTGTTTTTGATGTCATAGGTCTCCTTTCTTATTTTAATAAAATATTATTATCTGTTGCATACTTCAATTTGGTTGATAGAGGTCATGAGTTTAGCCATAGCTAGTCCTCATAAGGTTTAGTATACGATAGTGCTCGTTCACTATCGCTAAGCCCTTTCGTTGTTGGGTCTGGAATGATGTTAAGAATATTTACGATTGTCAAACCTACTAAATAAGGGTTTGAGACAAACTTGCCAAACAAGTTGAACACCGCATCCCAACTTGTCAAGTCTTGGAAATTAATTCCAAAGTAAGTCAAGATGGGTAGTGCAATCGCAAGCGTTACACGGTACAAGAACGCTTTATTTTTTGAGTTAAAACGTACAAACCAGTTAATTTTCATGTTAATTCCTCACTTCTAAATTAATGTATTTTTTATAAAGGGCATCGATGTACCCATTGCCACCTAGTTTCTTGTAACTAGAGTGCATTTTGTGGATGACATCCGAATTATGCACGGTGGTATACCCACGCTCTAGCTCCTTGTTAATATCGCGCTCCAACCTTAGATACATAGTAACAAGGTGAGCTTCATCATGCACTGCTAGTTTGTCATTTAATTCATTGATCTTTTGGCCGTTTGATTCACCAACTTGTTGAATAGTTTCAACTGACTCATGGATGTTGTTTAACTCACCTTTTAAATCTCCGAATTGTGATTTGCTTAAATTAGCTGATTTGCTAGCTTTCATACCAAACCAGCCCGTTGCTATAACTCCGATAGTAGGGGCAAGGTGGTCAATCAAATCAGAAATATTCATCTTTTATTTTTTACCCCCATTTTTTTAACGCATTACGCCTGTGTAGTATCAGCTAAGATTTCGTCTTCAACTTTATAACGCAAATCACGTAGAGCACGCTCGTCTGTACGCATTTCTTGACGATGTTTAGCGTAGAGCTCAGCGTTAATAAGATTCTCTTGGACGCTAGATACTGCATTTTCGTCAATGCTGATGTATGTCTGTTTAACCAGAACTGTTGCTCCTTCTTCTACGACATTAAATTCTGCATTGATTGTACGTTGTTTTGTAATTTTTAGTGACATGATATTATTTTCCTTTCTTTTATTCTTCGACCGTTGGATATTCGTCTTCGGTTATGTAAGTGACTGTCCCTGTGTAGACTGCATCTCCAAAACTTGGGTTTGAAAAAAATATATTTCCATTAGATTCAAAATGCCACACTGCGCATTCTTTGTGTTTGTTTAAATTGTTCTTGTTAGCAACCAAATGCGTTTGCACACAAGGCTTGAACCCATTTGGAATTTTCTCGCCCAAATCCTTGTATTCACCTTCGACGACAGAATAGGTGCCTCTGATTAAACTTAAGGTTACTACGTCCCCTTTCCGAACCACATTAGCTTTGACACCATATCCTATCGGGATTTCTTTTTTAACAACGGGTTGGTTAGTTTGCACAAACTCAACCCAATTTCCAACTGTGTCCTGCGTTAGAGTGCGTTTGAAGAACCTACCAGAACTTGTTGTCAACGATTGGTGAATACCACCCAGTCCTTCTATTATTTCTAAGAACCCTACTTGTTCTGTAGGTTTAGGCTTGTTGATAGGATAGTTCTTCATCGTGCTCATTACCGAGAAGAAACCTGTTGTTCTGTAATCATCAAGGTTCGTGTTGTTGTATTCGATAATCGCAGCGCCACGAACTTCTGTAAGCCTGTGGTGCTGGATTGGTTTTGATCCTGAGTAAATCAATCCATTGACATCAAGTGTCCCGTTTTCACGATATTTACCGATACCAACACCTTGTTGGTCATAGGACATGATAATTTTATCGGTCGGCACTGTAGTTTGAAATTCTGAGACTGAAAATCTATCTTCTAGTTTCCCTGTGACTATGAATGAGGTATCCGCAGGGTATTCCTTGCCCAAATTTGCATTAGAAGCCTTGAATTCAGAAATGCTTGACCATTCACCACCGGCTGACCCGTTATCCGCTACAACATTGCTTGTTCCAACTTTTGTTGTTGTAAAAGTCAGCTTCATGGTATTTTTTTGAACGCCATTAACGCTAAGAGGTGCTATTTTAGCGAACCTCTTAATGGTTAGTGTATCTGACTTTGAGCCACTTCTGGTAACCTCAAATTTTAGCGTTGGGCTGAAATAGAATAGAAATGTTATTTTAGTCTCTTTCCAGTCAGACCAAATCCCACGAGAGTCTTGAACTCTCCCTCTTAAGGTCATTTGGGTGTCTTTGTTTACGGCGACCTCACGGAATACCCCGCCATTCGTTGATACAGAATTACTGGCACCAACGATTTCAGCATAATACCCAGCTATTGTAGCTCCATTCTTTGCTTGCGCCCCGTTGAAAACGACCTTCACAAGTGACATTATGGACACGAAATGTGTTGGCTCTGGAATTATCCTTTGAGTCGTTGGATTTGTGTCTGTCAAAGTGAACCCGGTGAACGAGGGCTTTAGGTTGTTCGTAACAATACTTGCCGTTAGTGTTGCTGATTGCGTCTGAATCAATTTGCCGTCTACATAAGTATCAACATATATAGTACCTCGGCCAGTTGTAGCATCCGGTATGTCGTTTGCGAAATCCGCTGGGATTGTCCACTTGAACGACGTCCCAACGTTGTCAGCAATTTTACCTTGCTTGTTGCCCCACGCATAGCGTAGTGTGTGCGTAGCACCAGCTAATTTCCTATCAATAGTGATATCTACTTGATTGCCGATGAATCCCTCTGGGACGCTCACCGAACTTCCTCTTGGGATAGTTGTCAGTGTTATGCCTTGGTTACCAATGTCTAGATTTCCAGGGCTGTATCCACCCGATCCGTTGAAATGCGCACGCACACCGAAGGCACCAGACCCATCGTCAGCATGGCGGACAGTAATTGTGCGGTCAATCAACTGTATCTCTGAATTTCGGTTAAGCATCGCTGGGCTACCAGAGTAGTCAATTCGTTGCCCAAAACCATCGACGTAACCAGAACATTGATAACTTGCAAACGTCCACCCTTGGTTAAGCAATGCCAATCGAATACGGACATCACTTGTATTGTTTTGGATATTCTGCCCAACTTGGTCAATCCACAGCCTAATGCGATATCCACGGTCATTATTTGACCAAAATTCTACCATGATTAACCACCTCCCACGTATCTAATCACGTTCCTGTCAGGATTGATGAAGTCTTGCTCTTCTCGATAGCGACCAATCTGGATAGTTTTAGAGAAAATACCGTTCTCGATGTGAATGACACCTTGAGAAATATACATCACCTCATTACCAGCTGAGAACATTGAGATGCGACCATTTGGACTGAACAGCATAGAACTAGAGTTATCGGTTTTACCAATGACAAGCCCTTCGTTTGATGAAGTCATGTAGCTGTCGATGAAGTTCCAACGCTCTGACATATCGTTCAGATTGTTCTCTAGTTTTGCGACACGAGCGCTGGCATCAGCCAAATTCTTCTCAGCCTGTGCTCGGTTGGCGTTATTTGCATTAACAAAATTTTGGTATGCCTTCACCCATTGATTAAGTATCTCAAGAGAGGCTTTAGCCTCGATTTCTGCCTTCATAACTGAATTGATTTCATTCAATCGGTTTAGCTGACTTTGCGTCAATGCACTATCAGCCTTGGAATTGATTTGATTTTGAACATCTTCAAAGGCTGGTGACCAATCCTTGACGACGTGACCTTCATAGAGAGCTGGTGCACAGATTTCGACAACTGTGTTGTTGTCACCACCATCGTACTGTGAACCGTGACGACCAATCAGGACGGTTTTAATGCTGTCGGTCGGGCCTTGTGTGTACTTGACCCAATACCTTTTCCACTCAGTGCTGATATTAAGTCGTGCTTGGCCGTCAGCAACGGACAGACTCGTCCATCCGTTGCTGGTTAAAACAGTGATGGTTGTTGATGGATTGAAGAAATGACAGCGGATAGGATAGTTATCCTTGGATGCCTTAGCGTAGAATGACAAGATGTACTCTTTGCCAGTTAACGGCACAATAGAGGTCTGTGTCACTACTGCGCCCGCTGCTTTACTACGAGCGACAATAAAGTTCTGCCAATGCTCTGACGTGTTGCTGTTGGTCGTATTGTTGGCCAGTGTTTGAGTGTTAGCCAATAAGTTACGAGTGCCAAAATCAAAGTTGCTGAATGTATCCATCCACTTATACTTAGTCGGGTCGGGACTGTCTGATTTCTCGTAGTCTGAATAGTGGCCAAAATAGCGCTTGGTTCCGTCCTGTGTCAGGCTGAAACCAGTTCGGCCATCAGCGCTATCAGCGTAGGCAAAATGGACGTAAGCTGTTCGTCCGTCTGCTCCGGGTTTCCCCGGTATACCATCCCGTCCATCGCTACCCTTCCACTTGCTCCAGCGGTAGTCTTGCGGGTTTCGGCTATCTGTGGCGTTGAAATCTTGGTACATACCGATAAACGCCTTGTTAGTGTCGGTTTGGCTAAAACCACTACCAGACACGGTGTCAGCGTAAGCAATGTGGGTGTACTGTGTTTTACCATCAGCACCTTTAATGCCGGGTATACCTTGGTCACCTTTGGGCCTTGTAAGCCTTGAGGGCCTTGTGGTCCTGGGTCGCCTTTGTCTCCCTTAACACCATTTCGACCATCCGAGACATTTAAAAAAGTAACCTCTTCCGAAGCTACTTCTTTATTATCTACCCACGCTGAAACCGTTAAGGCTGTCGGTTGGGTAATCTGTGCCGCTACCATGTCGTAGGTCATCCCCACGTATTTAATAGTACCGTCAATTACGAAACGCCACGTTGCGTTAACGGTTTTATCGCCTTGTTTTAAAACCGGTCTGACAGTCGAGCGACCAATACCATTTTTAAACGCTGTACCATTGGTGGTTGTGATCTCGACACGATATGGTAGAGATTTGGAAACAATCTCATCAATGCGTTGTTGCAAACTGCCAGACGGTTTATTGTCCAGCCTTCTGAAATTGGTAAACACAACTGAATTATTAAGTGGCATGTCAAAACTGATTACCATTTCAGACACACGAGCTTCGAGGGCTAACCCACCTCTAAAATTATTATTGATAATCTTAACGGTGTCGCCTAGGTTAATATCCTTGTAGTTTTCAATGAAGCTAGATTGAATATCGACGGTGTAGGTCAATAGTGGGTAAGCGTATTGCTTGATAGTACGCAATGCGTAGCCTTTTAAAGCATCAACGCTCTTATATTCTGTTTGGAAATCTTTGCGTGTCCAGTTATCTAAACCTGTATTGCCAAGAGCTGAAGGGTACAACCTTGCTGAAATCGGTGCATATAGCATGGGACTGCCTTTTTTAGAGTAAAACTCAATCTCGCCATCTTGGTTTTTCTCTTCAATTTCAACAGAACTTAGGTCAACACCTTCACCCGTGAAATACCCTAAATTAAATAGCTGGGTCTTATCACTAGCAACTTGAACACCTTTAACCCGTTTTGATAATAAAGGATGACATCCCCTCGAACTTTACCAATCCCATGATGTTTCTCGTCTGGCTGTTGGTAAATATCGATTATAAATCGTTTTAAAGTGCCATCTCGTTTCAATTCGGTACGAAAAATGAACTCTGCATCGAATTGGTTCATCAAGCTATGAAGTTGCTCTAGTTTAGTACCGCTTTGAGAATCAAACGTGAGGCTTCTTGTTTTATCGACAATTTCATTAACGCCAATTTCAAGACCTGCAAACCCAAGCAAGTCGAGATTTTGAAGATACCACTCAACACTTTTAGCCCCGTTACTGCCAGCAAGAGGGCGTGAGTTTTCCATAGCTAACTCAAGATTGGTGTTGTTACACGCTACTTGGAAGTTATCATCGTTTTCAACAAGCTGTGACACATAGAAAACGTGATAGGTATTATCGTAGAAAAATGACACATACATTTGATCGTTGATGTAAGCTACATCATCGTGCATTTTCCCATTGACGATTTTAGGAATTGTAAAATCGAATGTACTGGTTGAATACTCAAGATATGTGTGCCATTGGCTATTCGAATAGGGCAGCATGCCCGGAACGTTATTGTTTAGGGCACAAACCTTACGCATGTTTTTATCATGAATCCAAATTTGCATTAAACATAACGCTCCTTCCAAGAAATTTCAATAGTTGGGTCAGTTCTTACCCAACTTGATGTGTAGATGTTGATTTCAGTTTCACCAGTGCCAATGCTAAACGGCTCGGACAAGTAAGTTAGCTCATTAAGAGCAGGCAGATTATCAACGTAAGTTTTACCTTTAGCCATGTCTACTTCGAGAATAGAACCTTTACGGAAACGGTTAGGGATGTCTTCTTCCTTCTCTACGTGATGCTTTGCGTAAACAAAACTATCCAGATACAAGTGTGTGATCAACGGCCAATCTTTGATGCCGAAAATACCAATATGGATTTTAGCTGATTTTTTCCCTTTAATCTCTGGCACGGTGAACTTAGGATAAGACCCTTGCCAGTAAAATTGAAGAACATCATCAAAGCGTTGAACATCCGACCAACCTTGTGGTTCATTGAATGGGTTAGCAGTTGAAACGTGTGTCCCGTAGAAATGTTTTCTATCGAGGACTTTATAACCACCTTTGCCATCTCCTGCTAGGAAATTATAACGGCAGTCAAAACCATTAGTGTGTTTGTAAGTTTCTACACCGTAGAGAAATACACCGTTTGCGTCTGTTACAGATATTTTGATGAAACCGAATTGATTTGCAGCACCCAGCCACAATATTTGTCTCCACCAAAAATATTCATACAACGAGCCTTTTTGACCATTACTATCTGCCGGAATCTCCCATGTTAACGAACTACCTCGTAGGTATTTATCCCCACCACCAGTGTTTGTTAAGGCAATGTGTGGTCTGCCCCAATTGTTTTCGATAGCAAGAGTGCCATTGAGTGAGTGACTATCATCATTAAAACGCCCTTGATTTTTCGCACCAACCGCAAAACCGTTGGTGATCCAGTTATTAGAAACATAGTCGAACAGAATTTCAGATTGTTTAGCTGTACGGGTATTGGCTTCATTAGGGTTTCCAATCTCATAGCTTTCGCTAGAAGACTTCACAATCCCAACCCAGCCATTATCTGAGTTAAATTTCAGCTTAATATCTGGGTAAGTTTCAGCCGTACCAAAGTTCTTCAACGTAGCCTTGTAGTGACCAGTAGAGACTTTCTTAATACTGCCGTCCTTGGTTTCACCGTCGCTACTTACCAAGGCTTGTGCCTTGTTCTCACCGTAGCTTTTCGGAACATCGAATGTAACCGTTACCGTTGCAGTAATCGGTGCGGTGTTCTTATCAACCGCCAGCGACGCTTGACCAGACGGGATAGCTTCCCAAACCTTGTTAGGCTCATCGCCGAAAATCAATGGTTTAGGCTTGTCTACGTTGAGATAACCGCCCAGCGTTTCAGCGATGGTATTAAAGTAGTCGTAGTTTCCGACCAAGTTAAACGATACTTGAATCTGCTTAACGGACAAGGTGCTATATAGGAATTGCTGACCGTAACGCCTACGCCCTTGGTCTTGATAGTTGTTATTGAAGTTAGATGCCACGTTCTTAGTGACGTCCACTGGAACGGTACGACCTTGTCCTTCATTGAATAATTCGGTTAAATTCTTACCGTCAAATGACTGACATTCCTATCAAATAATGCTACCTCCTAACAACGCTTGTCTGCGTTCATAATCGTTTGTTGCTTTTGTCATAAAGGGTGCTAACCCGTTTGACACACTTCTTCCGTCAATGACATTTCTGATCTCGATTGGGTTAGAACCGTTAGTTACTAACTGACTTAGCAAACCAATCATGACATTCAATTTATCTTCGAGGACTGAAACACGCTCACGGTCTGAAGTATTATCGTGATTGCCTTGTGGGGCATCACCGGCGAAACGTGCCACTGCTTCAGTAAGTAGTTGCCACGCTCTACCACGTTTGGCGATATCCGTAGGAATAACGTATTCTGGCATATCGCCTTCAGCTAATTCGTAAACACCGTTCTTGTGGACTAGACCACCGTTAGCGTAGCCATAGGCTGCGACACGGTTAAAGGCTGCATCCGATGTACCATAACGGTGCTTGATGTAGTTAATCGCAGCAAGCAAGTTATCATAACCATTACGGATGTTATTGTGTCCTGGGTGTTTATAAGCGTTAAATGTTGGTCCAATAGTCTGCATCAAACCAATAGATGGTGTACCGTTGATGGCATTGATATCCCAGTTGTTTTGGACGTTAGGGTCACCACCAGATTCGCGTTGGATTGTTGCCAAGATTTTAGAAACACGGAAGTCATTTGGTTCGATTCCATTTGCTTTCAAGGCTCTAACAACCGATTCACGCCAACGTGAAACGCCTGTACCTTGAGGGCCATCTTCACCACCACCGGCTGGGCTGAGCAATGGACCAAGGGTTTTCTTAATCCAATCGAACATGCCACCGACTTGACGTTTAATCAACATTTGAAGTGGGCTATTGCGGTCCTTAAGTGGTTTGCTATTGTCTTCACCGCCACCACCACTATCACGCACCCCAAAGTCAAGGAAAGTAGCAGCGTTAGCAATGTGACGGCCTGCGTATTGGTGATACTGACCATTACCGCCATAGTTATACTCTTCACCATCATAAGTGTCCCCATGAACAGCGGTTACAAAGTCAACGTGGTTGCTTGAAACTGGACCACCAGTGTAGACCGCTACTGTTCCCGGTTTTGGTCTACTTAAGTGTGGCACGCTGGCAGATATCCATTGATTACCGTTCCCAAGGTGACTGAACAAGCTAGGTTTAACACCAAGGTTAGCTAAACGGCTGGCAACGAAAGATACACACTCACGATAGAAATAACCCCAAGGGTCAGCTCCAGCGTCTTTGGCCTTGTCTTTGAATCGGTAGTCATCACCTTTAGCCCCCATAGCCACCGTGCCTTCATCCATTGAGGCACTAGCCATAGACCAAAGCTCTTTCCACCAGTTCTTAGCTTCTTCGACTGGTTTCTTATACAAAGCATTACCGAGGGGGTTAAACACACCAGCTAACTTGTCAGCATTAGGGCTGAATTTCTTAGCCAATGATCCAACGGGGTCTTTAACGGTATCGGTGATAAACTCAATCATTTTCATGAATTTATCGACACCGTTTTTCATTGTGTCCCACACTGAGCCAGCTACATTAGTAGCCGTATCCCAGATTTTAGACCAGAAACCAGTTCCTTTGGCAAACGCTCCACGCTCAACACCCATAAGCATGGCCAGTTCACTAGCATTGATGACTTCCGAACCAGCTGGCAAGAGGTATTCAACGTTGCGACCTTGTGGTAAGAATGACTTACCGTTAGGCAAGATTACCATCTCTTGGTTGTTGGTTTCTGGGCTATCGTAGCCGTCGTTAAGAGTAGCTAACGTAGGCTTGGTGATTGGGTTTCGGTATGAGCTAAACATACCAGTACCACCGGCAAACTTAACTTTCGGAATTTTAGAGATAGCTTCTTTACTACCACCGAAATCAGAAATCAGTTTGTTGATACCGTCAATACCAGCGTTTGGCAAGGCAATGACAGCATTGATACCGTCTCCGGCAAGTTTTTTCATGCCGTCCCACATCTCACCGAAACCTTTTTTGACATTATCCCAAGTGTTCTTGAAGAAATTACCAATGTTGGTTAAGGCATCCGTGATTAGTTTGGTAATGTTAACACCAAATTTCTCTTGTGTTAACGCTCCGATTTCATCCCATTTTTTAGATAGGAATTTCTTAGAGTTTTCCCAACCTTCAAACCAGTTCTTATTGATGCCCTTGTGGTTCTTGTCAATATCCTTACCAAGAGCAATCATCGCTTCACTAGCATTACCCTTGATACCTTCCCACGTTTTAGATGCGAACTTCTTGACATTGTCCCACTTTTCGCCCCAATCTTTCTTAAGGCTACTCATGTGTTTTTCAACACCTTTAGCCATATCTTTGACACGGTCCACTGTGCCATCAACGAATTTCTTAAATTTCTTATTGTGCTTGTAAATTAAAGCGAATGCTCCAGCAATAGGATTGGCGATAAATAAAAGGACTTGTTTCCAGTCCTTTTTAAAGAAATCAATGATCTTACCAAAGATTTCTTTAGTAACCTTGAAGATTTTATCAAAGGCTTTCTTTGCAGCACTGAACATGCCGTCAACAAAGGCTTTGAATTTCTTGTTGTGCTTGTAAAGTAGCACTAGGGCAGTGATAGCCGTAGTTACTGCAACCACTATCAAACCAATCGGGTTGGAAGCCATTGCTAAGTTCATTGCCTTTTGTGCCGCCGTCATTCCAACTGTAGCTGTTCGCCAAGCATGAATACCTTTGACTACTGCCGTTATTCCAAGAGCGACCTTAGAACCTACAAAATAAGCAGCAAACAAAGAACCAACCGTTTTAATAGCCGTTTTATGTTCTGCGATGCCGCCTAATGCCTTAGATAGTGATGTGACTGGCCCTTTAGCCTTCTTACCATTGCCGGTCATGAGGTTGAAAGCACCAGCGACACCTTTAATCATGTCAACGGCAACTTCCCAGACACCACCAGCAAAATCTTTACCAATGCTGAAAACTGCACCCAAACTGTCTTTGGTTTCCTTGAAGAAAGCTACGATTTTAGGGGCGTTGTTAGCAATGCTCTTACTAAGATTGTCGACAAACTTATTGAGACCGTCCATTAAGCCATTAAGTTTATCTGTACCATCACCGAGATTAAACACTTTAGAGAATGCATCCATGATAGTGCCTAAGCCCTTAGAAACGTGTTCCCCTAAATCTTTAAACTTAGTTTCAGTGTTAGGATCAGCAACCCAATTACCAATCTGTTGCAAGAATGGGTTTTTCATTTTGTCGATTGGGTCACGGAAAGCTGCAACTACTGCCGGCATACGAGACTGGATAGTTCTTTCAAGACCACCGATAGTGGTTGAGAAGTTAGCCGTCGCATCCTTGTACTTGTCTTGCAACTCGAACAAGGCTTTCTGTGCCATCTCAGCGGTAATCTTACCGTCTTTTTGGAGTTCCGCATATTTATCTGCGGTCATGTCTGCAATGCCCAATTCTTGTGCGGCAACTTCTTTCAGTTGGTTCTTCATTTCTGGGAAGACATTGATAATAGACATCATGTCTTGCCCTTGAACCTTACCATTGGCAATCATTTGAGCCCATTGAGTAGCAAAGTTTTCCACGGCTGCATCGGTCTGACCAAACGCATCTTGCAAGGTAAGAATGGCTTGTGTTTGTTGCTTGGTCAACTCGGTGTTGTGGGTAACGGCATAGAATTTCTGGTTCATACCGTCAACCATTTCGGTTGAGTTAGCCGCCGCTTGTGCCATTTGGTTGGTCATGTCGACCATCTTCTTACCTTCTTCAGCATTACCAGTAAGTGTTAGCCAAGTGGCGTTCATGGTTTGCTGGTATTTAACGTATTCGGCACTGGATTGGGCGATTTCGTCAAACTTACCCTTGATGGCTCCCAATGCGTTTTGGAAACCGTTGCTAATAAGATTAGCTGCAAACGTAGCTCCGAAGATACCTTTTAGGCGTGAGGTTTTTGTTTCAGTCCCACTGACTTCACTACCTAAACGTTTAAAGCTATCTTTCAAGCGTCCGATGAGTGAACTAGAACGTTGACTTTGCTCAATCTCATCATTCAACTTATCGGCAGCGTTTCTAGTGTGTGCTAGGCTTGTTGCTGTTTCATCTAGGCGTTGCTTTTGCTTGCGGTATTCATCGCTTGTTCTTCCGGACTGTTTTGCCACACGCTCAAGCATTTCTTTTTGGGTCTCATACTGCTTATTTAAGTTAGTAATAGAGCCCTTGTATTGCTTGAGTTGCTCTTGCCTTGCTTCATCCTCTTTACCTTCCGCTTTCAAGCGTTTCACGTAGGCTTCAGACGATTCATTTTGCAGTTTGTACTGTTTCTGCAATTCAGCAAGCCCAGACCTATGATAATCTAGGCTATTCTTGGCTTGCCGTTGCTGATTTTCCAACGATGCCAAGCGTGTAGTAGCTTGGTCAATCTGTTGCTGGTATTTAAGGTACTGTTCAGCAGTTTCAGCGGTACTCCCTTTAAGTTGAGACTGTTCTTGTTTCAGTTTCTCAATCTTATGTTGTTGGTTTTGGATAGCATTGCCCAGACCATCGTACTTAGCTTGTGCTGCTCCCAAATAGTCACCAGCACTACGCATTTGGCTTTCTTGTGCTTTCCATGCGTTTGTAGAGCTATTGACTAACTGAGTTAATCGCTTAATCGAATTGGCAGCTTGTAGGGTATCCAAAGCGATTTCCGTGGACATGGTAGCTTGTACTTTTGCCATGTAATATTTTTCCTCCTTCCCTTGAATATTTAGAGTAAAGATGTTGGGTCAACCATTCTATCTTCTTCCTCTTTGGCATTTAAGATTTTCATTAGCTCATAATAATCAGTGTCGTAGTACTGATCTAGTGTCCACCCAAAACCTTGGATTGATTTCTTAGCAATGATTTTTAAATCTTCAATGCGATTTTCTAAATCAAAAATCTGTTCACCTTTAGACTTTAGTCTTTTGGGTCAACTTCACCAGCGGCATTTTCGAGTTGCTCATCCGTCAACCCGTACATGTAACCTACCAATTTTTCAGAGATTTCTTGTGTGCGGGCATTATCCAAATCAAGCAATTTATCATAGGCTTCATCATCCAAGTTGAGAATAGCACGGATGAAGCTGAGCATTTCTTTTAGAACAGTGTAACTTGCTTGTGCTTGCTCTTGTGTGTCGCTATCTTCCATAGTGTCACTGAGTTTCAATACGGCAAGTTGATATTCGTGCATACGCAACACGTTACGGTTGCTTGTAGTCACCTTGAAGGCTTTTTTACTGATTTCTGGGATTTGAATAGTTTTGATTTCCATTTCTCTTTACTCCTTTTAACAAAAATAGAGGTCAGGCCACGAGCCCGACCTCTTGCGAATTATTTAGATTATTAGCCAGGTACTACGCCTGCTCCTGTAAGTGCATATCCACCAAACACTTCTTTATACATATTAGCTTTATCAAAAGTAGATTCTCCAGAGAAGTATTTCTTGTAAGGCTCATTACCAAACGCATCCGCTGACAAGGCACTGAATGTCATGTTATCGTTTTGGCGAGTTTGGGCAGTATCAGTATCTGTTGAAACGTTTTGAGTTGTTTCTTGCATGATACCGTTAGCAAAACCAAAGAACACTGAGTGTTTACGGTCAAGTGTTTCAGATTCAATCAACACCGCTACATGTGGTTTCTCACCACCCATCGTATAACCACCTTTGCCATCAGGACGGAATCCAAGTAGTTTTTGTTTGAGATTGAAGTCAAGGTTGTTGAAGTCAAACGCTACCGTTGGTGAACCTGGTGCGATCATAACGTCTTGTGTTTGGTTGTTCCCTGGTACTTTAGTCGCTTGACCTTCCAAGTTTGAGATGTTAGCGGTACGAGTACCAAGCATCTTAGAATCAACTTCAATCACACCGTCTGTTGAAAGGCCGTCGTTGCCTTTAATGAGTTTTTGGGTTTTAGGGTCAACCAAAGCAAGGCGGACCATTTTCAAACCTACAATTGCCATATAGTAAAATCTCCTTTGTTAAATCAATTTATCGAAAGCAACAAAAAAGACCGCCGTAATTTGCAATGTATCGGGGTCTATACTATGTTCTCTCATATCTGTTATTGAGTAGTGTTCCGATTTTAAGAACTTCAACAGTTCCATTTCAAAGGCTTCAATATCGAAATCGATATCAGCCTTGTAAAAAATCTGGACTTCTACTCTATCTGTTTTAGTGAAAAAGGTATTGTTTCCGCTTAAGTCAAGGGATGGATTGCTTTCAGTGAGTAACACAATTGTCTTATCGGTGTTTTCTTCGAGTTCTTTCGGCAAGTTGTTCGCATATACTTCACTTATTTCACCAAATTCTTTGCCGTCAATTAACTCTTTTAGTTTTACGGTTGCTAGCACTTAATCACTTTCCTCCTTTCTTGCGAATGAGTTTTTCATACTCCTCTTTTTCTGCCAATAGCACCTTTCTTTGAACGGCGCTATCGTTTTGGACGTTGGTAACGAAATGATCAGCACGGTATTTCTTGGTGCCGTCATTTAATCGTCTGGCATTTTGAGCATGGTAATTGTTTTTCCAGCCTACGGTTGCCACACCGTTTTTTCTGCCGTCCGCATTCGTGGATTGGACAGATAAACCGTCAGCCATGTGCCCATACTTCAAATGTTTCTTATTTGAGTAGTGTTTCTCACGAGTTACATCTTCTAACTCTTTCTGAAACACCTTTGCCCCAGCGGTTGTTATTTTAGCTTGTTCCGCTGGTGTTAAATCGCCAATAGCGGCTACTGTTTCAAGCCAGCCCTCTAGTGCCTCATCAAGCCTCACCATAGCTATCACCCAACTTTCTTATGCTTCCTAAGTGTCAGAAAGTCGTAGCGATTTAGCCCAAAGTTTTCATTTGGACTAACACGCACAATATCATACTGAGTGCCATTTAGGACTGCGACTTGACCTTCAATCACTTTAGCGTTGTGGCGAATAACAATCACTCGTGTATCGCTTTCGCCATTTTGTTGGGCCAAATACTCTTGATTGAGTGTGCGAGTGTGTGGCTTATAGTGCAGCGTAAACTGTTTCACAAACTTTGGCACGCTCACGCCCGTAAATTTATTAGGGGTGCTTTGGTATGTACCAAAATCAGCCTTGAAACGAAAGTCTGAGGGTAAATATCTAACTTTAGGCATTAGTCACCTCTTTCTTCACTGTACGTTGCGTATAAGCCCCTTAATTGCCCGATTATGCTATTTAAAGTTAGGTTAATCGGATAAGTCACCGTGTCCGTTAAAGCCACTCTATAAGTGAAATAAGAGCTTGTGAGAGCTATTACGGCCGTGTCATATAGAGATTCTACGCTCTCAAGGTCGTAGAACTTCTTGTCACTGCCGACTGCATTGATAATGTACTGTTGAGCCGATTCAATGTAAGCTGGAATGAGTGCAGTGTCGTCTGTCTCATCCAGATTGAGGGTCTGCATGATGGTTTCCTTAGATACACTCATTGCTTACCTCCTAATTAAGCTCCAGCAGTAAGGTTAGCTTTTTGGTCAGCGATAGCTTTGAATGACGCTGGCACAAACGCTTCTTCATCGGTTTTAACAACGTCGAAACGGTCAATCACGCGTACTTTAGTAGTGTCAGTTTCAAACGCACCGCCGCCGATGTTAGTTGAAAGCAATGACAAGTGTTGACGGTCAAACAATGTTACTGCTTGTTTCAAGTCACCAAAGTAAAGTGGCATAGCACCACCAGTGCCGTTAGCAAGCCAGCGGTCTGAAACTTCTTTAACTGCAAATCCATCGATTGAGTATCCAGTTGGTGATTTCACATCACGTTCCATGAGGTAATCACCCATTGCATTCTTAACTTTCTTAAGAGCAGTGAATCCTGAAGTGTTCGTCAAGAAGAATGAAGTTTGTTTGATTGCTGGGTCAACTTTAGCTTCTAGGTCGATGATGTCATCCCATTTAGCCAATGTTGGTTTAGTTGGGAGTGTTGCAATCACATCCAAGATAGCTTTGTTACGAGTAACAACGACTTTTTTCGCAATCCAACCAGACAACCAAGCAAGGATGTTTTCGGCAGAATCAGCAAGCAAGCTGTTAGTCACTGTTGAGATACCAGCATAGCGTTTGATAGCGTAGCGGATAAGAGAAAGTTTTGGATCATCATTAGCACCGATTTGTCCAGCTTCATCATCAAGTTTAGAAAGACCAGTAATTTCAGCCCATTTCTCATAAACACGAGAACCAGTAAGAGTAGTTACGTTTTCAACGTTAACGTATTCTTGCAATGAATCGTATTGACGAACCAATGTATTGATAGCTGTACGAATATCTTGTGGGATAGTCAAACCAGCGTCTGCACCAGTTCCGTCTGTTTTAGAGTCAAGCAAGTTTTGGTAACGACCACGAACAAGGTTTTTGAAGTCTTTAACAAAGTTAGCTTTAACTTCTTCTTCGTTTTCAGTCAAAGGTTTCTTGTCTTCTTCAGTCATGTTAGCTACTTCGCTAGCACGAGCTTCAGTGTATTGTTCCTTGAACATATCACGTTTCATTTTTGCAGTATCACGTTCGTTTTTGATTGCTTGCAATTCTTCAGCGGTAACTGAATCGTCAAGCATAGCTACGTTAAGTTTTTCATTAAGATTTTCGACCTTGTCGCCTTGAGCAACCCAAAGGTCATGCAATTCGTTTGATGTTTTCATCAATCATCTTCCTTTCATTTTTCAAGTAAAATAGCCAATTTCTGCTCACGCAAAGTATTGGTCTTAGGTGTAGCAATCATATTCTTAAATTTAGTGATTGCTGATTTGCTTGGTAGTTGGTGTACGGCATTGGTAACCATGATTTCTTCTTCATCATCATTGAAGAACATGATTTCATCCGCAAAGCCTTTATCAACGGCAGTTTTCGCATTAAGCCATGTTTCTTTAGCCATGAGATCAAGCAATTCCGGTTGTTTAAGACCAGTCTTCATCTCGTAAGCCAAAGCAATGGATTCATCAATACTATTAAGTACCGCTGATTGATGCTCTAGGTCGTCGCTATTACCAACGGTGCTAGTAGAAGCCTTGTGAATCATAATATGTGCCGTTGGACTGATACGCACGGTATCGCCTGCCATAGAAATGACGCTCGCAGCACTAGCCGCAAGCCCTTGTACGTTGACTACGATACGCTTTCCACTAGCCTTAAGCATTGTATAGATTTCGCTAGCTGCAAACACATCACCACCATTAGACGCTATATTAAGTGTGATTTCTTCATCTTCATCGTTAGCAATGGCATCCTGTACCAGTTTTGGATAGGTACTAGACATGCCAAAATATTCGTAGAAAGCACCAGCATCATCACTTACAATATCGCCTTTAATGTCAATCTTGCCCATTTGTCTCACCTCCTTTCAATGTGGTTCGATTAGGGTTTTTACCCTCTGGCAACTCTTTAGGGAGAATTTCAGCTTGTTGCAAAATATACAAGCCTTGGTTCTGTGCGAGTGTGCCACTTTTAACCATGCTATTGATACGGCTGATATAGTTAGCACCAGTCGGGTCAACCGCTGGGAAAATATCCGCATCAACATCACACGAAAGTTTTTGAGACAACTCACTGAGAAACGGTCTTAAATAACGTGCGACTGCTTTAGAATACACATTAGAACTCATTTCTAGTGATGATTGTTGGTCACCTTGTCCACCGACAACATTCTCTGGGATACCGTAGACTTTCGCAAATTGTCCGGTCGTCCAGTCCGCTTGCTTAAGTAGTTGGGCCACGTTGGATTTGATTTCAAGAGGTGTAAAATCCTCTAAATCATCCAGTACCAACGGACCGCCTTGCATTTGTTTCATTGCTTGTCGAGAACGTGAGACCTTGGTTTTGAAATCGAGCAAACCACCGCCCTTAATCTTCAAAATACCATTGGCGTTGAGGGCGTTCTTAAGGGAATTAAGCGTTAGCTTATCACTAGCCTTTTGAATGTCTAGTTCTCTACCAAGAGCCATCAATGGACTTACGCTTGTCAAACCACCGTCCACGGATAGTAATCTGAAATGTAAGATGTCACTTTGTGGAACGTGTTGTTTTGGCGGAATACGTGGGTCATCGAATGTGATGTTGTAATAGAGACCATTCTGATTGTCCAATCGGTTGAAAGTGACTTGAGACGGTCTTAAATACTCCCACTTCATATCACGCCCGTTATCATTACGCCATCTATACGCAAAGGCTTCCCCGCCCAAAAGCATTTGAGCAAAGATAGACTGGTAAAAGTTAAAGCGATTAGCGTTGTTTGACGGGTTATCCACAATGCCTTGCATTTGTTTTCGGCTGGTTGTTAGCTTAGCAGTCGCAAGGTCGTTGGATAGCTGACTGATAATAGAGAATAAGTCCGAGTTTTTTAGAGCGGTTTCGGCTGAAACCCACTCACTACCGTTTAAAGTAGCTAAAAACTCTGGATCAGTGATATCAAAAAAGCCCCCTTGATTACTCGGTGGGCTTTCGGTTGCTAAGTTAAATATCGGCAATTATTATCACCTCCTTTCTAGCCTTTCTTAGCGGCTAGCTCACTAATTAAACCCGCCAATACAAATGTGACGGTCATACTGATACCAAACCACACATAACCGAGGTTGTAAGTGGTCAAATTAAGCGAAATTGCAGCTAAAATGAACATCAAAATGTCAAAAATGGCCCAAATCGCCTTAAAAAACTTCAAAATCATGTATTAATACTCCTCTAGTAGTCCACTATCTGGGTTTTTTAGCCAGTTTAGAACGGCCTCTTGACTCATGTGTTCTACCTTCCACGTTGGATTATTAGTGATAGCGTAGTCTTCAAAAGCATACATGCCGTCATAAAACGCATCTATAAGGGCATCTACCACGTCGATTTTATAGGTCGATTTCATTTTATCCACTTGGATACCGATGTTATCCTCTTTAATTACCGCATTTATTAAGGCTTTTCGCATGATTTCATCATCAAGGCGAGTAATATTACCCTCAATAAAGAGCGTTTGAAGGAATTTTGTCGGGTCTTTTAGCTCGCTTGTACGCTGTCTGATTGGCATCATAGGGAAGCTAGTGTTAGATTCCAAAGCCTTGATAAGCTTTGAAACCCCCATAGCGTCATAGCCAAAAAAGACCACATCAAGCTGGTTATCTTCCACATACTCACAAAACCAACGGTACACTTCCTCTGGGTTAATTAGCCCTTGTGGGTGACTTGTAATCGTGCAGTAGCCCTTGGTTTCCAAATCTCGATAGTTAACACCATCTTGCTTCATTTTAGCTTCTAACGACCCTGCTTGTTGCCAAGGGATGAAACTGTGTTGTTCGACATGCCATTTCTGGCTACCATCTTCAGCAACGTAGGGGTAAACGAAACCAATCGCCGTATTATCGCTAAACATTGACGCATCCAGACCGACATACACACGCTTTCCTTTGATGTCAAAATCCGATATAACCGAGCGCTCGATGTCTTCCAAGTTCAAGAAGCTATTTTCATCCTGTTCGCCCCACAAGTTCATATTTTTGATTAGAAAATCGTTTATATTACCAGAAAGCAAGTCTGCATCTCGCTTATCCATAAGCCCTTTCAACAGCGTATCGTGTTCGCTCTCAAGGTCTAGTAACGGGTTTGACTTGCTCCACGTCTCTGGCATATAAATCTCATCAACACTATCTTGCGACCAGACAAGGCACAATTGAGTATCACCTGCCCTGTCGTCACGTTCCATGATGCTTTGCATTGTCCGTTCATCATGCCTTAATGGTGAAGTTGGGTTTGGGTAAGCCGTGGAGATTTGAATGAATTGGCGGTTTGGAATTTTAACCTGTCCCGAAACGATTTTAGAAATGCTTGTGCGGTCTTTTAAGTCACCAGACTCGTCCATAATCGCGTTGGTCAAGTAAAGTGGAATCCATCATAGTTACCGCTTTCGCTCGAAATTGCCCTTAGAACGTTATTATTCGCTCTCATAATGACTTGTTCTGACTGGATAGACAAATCCAACTCTTCAGCTAGAGACTTAAAAGGTTCTTTAGTGATTATCTGTTTGAGCATATTCTTGATATAGCCCATTAATTTCATCGTTTGTTTGAAGTTGATTGAACTTACCAGATAATCTTGGTTAGATAGTCCGAGGCTTTCAAAGAGATAAGAGAAACACATAGAAATAGCTTGTATGTATGTTTTCCCTTGACTACGACCGACAGAAACAATGACCTGTGAGAAGCGCTTGCCACCCGTTTCATTGCGCCACCCAAAAGATTGGCTAAGCAAAAACTCTTGCCACGGCATAAGCGCTGTAGGTTGTCCCGTGTCTACGTTTGGACAAATTTTAGCAAACTTAAGCACTTTCCCAGCTTCAGCCAAGTCGTAGTGATAAGGGAAATCAGATTCCCATTGATGTTTTAAATCTCGCAAGTGCCTTAAGCAAGCAAGCTTTATCATGTAACCAGCTTGTATTTTTCCATCCATAACAGAAAAAGCGTATTTAGTCCCTGGGTCTTTGTATTTTTCTCTAACTTTCGAAAAGTCGCTATCTTGATATATCTTTGCTATTGTTTTATTCGTTACTTGTTTGGTTTCCACTTTTAAAATCACCCCCTTTCTAATAAAAAAATAAAAGAGATGGGGAAATAAATTCCTCATCTTTTTAATTATTTAAAAATTCCTGCATCATTTCAGCAGTCGATTTTTCAGGTTTGCTACTATCAGCGATTGTCAGCAACTCTGCCCGACCTTTTGGCGTAAGACCTAGTTGCATGGCTATCTGATTCAGTGTAGTTGTTGCATCTTTCATTGTGGCGACTGCTGGATTCTTTTTAAAACCAAGGGACTGTTCGCCTAAAATCTCACCAGAGCCTTGCGCTTGAATTGGCTTTGTGATTTCTTGCTGAATGCCATTATCTTTTATATCTTCGTAAGCCAGCTTGTAGATTTCGTAGTTAGTGCAGTAGGATTCGACCAAGAATGTATCTATGCGCTCGACCTTGCCTGTTCCTTCTAAAAACGGAACGACTTTGCGCCAAACCTCCCTAGCTACCTGTCCTAGATAGTTTGGTGGGTCGCTCGGTAAACGCCCTTTATTTTGTTTATAAAATGGATTTTTAACCAAGTGCACCTCACCTCCTTCTAGTACATTTTGACACCCTTTAAAAATCTGAAAAATCGGTGTCCGACATAAAAGAACACCTTGTGGCGGCTCTCCTTGGCACGAGAAAGGGGCGGGGGTCAATTTTAAATTGGGTCGAGGGTTATTATACCACCCTTATTCTAAAATCGTGCTATGGGCTTATTAGAGGGGTTTAACGACGTCCTCTTTTTTGCGGGCTATTAAATCTGCCCACGTTGCCACGGAAAGTCGTAGCTCGGTGTTCTGTTTCGTTCTGTTTTGACCAGTACCATAGATTTCTTGTTCCAAGGTACGTTTGGTGTTATCGCAGCTTCTACACGTTGCTACCACGTTTGAAACTTCAGTCCTAAGTTCTGGCGCAATTTCAACGGGTGTTACGTGGTCGCCTATACGAGCGTCTGGTGTGGTCACACCCAACGCTAGACAGTACTGACACAGATAGTTGTCACGTTCCAATGCAATCTTACGAATAGAAGACCAAATCCTTGAACGATAGAATGCATAGCGTTCCTTACTCTCATCGTCTCGGTTCCTTACTCGTGTGTTGTATCTCGTCCGTGAGTATCTCTGTCTCTCTTGTGTATATGCTGCTTCCATACTGCGATGTGTAGTGCAGTAGTGTGCTGGCCTCTCTGCTAAGGCACGGCATCCCTCTGCCCTGCATCGTCTGACCATCGGCATGGATACACCTCCTTTCAGATAAAGCAAAAGAAGAACACTACTGTGTCCTTCTGATTCGATAATACTATATTACCACGTTGATAGTATGATGGCGTATGAATTGGTATATACCACTATGAATCAATCCAAATACTTCTCAGCTTGTCTTACCTTCACATAGTATGTTGCCTTACTAAAGCCCATGCGGTCACATATCTGCCAGATATCTAGCTGGTCTATGTACACCATCTGAAGTAGGGAGCGTGCCTCTATATCCCCAACCTCTGCTATTTGACGGCGGAAGTCTCGCTTTTGCTTAATAGCTTCGATAAGGAAACGTTTCATTTCCTCCCGTTCCGTCATAAGCTCCACATAGACATCATCCTTGCCCTTACGTTTCCCACCTTGTACCATGTCAACTTGCATAGCACCAGCCGTAACTTTAAGAGCTTGAGATTCTAAGCGTTTAATCTGTTCTGTCTGACTGTCAATGTACCTGTCTAATGCCTTTATCTTTTGCAGCCGTTCCACTGTTCTCATAAATACGATTCCTTTATGGTATAATAATATTAACAAATTCGTAGAAGTCCTGGGCGTTAGTCTAGGTCTTTTTTTATACAAGAATAAAGAAGGATTAGGTTATCACCTCCCGTGCGTTAGATTTAGCCATGCCACCAGTAATGCAAGACTAGGGTGAAAAGAAATCAAAAAGGATTCCTCGATTCTAATTATTTATTTACTGGATTTTGTGAGCAAGGTCTGTCAGCTTGCCCGATGTTGAAAAGTGTCCAAGCCACCAAATATAGTGTGGCAGACTGATAGCCAGTGACGGAATCGAACCGTCTATACCATTCTGGCTACAAACCCATTGCCAATGCCGTGTATAGAGCACGCTTAACGCTGGGTTTCTTACGACCTAATTCGCCTTTAGTGCGATATTCGAGAACGATGCGATCAGCTTCATCGTCTAGTCTTTCTGGCCATTCGTAATTATTTAAGACATATTTGGCAATCTTGCTGAATAAGTCTCGTGATAGTAGCCCTTCCATTTGGATGACCTTGAGTGGTGTTAGAACGATACATTCGACATAGCAGCGATTGATTGAATCCTTGATTCTGTTAGCTTCTTTTCTATCGCAGCCTTTAACGTCCATGACGTATTTAGCTAGGCTATTCTTATAATTCGCCCGAAGTTCTTCTACTTCCACACGAAACTGCTTGAAAAGTTCCACTGGCAGTCCCGCGTTGGTTTTATCCAAAAACGGACGCGTGGTTTTACCTCTTGTGTAATTCTTGGCCAGATACGCTTTAAGGTCGCTATAAAGCTCATCCGAAATAATGCCTTCTAGCCTCTCGACAGTTTGAGGTGATATCCTCTGACGTCCCATGACCGCATTGTTAAGAGCTTGATAAATGATGCGAGCTTGTTTCTCACTGCATTGTCTTACTTTTTGGAAACGCTGCTTATAATCTCTTTTGTGTGTTTCTTTCAGTGCTGCATGTTCACTGACTAACCGCTGGTGTAGTTCCTTGGTCAGTCCTGCATATTTATATTTAGTCATGAGCTCACCTCTCTATCACTCGGCAACCAGTTGCATATCCTTCTAATGATATTCCCATGAGTTCGCCAGCGGTATAGTCATATCTGCCATCGTTAATAAGCATTGTCGCCAATATCTTTTCGCCTTGTGGGCCTCTGCCGCAAATAATAGCTGCGTTCTTCCTGAAACGATTCCGTTCAAAAACTACGTCGTAAAGGTTTGAGATATTTCTCATAACTATTTTTTTACGTTGTCGTTTGTTCATTTTTTCACCTCTGCCAGTTTTGGATTTGTGTGTATGTTTCCGATGATTTCAACTTCGAAGATATCTGTGTTAAACAAATCGTATAGAGGAGTTTCTTCAACCTTTCTTTTAGTTTCTTTAGAAACAAACATCGCTTTATCTTCGTTAAAAGATACAACTTCCAACCAGCTTGATAGGTTGGTTACTTTTAAAACATCCCCCTCAAAGATTTCCTTGTCATTCTTATCAGTGAGCCCAGTTGATTGCATTAAAACACAATCGTTGCTCTTGCACATCCAAGTGGTAGCGTCTCCGATGAAATCAAACTCACCGTTATAGAAATTGATTTCTTCCACATCTACCATTTCTTTATCTTCTTTAAGCCACGCTCTATATCTTGGTATCATTGCCCTCTCTCCTTCAAATAGCTAGGGATATCATCCCCAACATTCACTTGGTCGTACTGCTCCTTGCTAACTAGAAACTTCCCGTAAGCCCCACAATCAATAGTGTAGAGATCATTAATTTTCTCTTTCCCGGCCACCTTGCCGTGCATCTCTGCGCCCACGTTATCTACTTTATGGATAGTTACTGTTTCTACCCTGCGTGGCACTGTCAGAACGTAGTAGACTGACAGCATGTTAATAACCAGACTGACGACTAAGATAACGCTTGAAATAGTCAAGCTATCCGTGTACCACTTCTTAGAGGTCTTCTTCTTTGACGAAAGTTCCATTAATCATCTTTCCTTTCCAGACAGCGTGTGCAAAGCGTAAATCAAAGCTATGGTTGCCAAAATGAATTTAATCGTTCCCATCCGTCACCTCTTTCACTTCAATACCCTCGCAGTCGAACACCCAGCCGAAGCCACTGGTTTCAAGTTCTGTTCTCGTAAAAACACTTCCTTCACCCTTCAGAGTTCTTATGAATTGTGGTGTTAATTCCTCGTTGTTTAAGTAATATTTGCCTAGATATTGCCCCAAGCGGCCTTTAATTCGAACCGTATACCTAGCCTCTTTCTCGACCTCATAGCCGAACTGGTACATGTTTGCGAGGGTAGTGATAGCTTCGTTCTTGCCAGCATGGTACATCCAGTATTTGAACTTGTCCCATTTCGTATCAGCCCAGCTTGTAAGATATGCCCAAATATCCTCATTTAAGTCATTCTTATGCCCCTCATACCAATCCGCCACACATTGTGGTACTACTGGCTTCTCGAAATGAATCATATAGGTCTTCTGCGTGGGCTATTGAAAGGCGTCCCGCTGTTGCTAATTTCTGTACTGCTTCTTGTCTATCCATTGTTTTCTCCCTCTAGCAAAATCTTTTCCAACTTCTCAATTTCTTTGGGCCTTACATAAATCCGATTTGTCCCATCTGCGAACGGCGTTTTTACGAAAATGATGTTAGGCCCAATAGAGATGTGTCCGATATCATCGACATTTAAAATTGTGTCTATGTCAATTCCTTGATCAATGTTTGTGACTCTAATAAATTTAGCCATTGCTAACTTCTACCATTTCAACCTTATATTTCCTTGCATTGCGATATTCCAATCCCAAACGATGTAATTCATTAATCGCATCATTCTTATTTGTGAAGACATGCTCACTGTCTTCCATGTCGTCATAATAGACCACTACTTTATATTTCATAGTTCGACCAGTCTCCTTCCATTTTCGCTAGTCCTTCGAGCGTATACTGGTGTGCCATAGTAACCAACGGTACTAGCAGACATGCCTAATTGTTCAGCAATTTCACGCTTAGTTCCCATCGCTAGCAATTCTTCACCCTTGTAGAGTGCATACTCCTTTGCTTGCATAGCTCCATCTCCATCATCTCCTTTAGTAATTCTTCATTCGGCAATTGTTCCAATAGTAGTATGCGATTGAGCTTCTTACTCCCAATACCTAACTTGGTAGCTACTGCACCTTTCTTTTGATGCGTAGTGTAAAACCAGTGGCTGAAATATTCCACACGCTCTAACACTGTTGCCGATTGCTCGTATGGTCATTTAACACCAGCCTTGCGATCAGTCCATCGTTTTACCATTGACTATTTCCATAGCCTCCTTAACACTCCTTGCCACGCCTACGAGTGCTCCACGTTTACGCATGGCATCCATAAATTTTCGTTGGTCGTCTCTCACTCGACCTTTTTCATTTTTAACCTCGATGAAAAATATCTGCCCGTCTGGTCTAAATCCGAATAGGTCACAAAACCCTTTTGGTGCTCCAGTATCGAACCAACGCCCGTCTGCCATTCTGACCTTACCAACGTTAATTCTGAATACCATATAGCCAGCTTTGGATAATTCCACTCGGATTTGGTTTTGTATTAGTGATTCAGTGGTCATATATCCCATCCATAAGACACTAGACACTCACGGTGACACCTCACTCGGTGCCCTCGAAAACCCTTGATATATATGGGTTTCTACGTGTTTTAGACACCAAAACACCTCATTTTTCGACTCTCTTTCTATATTTATTTATTTATTTATTTATTTTAATATTAGTAATAAGTAGTATCTTAGTGTCTAAGTAGTGTCAAACCCTTTACGTATCAACTGCTTTCGAGGACACCGGTTTCGGTGTCTTTGGGTGACTAAGGTGTCTTTTTTATAATTACAGTCGTTTTTTTACCGTCTTTTTCGGTATCCCAACTAAAATTGTAGTCATGCCAATAATCTGGCTTATCTTTAGTTGGGGTAAACTGGTCTAGTGTTTTCCACTTCCCTTTTTCCCACCCAACCGGCAAATTCTGGGCCATTTCTCGCTCAAAATTAGATTTCTTGGGTGCGGTATGGTTCCCCTCATGACACCATGAGCGGTACACATCCCATAGGAATCTAACGGGAATACGAGTAGATTCGACGGTTGCAAGGTATTCGTTGAGGAATTTATAAACCGTGTTATTTTCTTCCTTGAACTCTTGCATACGTTCTTGTGTTGCTTTTGGCTCACTGAAACGGTCAAAGTCTAGGTTGATTGCCTTCCAAAGAACATACTCTAAAACTTCCTTGCGGTTGATGTAGTCATCCTTAATCGCCCAATTATCATCATTGATCCCGAATGTTTTTTTGAAAGGGATGATAACGATGCGGCGGTAAGTACCGTTAGACTTATTTTTAAACACTGGCATAGCGTTAGTAGATTGGATGACCGTTTTTTTAAACTGTGCTAAGTATGGGTTTTCCCCTTTCTTTTCAATCGAAACTGGCTCACCAGTCACGACCGAGTTGAAGTTGGAAGATTCGTCCACATAGATACCAGCTTGCACATCGTCACCGATAATCACCGTCTTACCTTCGATGATGGCAAGACCGAAACGCTCTGAAAACTGGTTAAGTTTCAACGGTGCTACATTCTTCAGCCCCACCAGATTACTGATTAACTGTTGAAACGTACCCTTACCATCGTTACCATTACCAACCAACCAGATAGATTTACGATATGAATGGTTTCCGTTTAGCGACGCTGCAATGACCTGCCAAAGTAATTCGACCAGCTCACTGTCACCACTCATGAGGTCGAGTAGCCAGCTATCGACATCCCAACCGTCTATGATTGGTTTAGGGGCATCCTCGACTAATTCTGTTTCGATGGTACTGAAGTTAATAAATTTATAGTCAAACGATAGTAGTTTCTTCTTTCGCTTGTCATAGATACCATTTTTAACGAGAATAAAGCGTCTTACATCTCGGTACTCTGGTTCAAAATCCATACGCATGCGGTTATATTCGTATTTCCTACTCATGTTTGATAGTAAAAATAGAACATTACGGCATTTCGTTTCATTGAATGTAGGTTCTAAGATATAGATAAGCTGGTAGGCGTACCTGTAATCTTTTTGGTAGTACCCACGCTCTGGATCGTATAGGGCTACTTCCCCATTTTCCAAAGTAATGACATGGGTATATTCGTTTAACCCTTTAGCCACTACTAATTCTGGTAATGATTTAGGCTCCGTTTTTTTTGGATTTTCTTCCTTGAATTTCTCAAACCACTCATTTCGGTAGGCTTTCAGCTTGTTTCTGATGCCTTCCTTGCTGCTTGGTTTCCCCGGTGACAGACTAGAGCTTGTGAGTTGTTCTCTGTAATAGTCGAAATCAATCGTTGTCACGCATTCCCCTCCTTATCTCTTTATCTAACATGCTCTTGAATGTCCTTTCAAATTCCTTATCACCTAACGGCTCTGGTGTGTTACTGTTTGCCATCTTTGCGAGATGGTAAGTTATTTCTGGGTCAACACCTCGAAGGAGTAGCCCACCGACAAACTCGGTTAGGGCATTATTTCGTCCTCCTTGGTCGCCAAAACCTAGCAGTATACTTTCAAAGAGCTTGGTCGTTTTCGTGCTCTTGGTGTACCCACTAGCGAACGATGGCATCTCATACTGTGTAGGCTCTGGCTTCATTTTCTGCAATACCTTTATCAACTCAAGGGGTGCCTCTGTTATGCTCCCGTTCTTCGGCGAATGTATGACATCCCATTCGTAGTACCCCTTGGAATTGTTGGACGGTGGCACTAACACGTAGTTATTAACGTGTGCCTTGATATCTACGCCCTCAATCATCCCGATATTCTGTGATATAGGATGATTAGGGTCTTTTTTTAGATAGATATGCCGTCCACCGCTAGGCGTGGTAGCTTGCAAGGTTGGTGGTATCAGCCGTGCATGTTCCCAATTCCTTAGATTAGTTAAGCCATCCACATCACCGTGCATATCAACATCAATGACGAAGAACGTGTCAGTCCTAAGAGCTATGTTAGCGTCTGGGTTTTCTCGCCATGCCCTGCGTATCTCGTTTTCGGTCATGGGAGGTTTGTCAGCGAAAGAGATAAGAGGGGTTTTGCCGTTTTTTGAAATGGGGATAACAGAGTAGCCCATGCGTTGATAGTTGATTGCGTAATCAACCATCTCCATAATTAGAATGGAAGGTCTGAATCTGAGATATCCATAGGGTTGCCCGCCGTGAGACTTGGTAGCTCGGTAACTTCCATACGCTTAACATTTAAGTTCTCGTATGTCTTACCTTGCCACTCAGATTTTTCATTCTTAACGGTCACTTTAAGGGCCTTGCCTACGAGTTGGCCAAGGTAATCTTCCAAACTGCTGAATTTAGTCCCGTCTGGGATGCCGGCTGCTTTAGCAAGATTCATGATAGAACCTACTGGATACTTGCCATCTTCTTTCTTAGCGAAGATACGATGGAAGATAATGTTATTTTGATGTTCCTGTTGGAAATCCTTACGAATACGGAAACGGATATCTAGGAAGTCCGCACCGCCTTGAGTAGCGTCTTGTTTTGCTTGGTCGATGGTTACTTCATAAGTACCATCTTTGATTGACCCAAATTCTTTAGCTTGTGAATAGTCGATTGTAAACATATTGTTTTATCTCCAAATATTTCTTTTTTTCTGTTGGATAAACACCCATCCGGGCTTATATCCATGTTGTTTAGCAAAGGCTTGCAATTCTGCGATGGTTTGGCATTGGTCACTAGTAACAAATGTTTCCACCTTATCGTTGATTGCTTGCCGTCTTTCTTCGAGTTCTATTTCTCGAAGGATTTCGATTTCTTCTTTCGTAGGCTGATTCTCATGGCCACATAGTGGACAGATACGTTCAGCACTCCAAAATGTTGCGTAGCACTCATCACACGTTCGTGTGGTAGGCTCACCGAGTTTAGCTTTCTGTTTCTGCTTGCTCACACCACTCAGCGTCCACTCTCGGTCATCGTTGGGTAATCCATGCCTATCGACATTCCCAACGTGGTCGATAATGATTGCTGTTTTCCCTTCACGAGGGTTTAAGGCCCTCATGGCAAACTGAAGATATAGAGATAATGATTGGGTCGGGCGTAGCATGATGCAAACATCAACGTTTGGCAGGTCGATACCCTCCGTGAATAGCTCACAATTTACCATGATTGTAAGTTCTCCATCTCTAAAGGTTCGCATTGCCCTCTCTCGCTCTTCTGGTGGAGTTTTACCGCTGATTGCGATAGAACTATAGCCATGCTCGTTAAACGTGTTAGAGACGCTCTCAGAGGCTTCTACGCTATGTGTATACACTATGGCTTGTTTGCCTTTGGCTAATTTCTCATAGTGTCGTATCACATCACCGTAAATCACACGTTTCATTGTGTTGTCTACGGATTTCTTAGTAAACTCTCCACCACGTTTTTTTAGGTTCGTGGTATCGATTAAAGAAGGGGGCATAGTATTTAAACGGTGCGATATTCCCGTTCTCTTGAAGCCATTTAACTGATTTACCGAGAACGATGTCGTCTGCAATATCATCAAACCCACTACCGTCTAGTCGGGCTGGTGTACCGGTAAACATGAGAACAACGCTATTAGTGTAGTATTCAATAATTTTGAGGTAGGTCTTAGCCTTAACGTGATGGGCCTCGTCAATCAGTATGATTGATGGCTCTGATAACTTATCAAGGTTTCGTGCTATCTTAGTCACGCTATCAATGGTTACAAGGTTCATATCAACGCCACTTCGTTTAAATGTATTGACTACTTGCTCATTGATTTCCTTTCTATGACTGAAAAATAGGACGGTGTTACCTTTATCTGTTGCACCTTTTGCAATATGGGCCATGACTACGGTCTTACCACTCCGAGGTGGAGACTGTACCATAATTCGCTTATTGCCTTTTAGGATAGATTGCTTGATACCGTCAACAAGCTCACTCTGGTAATTCCTTAGTTGCATCTAAGTCACCAAATTTGAAGAGGTCTTCAATCTTGCAAGCCGTCCGATTGTCGAGACGGTTCTTTGCATAAGTCCCTTCGCTACCTTCCAAGATGAGCCCACGGGCACCAGTTTTAGCATTAACCACGATACGACCAACGACATCGGTAAGTCCTAAGAGCTGGTTAAGTACGCTAGCCCTAATCTGTGGCACGTACTGTGTTAAAATCTGACCTGTTTCTAGGTTGAGTTCGTGGGTATCTTCCCACGCTGTCACGTAGATATTGATAGGTTTGGTATAGATGGCAGTCAATACTCGTAGGAAGTAGTTCGTCCATTGTGAGTAGTGCTGCAACTCATTGCTAATACCATTTTTTGACTTACGGCCTTGTTCGATAAACCAATCAGATTGAAAACTTGAAATGTTATCGATAACAAGGTTGTCATAATCCTTAATTAAGTTATCTGCTTGAGTGAGAAACTCGGTAATAAATTCTGTTGGATGCTCACGGTCAAAGTCGATGATATCCACGTTCTTGGTACCGGCTAGAACCTTGGAAGAATTATCTAGCGATAATACTAAGGTCTTGCCTGGCATGTTTTTGATAAGAGTTGTTTTTCCCAATCCAGCTTTACCATAAATCAGTATTCGCCAATTTTTAGTACGCTGGATATCTGTAGCTTTAGTAATTTTCATCGGATACTTAGATTTCTCCTTTCTTCAATGTGAGCACCTCGGATAGTTGCACCGCTGTTAAGTAGCTCTTTAATCGTTTTCTTGTCTGGCTTGTAGCTAACGATTTGATACTTCTTAGGAAGTTTATCTTCGTCCACTACTACCGCTTTAGACTTACGAAAACCGACCTTGAAGAGTGTGGTGCCTAACTTGTCATGCTGAGTTAAATTCATAGCGTCCGAGATACTATTTTTAATTCTCTCGACTGCTTTTTCTTCACTTGATTTCAAGGCTTGTAGTCGCTTAATTTCAACTTTATAGGCTTCAATCCGTGCGTCTTTGTTTCGGATAACCTTGATACAGTTTTCAATTTTTTCTGAGAAATCATGTTCCCAATCGATTGAATCTAGGGTATCGAGTTTTGTTTCATCGTCCACATCCATTTCATCGATTTCTAGGAAAATTCCCGTTAGTTCATATAGTTTTGCCATAGTTTTAATGCCTACCCTCCCACCGCTACTTGATTATTTAATTACTTCGCAAACAATTCCATAAGTGTTTTAATGCGGTCTTCAATGGATTCTTCACACTCTGTGCGTTCAAAGTCCGAACCGTCAAGTTTAGTTGCGTTGTATTCAGCTTCTACGATAAGCACTTCGCAGCCAAACGCTTCGGCAAGTTTGTCGGTTTCAGTTTTTTGTTCTTCGTATGGTTCAAGCGGCAAATATAGCGCATCTCTCAAGTGGCCAGTAAATGTTGCTGTAAAAGCTAGGCTTTCTTGATCCTTGTAACTTTTAAGAAATCCATCCTTTTCAGCGCTGTAAAATACGACTAGTTTATTGTTTTCTTTCATGATTATTCTTCTTCACCTTCGTTATATTTTTTAAAGCTCAATGTAAAACCTGCGATACCTGCAGAGATAACCAAGAGACCAAGTGTTGACATGATGCCCTCTTTTTCACCAGTATTTGGAAGGGTGCCACCGTAAACGGGTGTATTTGGTGCTTCTTTTGGCTCAGAATCGAGGTTGTAAGATACTGTGGCAGATTGTGCCTCTTTTTCTTTCGGAGCGTCTACGGGCTTGCTAGGCACTTCTTTTGGTGTCACTGGTTTTTCTGGTGTTGGTTTAGTTGGTTCCTCTGGGATTTTCAGCTCTGGCAAGTCAAGGATAGGTGCATCATTCGGAATTACTCCACCCTCGAACGGTGGGAGCTCACGAACTTCTGGGATGCCCGGAATACCACCTTGAAACTCCGGCTTGTCGTGAATAGGTGCTTCATTAGGCACTGTGCCGCCGTTCCATTCTGGTTTATCATAAACTGGCGCGTCGTTTGGAACTGTTCCGATTGGCTCAGTGTACTCTGGCAATTCTCGTACCTCTGGGATTCCGGGGATGCCGCCCTCAAATTCTGGAATCTCAACCATTGGTGGGTCGAGCGGAACGATACCACCGTTAAACTCTGGTGTTTCGTCCGTTGGTGTTTCAACTGGTGTAGCTGAAACATTTTCGTATTTGTCGACTTTTACAGTAGGTGCTACTGGTTCTTCGATAGTTGGTGCTACTGGTTCAACTGGTTTGATTGGGAGTGTTGGAACTGGAATGGTTGAGTTGATAGCGAACCACTGCCACACACGCCCATCGTTCCCAAAGTGGAAACTCATTTTTCCATCTTGAGTAAGTCCGACGATGCCGCCTTTGTAAAAGTTAGGGCTGTCGAAGTTGTCCCATTCACCGATGACACTTTCATCATTTGAGCTATCAGCGTATGCTTTATTGCCGTCGTGGTTTACGATTGTTGAGCCGTTGATTGTGATAAAACCTGCTTCGTTTGAAACATATTCAATCTTGTCATCGTAAAGCTCACCTTTGCCACGATTCAAAGAGTTGAAACCGAATAGAGCATCTTTAGTAAGTGTAACGAGTTGCTTATTAGCGTCGTAGAAACGGACGTTAGTAGCTACGTCAATAGCTTTACTGAAATTCATAAGACCGATTGTAATTGTTGGGTCATTGTATAGAATTGCGTAAGTGTCAACGTCTGGTGTGTAGTCGTACTCTACGGCAGAAATCTTTTGACCGTTGTAGGTGCTGTTTTCAAGTCCTTCATAGCGTACTGTTGTTGTTTCGCCAGCTTTTAGGGCTACATAAGTACCGCCGTTGATAAACTCGCTATCTGGATTGAGGACAGTGTTAACCAAATAGTCCTTGTCCCCCACTTCCGCAGCTTTTGCAGCATCTTGCACTTCCTTTTCATCAACCACGTTGCCTTTTACAACTTTATGAGTTGCGTTTGGCTCGCTGGCATTGTTGTACACCAAACCTTGCTCAGCTACTTCTGACAGATTACCTTCTTTCTTGGTGTTTGCTTCTGCTTCTGCCATGTTCTTTTCATAAGCAGCCTTGTCCTCAACGTATTTAGCTTTGTCAGATTCATATTTAGCTTGAGCGTCTGCATAAGCTTGTTTGTCTGCAGTGTATTGGCTAACCACTGAATTGATTTCGTTAGCTTTTTCATTCATTGCGTTTGCTGCTTGGTCTTGAGTAAGGTTGTTAACTGTATTACCAGCTTCGACATTTACCCCAGCAGCCTTGGCATTGTCAACCGCTGTAGTGAGCTGTTCAGTTTGCTGAATTGGTGTTACTGTGATTTTTCCAGCTACTTCTGTATAGACGTTGCTAGTTGATTGTGTTTCGTCAGCGTGAACTACCGCTCCACCGAGGAACGCTGTAGCGATTGCGATTGCTGAAAGTGTTGTAATTTTAGATGTTTTCATGGTATACTCCTTGTATAGATGTTTTTCTTGCACAGGCCCTTACCTGTGCTTTTTTAGTGCCTTCAACGTGCACCCATAGCCCCACCGCAGAATATTTCAATGTTTTGTTAGACTGTAAATGGGAATATTAGGAAAAAAAGTAATTTAGTAAAGATTTTTTGGGGAAAGGTATAAATTACACTCCACGGCAGGGCCATGGCTGCACGCTGAAAGATTGATGATCTATCTATCGTTAAGATACTTAGCGGCTAGATAACGCTCACGTCTCTGACGTGCTTCATATTTCTGGTCGTTGATTTCTCGTGGTGTCCATACTGGTTCAAAGAAATATTCTGGTTCTTGTTGTTTCTTGCTCCAAATCCATCCAAATAGTTTTTTCATTGTTAATTCCTTTCTTTTCCCTAACCGCACTAGAGAACTAGCGAGGTCTTTTGATTTTTGTTTTTTAGGAGTCATTATAAAATCAAATCGTCTAATGGTATTGCTTACGTTTCAACTGAATGGTTGCCCCGCTAGCTCACTGTTACGGCTAGGGTGTTAATGTTATTTGAATCTGTTTCTAGTTTTCCATTCGATGAAGGACTTAAACCCTTCATAGTTGATGAAAACCAGCTTGTGCGTAGGGTTGAATACGTAGTCCCGAAAGTCTTTGTTATCCCTCATTTCTCGAATGAGATTCTTTGCCATTGACTTTCCTAGGCCTTCCCACCGCTGCATGAGGTGGTCGTAGTCTCCCCACTCAGCCATCTCGTTAACTCCGACTGGTTTGTAGGTGATTTCTTGCATTTACTTTTCCTTTCTAAGTTTTGTATAATAGAGACAATAAAAACGATTGGAGAAGAATTATGATATTTCAAGCAAAAATAAGCTCTTCTGTTTCTAGACCTGTAACCGTTGAAGACAGCTGTCCGATTTGTAAAAAACCAACCAATCCAGACCTAGTAAATTCTTCTTATTTTCCCCTCACAGAAGATGAAACACATTTGGTATTAACATTTAGATGCTTAGGTTGTAAGCACTTCTGGACGGAGGAATTTATAGCTTATGTGATCAATTCATACGACAGAACATACGAAATTAAACACATCAAAGTAATTCCTAATCTTCCAAGCGATATACCTATATCTGACGATGTAGAGATGGTTTCTCCAATCGGCAAGCAAATCTATGTCCAAGCACTGAAAGCCGAGTATGAACAATTAGACCACATTGCAGGTATAGGATATCGAAAGGCACTTGAGTTTTTCGTTAAAGATTTCTCCATCGTTACCAATCCTGATGATGAAGGTAAAATCATTAAAATGTCGCTAAAACAAGTTATCGAAAAATATATTAAGGACGAAGACCTTAAAACATTCGCTCTTGCATCTGCTTATATTGGCAATGACGAAGGTCATTACTACAGAAACAACCCCGACAAAGACTTTACAGACCTAAAGAACTACCTGCATGGAGTTATTCACTACATGGAAATGAAACTCAATTTTCTTGATGCTCAAGAACTTGTGAATCGTTCGAAGAAATCTTAGAATCTAGTTCATCCAACTTCTCAGCAATATACGTCACAGTCCTCAGTATTTCATTGAGGGCTGTTCTTTCTAGTTCATTCATTTTTGCTCCTTTCATAATTTTAATTAGGCTTAAAACTAAGAGTTCGGTGCTTTTCTTTTTTTAATTAAACTGTTGCGTTTCGGGAACGGTTTGTTTAAAAAAAATACCGATTTCGTCTTTGCTGTATCCCAAAAGGTCAGCTAGTGTGATAAGTTCGTCAGCAGAAAATGAGATTTTTCCATTCTCTCTCTTATTATACTGGTCACGGGCCAAACCCATTCGTTCAGCCATTTGTGCCTGTGTATAACCCTTTGCTACTCGCTCAGCTTTCACACGAAGCAAATCAACTTTCATAGATTACCTCCGTTCTTTTGATTTTTATTACTTGTTCCTTAGAACAATTATAGTATATCTAATGTGTTCCCATTTGTCAACAAGAAAATAAAAAAAATATAAAAAAAGTTTATTTTCGGGAACATATTGTTTATTTTTGGGAACTGTTGTATAATGTATTTACTATTAAATAAAAGGAAAAAGCGCATGAGAAACAACGAGGAAATTATTTCACTAATAAAAAGCTATTTAGATAATAGTTCTATGTCGATGTCTGAATTAGCTAACAAAGCGGGGGTTTCAAAATCGACTTTATCAAGATATCTTTCTGGCAGTCGGGTGTTCCCGCTGAATAAAGCGGACGATTTCGCTAGCGCTCTAGGTTTGACAACAGAACAATTCTTGAATGTAACACCTAGTGCGAAAGATACTGCTTCAAATGATATCGATAACATCATCGACAACGCCATGATGTTCGACGGTAAACCTCTTACAGAGGAAGATAAACGTGCCATTCGTGGCATAATTGCGGGCTATATGAGTAGTAAGGGGGAATAGTATGGTAAGTATTGCTATGAAGCCAAACCCATTTAAAGAGAAAATCGCTGGAGTCAAGCTTTTTGAAGCTGACAGTGGTGAAGAGCTTAGCACATTAACCAATTTATCGAGTTATCCAATAGGCGTGGCACTAAATTGTTCTATAGATTTCTTCAACATCCAACCTGAAGCAAACTACACACTAGTAGTTACTGCGAATTTTCCAAATGGAGAGGCTCATCCCGTCCATGCTACAAACGTCTATATACCAGAGTCGAGCATTTCGGCTCCCGATAGCGAAGGATATGGGAAAGCAGCCGGGGATTTTGCCTTTGATTTAACTTTGATGGAAAAAGGGGATTTGTTCCTGTTATTCTCTTTGATCAAAGGCGGTGAGGCTACTGATACATTTTACTGCTACTATTATTTCGGGGGTGGTATAAATGGATAATACTCGAAATATCGATGTTCCTGAAACAAATAACACTGCAAGCGCTAGACGTTCTAAGGTATCTTCTATAAACCCTGACAAAAGAATCAACACCCAAACACCCCATGCAAGTGATATAATGGACTTACAAAACCAAATAGATGAGGTAAGAAAAATGGCTATTGACTTGTATCGTGAACTGGATATTCAAGCGCTGGAGCAAAGATTGGAAAAGAACGAAGAAAACACCCAACGCTTCCTTCAACAAACAGCTCAGAGTTTAAATCAAGACAAGACTGAACTATCTCTTCGCACTGATCAGTTAGGACGTCGTATTGAAAAGATTGAAAACAAACTAGATGACATGTACGCCAAAAACGAACTAGACTTAAAATTCCAGATAATGGACCAAAAGATTGACGCTAAATTTGATACTTTTGGTCAACGCATGGAGAACATGTTCTTAGCACAAACCAATAGGCAACTTGAGGAACAAGCCAAGAATCGAAAAGAATTTACTTATTGGTTCATTGGTATTCTTGTAGCTCTTGCCGGTATTGCTATTCCTGTCTGGTTCGGCAAATAATATCATGGAGGCTTTATGCCTGAAAAAGAATTACTTGAGCAGTTCAACGTGTCTCTTTGTGAGTTTAGCTCTAACGAGTGGTCCAGAAACGGCTTTATCGACCCGATAAATAGGGTTGTTTATATCAATGGGGATTTAGACCCAGACACTCGTTTAAAGGTCATCTTGCATGAATTGGGCCACCTAGAGCAGAACTCCAAAGACTATGAACGGTTACGGGAAAAGTATGAGGTTCAAGCTAATAAAGACATGATCCGTGGATTGCTCGAAAACGAATCCCTGGACGACTTTAACTACGTCCACTTTATGGAAAAATATAATCTCACCACTATTTGTGATGAGACTTTTGTAAAAAATGAATACCTAAAAATGATGAGGAATTGATATGAAACTTTTGAAAAAATACAAATGGTATATCTTAACAATTATTGTTTTATTCTGCCTTGGCTTAATGTTTGTGCCACGGTCTGGGAAGGAATCAAAGGAAACAAAACAGCCTAAAGCTGTCAAAGTAACAAAACACACCACAAAGTCAAGTAAACATAGTTCTTCTTCGACTTCAAAAGTTTCTAGCAGTTCAAGTTCAGAGCAACCGCAACAACCACAAGAACAGACGCAAACTGAATCTTCTCAAGCTCAGCAAGAACAACCTATTGACGGCGTAGGACCAACGCAATCACAAGTAGACCAAGCAACTGAACAATATGGCTATACGCCTGGATATGGCGGGGTCCCTTCCGATTCTCCTGAGGTAGCAAGAGAACAAGCAGACCAACAAGCACGCCAAAACTGGCACGATAGTCAAGTTGAGTGGGCTAGACAACAAGGACTCATGGATTAATAAAAACCAGCAAATCTTAAACGATAAACTGGATAAAATAATTAAACATCTTGAAAACAAAAAAGCCCTACACTCACCGTCGCCAAACTTAGAGTGTAGAGCAAGCATCACAGAAAATAAAAACACTATCACGGTAAAACAACCTAACAAGATTGTGTTCTTTTTTCTGTACCCATTTTACCAAAATTAAGGAGATATGACAATGTGGGTAGAACAATTACCAAACGGTAAATATAAATATTTTGAAAGATACAAGGATACTTATACTGAGAAATGGAAAAGGGTATCTGTTACGCTCAACAGCGGTTCTAATCGAGCAAAGAAAGAGGCTCAACGCTTACTTGATGATAAGATAGCCCAGAAGATAGAATCATCAAGCACTACTAATGTATCATTCCATAGTGCCTTCAATGAGTGGTGGGAATTTCACCAAAAGCAGATTAAGTTAAGCTCAATCAAGAGCCTTGCAGCATCGGTTAAGCGAATATCGGACACTATCGAGCAAGGGACAATTCTATCAAACATCAATGTCCGACTTATCCAATCCCTGCTAGACACTGAAGACTGGACAGATTCTCAGAAATATCGTGCCAAGACTGTACTAAATACATTCTTCGATTACGCTATGGATCAACAACTTATTTCTGACAATCCCTCACGGAAAGCACGACTGCCAAAGAAGACTAATAAACTTGAAAAACAACAAGCAGCAAAGAATAAATACTTGGAACCAGACGAATACAGTCGTTTGCTGAAAGAACTCTATCGAAAAGATATAACGCTGAGATATGCTCTAGCGTGTGAGTTTATGCTTTTAAACGGTTGCCGTATTGGTGAACTGGCTGGGCTGACTATTTCAGACTACCACAAAGAGACACGTTCTTTAGATATACACACCTCTTTCAACAGATACATTCCAGAAAACGAAGGAACAAAAACCGTCGCCAGCTATCGGACTACCTACCTCACTAATCGAGAGATGGAAATCATTGATCAGATACTAGAGTTGAAAGAGTTAAGCGAATCAACTAACCCAGACTGGTATCATAGTGATAAAATCTTCACGACCAATACTGGAAAACCTATCCATAGTACAATCTTAAGTGCATCACTTCAACGGGCTAATGCCAGACTGGAAACACCTATCGACAAACACCTATCCCCTCATATCTTCAGACATACCACAATAAGCATACTGGCTGAAAACAATGTGCCCCTTAAAACTATCATGGATAGAGTTGGTCATGCTGATTCGGAAGTGACCACTAGCATCTATACCCACGTTACAAGGAATATGAAAGACCAAGCAGTTAATGTTTTAGATAATATTATTACGAATAATCTTGCCCCCTCTTTGCCCCTCGAATAGAAAAAAGAACCCTAGGTTTAACCTAGAGTCCTCAGAAACGTTGTTAAATCAACGTTTTATTTTTTCAAGTTGTAGAATGATTTTAAACCACGGTATTCTGCAACTTCACCAAGTTGGTCTTCGATACGAAGCAATTGGTTGTATTTAGCGATACGGTCAGTACGTGACAATGAACCTGTCTTGATTTGACCAGCGTTAGTTGCAACTGCGATATCAGCGATTGTTGAATCTTCAGTTTCACCTGAACGGTGTGATACTACTGCTGTGTATCCAGCTTCTTTCGCCATTTCGATAGCGTCGAAAGTTTCAGTCAAAGTACCGATTTGGTTAACTTTGATAAGGATTGAGTTAGCAGCGTGTTCTGCAATACCTTTTTCAAGGTAAGCTGTGTTAGTTACGAAGAAGTCGTCACCAACCAATTGAACTTTACCACCAAGACGTTCAGTAAGAGCTTTCCAACCGTCCCAGTCGTTTTCGTCCATACCATCTTCGATAGTGATGATTGGGTATTTGTTAACCAATTCTTCAAGGTAGTCGATTTGTTCTGCAGCAGTACGAACAGCAGCGCCTTCACCTTCAAATTTAGTGTAGTCGTAAACTTTACGTTCTGCATCGTAGAATTCAGATGATGCACAGTCAAATCCGATAAATACGTCTTTACCTGGTACATATCCAGCAGCTTCGATAGCTTTGATGATAGTTTCAACACCATCTTCAGTTCCGTCGAAACGAGGTGCGAAACCACCTTCGTCACCTACGGCTGTTTCAAGTCCACGTTCTTTAAGGATTTTTCTTAAGTGCGTGGAAGATTTCAGCACCCCAACGAAGAGCTTCTTTGAATGTTGGTGCACCAGCAGGTACGATCATGAATTCTTGGAAAGCGATTGGAGCGTCTGAGTGAGAACCACCGTTGATGATGTTCATCATTGGAGTTGGAAGAACTTTAGTGTTGAATCCGCCAAGGTAGCTGTAAAGTGGAACTTCAAGGTAGTCAGCAGCTGCGCGTGCTACAGCGATAGACACACCAAGAATAGCGTTGGCACCAAGTTTACCTTTGTTTGGAGTACCGTCAAGAGCGATCATTGCGCGGTCAATACCTTGTTGATCACGTACGTCGAATCCGATGATGTGTTCAGCAATAACGTTGTTTACGTTATCAACTGCTTTTTGAGTACCAAGACCACCGTAACGAGCTTTGTCACCATCACGAAGTTCTACTGCTTCGTGTTCACCAGTTGAAGCTCCTGAAGGAACCATACCGCGACCGAATGCACCAGATTCAGTGTAAACTTCTACTTCAAGTGTTGGGTTACCGCGTGAGTCAAGGACTTCGCGTGCGTAAACATCAGTAATAATTGACATTACAATACTCTCCTTATGAGTTAAAATTTTTTACACCTATATATTACCATAATATCAAGGCTTAAGCAAATTAAAACCAGAATTTTCTAGCGATTTTCTATTTTTTAATATTTTCAATTGTTTTTGAAAATCTCAGAAAACGACCTGAATGAAAAGGAATTCAAAATATTGTATAATACAAGTAGAAAACTAACAGGAGATTCCTATGACTTCACTTGAAAACAAAGTACTCCAATGCGCTAGTGGCGAAAAACGCCTTAACCCCGATGAACTTCGTCAGTATTTTGGAACCTATGCGGAACGTGTAGTCCTAGCTGTTCTATTGGAAAATGCTGAAAAGAAAACTGTAATTGACCATTTTCCGCAGATCTTAAAAGACTTACAAGCCGTTTACCCGAATCTTAGTCTCAAGCTATCGCCAAAATTAGCTGACCAGATACAATTTACCTATATCAAAACGGCTCAAGCACTCAACATTTCAGCTACTATCGTGGACGAGGCCAAGGCCCATTCACCATACGGTCTTATTGTACATAGTAATCAAGCAGAGAATCTTGATAAAGTGTTATTTTCAGAGCTCTATCCTGATACCCTCGCTCCTAAAGAAACTGAACCTGTTACTGAAAAAAAAGGATTTTTCGCTAAACTATTTGGAAAATAAAAGCTGACGCAACGTCAGCTTTTTCTTATATCACAATGTTTTACTGAGCTTGATGAGATTCCCAATATTGAGTCCTGTTCGATAGAGATTCTCCTTGGCAGCAGCTAAAACTTGGTCTAAGTCTGATACTTGTCCAATAATGGGAAAGGCAGCTGAAATACCTGCTACTGGAAAATCAGGCAAGTCATCCTTCAGACTACCGCAGATAGCAATGACAGGAATAGCTGATGGTGTCCGCCTAGCCACCCCGACCGGTGCCTTACCAGACAAGGACTGGCTATCCATACGTCCTTCTCCTACTATAACCAAATCAGCAGACATCACACGTTGGTCAAAATCAACACAATCAAGTACAAAGTCAATCCCTGATTTAATTTCTGCACCTGCAAAGGCCACCAGGCCTGCAGCCATACCTCCTCCCGCCCCTGAACCAGCCAGTTTTAAAACTTCTGGAGCAAAGTTAGTGTAGAATTGTGACATATCTTGATCAACTTTTTTAAATTGTGAAGGAGACAAGCCTTTTTGTCCACCAAAAATATAGGTTGCTCCATCTCGGCCACACAGGGGGCTATCTACGTCAGTAATCAGACGAATGGTGACACCAGACAAATCAAGCTTATTTTTAGAGAATACCTTCTTAATGAGACCAAGATTAGCACCTATTGGCTCAAGCTCCTGTCCTTCAGAATCATAAAAACGATAACCCAATCCATATGCCATACCAATACCACCATCATTGGTAGCAGATCCACCTACGCCTATAATAAACTCTCGGATGCCAGATTGAACCAAATGAACAATTAGTTCACCTACGCCTTGTGTCGTTAGAGCTAGAGGATTTCGTTTTTCCTTAGAAATATGCTCTAAGCCACAAATCGCAGCCATTTCAAAAATGGCAGTCTGACCATTACTGGCAAAAAGAAACACTTCCATCACTTGTATAGGCATGAGGAATCTTGATACTTTTTCTTCTCAAGATTTAGATTTTCAGCAAGAGCATCTAAGGTCCCTTCACCACCATCGCCTATTGGCATAAGGTCAAAATCAGCGTCGGGTAAGGCATTTTTCAAAGCCCGATTTGAGAGCTAAGGCGACCTCTTTTGCAGATAAACTTTCCTTAAATGAATCAGGTGCAATCAAAATTCGCATGATGTCCTCCTTCTATTTTTTTCTTTTAGGTAAGGGGATAAGGCCTGAACTAACTCTTCCGTCATATGTCTAGGACCCCGAACAGTTTTAATACCTAAACTCTTTAGTCTATCACTATCAAAGTCAGTGTCATTAAAAAGTGTATAAGGGCTTAATCCGCATCAACTCTTTAATACTCTCCTCTTCACGATAACCTTGATTAGGGATATTTGCCTCTAAAACCTGACAGACGTAACGGATGGCCTTGGTAGGTGCCGTAATATAGATAGCCACAAAATCTCCCTTTTGCATACTAGCTTTCTGTGTCCAAAGAATCTCCTCATTTGCGGAAAACTCATCCCCAATATCGTAGTATTTCAAATTTACCGGGATAATCCAATAATGAGGCTCCGAAGCCTTTCTAAGATGTTTGGGAGCCACTAGGGAACGACTTTCACTAAGAAGCTCAAAAATGGTCTGGTCCGGCAAGGTCTCATCTAAAACAAGACTAACCCAGGTCTTCTTGGACATATGGTAGCTAGGAAAAACGCCATCCATTTTCAAGAGCTTATCCATTTGCGTCGGATTAACCTTGAGGTTAACCACATCATATGTTAATTCTGCCTTTTCTCCATCAAGCCCTAGTTTTTCTCCCTTAAGAGGAAAAAACAAGGCATACCATTTACCATCAACTCTAAAAGATAGATAGCTTGGTTCCTTCTCGAAAGGTTGGTCTGCTTGGTCTGAAAATTCTTGAGCTAAAAATTTAGCCAGGCGATTAGCTTGTGGAAATGAGAATAATTGATCTTCATAACAAGAATCAGCTACCTGTGACAGAAGTTCTCCATAAGCTTCTCTGACTTGACCAACGTAAGTTCCAGTAGCCTGAGGACTCCTGAAGATATCATAAGGCTCATCAAAATCACTATCGACAACCTGTCCCGTCAGCTTACCTTCTAAATCAATAAACAATCGAGCTTCAAGTTCTTCAGCTATCAGTGTTTTTCTGAACTCATAGCCTTGCTCGGTAGCTGTAAAACCAAAAGGCTCTAGGCTATCAGGTTTTAGGACTTTCTTTTTAAAATAAGCATCCTCAAAAGTCATTGGTTCTCCCTTTTTCTAAAAAAGAGAAGTTGAGACAAACTTATGTCCCAACTCCTTTTTTATTTTGTTGACTGACGTAAGGTAATACCGTGATTAAGAATAACATCTTTTTCTTCAAGCTCTTCCTTATTCATGATTTTAGTCAACATACGCATGCTAACTGCCCCTAAATCATAGAGAGGATGATTAATACTAGAAAGGTTTGGACGTGTGTAGCTTGTAATTGGTGAGTCATTGCTTGTGATGATTTCGAAGTCTTCTGGAACTGATTTACCTGCAGCAAAGAGGCCATTCAAGAGACCCGCAGCCAATTCATCTTCCCCAACATAGGCAGCAGTGGCACCAGAGTTCAAGACACGTTGTGCTAAATCAAAGCCGTCTTTATAGCTATATTTAGCTTCAAAGACAAGTCCTTCATTGTAGCGCAAATTATTCTTTTCAAGTCCAGCCTTATAACCAGCTAGACGGAGCTTGCCATTAATATCATCAATTAGTGGTCCTGATACAAAGGCAACCTTTTCATTATTCTTGGCAAGCTGCGTTACAGAATCCTCAACGGCAGCTTTATAGTCGATGTTAACACTCGGTAATTGGTGTTCGAGGTCTACTGTTCCTGCTAGAACAATCGGCGTACGGGTACGAGAAAATTCTGCACGAATTTTTTCCGTCAAGTGGTAACCCATGAAGATGATACCGTCTACTTGTTTGGCAAATAGAGAGTTAATCACGGTAACTTCATGATCGTCATTTTCATCACTAGATGCAAGAACAATATTGTACTTGTACATCGTAGCAATATCATCAATCCCCCTTGCTAAAGTAGCAAAATAACTATTAGCAATATTTGGAATAACAACTCCTACAGTAGTGGTTTTCTTACTCGCCAAGCCACGCGCAACCGCATTTGGACGGTAATCCAAACGATCAATGACCTCAAGCACTTTTTTTCGGGTGTTTTCTTTTACATTTTTATTTCCATTTACCACACGAGACACAGTCGCCATCGAAACACCTGCTTCACGCGCAACGTCGTATATAGTAATTGTTTCATCAGTATTCATAAAAACACTTCCTTTCTCATTTTACGCTCACTTATTCATGCTAATTGTATCAGATTCTGAAAACACTTTCAATTATTTTGACTGATTTTTTACAAAAAAATGAAAGGGATTCCTTCTTTATGGTTACGAGGAAGAAAGCCATTTCAGAAAAAGGCCTCTCATTTCGTGTTTCCAAGACTATCCATCGCTTACAAAACTAGCCTAAAAAAGTCTCAATGAAAGTAAATGATTTAATGAAAAGCCAAAAAACAACTTGCATTTTCCCTATAAAAGTGACAGAATGAGTGTAAGAAATACAAAGGAGTTTTTTCTATGTCTAAACTTGATCGCATTCGTCATTTTTTGAATGAAAATAAAGCAGGGCTAGCTATTGTTTCAGATCCTGTAACTGTCAATTATCTTACTGGTTTTGATTGTGACCCACATGAACGCCAAATGTTCCTCTTCGTCTACGAAAATCGTGAACCTGCCCTCTTTGTTCCTGCTCTTGAGGTTGCACGTGCCTCTGCTGTACTCGACTTCCCAGTCTTTGGTTATGTGGATTCTGAAAATCCATGGCAAAAAATCAAAGCTGGTCTAGCAAGTACAGACAGCTCTATTATTTATGCAGAGTTTGACAATCTCAATGTGACTAAGTTCCAAGGATTGCAAACAGTCTTTGAAGGTCGCTTTGAAAACTTGACACCATTCATTCAAAAAATGCGCGTTATCAAGTCAGCTGATGAAATTCAAAAAATGATTGTTGCCGGTGATTATGCTGATAAAGCTGTTAATATCGGTTTCGACAATATCTCTCTTGACGTTACTGAAACAGACATCATTGCTCAAATCGAATTTGGCATCAAACGCTTGGGCTATGAAATGAGCTTTGAAACTATGGTCTTGACTGGTAACAATGCAGCCAACCCACACGGCATTCCTGGAAGCAACAAAATTGAAAGATGCTCTTCTTCTCTTCGACTTGGGCTGTATGGTGAATGGCTATGCTTCAGATATGACGCGAACAGTCGCTGTTGGAAAACCCGATGATTTCAAAAAAGAAATCTACCACTTGACTTTAGAAGCTCAACAGGCTGCCCTAGATATGATTAAACCAGGTGTAACTGCCAGCGAAGTCGATGCTGCAGCACGTAATGTTATTGAAAAAGCTGGTTATGGTGAATACTTCAACCACCGCCTCGGACACGGTATCGGAATGGATGTGCATGAATTCCCTTCAATCATGGAAGGAAATGACTTGGTAATCGAAGAAGGAATGTGCTTCTCTGTTGAACCAGGTATTTACATTCCTGAAAAAGTTGGTGTTCGTATCGAGGACTGTGGTTATGTGACAAAAGATGGCTTTGAAGTCTTCACACACACACCAAAAGAATTGCTCTATTTTGATGTCTAATTAATAAACATGGGTCTTCAATTAAATTGAAGATCTTTTTGTTTGTAGCCAAATCGAAAACACCAAAAAAGCTGACTCATTGAGAGTCAGCTTTTACTATTTTTCCTCATGCTCTTGTCTAAGATAGTCAAGTCCTTCTTCAATCCATCCTGGCATTGCTTCTGCCAAGGGTTTAAAGCCATAGTTCAAACGACTATCAGAGAAACGATGACGATGAGGGATTTTATTTTTTTCTTCCTCAAGGGTTCTCAAAGAAAGACTAGCCTTTTGTGTAAATTCATCAAAATCAACAACTTGAACCAAGACCTCCTGGTCTACCTTGAGGGTATTGTAGATGTTGTCGATATAACCTGTCTTAATCTCCGAGATGTGAATCAAGCCTGTGGTACCATTTTCCAATGAAACAAAAGGCACCGTAAGGCTTGATGCCTGTGATAACACCCCTAAAGCTTGTCTCCAATTTTTCATCTTAGTCTGCTACCTCAACTGTTTCAATCACAACATCCTCAAGTGGCTTATCTTGAGCTCCCAACCTCAACATTGGCAATCTCATCAAGCACCTTGTAAGAGTCTTCATCCACCAATTGACCAAAGACTGTGTGGCGACGGTCTAGGTGAGGTGTTCCACCATTTTTCAGCATAAGCTTCCGCGATTGGTGCTGGCCAACCACCACGTTCGAGTTCCTTTTTAGCATAAGGAATTTCAGGCGTTTGAACGATGAAGAACTGACTACCATTAGTATCTGGTCCAGCATTGGCCATAGAAAGCGCACCACGGAGGTTATAGAGCTCTTCAGAAAATTCATCCTGGAAGCTACCACCAAAGCTTGACTCACCACCCATTCCAGTACCAGTTGGGTCACCACCTTGAATCATAAAGTCCTTGATAATACGGTGGAAAATCACACCGTCATAGTAGCCACTCTTGGCCAAATTGACAAAGTTAGTAACTGTTAACGGTGCATGGTCAGGGAAAAGCTTGATGACCAAATCACCATGGTTTGTTTTAATTGTTGCGACTGGACCTTCTACTGCATCCAAGTCAAGTTGTGGGAAATGAAGTTCTTTTTCTACCAATCCGAGTTCCTCCAAGGCATTGAAAATGCCATCTTCTTCTACTGTTCCTGTAACGTAATCTGCTTTTTCTTTCAGTTCTGGTGTGGCATTACCCATGGCAACCTTAAGTCCAACATAGTCAAAAATCTCCATATCGTTTGGACCATCCCCAAACATCATAGCATTGACCGGTTTAAGGTTTTCATGCTCCAAGACATGCTCGACACCAGATGCTTTTGAGATACCATTTGCTACGACGTCAGATGAGTGTTCGTGCCAAGGTACCATACGAACATGTGTCGCAAGTTCTTCTGGTAACTCAAGCTCACCATCATTTTCCGCAAAAGTCCACATATGGTAAACATCGTTCGACAAATGGAAGTCTGGCTCCACATCACAAAGACCATAGACTGGTTTCATAGCATCATCAATCAAATCTGAACGCTCTGAGACAACTGGCTTATCCTTACCGGCAAAGCCCCAAGCAATCCCAATCTCCTTGCACCAAGCAACAAAGGCTTCTGTAACTTCACGAGCTAGGGGCTGGTTATAAATTTCTTCCCCTTTTCGATTAATCACATAAGTTCCATTGATGGTTACAAAATAATCGGGCTCTAGGTCTCGAATGTCCTCAACGACACCATAGTAGCCACGTCCTGTGGCAATCCCCGTCAAAATTCCTTTTTCTTTAAGCCCTTTGAAAACAGCCTTAATAGACTCAGGAATGTAGCCTGTCTTTTTGACACGAAGGGTGTCGTCAATGTCGAAGAAAACAATCTTTGTCTTCTTGGCCTTGTATTTTGTTTTAGCATCTACTGGCATCGCTAATCTCCTTTACAGTATCACGACCAGAGTTAGGTATACCTGCTATCCTAACTAAAGACCGTATGGTACTCCCATTATATCATGTCTTAAAGCCAAAAACAAAAAATCATCTAGGACTATAGCAGTCTTAGATGATAGGCGTTTTAACGGTTAACACTCTTGATAATACGTTTGATATCACGTTCTTGTTCACGACGTTTGATAGATTCACGTTTATCATAATCATGTTTCCCTTTGACAATACCAAGCAATACCTTGGCAAAACCGTTTTTTAGGTATACCTTCAAAGGAACCAAGGTCATTCCTGTTCCCTTAAGGTCATTTTGAAGTTTGGTGATTTGCTTCTTCTTGAGCAATAATTTTCTCGTACGGTCTGGATCCTGATTCCAAATATTACCTTGCTCAAAAGGAGCAATATGAACATTGATTAACCAGGCTTCACCATTCTTGATTTGGGCATAGCCATCTTTTAGTTGGATGCGTGCCGCACGAACGGATTTAATCTCCGTCCCTGTTAGCACGATACCTGCTTCAATAGTATCAACGATACTATAATCATGTCTAGCCTTTTTATTCTGAGCAACAACATTGCCTTCACCCTTTGGCATAGCAGTCCCTCCATTCTCATCCTATTTTCGTTTTTTAGCAACGTCCTTGTAGAAAGGTTTGTTCCCTTTCTTCTTACGACGGCCACTCTCACGTCCCTTGTTATCATTATGAGGACGGTTTTGATTCTTACGCTTGTCGGGTTTCTTAGATGACTTACGTTTTTCGTCATAAGAACCTTTACGACCATTACCGTCTTGACGGTTACGGTTATCCCCACGTTTACCACGACGTTCGAAGTCTCCATTTTGACGGTCACGACGTGGACCTCTATTGCGGAAGGCTTTTGCCTTTCTTCACGTTCCTGACGAGCCTTGTGATCTACTTTTTCAGTGACATCATACTCGCTTGGAAGGTATTGGAAGTCAATGTCTCCGGTTTCCTTATCCGCACGTGTTAATTTGACACGGATAGGCTGACCAACTCGGAAAGTCTTACCAGTTTTCTCACCCTGAAGTGTCATGGTACGTTCATTGTAATTGTAAAATTCTGGAAGGGTCGTGATGTGAACCAAACCTTCGATAGTATTTGGCAATTCCACAAACATACCAAATTTAACCACACTTCCGACAATACCATCGAATTCTTGGCCAACAAACTCTTCCATGTATTCCGCTTTTTTCATAGCTTCAACGACACGTTCGGCATCAATGGCACGACGTTCAAGAGTTGAAGATGATGTCGCTAACTCAGGAATAACCTCTTCAAAATGTTCACGCGTCTCTTGAGACATATTGTTAGTGTACTCACGAATCATTCGGTGAACCAAGAGATCTGGGTAACGACGGATTGGACTAGTAAAGTGGGTATAGTACTGAGCCGCAAGTCCGTAGTGTCCATGATTGTGTTCTGAATAGCGGGCTTGTTGCATTGAACGAAGCAGCATCATGTTCATGACCTCTGCTCCAGGTTTCCCCTGAACTTTGGCCATAAACTCTTGCAAGTCTAGCTGATCCATCTTATTGGCAGTCCCTTTGATTTGAACACCAAAAATAGAGGCATAATCCATGAAACGTTGCAATTTCTCAGCCTTTGGCTCTTCGTGAATACGGTAAATAAATGGCAACTTAGCCTTAGCAAAGTGCTCTGCCACACATTCATTGGCAGCCAACATGAAGGATTCAATCATTCGCTCGGCTGTTCCACGTTCACGCACCACGATATCCACTGGCATCCCCTTCTCATTGACCAAGATACGAGCTTCAGATGTATCAAAGTTAAGGGCACCACGACGCTCACGCATGTCTTCTAAAATCTTATGCAATTCTGCCATAGCTGATACAGAATCCATGATTGGCTTAAACTGCTCAATCTTTTCTGGATTTCCCAGCCAACATCTCATTGACATCACTGTAGGTCATACGGAAAGTTGTATTAATCACAGATTGGCAAATCTTATGATTAACCACCTTACCTTTTGCAGTAATCTCCATAATGGCTGACTGCGTCAAGCGATCAACATTGGGATTAAGTGAACAAATACCATTCGAAAGACGCTCAGGCAACATTGGCACCACGCGGTCTGTCACATAAACAGAAGTCCCACGTGCTACAGCCTCACGGTTAAGTGCAGATCCTTCAGTAACATAGTAGGAAACATCGGCAATATGAACCCCAAGCTCAAAGTTACCATTTGGCAAACGTTTGATATGGACCGCATCGTCCAAGTCCTTAGCATCGGCTCCGTCAATAGTAAAGGTTACCTCTTGACGAAGGTCAACACGACCAACGAGGTCTTCCTGACTTGGCGCATCTGGGACAGCTTCTGCTTCCGCCATGACATCCTCTGGGAACTCTGAAACAATATCCATTGATTCCAAAACTTCCAAGACATCAATACCGGCATCCCCCTGATGACCAATAATGTCACGAACACTTCCTACGAAATAATCATAGTGACGGTTAGGGTATTTTTCAATATCAACCTTGATAATTTCAGTACCATCTAGGGCAACTGGTTCTTTCTTGATATAAATTGGCTGCTGAATTTTTTGGTTTTTAGACTTAATGTAACCCGCATAAGGTTCTTTCTCGTCGCTAAGAATAAATTTCCCTACAACAGTCTTAAGCGAACGTTCTACAATTTCAACAACTCGTGCTTCCGCTGCAGTCCCACGCAAACGATCCGCTGGCTTCTTGATGACAACAGCAACAGTATCACCGTCAATGGCATGGCCAACATCATTACGACCGATGAACATATCATCTTCACTGTCATCGACATGCAAAAAACCAAAGCCATTCTTATTGGCACGGAAGACACCTTCAACAGTCACCTGATTAGGATTTTCTTTCTTAGGACGCAAGGATACAGAGCCATCTCGGTTAAAACGCAACTGCCCCTTACTTTCCATGGCTGATATGGCCTTGATGAGCTGAGGGAACTTTTCTCCCCCAGCATGATTAAGAGCCTGGGCAATGTCGTTTACACTGGATTTCCCATGCTCCTTCAAATAATTTATAATAGTTTCTTTCATGATTTCCTTTTCTTTTATTTATTGACTATAACGCAAAAAATGAGCCAACCTCAGTCAGCTCATTACTTACTTGAGAGAATGGAAAGGACGATTGCATCTACAATCCATAGAAAAACCATGATTCCTGTAAAGCGTTGCATAAAGGCTTCAAAACCACGTGGTTTACTACGTTCAAATAGTGCTTCTGACCCACCACCATCAAAGACATTGCTACTTGGATTTTTTTGTGGCTGCATAAATACCGCAATCACAATAATAGCTGACATCACCAAGAGCAGCGTTAATAATAAGTCGTACATAGTTATTCCTCCGAAAAAGTCCTTTTTATTCTACCATAGAACCCTTTAAGATTCAACATGTAAGGTTACTTTCTATCCTTAGGGCAGAATTTGGGTACCTGAATTTTCTCAGGATGATTCTGTTTATTTTTACTTGTGAGATAGTTGATGCTCCCACATTCACTACACTTTAAATTGATTTTAACTCTCACCTATATTCTTGACTCCTAGCAATTTTCTAAAGATGATTAAGGACCAGACAAAATTTCCAAAGACAATCATTGCAGTCACAAAGAAGACCCAGCGATAACCTAGACCTGTCGCAACTGCTGACCCAACAAAAGGACCTAAAACTTGTCCAATATATGAAAAGCTTTGATTAAAGCTAAATATTCTTGAGATTCCTTCCTTGGGTGTCATCTTGGTCAATAAAGAATTGACACTAGGCATAAGAGCACCTACACCGAAGCCATAGGCAAAACGTAAGATACCCAGTTGCAAGGCTGAACCGGCAAAACCACAGAGGAAATACAAGAGAAAGCTATAAAATAGCCCCATTAAAAGCAAGCGATGATTCCCAATACGGTCTCCCAATTTTCCCAGATAAGGGGTACTCAAGAGACTAGAGAAGCCCATAGCAGAAACTATTAACCCTGAGTAAAAAAGGATATTTTCCCTCTGACCTAAATAACGAATGTAAAGGGCCAACATAGGCGCAATCGATTGGGCAGAAATCTGGATAATCATACTGGTCACAAACAGGCCAATTAACATAGATTTGCTAGGAATTCTTGCAAAAACCTGAGAAAGAGTCATCATCTCTCCCTTTTCGACAGGCTGGAAATTCTCTCTCAAACCAAAGATAGTTAAGAGGCAGCAGATAAATAGAATGAGTCCAACCAATAAAAAGGTGCCCCTCATACCAAACGCTTCAGACAAGGTACCACCTAACAAAGGGCCAATCAGAACACCTGCCGTTAGACCCGTAGACAAGGTCCCCAAGGCATAGCCAGAACGGTTCTGAGGAACCTGACTAGCAATTAATGCTGTGGCATTTGGGACATAGCCCGCAAATAAACCATTCAGCGTTCTCAAGAAAAGTAGCCAAAAAACATTTGGGACTAAGGCAAGACCTCCCATTGTAAAAGTCATCACCATGCTGGCCCTGATCATCATGGGCTTTCGACCATAACGGTCAGCCAGGCGTCCCCAAACAGGAGAAACCAAGGCAGAGGCTAAGGCAGAGATGGCAACAGACAAGCCAGCATACCATTCGACCATATCTCCTTTAACACCCAGTTCCTCAATGTAGAGGGCCATAAAAGGCATAACAATGGAGAAACTAGCTCCAGTAAAAAAGGTTCCTATCCATGCAATTTTAAGGTTACGTTGCCAATCAGTACTTTTAAGTTCTTTTTGGCGCAAATAATCATCTTCTTTCTAAAATTCACTATCCATTATATCACAATGGCTAGCTATGAGGAGCTCGTTAAATCATTTATTGCGCTCTTCACCTTCTCCTTCAAATCATCGAGACTACCGTTATTATCAAGAACCAAGCTGGCATAAGGCATTTTCTCAGCTAAAGACATCTGGCTATCAATACGCATCTTAGCTTCCTCAACACTTAAGTGATTACGTTTCATCAAGCGTTGGCACTGGACCTCCGGTGACACTGCCACCAACCAAATCTGGTCAAACCAGTCCTGATACCCATTTTCAATAAGCAAGGGAATATCCATGAAAAAAACATCTTCTTCCTTGGCCAAACGCTCCCTCTGGGCTGCTAGTTCCTCTCGAATAATTGTCCCTTGAATCTCAGCAGACCGCTGTCTCATCTCCTCATTGGAAAAAATCAGTTGCCCTAGTTTAGGACGATCCAATTCTCCATTAGAAAGGAGAATCCCCTCTCCCAACCAATCAAGCAAGGCACGGTACAAACGCCCCCCTTGGGCCTGCATATCGTGTACAAGCTGATCAGCATCAATGACCTTGTAACCTGCCTCTTTAATCATTTCAACAACAGTAGATTTTCCTGAAGCAATACCACCTGTTAAGCCAATAATCATCGTTTCTGACAACGAGGACACAAATGTGTTCCTCTCCCTCCTAACTTGATTTTCTCAATTGTGCTGGCGCAGCGTGGACAGGGCTGTCCCGTCTTTCCGTAAACCTGTAAATAGTTCTGCATGGTCCCATCCTCACCAAGGGCATTACGATAAGTCCTTATAGTTGAGCCACCTTTTTCAATGCCTAGCTGTAAAATAGCAATCGTTTGATCATGGATCCGCTTCATGGCCGCCTTGCTGAGTTTCTTTGCTGGCGTCTCAGGATGAACCTTAGCTGCCCAAAGCACCTCATCAACATAGATATTGCCTAGACCAGCCACTAATTTCTGCTCCAAAAGGAGACTTTTAATGGGCTTTGCAGAAGTCATCAAGGCTCTCTCAAACGGAGCATATTTAAAGGTCTTTTTAGTAGGCTCAGGACCAAGCTTTTTCTTTGTAAAATAAGCCTCCTCTTGATTTTTAGCCAATAAATCAAAGGTCCCAAACTTGCGGACATCCTGATAAACAAGAGTCGAGCCATCATCTAAGGTAAAGAAAAGATGGAAATGCTTATTAGCAGGAACCTGGTCTGTAAACAAGAGGTATTTTCCTTCCATGCGCAAGTGGGAAATCATAATCAACTGTCCAAAGTCAAAAATTAAGTACTTGCCTCTACGTCGCATGGCTTGAATAGTTTGGCCAGGTAAGTCATTCAAAAAACTATCGTAGGAGGTCTTAATCATTTTCGGGACCTTAACTTCAACAGACAAAATGGTCCGACCTACTACCAATCTTTCTAACCCTCGTCTAACAGTTTCTACCTCAGGTAACTCAGGCATCTGCTCCTCCTTCTAGCAAGAAAGCCGAGCAAATGCCCAGCTTTTTAATATTCTTTTTCATTGTAACCAAAATCGGCCAAATCAAGTTTTTTATCACGCCAATTTTTCTTAACCTTAACCCAGGTTTCAAGGAAGACCTTGTCCCCAAGCATGACTTCAATATCTTTACGAGCAAGGGTACCAATTTTCTTGAGCATGGAACCTTGCTTACCAATGACAATACCTTTTTGGCTGTCACGCTCAACCATGATTGTCGCACGAATATGAATCTTATCCGTGTCTTCATCACGCTTCATCTCATCAATGACAACCGCAACAGAGTGTGGAATTTCTTCACGTGTCAACTGAAGGACTTTTTCACGAATCATCTCCGATACCAAGAAACGCTCTGGGTGGTCGGTGATTTGGTCCGCTGGGAAATATTGGAACCCTTCCTCAAGGTTATCACTCAAGACATCCACAAGATGAGAAACGTTGTTTCCTTGGAGGGCAGATATCGGAATAATCTCCTTGAAATCCATTTGTGTACGGAAATCGTCAATCTGCTCTAGGAGCTGATCTGGATGAACCTTGTCAATCTTATTGATTACCAAGATAACTGGAACCTTAGCTTGTTTAAGACGTTCGATAATCATATTATCACCCTTACCACGGGGTTCATCCGCTGGTACCATAAAGAGGACGGTATCCACTTCACGAAGGGTTGAATAAGCAGATTCCACCATGAAATCTCCAAGAGCCGTCTTAGGCTTGTGAATCCCTGGTGTATCGATAAAGACAATCTGTTCCTTATCAGTTGTGTAAATCCCCATAATTTTATTACGGGTTGTTTGAGCCTTATCACTCATGATAGCAATTTTTTGCCCCATAACATGGTTCAAAAACGTTGATTTTCCTACATTAGGACGGCCAATAATAGCCACAAATCCTGATTTAAATGTCATATAACTTCTTTCCTATTTTCTTTTAATTAAAAATTAAGTGCCAAATTTTAGGTATAAAAACAATCATACCCGTAATGAGTGCATAACAAGAAACCACTAAAACAGCTCCTGCAGCCATATCCTTGGCATTTTTAGCTAGCATCGAAAAGTGATAATTACTGGCCAAATCGACAACATTTTCAATGGCAGAATTAACAATCTCTAGGGCAATTACGAGAAAAACTGCCATCAAAAGAAAGAGCCATTCTGTCGCAGACACCCGAAAAATCAAGCCAGCCAATACCACCAAGATAGCTGAAACCAAGTGCTTGCGCATGTTACGTTCTTCTTTAAAAGCTGTGATAATCCCTGTTAGAGCAAACTCAAAACTAGCTGTAAATTCTCTGTTTTTCCACTTTTTTTGTGGGTTATTGTCGCGTAAGTCCATAAGCAGTCAAAATTTCTTCCTGTAATCCAAACATTTCCGCTTCTTCTTCTGGGGTGTAATGGTCGTAGCCATTGATGTGAAGAAAACCGTGAACAGCCAAGAAGCCCATCTCACGCTCGAAACTATGGCCATAATCCTCAGCTTGCTCGTGAGCCTTATCAACAGAAATAAAGAGTTCACCGATATAACTATCAAACTCTCCCATCATTTCAGCTAATTCAGGATTTTCAGCCAACTCTTCCTCATCAAAGCTAATGTCTAATTCAGGCTTATACTCCAAACTAATAACATCCGTTGGACGGTCCGTATCACGATATTCCAGGTTTAGCTCGTGGCTACGTTCGTTGGTTACAAATGTAACCGCCATTTCCTTGTCTTCCTTGCCAAGTCTTTGTGCTGCAAAATCTAGCAACTCCAAGGTTTGTTCTTTTAATTTCTCAGAGACTTGTCCAGTCTCATCAATCATTTCAATATACATAAGATACTTTAGGAACGGCTATGATCACTTCAAGCATAGAACCGCTCGCTTCCTTTCACTAACTCATTAGCTTTTTTATACAAATACTCAAATACATAGAATACTAGTCCAGAGTATTTTTGGTCTAATATTAATCACCCCATTATACCATAAGGACACAGAAAAAGCAGACTTAAGGCTAATTGTCTGCTTTTTGTAGGACGTCTCTGGGAAGCGTTACTTATCTAAATTATCCCTAAGACGTTGAATATGAATGGTTAAAAAGACTTGTTCGTCTAAACTCAGCTCAAAGACATAACTTGTCTTGATATATGCAGCAATCTTTTGGGTACAGATAAAGGACTCTGGATAATTTATCTTAACTTGTTCATATAGAAAAGCATCATTCTTGCCACCACTAACTCCACTCACAATACGTTGTGCTAGGTATTGGAGATGGGTCATAAAACGGTTATACGAGAAACTATCCTCATCCAAATCATAACCAAAATGAAGACGGACAATGTCACTAATCCCAACCACAATTTGAGTCATCTGCCGGTCTTTTTCATGGAGACCTGCATCTTTTTGTGCATTAACAAAATGTAAAGCGACAGAGGCAGCCTCATCATCTTCCAACTGGACTTCTAAATCCTTGGCAATCAAACGAAGGGCTTGTTTCCCAATTTCATACTCCCGAGGATAAAATTTTCGAACCTCCCAAGCCAGAGGATTCTGCAAAGAAATACCCTCTCTACTTCTTTCAATAGCGTAATGTAGGTGGTCTGCAAGGGCAATGAAAAATGAGGGATCAAACTTGGTTTGCAGAACAGCCTCAGCAAAAGTAAGGATATTCAAAAAGACCTGCATTTCACCGTCAGGCAAATCGACATAAACACGAGACCATTCCTCTACTGCCTCTGTATTTTCCAAAACAAAAGTCTTTTCAATCTTTTCCTTATCAACAAGGTCTCCAACCCTCTTTTGAAAGCCGAGTCCCTTACCCATGACAATATATTCCACATTATTATCCAAAGCTTGGACAACATTGTTGTTTAAAACCTTTTCAATCTTCATCATGATTCCTCGTTATAAAAGCGCTTACTTTATTTTACCAAATTTTTAATGAGAAACCTATTTACTACAAACAAAAAGTGCTGGCCTGACCAACACCTCTTACTTATAATTCTGTTCGATTTTCGATAGCTCTTAGCAAGGTCACTTCATCAGCATACTCAATGTCAGAACCGACGGCCAAACCACGCGCTAAACGAGTCACCTTGATTCCTGCAGGTTTAAGGACACGAGAAATATACATAGAGGTTGCCTCACCATCTGCTGTTGCATTAGTGGCGATGATAACCTCGTCAACCTCGCTGTCCATAAGACGGGTAATCAAACTTTTCAGGTTAATATCGTCTGGCCCAACACCATTCATAGGGGAAATAAGCCCTTGAAGCACATGGTAGAGACCACGGTATTCCTGAATCTTTTCCATAGCTGAAACATCTTTGGAGTCTTCAACAACCAAAATCTTAGTACGGTCTCTAGTTTCATCGGTACAAATGTTACATGGATCATCATCTGTCAAACGACCACAGACCGAACAATAAGTCAATTCACGTTTTGCTGCCAAGAGGTTTTTTGCGAAATCATTGACATCTTCATCAGACATGCTAATGGTATAAAAAGCTAGGCGTGTCGCTGTTTTAGCCCCAATTCCAGGGAGTTTTGAAAAGCTATCAATCAGCTTCGCAATTGGAGTAGGATAAAGCATGAAGGCCTCCTGTTCTTTATATTTTTTTATTCATCACTTATCTTTTGTCACTTTCATGGATAAGTCTTTACCCAAGAACAAATACTCAAACACTATATCACAGAAAAATCCCTCGTGCAAGGCACAAGAGATTTTAGATATTTAGTGAGTATTTTGATAAAGCTCCATGATAGATTTTACCGCATTTTGTTGGGCCTTGCTCTTAGAATCTAGAGCGTGTGGATACATAATACCTACAGCCAGCTTAGTGCCATCTTTGGCAGTCGCATAGGCAACCGCATTAAGGTTAACCGTTGTTACAGAATTACCGGAACCATCCGTCGCATATGTTTCGGCTGTCCCTGTTTTACCACTAATCGGAATGATAGAACTTGCCATAGCTTTACCAGTCGCAAGGCTAGAGCCAGAATTGACCACATCATTGAAACCTTGTTGGATAAGGCCTAATTGCTCAGAATTGAGAGGTAAGGTATTTAATACACGTGTATCTACCGTTGAAGCTAGAGTTCCTAGACTACCATTAGCTCCTGCATCGTAGATACCTCCAACAATATGGGGTGCTACACGTTTACCACCATTGGCAATTGAAGCAACATACTGAGCCAGCTGAATGGTTGTATAAGAGTCGTACTGACCAAAGGCCTCTGTCAAGACGTTGGCTACATTGTAATTCTTAGAAATGTAACCTTCTGATTCTCCAGGTAAATCAAGTCCTGTAGACACCCCCATACCAAAATCAGCATAGGTGTCACGAAGCGTCGTCATGGCCTTATCCATATTGTCAGTCGACAAGGCCATACCTGGAACATACTGTTGGCCAAGTAGTTTAATTGCAATCTGCACCATATAGGTATTTGATGAGTATTCTAGAGCCTGTGTCGCGGTAATAGCACGGCTACCTTGGTCTGTAAACCAAGATGTGATAGGGGCTGAACCGGCAATGTTGATGGGTTGGTCAGTCAAGACCTGATTTCCATAAATGGCACCTGAACGCCAACCAGCAGTTAAGGTTGCTCCCTTAACAACAGATCCTGGGATGAAGACATCAGTGATTGTTCCTAAGGCATTGGCCTTAAAATCTTGTGCTCCTTGTTCATGTTTTTGCCCTGCCATAGCAAGTACAGCACCAGTGTCAGCATTCATAACCACTGCATACATTCCTTCAGAATAGGTAGCTTTATTCGCTGAAATCTCTGAAGAGAGCTGTTGACCTAGGATATCTTCAACTCCCTTTTGGAAATCAAGGTCGATGGTCAACTGCAGATTGTTTCCCTTGCTACCCTTTTGAGTGATTTTATCACTAGCAACTTCGCCTTCCTTGTCTACTGTAATCTCACGAACAGTATGTTTTCCTTGCAGTTTCTCCTCATATTCTTTTTCTAGATAAGAAGTTCCTACACGGTCATTAAGGGCATACCCTTTCTTGAGGTATTCCTTGGCATCTTCTTGTGGTAAACCTGCTTCCGAACTTGAGACTTTCCCGATGAGAGGTGACAAGGCTGAATCAACCGTATGACGTTCCCAATCCTTAGCAACCGTAATACCATTGAGTTCCTTCTGTTTAGCTGCTACAATCGCAATTTGTTCAGGTGTCAAGTCTCCTGTTTTCAATGTAACTGTTGAGAAATTAGAAACAGCATTCATCTGTGAGTAAATGTAGACAATCTTAAGCTCATCCTCAGAGTAATCCACTGCTTCATCAGGAACTGCATCAACAGCATTGTTGTAAATAGTAGCTTCAGCTAATTTATTACCAAATTTATCTGTTTTCTTGTCGTTTGGAAGATCATTAACAACACGCTTATAAGTGGCAGAGTCCGCTAGATAGAAATCTCGTTTTTGACGTGCTGTTACCTTCGTTTCCGTCAGAGTCACCATGGTCGCCAACTTTTCAGCGACCTTCTTCATCGTATCTGATGACACCAAATTGCTACGTGTGAAGGTGATAACATCCTTACTCTGGTTGGTCGTGAGGGCAACCCCTTTAGCATCAAAGATTTGCCCACGTTCGCTTGCAATCCTAACTGTATACTTAGAATTATCCTCTAATTTCTTCGTATAAAACGATTTGTTATAAACCTGCATATAGGTCAAACGTGCAAAAAGCAACAAAAAAAGGACAAAGACTACACCAAAAAGCAAGTAAACACGACGGGAGATGTTTACTGGCTTTCTAGGTTTATTCGCTCGTTTTTCTTTTCGTTTTTGGCGCCGTTTTTCCCATTTTTGACTGAGTTTTTTCGAAAATAATGTCACTTTTTTTCCTCTATATTCTCATAAAAATTCTCTTTTATTTTATCACAAATAAGCTTTAGCAAACTTAAAAAAATGTCGAAATCTAAAAAAAACTTGCCTCAATATAAGACATGTTTTTTAGATTATAATGACAACTTTTTCATCCAGCTAGGAATGGCTTTACTGATATGAGTCGGTAAAACCACATAGGCATTTTTAGCCAGATCATCTGCGATAGCTGAGTGAAGCCAGACAGCAACTGTAACTGCTTTATAAGAGTCAATTGAAGCGAATTGGGCCAGAAAACCAGTAATCATACCAGCCAGAGTATCTCCCATGCCTCCTGTAGCTTGATAGGGCCCTCCAACTTCTAAATGAGCTACTGTTTCACCTTGATAGACAGCCGTCTTGTGACTCTTGGCAACTAGGATTGTCTCAGCTTGGAACTCTCCCAGGGCTTTCTGAGTGTTAGAGACTGTCTGCTCTGGAATCCTTAAACCAGACAAGCGTTCCCATTCTTTTTGATGTGGAGTGAGAGTAAGGTGACAATCTGGTAAGTCCTTCTTAGTCTTCTTAGCCAAAAGATTAAGAGCTGAGCCATCAACAACCAAGTTCTGATCTGCCCTAATATTTGCCAACACCAAGTCCATAGCTTGACTAGCTACACCATCCTCACCTAGGCCAGAACCGATTAATACCACATCAGCTGCCCTAAGATTATCAAGAAATCTTTCAGTCTCCCTAAGGTCAAAAGCCATGGCTTCAGGGAGATGGGCATGAAGGGCTGTGATATTTTCACGATCCGTAGCCACTGTGACCAGACCTGCCCCACTATTGACACAAGCTATGGCAACCATAATAATGGCACCACCATAAGGGTAAAGCCCACCAACTAAAAGCACTCGACCGTAAGAACCCTTATGAGACTCTCTCAAGCGAGGTTTTATCACTTGCCTAGCTAAATCGTCATCAACTTTCATAAACTATCCTTTCGCACTACGAAGAGCAGCTTGATAGGTCTGTTCCATAAGCATGGTAATGGTCATAGGGCCTACACCACCTGGAACAGGCGTGATCATGCCAACCTTATCTTTCACTTGATCGAAATCAACGTCACCACAAAGTTTGCCTTCTTCATCACGGTTGATTCCCACATCAATGACAACGGCACCCTCTTTGACATAGTCTTCTGTTACAAATTTTGCACGTCCAATAGCTACAATCAAGACATCTGCCTTGCTACAAACCTTAGCCAAATGCGGTGTTCGTGAGTGGGTCAAGGTAACTGTAGCATTTTTTTCCAAAAGAAGCTGAGCCATAGGTTTACCAACAATGTTACTACGTCCAATAATAACTGCTGTCTTACCTTCTAATTCAACATTGTACTCACGAAGGATTTCCATAATCCCAGCTGGTGTACAAGGCACCATTTGACGGCGACCATTCCAAAGATTACCAGTATTCATAGGATGGAAACCATCGACATCTTTTTTAGGATCAATAGCCAAAAGAATACGCATTTCATTAATATGATTTGGCAATGGCAACTGAACCAAAATACCATGGAATAGCGGATCCTGATTATATTGCTCAATAACCTCAATCAATTCTTCCTCGCTGATACTCTCAGAAAGGTTGACTGTCTGGCTATGGAAACCAGCCTTTTTAGCAGCACGTTCCTTGTTGCGCACATAAACCTGACTAGCCGGGTTGTCACCAACCATAATTACCACTAGTCCTGGCACAATCCATTCCTTTTCTTTAAGGCGTTCTACCTTTTCATGCAAATGATCCTGCATTTTAGCAGCTAGGGCCTTACCATCCATTATTATCGCCATGGGTGTTCTCCAATACATACTTTTTCTCAATTATACCATAGTGATGGCTCTTTGTGACTAAATTTTCTAAATTTTCAAAAAGACATCTTAAATACGAAACTAAAAAAGCTGGAATCACCTTCCAACTTTTTTCTGATTATGCTTCGTGACTAGTCCACAAAACCATTTTGCTGACTCCAGCCCTTAATAACCTTCAAGGTCTTCTGCTGGAATTTGCCACTTTCATACATGTGATCTGCACCTGTTAAGGAAACGAGAACGGAATCACGGTAGTTCTTAGCCGTTCTTCTGGCAATATTAGGATGAGTCATCTTATCCTTAGTCCCAGAAATGACGAGAACAGGACATGAAATCTGACTAAAGTCAACGTAAGCTGCTTTTGTCTTATCAAACCAATGAAGAGCCATCTGAGTATAAACTTTTCCTGATTCAGGAACCAGATCAGCAAAAACTTCCTCTTTCAATGATTCCTCTTGTTCATTCATGCAATACTTGAAAAACTCTTTTTTATATGGAGGCATGGCCTTTTTCCAAAATCCCCAGCGTAAAAAGTGTTTGCCAAAACAAGCTAACATGGTTGGATAAAAGGCGTAGATATCTGCTGTCGGAGCAGGTCCCATGAGAATCATACCTGCAACCTCAGTCTTTTCAGCAACCATTTGAGCCACCAGACAACCTAAAGAGTGTCCCAAAATAAGTGGTGGTTGGTCTAGACTTTCAATCAAAGCCACTAAATCATCTCGATAGTCCTGCAGGGTAACAGTCCCAACCTTAGCTAGGCACTCTTGATAAGGTAGGTCATGGTAACGAAAGCTAGGTGTATGCACCTTGTATCCCATTTGACGTAGACCTGTCGCAAATTCTCCCCAAACATTGCCATCACACCAGGTCCCATGAATTAGGACAATCTCTCTGTTCAAAACCATTCCTTATACATCTCCCTTTTTTGTTAAAAATTTAGATTATTTATCTATCTTATAGTATCACACTTCCAACCTAGATACCTTTATACATTTCTTACAATCGTAAGAAAATGGTCTCTTAAATGAATAAGAGACCATTTTTCTATATATTATTTTATTAGCGATTAGCCTTATGCATTTCTTCCTTAACCGGACAAGAACACTCGCAATCGCCACAAGATCCTTTTCCTTTGATATAGTGACGGATGCCAAGACCAGCTAAAGCAAAAATAATGAAAGCAATGATAAACGTTGACATAACAATTCCTCCTAAACCTAAATATGAGCTTCTCGAAGATTATCCAAGCTAATGATTTGATCCTTAATCTGACGTGGTTTACGAACAACAAAGTAAATCATCGTTACTAAAAGTAAGAAAGCAACAAAAGTCCAAATTGTCATTGACTTACCGTACAGGATGACTTGACCAAACTGGTAAAGAATTAAACTCACACAATAAGCTAGACCTGTTTGGAAAACCGATAGCACCCAACTGTCCATTTAAGATTGGCCATTTCACGCTTAATAGCTCCAATAGCCGCAAAACATGGGGCACAAAGTAGGTTAAAGACTCAAGAAGGAATAGGCTGCTAGGGAAGAATAATCTCCTCGAAGAGCCGCAGCTAAACCAGCCTCACTGCTATTATGATAGAGAATACCAAAGGTGGCAACAACAGTCTCCTTGGCAGCTAAACCTGTGAGAGCCGCAACTGTTGCCTTCCAATTTCCAAATCCGAGCGGATCAAAAATCCAAGACAAACTCCTACCCTAAAGTCGCCAAAATGCTAGCTTCCGTATCCACCGTATGTAGCGTAAAGTTGTAGTTAGACATAAACCAGATAAGAACGGTCAAACTGAAAATGATGGTTCCCGCACGTTTGACAAAACTCATAGCCTTACCAAAAGGCATAACGCAAAGACTGACATGGCTTTTAGGCCAGTGGTAGGCAGGCAATTCCATAATAAACGGACTGGTTAGACCACCCAAAAAACTCGTCTTTTTGAGGGCAATACCTGATAGAGATAATGGCAGCCATCCCAATAAAATAAGTACTTGGTGCTACTAATGAGTTACTAGGGAAGAAAGCTCCAGCAATCAAGGGCAATAATTTCCAACTTAGCAGAACAAGGCATGAAGGTTGCCGTCATAATGGTAATGCGACGGTCCCTTTCATTTTCAATGGTTCGACTAGACATAACCGCTGGAACCCCACAACCTGTAGAAATCAACATAGGAATAAAGGATTTTCCAGAAAGTCCCAAAACGTCGGAAAATACGGTCCATAACAAAGGCAATACGACTCATATATCCAATGTCCTCAAGCACACCCAAACAGATAAAGAGCACAAAAATTTGAGGAAGGAATCCTAGCACTGTCCCAATCCCAGCGACAATACCCATCAACAATCAAAGACTTAAGCCAGTCCTGAACTTGAAGATAGTCAAGACCAGACGTTACCAAATCTGGAACATACTTACCAAAAAGCACATCGTTAGCCCAGTCTGTCCACATGGTTCCAACAGTTTGGATAGATAAGAAATAAACCAAATACATAACTGCTGCGAAAATTGGTAAAGCCAAAATACGGTTGGTAACAATCCTATCAATCTTATCTGACAAGGTCAGGGCAAAATCTTCCGTATGACTTTGAGCCATCTGACAAACACGTTCAATAAAGGCATAACGCTCATTAATGACAATTGACTCCGCATCTTCTGTGAAAATTTCCTCAGTGATTCGAATGATGTCTTTGATTTCTTTTCGTTGGAATGGGGACAAGTCTAGCTCAGCCTCAACTAAAGCATCGTGTTCAAAGAGTTTAATGGCGTAAAAACGCGCAGACCTTTGCGGCACCGAATTTCCCAAGACTTCCAAAATTTGTGAGATGGCAGCTTCTAATTTATCGTCATAAATTGGAAAAGCAATGTCAGCAACTGTAGAGGTTGTCGTATGTGCCGCCTTCTTCACAACCTGATCAATACCAGTTTGCTTGAGAGCACTAGTAGCTACTACTGGGACGCCTAGATGGTAAGATAATTTATCAACATTAATCTGTTTTCCCTGAGCCTCTAAAACATCACTCATGTTAAGCGCTAAAGTGACTGGAATCCCTGTCTCAATCAACTGCGTTGTCAGATAAAGATTACGCTCCAAATTTGTCGCATCGACTACATTTAAAATGCTGTCGGCCTTTTGGCTCAACAAATAGTCACGCGCTACCTTTTCTTCAGGACTATAGGGTGACATTGAGTAAATTCCTGGTAAATCCTGGATTTCTAAATCCTTATTCTTTTTAACCAGACCACTTTTTCGTTCTACAGTAACACCCGGCCAGTTACCAACACGCTGATTGTTCCCTGTTATCAGGTTGAATAAACTGGTTTTACCACTATTAGGATTACCTATTAATGCAATTTCTGTCATTTTTCCTCTCCCTCATCCAGCATGACCACACTAATCATTTGCGCTTCCGACTTGCGTAGGGTTAATTCATACCCTCTCAAACTAATTTCTAGAGGATCTCCCAAAGGGGCTACCTTACGCAACAACACCCGAGTACGCTTTGTAATTCCCATATCCATAAGACGTCGTTTGGTTTCATTTGCTGAAAAAATATCAGTAACGATAGCCGAACGTCCAACCGGTAATTCAGAAAGAGGTATCTTTTCCTGATTTTCCTCCGCAGGTGCCAAATCAATCTTATCTAGAATCGAAGCATCAAAGGCTAAGCGACTCCCTTTAACGATAATAATAGCACTGTTCTTGGTCTTAGTTACCACCTCAATCGTTTCACCGGCAGCCAACCCTAGGTTAGATAAGTGCAAAAGACTATCCTTAGGGAGGTTAATGCCAAGAATCCGGTAAGGCGTTTTTAAGGCCGCATCATATATGAGCATATTTCTTGACCTACTTTATTATTTTTTGATACAGCATCATTATAGCATATTTATCCATCTTTTCCGCAATATTATCCTAAACAAGAATGATTCTAGAAAAGCAGAACACAAAAAGAAAAGGCCGGAAAAGTTCCAGCCTTCACAAACAATGTATACATACTTAATGAATATCTTACAAAACTTTACTCAAGAAATCCTTGGTACGATCTTCCTTAGTATTGTCGAAAGATCTCTTGTGGTGTGCCTTCTTCGACAATGACACCGCCATCCATAAAGATAACACGATCTGCCACTTCATAAGCAAAGCCCATTTCGTGGGTAACGATTGCCATTGTCATCCCTGATTTAGCAAGGTCCTGCATAACTGCAAGAACTTCACCAACCATTTCTGGGTCAAGGGCTGATGTTGGTTCGTCAAACAAGAGAACATCTGGATCCATAGCCAAACCACGTGCAATCGCAATACGTTGTTGCTGACCACCTGATAGACTTGTTGGGTAGGCATCTGCCTTATCTTTCAAGCCAACCTTTTCTAAAAGTTCCATAGCCTTTGCTTCTGCATCAGCTTTAGAAACACCCTTAGTCTTAATTGGTGACAAGGTGATATTTTCTTTAACTGTCATATTAGGGAAGAGGTTGAACTGTTGGAAAACCATTCCCATCTTCTCACGCATTTTGAAAATGTCGTTATTTTTATCTGTAATATCCACACCTTCAAAGGAAATAACACCTTTTGTAGGTTTCTCAAGCAAGTTCATTGAGCGTAGGAAGGTTGACTTTCCTGATCCTGAAGGACCAATGATAACCACTACTTCACCCTTTTTAATATCTAGATCAATCCCTTTGAGAACTTCGTTCTTACCAAAATACTTGTGAAGATTTTTAATCTCAATAATTGTTTCTGCCATTATTTACGTCCCTCCCCAAGTCGTTTTTCCATTTGTTTCAAGAGTGCCGTCATAGCCGTTGTCACAATCAAATAATAGAAGGCTGCGAACAAGAGCGGTGTCAAGGTCAAGTAGGTTGTTGTTGCAACAGTTTGTGCACCATTCCACAATTCCATAACTCCGATGGTTTGCAAGAGCGAACTATCCTTGATAATAGTAACAAACTCGTTACCCAAGGCAGGCAAGATATTTTTAATAGCTTGAGGCAAGACCACATAACGCATGGTATTCCATGGACGGATACCAAGTGAGTAGGCAGCTTCAACCTGACCTTTAGGAATAGACTCGATACCTGCACGCACACTCTCAGAAATATAAGCACCACTGTTCAAAGAAAGGACGATAATACCTGGAACGATACGTGACAAATCAAGGTTCAAAATGCCAAACTGAACAGTTGGAAGATTCATGTGGATAAGGTTAAAAGCAATCATAATCTGCACAACCATAGGAGTCCCACGGAAAACCCAAACATAAAGGCTTACCAACCACTCCAAAGGTTTGATTCCAGAACGTTTGGCCAAGGATACCAAAACCCCAAGGATGGTTCCGAAGAAGACCACGCAGACCGAAATCATAATTGTTACTAAGACACCATAGTTAAAGTAAGACCAAAACTGTGGTAGAAATGAAAAATTCATCTAGATACTCCTTACTAATATTCTTCAATATTATATCAGAAGACTGTATAATAATAAAGTATTTTCTTATAAATGCGATATTTCAGTATAAAAACTAAGTTATAGACCTAGCTAGCAAAACTCTTAAGCAATACACCTCATGTATTTTCGAGATGACACCACGCCAAAAAGCCTTTGCCAATGAGTTGAAACACTGCCTGTTTTGACAAGCCATACAAGCATCACCCCATGCTTTTCATCCTGATAAAAATGCCTGAAACTCGATAGTTTCAGGCATTCTGATTTTTGGAATCTTGTAAAGTTCCAAAATAATTTATTAGTAAAGCAAATCGTAGATTTCCATTGCAATCAAGTCGATACTATCAAATGAATAAGATTCACGTGCTTCAACGTCACGCAATGTGAAAACTGGACCATTTTCAGGATCGTTGCTAAATGATACTTCGGCAACAACCACTCCTTCACGTTCAAAATTACGTTTCAAATTACCACCATCAGCCGCCATCATTTCAAGACGGTTAATGATTCTCACCAAATGTGATTCCATGTTATTTCTCCTATTAATTGTGTATTTCTTACTTATTTATCACACTTATGGGAAAAATGGGGGAATTTTAAATATTTTTCAAGGAATTGTACATAATGGCCTTGATAGAATGCATACGATTCTCAGCTTCTTGGAAGATGATATCACTGTATTTTTGGAAGACTTGATCGGTGATTTCTAACTCTGCCAAACCGTATTTGTCATAGATTTCTTGCCCAATTTGAGTATTGAGATCATGAAAAGCTGGGAGACAGTGCATAACGATGACATCTGGATTTTCCGTCTTGGCAAGTAGGTCTGCATTAATTTGATAAGGCAGGAGTAAATCAATACGAGATTTAAAGTCTACTTCTTCACCCATAGATACCCAGACATCCGTATAAAGCATATCCACTCCCTTGACCTCTGAAATATCATCTGTAATGGTTAAATCGGCACCATTATTATGTTTCTGAGCTAGGGCTACAATCTCATCTTCGGGTTGCAGCACCTCTGGGGCAATAATCTTGACATTAACGCCTAAAATAGCCGAAGTGACCAAAAGTGAGTTGGCCATATTATTTCTACCATCTCCAATATAGGCGATGGTCAAGCCTTCCAAACTACCAAAACGCTCCTTCAAAGTCATGAAATCCGCAATCATTTGCGTTGGATGCCAGGTATCCGTCAAACCATTCCAGACCGGAACTCCTGAGTACTTAGCCAAATCCTCGACATCTTCTTGCTTAAACCACGGTATTCGATTCCATCAAACATAGAACCAAGCACCTTGGCTGTATCAACTACAGATTCTTTTTACCTAACTGAATGTCTCCAGCACCAAGGTAGGTCACATTCATACCTAGGTCCTGACCAGCCACTGTAAAAGCTGAGCGGGTTCTTGTAGATGTTTTTTCAAAAATCAGGGCAATATTTAAGCCATCTAAATATTTATGCGGAATTCTTTCCTTCTTTAGCTGTTTTAAATTTTTATAGATAAATCGATTAACTCCTCAAGTTCCTGCTTGGTAAAGTCGATTTCTTTCAAAAATGATTTAGCTTGTGTCATAGGTATCTCTCTTTCGTTCTGAATAATATAAAAACATTATATAATATTTATGCATTTTAGGCAAGTGTTTTTGAATTTAAATTCAATATTAGCACTCTTGTTAAGAGAGTGCCAAATCTAGATGCTTTTTACTTGCAATCTACCTTCCGCATGCTATAATGGAGACATAGATTTGACCTTTTTTGACCAAGATTATTTTCAATAAAGGTCTTTCCCAATTCAGATAGAAAAGAGGTACTGATATGCTCTGTCAAAACTGTAACCTTAATGAAGCTAGTATTCATTTGTATACCAATGTAAATGGTAATCAGCAACAAGTTGACCTCTGTCAAAATTGTTATAAAATCATGAAATCTGATCCAGAGAACCCCCTCAATCAATTCAATCAAACAGGAGGTTCCAACTTCTTCGACGATTTCTTCAGCGACCTAAATAACTTCCGTTCTTCTAACGGCGATCTTCCCAATACACCTCCAACACAAGAAGGTGGTAACCGAGGAAACGGTGGCAATACACAAGGGACCAGGACGTCCAGGAGGACCACGCCAACAAGCTCCTCAACAGCCACAAGGTCTTCTTGAAGAGTTCGGCATTAACATCACTGACATCGCTCGTCGTGGAGACATTGATCCTGTCATTGGTCGTGACGAGGAAATCATTCGTGTCATCGAAATTCTTAACCGCCGTACCAAGAACAACCCCGTCCTCATCGGTGAACCCGGTGTCGGTAAGACTGCTGTCGTTGAAGGCCTAGCTCAAAAAATTGTAGACGGTAGCGTGCCACAAAAACTCCAAGGCAAACAAGTCATCCGTCTTGATGTGGTCAGTCTGGTTCAAGGGACTGGTATCCGTGGCCAATTTGAAGAACGCATGCAAAAACTCATGGAAGAAATTCGTCAACGTCAGGATGTTATCCTATTTATTGATGAAATTCATGAAATTGTGGGAGCTGGTAATGCTGGTGATGGCAATATGGATGCTGGAAACATCCTAAAACCTGCCCTTGCTCGTGGAGAACTTCAACTGGTCGGAGCAACAACACTCAACGAATACCGCATCATCGAAAAAGATGCTGCCCTAGAGCGTCGTATGCAACCAGTTAAGGTTGACGAACCAACGGTTGAGGAAACCATCACTATTTTGCGTGGTATCCAACCTAAATATCAAGACTACCACCATGTCAAATATACAGACGAAGCTATTACTGCAGCTGCAGAATTGTCCAACCGCTACATTCAAGACCGTTTCTTGCCAGACAAGGCCATTGACCTTCTCGATGAAGCTGGTTCTAAGATGAACTTGACCCTCAATTTTGTTGATCCTAAAGATATCGACAAACGTTTGATTGAGGCTGAAAACCTCAAGGCTCAAGCTACTCGTGACGAAGACTTTGAAAAAGCTGCCTATTTCCGTGATCAAATTGCTAAATACAAGGAAATGCAAAAACAAACCATCAAAGACCAAGATATGCCTGTCATCACAGAAACATATCGAAGCCATTGTGGAACAAAAAACCAATATTCCTGTCGGTGATTTGAAAGAAAAAGAACAATCACAACTTCTTAGTCTTGCTGATGATCTTAAATCACATGTTATTGGACAAGATGCAGCAGTTGATAAGATTGCCAAAGCCATCCGTCGTAATCGTGTTGGATTGGGTGCACCAAATCGCCCAATTGGTAGCTTCCTCTTCGTAGGTCCTACAGGAGTCGGTAAAACTGAACTCTCTAAACAATTGGCGATTGAACTCTTTGGTTCAGCTGACAGTATGATTCGTTTCGACATGTCAGAATACATGGAAAAACATGCTGTCGCTAAATTGGTCGGTGCCCCTCCAGGATACGTTGGTTACGACGAAGCTGGTCAGTTAACTGAAAAAGTCCGCCGTAATCCTTATTCACTCATTCTTCTAGATGAGGTTGAAAAAGCTCACCCAGACGTTCTTCACATGTTCCTCCAAGTTCTTGACGACGGTCGCTTGACTGATGGTCAAGGGCGAACTGTAAGTTTCAAGGATACCATTATCATCATGACTTCAAATGCGGGTACAGGTAAAGTTGAAGCTAGCGTTGGCTTTGGAGCTGCCCGTGAAAATCGTACCAATTCTGTTCTTAACCAGCTTGGAGATTTCTTCAGCCCTGAATTCATGAACCGATTTGATGGTATTATCGAATTCTCTGCCCTTAGCAAGGAGAATCTCCTTACTATCGTTGACCTCATGCTTGATAATGTCAACCAACGCTTGGCTAACAATGGTATCCACCTCAGTGTAACTGAGAAAGTTAAGGAAAAATTGGTTGACCTTGGTTACGATCCTAAGATGGGGGCTCGACCACTACGTCGTACCATCCAGGACCATATTGAAGACGCTATTACTGACTTCTACCTTGAAAACCCAAATGAAAAAGATCTCAAGGCGGTCATGACTTCAAAAGGCCATATCACCATTAAGTCTGCTAAAAAAGCTGAAAAAGCTACTCAGAAAGCTGAAACACCAAAAGAAACTGATTAAACAAAGAACCCAAGTCTTTATGACTTGGGTTCTTTATCTTTTCATTTCCTATTTTCAAATTTATCCCTAATTCTGCCTAAATCAATAGGAAAATGAGCAAAATTTTAGTATAATATAGGCAAATAAACGTAAGGAGCAACTCATGAATCCAACATTTGGTGACAAGGTTGAGGGAGCTCATTATCAAACACGTTACGGTGTTTATGCTGTGATTCCTAACCAAGAAAAGACAAAGATTATTTTAGTCCAGGCTCCTAACGGGGCTTGGTTTCTCCCAGGTGGAGAGATCGAAGCAGGCGAGGATCACTATAGCGCATTAGAACGCGAGTTAATTGAAGAACTTGGGTTTACAGCCACTTTGGGCCAGTACTATGGCCAGGCCGATGAATACTTCTATTCAAGCCACCGTGACACTTACTATTACAATCCAGCCTATATTTATGAAGTTGTAGATTTTTCAAAAATTGGCAAACCTCTTGAAGATTTCAATAACCTGGCTTGGTTTCCAATTGATGAAGCCATTGCTAAACTTAAACGTGGCAGTCATAAATGGGGAATCGAACAATGGAAAGAAACTAACACAACAACTGACAAATCCTAGGAGGAAACTATGAAACTCATTAATACGACCCGTACACACCAAGAACTCGTTCAAAACCAACTAGACAACACGGATGCCTTTCTCGTAGAGACCTACTCTGCTGGGAATACTGATGTTGTCTTTACACAAGCACCTAAGCATTATGAACTCTTGATTTCAAATAAACACCGTGCTGTTAAAGACAATGAATTAGAAGTTATCCGTGAATTCTTCCTCAAACGAAAAATCGACAAGGATATTGTTTTGATGGACAAACTCAGAACAGTACACACTGACAAATTGATTGAGATTTCATTCCCAACAACTGTATAAGACAAAACGGCTCTATAATTTCTGTAGTGGGTAAAACTACTGTAGAGATTATAGAGCTTTTTGAATGCAGACAAAAAGTCCCATAAGAACTATAATGAAAAGCAACCAAACCATCATTAGGAAGAACTTATGAGACTTATTAAGAATACCACAGAATTAATCGGAATTAAAGACCAAAATATCAATATTTCACTTGTTTTTGAAACTGATACTCATATCGAGATTCAAGCAAAACTCGATTCCCCTGCACCATCATGTCCTCATTGCCATGGAAAGATGATCAAGTACGACTTTCAAAAGCCTTCTAAAATCCCTCTTCTTGAGCAAGCGGGAACTCCAACACTACTACGTCTGAAAAAACGTCGTTTCCAGTGTAAAAGTTGTAGACGAGTCACGGTAGCTGAGACATCAATCGTTGAGAAAAACTGTCAAATCTCCAACCTTGTCCGACAAAAGGTTACACAACTCCTAACTGAGAAGGTGTCATTAACGGATATTGCCAGAAGACTTCGCGTGTCAACGTCCACTGTCTATCGTAAACTCGACCAGTTTACTTTCAAGGAACACTATGACAAACTCCCAGCTATTATGTCCTGGGATGAGTTTGGGTTCAAGAAAGGGAAATTGGCTTTTGTTGCGCAGAACTATGAGACAAACAAACTCATAACCATCCTTGATAATCGCTGCCAAACTACTATACGAAACTACTTTTTGAAGTATCCATTGAAAGTCCGACAACAGGTACAGTTTATCACGATGGATATGTCTGGAGCTTATATTCCACTGGCTCGTAAGCTCTTTCCAAACGCCAAAATCGTTCTTGATCGATTTCACATTATTCAGCACCTTGGTCGAGCCTTTTTAAAGACAAGAATCGCTATTATGAACCAGTTCGATAAGAAATCACTACCCTATCGAGCCTTGAAAAATCACTGGCGACTCTTTCAAAAGGACAGCCGTAAGCTATCGCTCAACTCTTTCTATTCAAAGACCTTCCGACAAACTTTAGTACCACATGAAATCATTGAGAAGACATTGGTCTTTTCAGAAGAGATCGCTAATGCCTACAAACTTTATCAGCTTTTGCTTTTTCACTTTCAGGAGAAGAGGGTAGATGAGTTTTTTGAGTTAATAGAGGAGAACATGAGCAAGGTCAATCACTACTTTCAAACGGTCTTTAGGACTTTTCTTAGACACAAGCAATACATCAAGAATGCGCTAGAAACTGACTATTCAAACGCGAAACTCGAAGCGACTAACAAGTTGATTAAAGACATCAAACGCTTGGGCTTCGGTTTTAGAAACTTCATCAACTTTAAGAAACGTGTCTTCATCACTCTAAACATAAAAAAAGAGAAGACCTATCAGGTCCTCTCTAGATGTTAGCTTTCGTCACCCACTACAGTTGACAAAGAGCCGACAAAACAAGCAATGGCCAATACCACTGCTTGTTTTTTAGTTTGTTACAAAGCTTTCGAAGCTTGATCCAGAACTTCCATAACCTGACGACTATGTTCCAACTGCTTGGCAACACTGTCAAAATCCTTAGTAGCCACCATCTTTTCAAAAGCCACAAATTCATCATGCATACGATGTTGTGGACTATTGAGATTGACGACTCTCTCTTTCTGACCATTGAGAGTGACTCCAATCTCAGGAAGAGTATTGGTTGCACCAAAAATTGTAATAGCGCCCTTATCACCTTGTATAGTTGAACGAATCTCCGCACTACAATCTTTAGCTCCAATGGCAACAGCCTTAAAGTGACCATAGTCCAAAACTAGAATTCCTGACGTATCCACTCCTCGCTCCACATTAGGTAGATATTCCCCACACGATGAGGCTTTCCAAAAAGGCCAACCAGGAGATGGATATTATAGATATTAAGATCTCTAAGTGCTCCCCCACCCATTTCAGGGTTGAAGGCAGGAGCAATCTCTCCTCGCTTAAAGGCGTCATAACGTGACGAATATTGAGAATAATTGATATTCACAATCTTAACATCTCCAATATCAGACAAGGCTTCCTTAATCGCTGTAAAATTAGCCAAATATTGATTGGTAATAGCCTCCATCAAGAGAAGCTCTTTTTCTTGAGCAAGCTTAGCTAGCTCTTCAAACTCTTTCAAATGTAAGGTGAAGGGTTTCTCACAGATAACATGCTTGCCGGCCAAAAGTGCTTTCTTAGCATAATCATAGTGGGTATGGTTGGGCGTTCCCCACATAAATCGTATCGACTTCTGGATTGGACAAAATTAACTCATAATCACTAGTCGCCTGAGACAAACCATATTGCTTAGCTAGGGCTTCTGCCTTATCAAGTGAGCGTGGTGTCGACAAGATAGCTTCAAGCTCAATGCCCTCAATAGTCGTTAACACAGGAAGAACCTCTGTCACAATCATTCCTGTACCCAATAATGCAAGTTTCATCAACTTACCTCCTTAATTTCTAATCTCTCTTTGAAACGGACTAACACTAAGGACAAACTCATAGGTGTTAAATTCTTCTTTAGTTACTTGAATGAAGCTCATTTTTTTCCTTCCTAAAATGGATAAAGTAAATGACGAGTGAGATAAAAAGCAAGATGGCAAGTACTGCCACTAATGGCATTCGGATTGGACGGATATTAAGCAACAAATCTCCACTAACTGCATAAACAATCGATACTGGCGTCACTCCAATAAGTGTCGCCAAAATCCTCGTCCTTGTGGGTAAATTCATTTGAACACAAGCATAATTGACCAGAGCTGATGGTATAAATGGAATAGAGAAGGCCAGTGAAATCCCAATAAAGCGATGCTTAAAGTTCTCAATATAGTTTAGAAGTTTCTCCATGCGTTTGGACTTCTCTGGCTTTTCAAGTCTTCTCAGAATTTCAAAACTAGTTAAATTCCCAAAAGTATTACCAATAATATTCATCGGAATCGCAAGCAAAGGGCCATAGAGTAGCCCAACAAAAATACAAAAAATAGAACTTGAAACTCCAGGAATAGCTGATGACAGAATCATGAGACTAAGAAGGATCAGTGCATTTTGGAAATTAGCCTGCTTAAAAACTTCTCTTAAAAAGGCTTGATCATGCTTAGCGTTGGTCCATTCCTTGATTAAGGGGATGAAGTTATTTAAAAGAGGCCATAAGAATACCAGTATTAAACCTGCTATCCCTATAAAAAATAGTCTTTTTTTGGTCATTACATCTCCATAATTTTAATCGCTCCTTTTATTATAACAAAAAAATGCCTTCATTGATTTAGAAAGGCATCTTTTACTGTGATTACTTATTAATCAAATTCGCTTGTGACTTGTTTTCCAAGGCACCATTTTTAAAGTTAAGGGTAAGGCTACCTGTTTCACCCTTCTTAGCGACAAGGTTCGAAGACCAAAGTGCTTGTGTCATTGTTGCATCTGAAGAGACAGCAATCGAATAAACATCAGGTGTACCAAGCGTTTTGACAGCATCGTCATAGCTAGTTCCATTTTTGAGATTTTCGTACATCTTCAGTGTGATTTTAGGATCACGGACGTAAGAAAAGTTTGAAATTGACTTAACCACAGTGCTATTGTTAAAGAGTTTCGCTGTAACAACAACATTGTCATACTGCCAATTATAAACATCAAGCTTAGCATCTCCTGCCTGCTCCTGACTCGTTGATGAAGGTTCACCAAACCAGCCCTTCAAGCTATCAAGATTTGAGCCTCCTGAAAATTCCTGAGAAGCATTTGCCATGGTAATCTTATCAAAGTTCTGGCGAACATTCCCATGCTTAACGGTTAAAATCTTTGAGGCTTCATTATCCAAAGATCCCTTCGTCTCTGTCTTAGACGAAGATTTTCCACAAGCAGCTAGAGTAAAAAGTGAGAGACCTAAAACGGTCAAAGACAAAAGTTTTTTCATAATAAATTCCTATATATACAAATAAAAGGCTGACGCCTCTGGTTTTTATGGAGCCGGTGGGAGTCGAACCCACGTCCAAACACCTGCCAACATATTCGTCTACAACCATAGGTTATGTCTTTCATTTAACAGATAGACGACACATAACTCAAGCCTTCTATCTGCGAGCCTATAAATCTCTTTTCAACCAGCTAGGCAATGGTCAAACGTAGCTTATAAATCAATAAAACCTCTAAACAAACATAAGCAATCTGCTAGAAGTCACGCGAGCAGGTGTTTAGGCTGCTACAGCGTAAGAATTAGTATTTTTTGCAGTTATATTTAACTGAGCGTTTACGTCGCCACACGAGTCGCAGAATACGCCTCATAATGCCTGTCGAATCCGTAACGACCCCAATATGAGATACTGAGTATTATAGCAAATTTTTTAATCAATTGCAAAAGATTAGCCAAACTGCCTCCCCAATAAATCAACTATGGAGAGACTAATACGTTAGTTTTCATTTGATTTTAGGACAAGCTAATAACTTTTTTCTGTATGCTTGTCTTTTTCCCCTTTCAATGATAAAAGATTTTATGAAATACTTTCACTAAAACTTACCGACTAAAAAACGTTGAGAGAACAAATCTTTCAACGCTTTTCTTTTTGCACCCTAAGGGAATCGAACCCCTATCTCAAGAACCGGAATCTTACGTGATATCCATTACACTAAGGGTGCTAACAGTATACTATTATAGCATACTCTAAAATAGAAAAAAAGACATGTTTCCATGCCTCTTTTTTTATCTTACAATTCGATATCTCCGAAAAGATCCGCCATTGAGAATCCAGATTGAGTTTCTGGAAGTTCGTAGTCACGTTTTTCTTGACGTTTTGGACGACGTGGACGTGATTGACGTTTTTCGTTGTTTTCGCCTTCAGCGTTAGCTGGACGTTCTTCAAGAGCTTTGATTGAAAGTGATACACGTTCTGCATCAGCGTTTACTTCAAGAACTTTAACAGTAACGTCTTGACCTACTGAAAGAACATCTTTTGGATTTTCAACACGTTTGTGTGAAATTTGTGAGATGTGAACAAGTCCATCGATACCTGGCAATACTTCAACGAAAGCACCGAAGTCAGTCAAAGCGTTTAACTTTACCTTCGATAACATCACCAGCAGCAAGTTTTTGTTCAACGCCATCCCATGGTCCAGGTGTTGTTGCTTTAAGTGAAAGTGATACACGTCCTGCTTCTTCGTCGATAGCAAGAACTTTAACTTCAACTTCATCACCTACAGATACAACTGATTTAGGTGAAACGTTACGTTCGTGAGACAATTCAGTCACGTGAACAAGTCCGTCAACACCACCAAGGTCGATGAAAGCACCGAAGCTTGTCAAACGAGCAACTTTTACCCAGTTACGATTGAACCAACTTCAAGTTTAGAGAAGACTTCTTTACGAGCTTCTGCAGCTTCTGCTTCAACAACTTCACGACGTGAAAGGATGAAACGGTTTTCAGCTGGATCAACTTCTTTAATTTTTAGCGTCAAATTCTTGACCTACAAATTGTTCAGTGTTACGAACAAAACGAGTATCGATCATTGAAGCTGGAATAAATCCACGAAGACCTTCAAATTCAACAGAAAGTCCGCCTTTAACAGCGCGTGTTCCTTTAACAGTAACAACTTCTTCTTCACGACCAACAAGTTTATCCCAAGCTTTGCGAGCTTCCAAGCGTTTTTTAGATACAAGGTAAGTTACAGTATCAGTATCTTTACCAACAACTTGACGAAGAACAAGCACTTCAAGTGTTTCACCAACTTTAACAAGGTCTGCAACGTTTGCGTCACGGTCGTTTGTCAATTCACGACGTGTCAAAACACCTTCGATACCAGTTCCTTCGATAACAACATTTGCTTGATCATTATCTACTGAGATAACTTCAGCTGTTACAACGTCACCTGTGTTAACTTCGCTAACACTGTTTAGCAATTCTTCAAATTCGTTCATTCTAAAAAGATCCTCCAACAAGAGCCAGCCAATTCTGACCCTTGATAACAATATATTTTTAAAGGTACCCGCAAAGACAATGGTTAACATAGACGGTGCCAATGCACCCGATACCTTTTACTGGGGTAGCTGGATTCGAACCAACGCATGAGGGAGTCAAAGTCCCTTGCCTTACCGCTTGGCTATACCCCAATAGCAAAATGCTATAAAAAAACATCTAAGTACTTGATATCGACTATCCCGATTCAGTTTCTTAGACATGGAGAGAGAGGGATTCGAACCCCCGAACCCGAAGGAGCGGATTTACAGTCCGCCGCGTTTAGCCTCTTCGCTATCTCTCCTTAAGAACAAGAAATAGTATATCACAGTTTCTTGACCAAAGCAAGCCTTTACTTTGGATTTTAATGATTAAGATTATATGATTCAATAATGGCAGCTACTGCATCATCCATTTTCTTGTGGAAACCTACAACATTTTCCTTGTCAACAACAGCAAACTTACCATCAATTTCCACAATTTGTCCGATGACTTTCTTACCAACAAGAAGTTCAAAACCTTCAATAGTTGCTTTATTGACGACTACTTTAGCATCATTAATTTGGATTTCAATTTTTTTATCTTTTTTACTCATAGATTTATACCCGATCCTTGGCTCGAGCCATCCTTTCTTAATGTATCTTCTTAATTCTACCGAAAAAGAAAAAAGCTTGCAAGAGCAAGCCTTTAAATAATCATTTATCTATTAAGAATTAGTCAACTTTGACAATCCATCCTTCTGGTGCTTCAACATCACCAAATTGGATACCTGTCAACTCATCATAAAGTTTACGTGTTACAGGACCTACTTCTGTTTCTGAGTAGAAGACATGGAAGTCATCACCATGTTGTACCCCACCAATTGGTGAGATAACCGCAGCTGTACCACAGGCACCTGCTTCGACAAATTTATCCAATTCAGAAATCTTAACATCACCTTGGATAGCTTTCATGCCAAAGCGATTTTTCAGCCAAGTAAAGCAATGAGAACTTAGTGATAGATGGCAAGATAGATGGGCTGAGTGGTGTAACGAATTCGTTATCGGCTGTGATACCAAAGAAGTTTGCAGAACCCACTTCTTCAATCTTAGTGTGAGTTGCTGGATCAAGGTAGATCACATCAGAGAAGTTATGGTCATGTGCAATCTTACCTGGCAACATACTTGCTGCGTAGTTACCACCAACCTTAGCAGCACCTGTACCATGTGGAGCAGCACGGTCATAATCATCTTGGATAAGGAAGTTTGTTGGAGCCAAACCACCTTTGAAGTAGTTACCTACTGGCATAGCAAAAATGGTAAAGATATACTCATCTGCTGGATGCACACCAATGATATCACCAACCCCAATCAAAAGTGGACGGAGATAAAGTGTTGCACCTGTACCATATGGTGGAACATATTCTTCATTTGCACGTACAACTTGTTTACATGCATCTACAAATTTGTCAACAGGAACTTGTGGCATCAAAAGACGATCCGCAGTACGTTGCAAACGTTTAGCATTTTCATCTGGACGGAACAATTGAATAGAGCCATCTTTAGTACGGTAAGCCTTGAGGCCTTCAAAAGCTTCTTGACCATAGTGAAGGGCTGGAGATGCTTCTGAAATATGCAAAGTCGCATCCTCAGTCAATTGCCCCTCATCCCATTTACCGTCTTTGTAATATGAGATATAACGGAATGGAAGTTTACGGTAATTAAATCCTAGATTTTCCCAGTCTAAATCAACTGTCATGTGTATGTCCTCTTTTCTGTTACTATGTGCTTTCTAGTATAGTCCTTTTCATTGAAAATTTCAAGGTTATGTTGCAAAATTCTGACAATTCTTTTTAAAACACTTATTTTGCCCATCAAAGAAAAAAACTCTGCCCTCTAATAAGAGAACAAAGCTTTCTTATCTTTATCTTTCAATAATCTTGGCAGAAAAGACTTCTTTGTCTGCTAATCCTTCAATGAAACTACCGTTGCTAGTACGGTCTGAAAGATTTAGAAGGGACAAGTCAACCTCTGCCGTTTCACCTGTTGTAGCTGTTACAAGCAAGGTCTGAGGAGTCTCTTCCACTGGTGTTGCTAGAAGATCTATCTCACCACCAGCATTTTCCGTAAAGACTGGACCCGCAGTAAAGACACGATGTGGTTTCGTCTTAAGCTCACGAAGAACTTGGAGACCTCGACCAGCTCGCTTAGCCTGTGGAATATCTGCTGTAGCCACACGTTTGAGACTAGCTCTTTGTGTCAGAAGGTAGAAACTTTGAGTATTTGCTACAAAAACAGCCTGAACGGTATCATCATCCTTAAGATTGATTGCCTTAACACCTGCTGCCTTGGCACCAACTACTGGCACTTCGTCCACGTTAAAGCGAAGGGCATAACCCTTTTGAGTGATAATCATGATATCATCCAATTGAATCGGCGTGACTGTAACAATAAAATCACTATCATCCTTGAGTTTAGCGTATTTAACCGACTTAGACTTGTAGGTACGCCATGGCGTAAATTCCTTGCGTTCGAAACGTTTAATCTGACCCAGCTTGGTAGCTGCTAGGTAAGTACCTGTTTCAAATCATCCAGGATTTCTGCGTAAAGCACTTCTTCATCCTTAGATAAATTGGTGATAGTTTGTGATAAATGCTCTCCCAAATCCTTCCAACGAATGTCTGGTAACTCATGGATTGGACGATAAATCACATTGGCCTGATTAGTGAAAATCAAGAGGTGTTGTGTCGTCTTAGCTTGCTGAACCAGAATCAAATCATCATCATCACGTTTTCCGACTTCGTCAATCGTTGAAGCATTGAAAGAACGTGGGCTTGTACGTTTGACGTAACCACCGCGAGTGATGCTGACATAGGTTTCTTCTTCAACAATCAAACTTGCAGTATCAATTTCAATAGTCTTGGTTTCTGCTTGCAACTCTGAACGACGGTCATTACCAAATTTCTTCTTAATGTCACGGAGTTCACGTTTCATGACATTAAACATGGTACGCTCATCACCAATGATAGCAGCCAAGGTCGCGATTTGTTCGCGTAAATCGGCTTCCTCATTTTGGAGGGTGACGATATCCGTATTGGTCAAACGATAAAGTTGCAAGGTCACGATAGCTTCTGCTTGTTCTTCTGAAAAATCATAGCTGACCTTAAGATTTTCCTTAGCATCAGCCTTATTTTCAGAAGCTCGGATAAGAGCGATAACCTCATCCAAAATAGAAATAACACGAATCAATCCTTCAACAATATGAAGACGTTTTTCAGCTTTTTCCTTGTCAAATTTTGAACGAGCAACGATAATATCACGACGGTGGGCAATGTAGCTAGATAAAATCTTTTGCAAGCCCACTTGACGTGGGGTGAAATTATCAATAGCCACCATGTTGAAATTATAGTTGACCTGAAGATCCGTATATTTCAAAAGGTAGTTAAGAATAGTTTGGCTGTCAGCATCCTTCTTAAGTTCAATAGCAATACGCAACCCTGTACGGTCAGACTCATCACGAACTTCTGCAATACCTGGAACCTTGTTATTGACACGAACATCATCGATTTTTTTAACAAGAACTGCCTTATTGACATCGTAAGGAATCTCAGTAACGATGATTTGTTCCTTACCACCTTTGAGTTGTTCAATTTCAGTACGTGAGCGCACAACGACGCGGCCCTTACCAGTTTCGTAGGCCTTACGAATCTCATCCTTGCCCTGAATGATAGCCCCTGTTGGGAAATCTGGACCAGGCAAGAATTCCATCAATTTATCCAGTTTAGCAGATGGGTGATCAATCATGTAGACAACGGCATCGATGACCTCTGACAGATTATGCGGTGGAATATCTGTGGCATAACCAGCAGAAATCCCTGTAGCCCCATTAACCAAGAGGTTTGGAAAGGCGGCAGGTAATACGGTTGGTTCCTTCTCTGTATCATCAAAGTTCCAAGCCCAAGGAACGGTGTTTTTATCAATATCTTGAAGAAGGTAGCCAGCAATCTCTGACAAGCGCGCCTCTGTATAACGCATAGCCGCTGGTGGATCACCATCCATAGAACCGTTGTTACCGTGCATTTCAACTAAGATTTCACGATTCTTCCAGTCCTGGGACATACGCACCATGGCGTCATAAATGGAACTATCGCCATGTGGGTGAAAATTACCCATAATGTTACCCACCGACTTGGCAGATTTACGATAGCCCTTGTCATGGGTATTGCCATCCTTATTCATGGAATAAAGAATACGACGTTGAACGGGTTTCAAACCGTCACGAATGTCAGGAAGCGCACGCTCCTGAATAATGTATTTGGAGTAGCGTCCAAAACGCTCCCCCATGATGTCCTCAAGGGACATGTTTTGAATATTAGACATAAGATTTCTCTTTATTTTTTAGTTTAAGTAATGATTTGAAATAATGTGAAAGACAAATAGTAACTTTCCTACCTAACTGCCACGCTTCATAATGTCTTTCCTTGACTTTGCAACTGTAGAAGAATGGTTTTCACCTTCCTAATTTCTATTTCACCAACCACAAATTGAACGACTGTACTTATCACAATTAAAATGAAAAATACACAAGATAGTGTCAATGAAGTAGAAAGTTCCCCAAAGAATAAGATAAAGTTTAAGAGTGATAAACAAGTCATTAAAGAGGCGTTGATTACGAGAACAGTAGCTAGCGGTATACGAAACAATCTATAATGATAGATACTTTTGAAAAGTGATGTGATACTACAAGCAACACTTAAAGGAGTAAAAACATACACATTATAGAAAGCAAATAACAAACCCGAATAGGTTCTATCTGAGAAGGGATTATCTATCAAAGATAGAAGGAAGGTTACCACTACTAGTATAGGCAGAAGTAAAAAGCGTGTTTTTATTGGTCGCTTTTTATAAACACTTAAATAAGCTATTGCTCCCCCACAAACAGGAAAGACTACTTGAGAATAGTGAAGTAAAAAACTTAATACCTTAGATAACATAGGTCTACCTCACATTGTCTTTTCCTGACTCAACCATATAATCTTTATTTTTTTCGTTTTCCTTTCTCCCTATTATAGTTTGAGCAATACCACTTGCCGCTAGGAGGATAAAAATAAGGTACATGGATGAATTTGGGAGAAATTCCAAAGCCCCTTGTAAGAAAAGTAGGTTGAGGAAAGCCAGTAATGTGGCGAAAAAACTATTAATCGCTAATAAGATTGAATAATTGGTTTGAAAGCGTGTTAAATGTAGAAGACTCTTTATAAAAGCTATTAGTGAGAATGGTACATAAAACACTGAAAAGACCATCAGGTAGTAAAAAACAAATAATAAGCCTGAGAATGGACTTCCCAAATAATAATAGAGGGGGTTATCCAGCACGAAGATTATGAGGGAGACTATAGATAAGAGAAAGAGGATCAAAAAGCGTGTTTTTATAGGACGTATACCATAAAAAAATAAGTATATAGCAGAAACAATAACCATAAGAATAATAGCAGGAACAGCTACATCTGCATGGTAAGCTAGGTAATCGATAACATTAAAATCCATTTTTCTACCTCCATTGATTTCTAGTCAATGACACTGCAAATAGTTAATAAACGATGTAGAAAATAATTAACTTGTTTCTTTATAATCCCAAGTTTCTATTGATTGTAAACGTTCTCCCTAGTTCTATCTTATTACATCCCTTCTGGCCTGCAACTTAAAATGCGCCGCTTTCTTCCAAGGTAAATTTAACGTTATCTTCAATCCATTGACGGCGTGGTGCTGCCTTATCTCCCATAAGGACTGAGACACGACGTTCGGCACGTGCTAAATCGTCAATCGTCACTCGGATAAGGGTTCTTGTCTCTGGATCCATGGTTGTTTCCCAGAGCTGGTCAGCATTCATCTCACCAAGCCCCTTGTAACGTTGGAGAATAGCTCCACGACCAAATTTTTGACGAAGTTCCTCAAGTTCCCCATCCGTCCAAGCATATTCGACAACTTCCTTCTTGCCTTTCCCTTTAGACATCTTGTAAAGAGGAGGCAAAGCGATATAAACGTGTCCCGCTTCAACCAACGGACGCATATAACGATAGAAGAAAGTGAGCAAGAGGGTCTGGATGTGAGCCCCATCGGTATCGGCATCGGTCATGATGATAATCTTGTCGTAGTTGATATCGTCAAGGTTAAAATCAGCTCCAACACCTGCACCAATAGTGTAAATCATGGTATTGATTTCTTCATTTTTGAGAATGTCAGCCATTTTGGCTTTCTCAGTGTTTAGGACCTTACCTCGAAGAGGCAGGATAGCCTGGAATTTACGATCACGACCTTGTTTGGCGGAACCACCGGCAGAATCCCCTTCGACCAGATAAAGCTCATTTTTCTTAGCATTTTTAGACTGGGCTGGTGTCAATTTTCCTGACAAGAGCCCCTTGTCTTTTTTATTTTTCTTGCCATTTCGGCTGGCATCACGGGCTTTTCTGGCAGCTTCACGGGCATCACGGGCCTTGATAGCCTTACGCACCAAGTTCGAAGCTAAGTCCCCATTTTCCATAAGGAAGTAAGTCAGATGCTCTGAAACAATACTATCAACAATCGGACGAGCTAAAGGAGATCCAAGTTTGTCCTTGGTTTGTCCTTCAAACTGAAGGTGTTCTTCAGGAACCAAGAGCGAGATAACTGCTGATAAGCCCTCACGGTAATCTGACCCTTCAAGGTTCTTATCCTTTTCTTTGAGAAGCCCTGTCTTACGAGCATAATCATTAAGAGCCTTGGTAATGGCAGACTTAAATCCTGTTTCGTGAGTTCCTCCGTCCTTAGTACGGACATTATTGACAAAGGAAAGGATATTGTCAGAGTAACCGTCATTATACTGAAGGGCTAATTCCAAGTGAAATTCTTGTTGATCTCCATCAATATAGATGACTGGTGTCAGCGTTTCCTTGTCCTCATTCAGGTATGACACAAAGTCTTGAACTCCATTTTCATAATGGAATTCTTCACGAACTTCTTCTTCGCCACGCAAGTCTGTCAATGTCATAGTGACATTTTTAAGAAGGAAGGCTGATTCTTTGAGACGCTCTGAGATGGTGTTAAATTTAAAGTCAGTCGTTGAAAAGATGCTCGCATCAGGCATGAAGGTAACTTTTGTACCTGTCTTAGATTTAGGCGCTTTACCAATCTTTTCAAGCCCTGTTACAGGGTGACCACCATTTTCAAAACGTTGGCGATAGACACTACCGTCACGGGTAATTTCTACCTCAAGCCAACTAGACAGCGCATTAACAACTGAAGAACCCACACCGTGAAGACCTCCAGAAGTCTTATATCCACCCTGTCCAAATTTACCACCCGCGTGGAGAACGGTGAAAATAACTTCAACTGTTGGTTTACCCATGGCATGCATACCTGTCGGCATCCCACGTCCAGAGTCAGAAACAGAAACGGAACCATCCTTATTTAAGGTGACAGCGATAACATCACCAAAACCAGAAAGAGCTTCATCGACCGCATTGTCGACAATCTCCCAAACTAAGTGGTGAAGTCCTGTTCCATCTGTTGAGCCAATGTACATTCCTGGGCGCTTGCGAACCGCATCCAACCCTTCTAGTACCTGAATGGCATCATCATTATAATTATTTACATTTATTTCTTTTTTAGCCAAGAGTGACCTCCAAAATTTTCATCCTTATTATTTTATAAGTTTTCAGAAGAATTTGCAAAAGAAATCAAGAAAGTCCAAAAGATATCTTAAGGCTGACTGACTTTGTCAATTACTAGGCTGTATGCTATAATTATCTCATGAAAATCTTATTGTTAATCCTAATCGCCTACTTGCTAGGTTCCATTCAGACCGGCCTCTGGATTGGGAAACTATTCTTCCATACCAATCTTCGTGAGCATGGCTCTGGAAATACTGGAACAACCAATACCTTTCGTGTTCTAGGTAAGACTGCTGGTACCATCACATTTTTAGTTGATATGTTCAAGGGTACCTTGGCTGTTCTGCTACCTATCTGGCTTGGTGTTACAGAGGTTTCACCTCTAATCATTGGTTTCTTTGCTATTATCGGACATGTTTTTCCAATCTTTGCTGGATTTAAAGGCGGGAAGGCTGTAGCGACAAGTGCAGGGGTGCTTCTTGGCTTTGCCCCACTCTACTGTGTCTTCCTACTCTTGGTCTTTGTCCTAACACTCTATCTAACCAGCATGATTTCATTTTCAAGTGTCACTGCAGCAATTGTTGGACTGATTACCTTGGCTGTCTTTCCAGCCATCCATTTCTTACTAGATGGCTATGACCTTATTTTCACTGGGGTCCTTACCATCATGGCTTTGATTATTATCTTTCGCCACACTGAAAATATGGGGCGAATCCGTAGGCATCAAGAAAACTTGGTACCTTTTGGACTTAATTTAACCAAACAAAATCCAAATAAATAATACAGATCTATCAACCACTAGCAAAAAGCTAGTGGTTTTCTTGTTCTCCTAATCAAACAATGCTTACCAAGTCAAAGAATAAAGATCCGAAGTCTACACCTCGGATCTTTTTAGGCTTAAGCTTTAAAGCTGACACCATTTTCTTTCAATTTTTTAACTGTCGCAGGTCCGACACCCTTGAGGGCAAGAACTTCTTCTTCAGTCACAGTAGCAAAAGCCTCTGCTGAAGTCAAACCTTCATTGTAAAGAGTCTCTACAAGGTTTGAACGAAGGCCTTCAACTTCTGGAAGTTCTGCAAAAGCTTCAAGACTAAGGTCTTTTGCTGCTACTTCTTCCTTAGCAACTGTCTTAGTTTCAGCAACAGGTTGTGGTGCTACTGGTGGCACTGGTGGAACAGGCGCAACTGGTGGAACAGGGGCTTTAACATTATTGAAAAGTCCTTGTTTTTTCAAACGGTGTTTAAAAGCTTTCTTTTTATTTTTTACTTTAGCCATGTTTAGTATTCTCCTATTTTAATCGACGACACCTTTCCATAAAGTACTGTCGCCATTTTCTTTTTCATCCTCTATTAATAGTGACGTTCCCCGAACAAGCCATCTGGCATATCATGGAAACCTTTGCCAGCACGATAGTTGGCAAACTTACCAATTAGGAAATTGTAAGCATCCAATTTGGCTTCATAACGGTAACTTGCATCACGTGCACGCTCATCGCCATCTTCTTCCCAGATTTTCTTGCTAGCGGCCAAGGCCGTTTCGTTTACTTTAACTTGGGTAACAACCCAGGCTTCGAAGTCTTTTAGAAATTCTTGTTCGTAGGTCATATTTTCCTCTTCATTTTAAAAACCAGCTTAACGCTGGCTTCATTTTCTACTAATAGTGTGTAGAGCTCATAGCCTTACAGTCTCCTATTATAACAAATAATTAGAAATTTGACTAGGTTCTAAACTCTGCATATAAGGCTTTAATGTCATTTGGACGTGTGCGGCAGCAACCACCTAAAATCTTAACCCCAAACTGAGCATGCCAATCCTTGCTGTGTTCAACTAAGGTCAGAGCATCCTTATCCTTAGGTTTCCAAGTCTGCGTACTACCATCATAAACCTCACCTGAGTTGGGGTAAGTAATGAGAGCTTTTCCAGCATTTTTAAGAACAGTAAGAGCCTGATTATACAGCAGAGGCGAACTACAGTTAATTCCTAGAGCCAAGATTTGGTCTGACTGGGCAACAAGCTGGGCAATCTCATCTAGAGAAGTCCCATCACTGATAGTTCCTGGTTCTTGGACTGTAAAACTGATATAAGCTTCAGCTTCTGGAAATTCTTCAGCCAGAAGTTCAATCAAAGCTTGTGCTTCCAGACGATTCGGAATGGTTTCCAAAGCCAACAAATCGACACCCTGGTCTAGGAGAATTTGAATTCGAGGACGATGAAACTCCTTGAGAGCCTCTATGGTAATCTGACCATAATCACCAGTGTACTCAGAACCATTGGCCAAATAGGCTGCGTAAGGACCGACATCACCAGAGATCAATGGATAAGGACGATTAGCTTTCTCACTGTCATCCAAAGTTGCCCAGACCTTATCGCGTGCATTCTTTGCCAACTGAACTGTCAAGGCAATAATCTGCTCCGCTTCTTTCTCATTAAGTCCAACGTCTATCAAGCCTGGCAAGGTTGCCTGATAAGACGATGTGGTAATCAAATCAGCCCCAGCAGCTACATAGGTTTCGTGGATTTTTTGAATAACTTCTGGCTTTTCAAGCAGGTACTTGGCTGACCAGAGTTTGCCAGAAATATCATAACCCAAGCTCTCCATCTCTGTTCCCAGAGCCCCATGAAGAATGAGGGGAGATTTATTCTCTAAATAGTCTTTAAATATTGCCATACAAGGCCTCCTTACCATTTTTTAAAGCGAAGGTAGTGATAGAGGTAGCAGAAAATCATGAAAGGAATACCAAAGTAGAGTCCCGCACGCTGCGAACTATCCCAAGCAATCCCGAGAACAGAAATGGCCAAGAGAACGATTGTAATATAAGGTAGGATTGGGTTAAACGGCGTCTTGTAGTCCAACTCATCATCAGAATGTTCTAAATTCCACTGTTTACGGAAGTTGATTTGTGCCATAGGAATAGAGAGCCAGACAACAACAACTGCAAATCCAGCGATTGATACCAAAGCTAGGTAAACTGTATCTGCTGCATAGATACTTGAAAAGAGCGATAAAACTGCTCCTGCCATAGAAATCAAAAGAGCTGTCATTGGAACACCATGCTTATTAATTTTCACTAGCTTTTTATTGAGCATCCCCTCATTGGCCAAAGACCACAGCATACGGCTTGACGCATAAAGTCCTGAATTTCCAGCAGAAAGGATAGCTGTCAAGATAACAAAGTTCATGATGTCCGCCGCAAATGGAATTCCCATCTTGTCAAAGACATCAACGAAAGGTGCTGAAGAAACTCCTGCTTCTTTCATTGGAAGTAGCGAAGCCAAGACCACAATAGTCAAAACAAAGAAGATCACCAAACGACCAATTGTTGTTTTAATCGCCCGAGGAACTGCCTCTTTAGGGTTGTCCGTTTCACCAGCCGCTATACCGATTAACTCTGTTCCTGAAAAGGCATAGTTAACAGCCAACATAACTGACACAATGGCAATACCGCCATTTGGAAAGAGACCATTAGCCGTCAAGTGCTTGAACATAATGGCCTCATGGTGACCATCAAAACTCACCAATTCAAACATAGCCCCAAGACCTAGTATGATGAAAACTAAAATAGCAATGACTTTTATTGACGAGAAGAAGGACTCTGCTTCCGCAAAAGACCTCACACTCAGAGCATTAATCCCAAAAATCACCAAGGCAAAGAATGCCGCAAAAATCCAAGCCGGAACTGATGGAAACCAACGTTGCATCAACATGGCAGCACCGAGAAATTCTGTTCCCAGGGCTACCGTCCAACAAATCCAATAAAGCCAAGCTACCGTAAAGCCGGTTCCCGGACTGATAAATTTAGTAGCATAGGTGTGAAAGGATCCTGTTACTGGCATGGCAACAGCTAGCTCACCTAATGAAAGCATGACCAAGTAAACAACAATAGCTCCCACAAGATAAGATAGGATAGCTCCAAGGGGTCCAGCTTGTGCAATCGTATAGCCTGAACTCAAGAAAAGACCAGTACCAATGACACCACCCAGCGATAGCATAAAGAGGTGTCGAGAAGTCATCTTCCGTTGGAACTGACCCTCATTTTCATAATTATGGTTTTCCATAGATTCCTCCAATATATGTGATAAAACAAGCTTATCACAATATCATTTCCTTGGATAATAAGTGAAAACTATCAAAGAGATAGTTAAAGACTATCACAAGAAAAAAACTCGGATTTCTCCGAGCTTTTCTTACAATTCTGCCAAAATCGTATCCCATGCTTCATCATAACCGTCACGTGTGACAGATGAAAAGACGATGAAATGGTCATTTTTATCAAAATTGAGTTTTTTCTTAATGATAGATTCGTGCTTATTCCATTTTCCGCGAGGAATCTTGTCAGCCTTAGTCGCCACAACAATAACTGGAATTTCATAATACTTAAGAAATTCATACATTTGGATATCGTCTTGAGTTGGTTCATGTCGGAGGTCAACCAAGCTAACAACCACACGAAGATTGTCTCGAGTCACGAGGTACTCCTCAATCATTTTCCCCCATTTGGCACGTTCTTTTTTAGAAACACGGGCATAACCGTAACCTGGCACATCCACAAAGCGTAGCTTGTCGTCAATATTGTAGAAATTGAGCAACTGGGTTTTTCCTGGTTTCCCAGAAGTACGTGCTAGGTTTTTACGACCAAGAAGTGTATTGATAAAGCTTGATTTACCAACATTCGAGCGTCCTGCTAGGGCAACCTCAGGGAGGTCATCCTGGGGATAGTGACTCTTATTTGCTGCACTGAGCAAAATCTCAGCATTGTGCGTATTTAGGACTTGTTCTTCAGCCATAGGTCCTCCTTACGCTGTTTCCAAAACTGGAGCAGCTGTACCGTCAACGGCTTCTTTAGTAATACGAACCTTAGTCACATCTTCCTGGCTAGGAATTTCAAACATGACATCCATCATGACTTCTTCAATGATAGAGCGAAGCCCACGCGCACCAGTCTTACGTTCAATCGCCTTACTTGCAATAGCTTCAAGAGCATCCTGGTCAAACTCAAGTTCAACCCCATCATAAGACAAGAGGGTTTGATACTGTTTAACCAAGGCATTTCTAGGCTCTGTCAAGATACGAACCAAGTCATCCACCGTTAACTGTTCAAGGGCCGCAAGGACTGGCAAACGTCCGATAAACTCGGGGATAAGACCGAATTTTTGGATATCTTCAGCCACAATTTCTTGCATGTATGATGAGTCATCATCAATAGCCTTATTATTTTGACCAAAACCAATGATTTTCTCACCAAGACGTTGCTTAACGATATCTTCGATACCATCAAAAGCACCACCTACGATAAAAAGAATATTCTTTGTATCAATTTGAATCATCTCTTGGTTAGGGTGTTTACGGCCACCTTGAGGTGGAACGCTAGCTACTGTTCCTTCGATAATCTTCAAGAGGGCTTGTTGAACCCCTTCACCAGAAACGTCACGAGTAATTGATACGTTTTCACCTTTTTTAGCAATCTTATCAATCTCGTCGACATAGATAATCCCACGTTCCGCACGTTCAATATTGAAGTCTGCCGCTTGGATCAGTTTGAGGAGGATATTTTCCACGTCCTCACCCACATAACCTGCCTCTGTCAATGAGGTCGCATCCGCAATCGCGAAAGGAACATTCAAGCTACGAGCCAAGGTCTGAGCCAAGAAAGTCTTCCCTGAACCAGTTGGTCCAATCATGAGAATATTTGATTTTTGCAAATCAACATCATTGTCTTCACGACTTTCTGTGAAGTTGATACGTTTATAGTGGTTGTAAACAGCTACCGCCAAGGCACGTTTAGCACGGTCTTGCCCCACGACATAATTGTTCAAAATATCCAAAAGTTCTTTTGGCTTTGGTGTTTCAGCCAAGTCAGCCAAAACTTCTTCTGCCATTTCCTCACGAATGATTTCTTGTGACAAGGCCACACATTCGTTACAGATAAAGACGCCATTGCCGGCAATAATTTTCTTTACTTCTTCTTGGTTTTTGCCACAAAATGAACAATAAACCATTTCTTCATTACGATTTCCAGCCATTTATTCCTCACTCTTTTCTAAAATAGGGTGCCATAGAAGGCGTGAATAGTATTGACAAGGTTGGTAAAAGCATTTAAAAAGAGAAAAACTGCTAACCCATAACGTTTCTTGCGAAAGGCAGGAATGGCAGAGAGCACACAAAGTACCCCCAATAATGCAGTAAATAACCCAAAAACACTACGTTGCATGAACCTAGTCTCCTTCTTTTTCATAGCGACTTATGATAAAGTCGTAGGCATTTTTATCATCCTTGGCCACACGTTCGTGTGATACCTCTTTAAATGCCGTCATATCTAGTTGTGGAAAATACGTGTCTCCCTCTAAATCAGCCTCAATAGTTGTCTTGATGAGTGCATCATAATGTCCATCAAAAGCCTTGTAGACACCAGCACCACCAGCAATATAGAGATCCTTATCTTGCTGTTCAAACCAGGCTAGGGCTTCCTCAACACTCGTAACGGTCGTTACACCCTCACAGTCGAAGTCCTCGTCTCGTGTCAAAATCAAGGTTTCACGTCCTGGCAGGCAACGACGGTTCATGCCATCAAAGGTCACACGCCCCATGAGAATTGCTGAGCCCATGGTCGTTTTCTTGAAATGTGCCAGTTCAGCAGGCAAATGCCAAGGCATGGTGTGATTCTTCCCAATAACATGGTTACGAGCTTCCGCCCAAATAGCAATGAGTTGTTTAGACAAAGTATTTCCTTTTCTTTTTAAGTTTACAATCCATTCTAACAAAAAAAGAGAAAAAGAGCTTGGAAAAAACTTTGCCAGCTCTTTATGGACTTAAATTATCAACGTTTATTAAATTGCTAAGTCAAATTTGAGTTGAGGCTTAACAGGATCATAGTCAACCAATTCAAAATCTTCCGGTTTGATATCAAAGAAATTAGTTCCATCAGGAATATTGAGGACTAAACGTGGTTGGCAATCAGATGGCTGACGTTTGAGAAGTTCTTCAGCTTGCTCAAATTGATTGTCATAGATATGGAGGTTGTTGATGAAATAAAAGAATTTACCAACTTTCCAACCAAAGTGCTTGGCAATCATCATCTGAAGAGCCACATACTGCATGGCATTAATATGATGAGCCACCAGCATATCGTTAGAACGCTGTGTCAAAGTGGCGTCCAAATAAATGTCCTCGCCCACACGACGAACGTCAAACATAGTTTGGAAGGCACAAGGCTGAAGTCCTGCTGTCGCCTCGAAGGCCTCGTAATCCCAAAGGGAAATGACATTGCGACGGTTCCACGGATTAGCCTCCAACTGTGCCAGCAAACGGTTAATGATATCGTGCTTCTTAACAACCGCTCCATAACGCTGACCAATCGAACGCTTGTCCCCATTATTGGCAGGCACGCCTTCAACTTCCCAGTCATTCCAATAGTGGACATTGTATTTGTCTTCAAGGACATCTAGGCTGTTTGTCTGGTCTTGATAAATCCAAAACACTTCTTTGATGGCAGATTTGATAGCGATAGGACGAAGAGTGGTAATTGGAAACTCTCCCTTGCTCAAGTCATATTCTGCAAAAGCTCCAGTGATGTATTTGGAGTTGGCTGTGGTGCCATCCTTGTATTTAGGACGTGCTTGCTCCGACCAAACGCCTTCTTCCATGATTTTAGTGATATTTTCTTTAAAAATAGTGTCTGCTTTTGTCATGATTTTCCTCTTAAATTAAAGTGAATACAATGTCTCACTTACTACTCGCAACGTATAATTTAATAATAGCCATAAATAACGTTGCACCGCATTTCAATTTTACCCTATTCTGGTGTAAATGAGAAATATAAGCTATGGAATTGCAAAGTAAGTCGTGTAAAATCCCCTAGTTCCTATCAAAAAATGAGATATAACTAACTATCAAAGTTTTTTCAAGGCGAAAGCGCTCTTTTATGGTAAAATCACTATAGATTAGTATCTTCTGGATACTCTACAATGAAGAAAAAAGGAAACATCATATGTCTATTGGAATTGATAAGATTGGTTTTGCGACCAGTCAATATGTTCTAAACATGGCTGATCTCGCTCTTGCCCGTGGGGCGGAGCCTGAAAAATTCAGCAAGGGGCTGATGCTTGATGCAACCAGTATTACGCCGATTACAGAAGATATCGTGACGCTTGCCTCTGATGCGGCGGCTGATATTTTAAATGACGACGACAAAAAAGCTATCGATATGGTCATAGTGGCTACTGAGTCTTCCATTGACCAGTCTAAGGCTGCTGCTGTCTATGTTCACAGTCTTTTGGGTATTCAGCCTTTTGCCCGTTCTTTTGAAATGAAGGAAGCTTGTTACGCTGCAACTGCTGGACTTAACTACGCTAAATTGCACGTGGCAGCCCACCCAGATAGCAAGGTGCTGGTTATCGCTAGTGATATTGCCCGCTATGGTGTGAAATCTTCTGGTGAATCAACTCAGGGAGCTGGTGCTGTAGCTATGCTAGTCAGTCAGAATCCACGTATTTTGGAACTTGCTGATGATAATGTGGCACAAACTCGTGATGTCATGGACTTCTGGCGTCCAAACTACAGTTCAACGCCTTATGTTCAAGGCATCTATTCAACCAAGCAGTACCTTGACAGTTTGAAGACAACTTGGGCAGCTTATCAAGAACGCCATCAGGCTGACTTTGCTGATTTTGCCGCTTTTTGTCTCCATCTTCCTTATCCTAAGCTAGCTCTTAAGGGACTTAACAAGATTATTCCAAAAGATTTGAATCCAGAGAACAAAGAGCATCTGACAAACAACTTCGATGCTTCAATTACCTATAGTCGTCAAATTGGAAATATCTATACAGGGTCACTCTATCTTGGACTTCTTTCTTTGCTTGAACAGTCGCAAGACCTTAAAGCCGGAGATAAGATTGGCTTCTTCTCTTACGGTTCTGGAGCTGTCTCTGAAATTTTCTCAGGATGTCTGGTTGAAGGTTACAAAGACCTGCTTCGTTCGGACCGCCTAGATACCTTTGCCAAACGTCAACAATTAAGCGTTGCTGATTATGAAAAACTTTTCTATGAAGAGACTCAGTTGGATGACACTGGTTCTACTCAATTCGCTGATTACCAAACCGGAGCTTTCCGTTTAGCTGAAATCTCTGAACACCAACGTATCTATAAAGGAAATTAATATGACTAAACTCTCTTGGACTGGTTTTTCCAAGAAGACACCGCAAGAACGTAAGGAGCATTTGAAAAAGAATGCTCTTTTGTCTCAGGAAAATCAAGATCTTCTGGATAAGGACCAACAACTTACCCTTGAAACAGCCAATCAAATGGCTGAAAATGTCATTGGTCGATTCACACTTCCCTTTGCCATTTGCCCAGATGTATTGGTAGATGGTGTGACTTATCAGGTTCCCATGGTTACCGAAGAACCTTCAGTTGTGGCTGCTGCTTCCTACGCTAGCAAGCTCATTAAGCGTTCTGGTGGTTTCACGACTACGATTCATGACCGTCAGATGATTGGCCAAGTTGCCCTCTTTGACGTTCCTGATAAGGATGATGCTTCAAGAAAAATTCAAGCAGCCAGTCAGAACCTTATAGAGATTGCCAAAGAGGCTCACCCTTCTATTGTTAAGCGTGGAGGCGGCCCCCGCAAGCTCTGGACTGAGACTAAGGGAGACTTCCTCATTGTCTATCTAGCCGTTGATACCCAAGAAGCCATGGGAGCCAATATGGTCAACACCATGATGGAAGCCCTGGTGCCAGAATTGGAAAACCTCTCAAAAGGTCAAAGCCTCATGGCTATTCTCTCAAATCTAGCCACTGAGAGTCTCGTGACAGCGACTTGTCGTCTTAGCACACGCTTCCTCAGTCGTAATAAGGAAGAGGCACATGACTTAGCCAAGAAAATGGAGATGGCTAGCCAACTGGCTCAGGTGGACCCTTACCGAGCAGCTACCCATAACAAGGGAATTTTCAATGGTATCGATGCCCTAGTTATCGCGACCGGAAACGATTGGCGAGCAGTTGAGGCCGGTAGCCATGCCTATGCAAGCAAGGATGGTAGCTACCGTGGTCTGTCCACATGGACTTATGATCAGGAAGCTAAGGAACTTGTTGGAGAATTAACCCTCCCCATGCCAATAGCAACCCGTGGAGGTTCTATCGGACTTAACCCTAGTGCTTCTATCGCCCATGACTTGCTTAATCATCCAGATGCTAAAACACTAGCTAGTATCATCGTCTCTCTTGGTTTAGCACAAAATCTAGCTGCTCTGAAAGCTCTGACTTCAACAGGAATACAGGCAGGACATATGAAACTCCAAGCCAAATCCCTGGCCTTGTTAGCTGGGGCTAGTCCTGAAGAAATGCCTCAAGTTTTGGCTGAACTTCTCAAGGCCAAACATATGAACCAAGAAACTGCACAAGCAATTTTGGAGAAACTCAGAACCCCATAAGAAGTGATTCAAAAGCATAAAAAATCACTCTGCCTTATCACATAAAAAATAAAGATGTTGGAAATATTATCTCAACATCTTTTTCATATCTCACAAGTTCTGACTTGACTTGAATTTCTATAATGTTATAATCTAGTTATGAAAACTAGATAAAGAGGTTTTTATAATTTGACAACACAACAATACCCTCTCTGGGAAGAATTACCAGAGATTGAACTCTATTTGGATCAGGTTTTGCTCTATGTCAATCAGGTCACCCAAAGCACTCTGGGACCAAACGACAAGGGGTTAACCGCATCTATGGTCAATAATTATGTCAAACACGGCCATGTCGCAAAACCCATCAAGAAAAAATATAATGCTGCCCAGGTAGCTAGACTTATTGTTATCACTAGTCTAAAGACTGTCTTTGAGATTTCTGAGATTGCCAAAACCTTAGAAATCCTACGAACAGATGCTGAAAGCCAAAAGAGCTACTACAATGACTTTGTAGCCTGTATGAATGGTCAGTTTCCTCAAGAAGCTCCACAAGTCATACTCTCAGCCTGTCAGACGCTTCAATGCTACCGAGCTACCCATCAACTTTTGAACGACCTTGAAGGAGGAAATAATGTCTAATACTGCTACTTTAATACTTCTCCCAACCTCAAACTCAGTAAAAAACTTAGCTTTGGTGAGGAAGTGGCAAACAGCGTGACACACGCCGTAGGAGCGGTGGCCATGCTGGTCTTACTGCCAATTACTGCCGTTCATGCCAACAACGGCTATGGTATGACTGCTGCTGTCGGGATGTCTGTTTTCGTTATCAGCCTATTCCTCATGTTTTTGAGCTCAGCCATCTACCATGCTATGGATTACAATTCACCCCACAAGATGGTTTTAAGAATTATTGACCACAGCATGATTTATATCGCCATTGCTGGAAGCTACACCCCTGTTGCCCTCTCATTGGTTGGCGGTTGGCTAGGCTATAGCATCATCATCCTTCAATGGGGAACAACCATTTTTGGTATTCTCTATAAAATTTTTGCTAAAAAAATCAATGAAAAATTCTCCCTCTTCCTCTATCTGATGATGGGATGGTTGGTTATCTTCATTATTCCAGCTATCGTCACCAAGACAGGGCCAGCCTTTTGGGGACTTATGCTTGCCGGAGGATTGTCATACACGGTCGGGGCAGCTTTTTACGCTAAGAAAAAACCATACTTCCACATGATTTGGCACCTCTTCATCATGCTGGCTTCGGCTCTGCAATATCTGGGTATCGTCTACTTCATGCTTCCTTAAGCTAATACTAGACTTCAAGGTGTTATGGTATAATAAGGCATACGGAGGTAAATCATATGAAAAAAGAACTCAGACGAGATCCAAACAACAAAATTATTGCTGGTGTTTGTTCTGGTATCGCTAAATATCTTGACATTGACCCTGTCATTATTCGCCTCATTTGGGCTGCAGCGATTTTCTTATTCGGAACAGGCTTTCTTTTCTACATCATTTGCTGGATTATTATCCCAGAAGAAAGCAAGTGGTAAGCTATCATTGAATATACAAAAAAGGTTTGCCAATTGGTAAACCTTTTTTAGATTGAAGATAAAGTTTTTGGAATTTCTTTAGATAATATCGGACCTTAGATGAACTTGTCCAGTGGATGATTTCAGGAATCTAGGAAGCTCCACTATGTATTTCATATTAGCAAACAATAACCTTATTCTCGTGAAAGCAAGTCTTCATGGTCTCTAATCCACTTTTTTATTTGGTATAAAAGTGGTAAAAAATCTTTTCCTAAATCAGTTAAACCATAATAAACTGGAGAACCTGTACTAGCTTTTCCTTCACGACTAATGATATTAATTGACTCTAATTCACGAAGATTTTGAGCAAGAACTTTTCGAGATATAGTCTTCAACCTTCTTTCAAGTTCTGCAAAATGAAGTGTCTCATTTTCTAACGTTAAAATAATAAATATAGCCCATTTCCCTAACAAAGGTTGAGCAAGCTTGCGTAAATAGATTTCGTTTTCCATGTTACCTCTAGGTACCTTCTTTTTCTCATTATTAAAGTCTGTTACTATTGTACTACATTCGAAAGGAGCAAAGCATGGTATTTTTTGAAACAAGAGAATTCGAATTTGAAACACGACGTGTCATGTGGTACTGCCCAAAAGGTGGAAGTGACTTTGCCGAGGTTGAAAATATCTGTCAACAGATCACAGATGGTAACTACGAGTCTTGGTATCATGGCTGGAAAAATGGTGCTGAAAAACTATTAAAACGTAGTCAAAGATATTCCTCTAAAATTAGTCGAGGACATGCTTTTTTGCGAGCCAGTCGTTATTTCCAAGCCTCTGAATTTTTCCTTTCCCCTTTGGATAAAAGAAAAATAGACGTCTATCAACTATCAGTTAAATATTTTTATGAGGGACTAAATACGTTAGAAATTCCTTATCGTTTGGAAAACATTCCGTATGATAATATCTCTTTACGTTCTCTTTATTTCACTCATAAGACAAAAACATGCAAAGGAACACTCTTTATCTGTGGTGGTTTCGATGCCTTGTTAGAAGAACTTTACTTTACAAATGTTGTTGCAGGAATCGAAGAAGGTTATGATGTCATCATTTTTGAGGGACCAGGTCAATCCTCTGTCCTTAGAGAACATCATCTTCCATTTATTCCTAATTGGAAAAAGGTTTGCCAAGCCATAATTAATTACTACGAAAATCAAGTTTCTAAACCTTTTATCGGAATCGGTCTATCCTTGGGTGGTTTGCTAATGGCTCGCTGCACAAGGAAATAAAAATGACTTATTTGATAGTATTGTTTTATATAATTATTTCCCAAGTGTCCTAGAATCCTTCAAAAATAATATCCCTAGAATATTCCATCGTTTCATTGGTGATACAATGTCAAGTTTTGTTGAAAAGTTAGCTATGTTTTATATTCAAAGAAATAAGTTTTTAAATTGGCAGGTTGAACACGCAAAGTGGAATTTTGGAGAATCCTCACTATCTTCTTTAATTAATCGCTGTAAAGAATTTAAGGAAGTAACAATTACAGGGCCTGTTCTCGTACTTTTAGCCGCCAATGATATGTATTACGATAAACAACTAGGTTTTAAGTATTTTGAATCCATACCCTCAAAAGAGAAAAAGTTAATTATTTTTGATAAAGAAAACTACTCAAGCGACCTTCACTGTCAGAATGGTTCTGCTTTTGATAGTAATGACGAAATCTTTGAATGGTTAAGTGAAATAGAGTTACCTTAATTTATAGACATATGTAAACAAAAAAGTGATACGGACCTAAATTTCTTACCATTTAGGTCTGTATCACTTTCTTTTTTTATTTTCTCAAGCGGAAAATCAAATAGCTGACATTAACAAGGAGTAAAACACTCCAAAGAATGAGAAAGGGAATATTTCCTCGGACAGCATTGTGCCAAATACCTAGGGCGTATAAGGCCATAAAGACTAGTGAGCCTAGAACTGCTGTTCCTTTATTGTTATTGTTTTGTGGTTGTTTAGACATATGAACCTCCTTTGTTTGCTTTTTCTGAACCGGTTTAAAGCCATAAACCAGAGCGAGAAAAAGTCTGGCTTGGTGTTTGACATCATTTGCCAAAGACCTATGGGACTGGGCATAGATGCCTTTTGGATTGTAGAAAGATTTATCAAACTGTTCAGGTACTTGCTGTCCCCAACGTTTTTTCAATTTGTTGGGTGAACGAAAGCCCCTAGTTATTCGATTACGAAAATCAGGGTCATGTGGTTGGACCGGCTCCACATCCAATTGCCAGTGGCGCTTGAAATTACCATAGTTAAAACTGGCACCATTAACCACTCCACTCTCGGTCACCTGCTCCGCATCGACCTCATTGAGAAAATTTCCCTGACTATCTAGAATAAACTCAATCCGATTATAGAGAAGAATTTTCAAATTAACACTTGGAATCCCATCAGGATAAACCGCCTTGCCATCACAGATAGAAATCTTTTGGTGCAAACGTCCCTGATCAAACATGGTGAAAGGTTTCCATCTTAGGTAGACAGCCAAAGCTTCTTTATCTGTCATCCCTGGCTTTTTATAATGCGTCCGCACATACTGGGCCTGTTGACTAGAAATCAGGTAACGTAGCTGATGGATTTGTCGCTCTATAGAAACATCCTTAGACAAACTATCACCAGGAAAAGCCAGGTCTACCAATTTAACGACATCCTTCCAGAAGGAATCATGTGGTGCCAAGTCAGGATCAAAATAAGATAAAAGGTGTTGGGTTTCTTCAAGCTCTCCCGATAAGTCCTCTGGCATCCCTATATAAGCTAGCAATAGCTTAAGCACCTGCAATGGTTGGTAGTCTCTTTGCCAGTCCTCCCATAAGTTTCGAAAGGCTTTTGAACCAATGAGCATCACATCTCTCCTCGATAATATATGTAAATTTAATCAGTCGTCTTTTTGATGAACTCCTCTATCTTTGCTGCTACCTCTTTGGTCTGATAGTGATAAAGATAATGCGGAGAATCATAAAAAGTCACTTCGATATTTTTCTGGTCCTTTGCAAAGCTAGTCGCATAATGCCGCCAGTCCTCCTGGCTAAAACCTGTACCCTCACCATTCGAGACCATCAGTAAGGTTGGAATTTGTGAATCAATGCTAGAAGTAACCTTTTTCGCATTGTCCTTAACAGACAGGCTCTCATTTAACATAGCCTTTGATAATATTTGACGATAGGCTATCCGTTGGTAGAGGCGGCGGTCACTACTACTGAGATTGGCATTAGGCACATATAAGCGACTCGGTAAATACCTTAATAGGCCTAATTGACTTCCCCAACGAGACATACGTAAGATCTGAGGGTGCATTTTTAAATGAGCGTAACTTTCTGGTAGGGCCCAATCTAAACCAATGATAGCTTTCACTTCACTAGGGTATTTTTCCTGCCAAAGAAGTGTCTCTAAGGAGGCCATCGAATGAGAAAGGATAATGTAAGGACCTGACACATGGGCCTTGGCTAGGGCTTGACGTGTCTCTGAAAGAACCTCAGAAACATCTCGGGACTTGGATGTGTCCTCACTGTAACCATAGCCAGCCCTTTCAACAACGACTATCTTATACTGCTTCGAAAGCCCATCATACAAGTCTTTAAAATCTAGAATGGGAGAGGCTGTTCCAGCACCAGAAAGAAAAACTAGAGTTTGTGGCCTCTCCCCCTTTACAAAGACGCTCATGTCATGGCCATTGACAGACACCATTTGTCCCATAGGGTTGAGAGAAACCTTCTCTCTTTGCAAGGCCAATCTGTGATAAGTAAAGCTAGACAGTAACAAGAGCAGGACTGCTCCCAGCAGAAATAAAAGTCTTTTCCTAAAAACGTGCATGCTTTATCCTACTAAAAAGTGGCTCTATAATTTCTGTAGTGGGTAAAACTACTGTAGAGATTATAGAGCTTTTTGAATGCAGACAAAAAGTCCCATAAGAACTATAATGAAAAGCAACCAAACAATCATTAGGAAGAACTCATGAGACTTATTAAGAATACCACAGAATTAATCGGAATTAAAGACCAAAATATCAATATTTCACTTGTTTTTGAAACTGATACTCATATCGAGATTCAAGCAAAACTCGATTCCCCTGCACCATCATGTCCTCATTGCCATGGAAAGATGATCAAGTACGACTTTCAAAAGCCTTCTAAAATCCCTCTTCTTGAGCAAGCTGGAACTCCAACACTACTACGTCTGAAAAAACGTCGTTTCCAGTGTAAAAGTTGTAGACGAGTCACGGTAGCTGAGACATCTATCGTTGAGAAAAACTGCCAAATCTCCAATCTAGTCCGACAAAAGGTTACACAACTCCTAACTGAGAAGGTGGCATTAACGGATATTGCCAGAAGACTTCGCGTGTCAACGTCCACTGTCTATCGTAAACTCGACCAGTTTACTTTCAAGGAACACTATGACAAACTCCCAGCTATTATGTCCTGGGATGAGTTTGGGTTCAAGAAAGGGAAATTGGCTTTTGTTGCGCAGAACTATGAGACAAACAAACTCATAACCATCCTTGATAATCGCTGCCAAACTACTATACGAAACTACTTTTTTTGAAGTATCCATTGAAAGTCCGACAACAGGTACAGTTTATCACGATGGATATGTCTGGAGCTTATATTCCACTGGCTCATAAGCTCTTTTCCAAACGCCAAAAATCGTTCTTGATCGATTTCACATTATTCAACACCTTGGTCGAGCCTTTTTTTAAAGACAAGAATCGCTATTATGAACCAGTTCGATAGAAATCACTACCCTATCGAGCCTTGAAAAAAATCACTGGCGACTCTTTCAAAAGGACAGCCGTAAGCTATCGCTCAACTCTTTCTATTCAAAGACCTTCCGACAAACTTTAGTACCACATGAAATCATTGAGAAGACATTGGTCTTTTTCAGAAGAGCTCGCTAATGCCTACAAACTTTATCAGCTTTTGCTTTTTCACTTTCAGGAGAAGAGGGTAGATGAGTTTTTTGAGTTAATAGAGGAGAACATGAGCAAGGTCAATCACTACTTTCAAACGGTCTTTAGGACTTTTCTTAGACACAAGCAATACATCAAGAATGCGCTAGAAACTGACTATTCAAACGCGAAACTCGAAGCGACTAACAAGTTGATTAAAGACATCAAACGGTTGGGCTTCGGTTTTAGAAACTTCATCAACTTTAAGAAACGTGTCTTCATCACTCTAAACATAAAAAAAGAGAAGACCTATCAGGTCCTCTCTAGATGTTAGCTTTTCGTCACCCACTACAGTTGACAAAGAGCCTAAAAAGTCAGCTAGCTTAGCTAACCGACTTTCTGATTTATTCGGCATCTGGGCGTGATTTGCGAGCAATATCAGCAAGGATATTTTCTACAAATTCTGACACAGCTTCTGTATGTGTTTGTTTTTGTCCATAACGACGAACGTTAACAGTTCCGTCTTCCATTTCCTTATCACCAACAATCAATTGATAAGGGATTTTTTGTGTTTGAGACGCACGAATCTTGTACTGCATTTTCTCGTTACGTTCATCCACTTCAACACGGATACCACGGTCACGAAGTTGTTTAGCAACTTCCCAAGCATAATCTGTGTGGGCTTCATTTGAAACTGGGATAACAGTTACTTGTTGAGGTGCCAACCATGTTGGGAAGGCTCCTTTATAGTTTTCAATAAGAATAGCTGTAAAGCGTTCCATTGTTGAGATAACCCCACGGTGAATCATAACTGGACGGTGTTCTTCTCCATCAGCTCCGATGTATTTAAGGTCAAAACGTTCTGGAAGCAAGAAGTCCAATTGGATAGTAGAAAGGGTTTCTTCATTACCAAGGGCAGTCTTCACTTGGATATCAAGTTTTGGACCGTAGAAGGCAGCTTCACCTTCTGCTTCAAAGTAGTCAAGTTCCATGTCATCCATGGCTGATTTCAACATGCTTTGAGCATTTTCCCACATTTCGTCATTGTCAAAGTATTTGTGAGTATCTTTAGGGTCACGGTATGACAAACGGAAACGATAGTCAGTCAAGTTGAAATCTTCGTAAACATCGATAATCAATTGAAGCGTACGTTGGAACTCATCTTTGATTTGTTCAGGTGTTACGAAAGTATGACCGTCATTAAGTGACATTTCACGCACACGTTGAAGTCCTGTAAGGGCACCAGATTTTTCATAACGGTGCATCATACCAATTTCAGCGATACGGATAGGCAATTCGCGGTAAGAATGCACATGGTGTTTGTAAACTTCGATGTGGTGAGGACAGTTCATTGGACGAAGGACAAACTCTTCTCCATCCCCCATATCCATTGGTGGGAACATGTCTTCACGGTAGTGATCCCAGTGACCTGAAGTTTTATAAAGTTCTACAGAAGCAATTGGTGGAGTGTATACGTGTTGGTAGCCTGCTGCTACTTCCTTATCAACAATGTAGCGTTCCAAGACACGACGGATTGTCGCACCGTTTGGCAACCAGAATGGAAGACCTTGACCAACCTCTTGAGAAATCATGAACAAATCAAGTTCTTTACCAAGTTTACGGTGGTCACGTTCTTTAGCTTCTTCAAGGCGTTTAAGGTAAGCCTTGAGATCTTTTTTATCGAACCAAGCTGTACCATAAATACGTTGCATCATAGCATTATCGCTATTTCCACGCCAGTAAGCACCTGCAACATTCAAAAGGTGGAAGACTTGGATACGACCAGTTGATGGTACGTGTGGGCCACGGCAAAGGTCAACGTACTCACCTTGACGGTAGATAGTCAAACCACCTTCATCTTCAGAATGTTCTTCAATCAATTCCAATTTATATGGATCATTTTTAAAGATTTCACGCGCTTCGTCCTTAGTCACTTCTTCACGGATTGATGGGAAGTTTTCCTTAACGATTTTCTTCATTTCTTCTTCGATACGAGGAAGGTCTTCGTTAGAAATTTGACCAGCTTCATTGTCTGTATCGTAGTAGAAACCATCTTCGATGGCTGGACCAACACCCAAATGAATATCTGGGAAAAGGCGACGAGCTGCTTGGGCAAACAAGTGAGCCGCTGAGTGACGCAAGATTGGAAGAGCGTCTTCGTGATCAGGTGTCACGATTTCGATGCTTCCATCTTCAGTGATCGCACGAGTTGTGTCAATCAATTTGCCGTTAAATTTACCAGCAAGAGCTTTCTTAGCCAAAGAGTTGCTGATAGATTGTGCAATTTCAAAAGTTGTAACGCCAGATTCGAATTCGCGAACAGCGCCATCTGGGAAAGTAATGTTAATCATCGTATTCTCCTTTATTATTGTTAGCATGAATAATTTCGAGGTGCTCTTGAAATCAGGAACAGAAACGTTTTACTATCTTAAATATAAAAAAGCGACATCCTCAAAAGGACGTCGCAACGTGGTTCCACCTTAGTTCATGTACGACAAAAAACGAGTCTGTCCTACACCTCTGATTGGCTCTAACGTGGCCACCGTTTTATGTTTGCATAAAAAGTTAATCGAGTAGTCCCAATCATGTCCTCTGCGTGATTCCCAGCACCACACGCTCTCTGAAAGATTTCCCATGACTGATATGTCTCTATGCGTTATTATAGCATGAAACTGTAATTTTTCAAGCTAATTATCTCTTTTATTAATCAATTCTAAGATTTTATCTGACTAGGAAAATCTGGTAGCTTTCCTAATCCAAAAGTTTCGTGATATTTCTGATTTTCTTGACCTGTTTAGCTGATCCTTTAAGGATACGAACAGAGCCGTTAACAGGCAAGGTAATGGCCTTAGTTGGCAAATAAGTTACCATACGCGTCAAGCGTTTCATGGTACTATCTTCACCATTCAAATCATTGTGGAAATCCTTAGAAATCGTAAGGTCCAAGTAATACTCATAGACACGTTTTCCAAAGTTTTCCGCAGAAATTTCATAAAGCTTATCGGCCCACTTAGTCTCGTCTTTTTCTGGTGTTGCAATGGCAACTTCCAAAATGGCCCCGGCTAAATCATTATCATGATAATAAAGCGTTCCAAACATCTGGTCTGTAATCACATTATCCAAATAAGGATTTCCGTGAGCAATGATTGGGGTACCACTAGCCAAGGCTTCTAGATAGGTCAAGCCTTGAGTCTCACTGGTTGATGCCGAAATGAAGAAATCAGCAGACTTATAATAAAGTGCTGTCTCACTAGGCGCAATCATACCAGTGAAAACCACCTTGTCCTGAATACCAAGTTTTTGGCTTGAGACTTAAGATCTGGTAGGTAAGGACCGTCACCAGCCACTACCAAACGCACCTTGTCGTCTTCCTCCAAAACAGAAGGGAGAGTAGCCAGCACAGCCTGGATGTTTTTCTCATAGGACACGCGAGAGAGGCTCAACAACATGGTCTCATCAGAAGCAATACCAAGCTTGGATCTCAAGTCCGCCACATCATCTTCAGTAATCTCTGGACGTTGGAACTTTTCAAGTTCAATCCCAGTTGGAATAACACGTTTTTCAGCTGCAACCTTGTACTTGAGCAAAAGGTCATAAACAATCTCACTCGGACAGATAACTCCATCCAAATCGCTCATAAAGCCACGAACAATGTACTTAACCATACTTGGACGGATAACCATACCTTTGGCAATATAGCGGACATAGTCTTCATACTGAGTATGGTAGGTATGCACAACAGGAATCCTAAGTTCGCGTGCAATGGCAATCCCTAGCAGACCTAGTGAAAACTCTGTCTGCGTATGAATAATATCAAGCTTATATTGTTTGGCAATCTCTAGTGCCTTGGAAAAGCCACGATAAGCTACACGGCGGTCCTTAAAAGCAAAGAAAGGCACACTCGGAATACGGACAATCTGCCAGTCTTCATAGCGGTCAACATCTCTATCAGTCGTGGTAAAGATAAAGACTGTATGTCCCATTTTTTCCAACTGCGTCTTCAGCGTGCGAATACTGGTCGCAACACCTGATACCTGTGGAAAATAGGTATCTGTAAACAATCCGATACGCATTTAAATCTCCAATACTTCTTTGTAGGCTTCAACAAGCTTTTGGGCGACATCATCAATCGAGCGACTTTCTGCAACCTTATAGCCTTCTTCACGTTTGTCCACTTTACCATCGATAATATCTTGCAAGGCTACTACAAATTCGTCCACGTTGTGCCCAAATGAGGCCGATTTGTCATCAACCCAGCCTTCATAAACAGGAATATCACGCAAGACCACATGCTGGTGACTGGCAAAGGCTTCTAGCACCACAATCCCTTCAGTTTCCTCGTAAGATGGGAAAAAGAAGGCGTTAGCACCACTCATAGCTCCTTGGAAGACGGCTCCCTTGAAATAACCTGGGAAGCTGACATTATCAGGATGCTTACCATTGACAATGTCTCGAATCTTCTTAGGGATCAACCATTTACTGATACTACCTAACCAAATGAAACGAACATGAGGCATCTTTTCGGCAACCTTGACGAAATCTTCAATTCCCTTGCGTTGGAAATAAAGCCCCGCACAAATAACCACTGGCTGTCCTTCCCCGATACCAAAATAGTCTCGGAAAACTTCTTCCTTACGTGGATCCTTACCGTATTTTTTCAGATCAATCCCATTTGAAACAGCAATGATTGGTGTGGTAACTCCGTAAGACTGAATCAATTTTTTGGAATACTCAGATGGCGTAATCACGTAATCGGCCTTTTGGTACATGTGGGCCAAATATTTCCCAAAAAGTGGGGCCAAGAGGTTAGAACCGATGAATGAATTTTCAAAGTCCTCACGTGTCGAATGACCATGCATGATGACCTTCTTGCCACGGCGTTTTGCAGCATGCAACAACATCAAGCTGCGTGGCCCATAAGTATTAATATGAACGACATCATAATCACCCAAGATGTCCGTTGTATAGGGAATCCCCGCCAAGTCCAAGGCATGCATCTGATGGTGGAGAGCCCGTCCGATTCCTGATTTTTCAAGAACCGATTTTCCTTCAAGATAAAGTAGAACTTTCATACTCTTCATTATAGCTTAATTTAGTAGAAATTTCATCTTGCAGTTGGCTTTATCTTGATTTCTCATTTAATGAGATAGGCGGCCAAATACTAAAAAAGATCGAGAATACTCGATCTTTTAGGTCATCATCTTAAACATCTTTACGGCGACGATGGCTATATGCTACACCCATGACTGCTGCCACACCGAGGGCAAGCAAGGCAGTATCGTTAGCTTGACCAGTCTCTGGAAGTTGAGGTCCTGATTTCTCAGAGGATTGAACTGGCTTAGCTGGTTTTGGAGTCACCGGTGGAGTAGGCGGAGTTGGGGGTGTTGGGGGTGTTGGCGGAACCACTGGTGGTTTAGGTGGGACACTTGGTGGTGTCGGTGGTGTTGGAGGTTTTGGAGGAATGTAACTATTGTTAAATTCTGTATCCAAAGGAAGGAGAACGGCTGCTACCAGCAGATTTTCCTTTTCACCTACAGTCTTAGTAACGGTCACCTGGAACTTAGCCACCATGTTATCATAAACCACGTCAGCTTCATTGCCCTTGACTTCTTCAACAGTGTAGTAGTAAACACCTGGTTTGTCGTAGACAATATTTCCAAAACTAATATTTCCTTGTGCATTATTGGTCACTGTTTGGATAACATTACCCTTGTCGTCCTTGAGAACGAAACTAAACTCACCATCTTTGAGGTTACGACCTGTAAGAACCTTGGTCAATTCGAATTTAGCCTTAGCTGGTTGCACATCTTTAACATAGTTATTGAAAACAGTGTCTTTTGGATTAGCAACTGTTGATACCAAAGCATCACCATCTCGTGTCACTGTAATCCAGACAGTCGCTTTCATACCATCATAGATGATATCTTCGTTAGTTCCCTTAACTTCTTCAACAGTGTAAGTGTAGGTTCCTGCCTTATCAAAGTGAAGTTCACTAAAGGCAACACGGCCATCAGCTGTATTACCAACAGTTTCGACAATATGGCCGGCACTATCTTTGAGGACAAATTGGAACTCATTAGCAGTCAAAGTTTGGTTGACACCTGCCTTAGTCAATTCCTTACTGAACTGAATAGTGGCTTTAGCTGGAGTCACAAACTTATTGTTAAAGATAGTGTCTTTAGGATTAACCACGGTTGAAACAAGGGCGTCTCCATCACGTGTTACCGTGATAGAAACAGCAGCTTTCATGCTGTCATAAACAATTGAGTCATCCTTACCTGTAAGCTCTTCAACAGTGTAGTTGTAAGTACCCACCTTGTTAAAGGTTAACTCACTAAAGGCAACCTGACCATCAGCCGTATTACCAACAGTTTCAAGGACTTTTCCAAAACGGTCTTTGAGAACAAATTGGAATTGATCTGCTTTTAGATCTTGTTTAACGCCTGCCTTGGTCAATTCCTTACCAAATGCAATTTTGGCCTTGGCTGGTGTTACCAATTTATTGTTAAAGATAATGTCTTCTGGATAGGCAACCTTAGCAACCAATTTAACTTGGTTATCTACAGTTTCACGAACAACCTGAATGGTGATATTGGCTTCTAGTTTGTCATAGACCACATCTTCGTCATTACCCGGAACCTCTGTCACACGATAATGATAGATGCCTGGCTTACTGAGTGAGAGATCTGAAAAGACGATTTTACCCTTGGCATCATTAGTGGTTTCCCCTAAGTCAACAGGATTGGCACTATCAGTCACATCAACTAATTTAAATGTAAATTCTTTATCCTTGAGGTCTCTACCCACCAAGTCCTTCTCAAGCTCAAGATTGAAATACGTTTGTTGTTCACCACCTGCATTTCCACGACCTCCAACTAAACGTACTTCATAATCATAATTTTTGTCTCAGCATTCGTGTATAGATTAACTTTATTCGTAGTATTATTCTGATTAGATGTTAGCTTTCCTAATCGTGTTTGATACCAAATATAAACCATACGGTCTAGCTGATTAAGATTAAGTTCGAATTTAGTATCGTCGTGAGAAAAACTCTTGATTAACTCCATAGCAGATCCCTTGTCAATCCAAGGATCTGCTGAATCAATATAGCGAAGCTGTAGAGATCCATCCACAAATTTTTGGTTATCAGACCAGGTATCAATCAATTGAAGGTTATTTAAAACACGCCTAGCATAATTAACACGCATCCCCCAATTAATCAAAGTAGGATCATTCTTATCTTGACTACCCCACTTAGAAATAATTTCATCTTCTGGGATAGGATTAGCTTTCCCAACTGTAACATCTATAACATGGCCATCAAAATCAAGGTGTAAATGTTCCCCACCTTCGAGAGCCTCTGAAAAGAGAGTGTCTAACTCTAAATTCATAAATTTCCCGATAGGATAATCTTCAAAATAACGATTAAATGTGGTTTCAATTTTGTTTGTCTTGGGATCAACCTGAGCAATCCCTACAACTTCGTTATTAGGATTGTAAACATTAACACTATAACCCGTCCTAAACTGTAATGCACTTGGTATAGTAAGAATGACCTTATCACCTGAATTAATAGCTATATCATCAGGAAAAGGAATATTGTGATAAACAACCTTGTTAGTCGCGTACTTGTTATTACCATTTGGAAATTCCATTTCCACATCAGGATTTTGAATATGGATTTCAGTTCCTATCTTTGTCACCTTGACATCCGCTGAGACGGGATTGCTCGAGTTGGTAATCTTAAGTCCAAAATTATCAAAAGACGTTGTGCTACTATTCTTTGCTTCTGCAAGAGCACTAGCTTCACGTGTCTCATTAACGGCTACAGGTGTCTCACTGAGCCCCTCACTAGTCTTATCTTGTGATGTACTCGTTTGTTCAGAGCTTGCAACTGTTTGCTCTTGAACCGCAGCTTCACTAGTAACAGCAGTCACTGAAATAGCACTGATACTTTCTGCATGAACGGTAGGTTCAACTGTCGCTTCATGACTTGAGACACTAGTGCTTGTCCTTTGGCCCCCACCATCAGACTCGCTAGCTTCCTCAAGTACACTCGTCGCTGGTTGCCCTTTAGGCTCCTCAGCTTGCTCTGCTTTGGCGGTACTCACACCAAACTGCAAACGAAAGTAAGACCGATGCAACGCCCACCGTAAACTTACGAATGGAGAAACGTTGCCTCGAATCACCGAATCGGTTATTCATGATTCTATCCTCCCATTATTACAAATCTTAACATTTTTGTAACCCTTTTCATTTTGGATTATACACTATTTTCAGAATTTTGCAAGAAAATTATTTACCTATTTGGATGTTTTGTAAAGCTTTCTAAGATATCAATAGATAGTGAATTTTGTAAACCCTTATATTATAGTCTTTCTTTCGGGACCTCTCTTTTAATATTGTTTTTATTTCTCATTTTATTGCCATAATTTTAATTCAAGTTCCGTCTGAAAAATGCTAAAATTCAGATTTTCTCTTAGAAAAATGAGAAGATTATCTTATCTAAAAGCAGAAAAAAACTGCCATTCTTAAATGAATAGCAGTCTTATTTAAGTTAATTAGGAAAATGAGCATAAACACTCATTTAAAGTATTTTAGTCAAGCTCTTTGAGAAACTCTACTAGAATAGCAGCTGATTGTTTCCCCGCCTGAATAATGAATTCATCAAAGGTAATGTTAGCATCATGAGCCGCTGTATCACTCATGGCACGTACAACGATGAAAGGCTTTTTAACACTGTGTGCGGCTTGAGCAATAGCTGCTCCCTCCATCTCTACAGCCAAGACTTCTGGAAAATGCCCCTTAATAGCATCAATCTTGTCTTGACCCGCAATGAAGCTATCACCCGTAGCGATTAGCCCAATCTTAGAATCAATGGAAGCCTGAGCCAAGACCTTCTCGAAAGTCTCTACGAAGGTAGAGTCACTTTCAAAGTAGAGTGGCTGCATAGACATTTGCCCATAATCATAGCCAAAGGCTGTCAAATCAACATCGTGATAGGCTAATTTTGAAGCCACAACCACATCTCCAATTTTAAGTCCAGGTGCTACTGCTCCTGCAGAACCAGTGTTAATGAGGGCATCAACACCAAAATGGTCTGCCAAGACAGCCACAGACATGGCTGACATAACCTTACCAACACCTGATTGCACCAAAACGACGTCGTGTTTGCCTAAGCGTCCTGTGTAGTAGGTATTGCCAAGAACAGTTTCTTCAACCTTATTTTCCAATTGCTCCACTAGAAGCACTAACTCCTGCTCCATGGCAGCGATAATTCCGATTTTCATATAGTTCCTTTTCAGCTTGTAATCTTTCCTGAATCAGTAGCTAGGGCTATCTGACTCATAGACTTTTTAGAAATAAAAGACAGCAATGAAGAGAAGAATCAAGAGGACCACAACCCAAAAGAGGATGCGATTAAGCTTGTGTTGAAATTGATTGCGTTTAGCATTCTCAATTCGACGGCTCTTGTAGGCAGAAGGCTGGTAATCAGCCTCATAATCCTCATCGTAGAACTCTTGATCATAGTCCTCATAATAAGGATGTTCCTCTAAATCGATTTCCCCACGCTTGGCCTGCTCAATGATATCGTCGGTCAAAAGTGGTTTTCCCATAGCTTATTTTCCTCCGAAATGAAGTGCATAGTATTGGAGTGCAATGATGGTTTTGGCATCCTGGATAGCCCCTGAAGCTACAAGTTCCATACACTCCTCATAGGTCAATTCATAGAGTTCAAGGAACTCATCATCATCAAGTGGACGTGGATTTTCCACAGGTTTAAGGTTAGTCGCTACATAGAGCTTGATTCTCTCATTACAAAAGCCAATGGCCGTGTAAAATTCATAAATCAATTCGAGATCACCCTTATATTGAGTCTCCTCTTCAAGTTCACGCGCTGCTGCAGCCATTTCATCGCCAGCTTCACCGACTTCCAACTTACCCGCAGGAATCTCGTAAGAAACCGCCTCAATAGCCTTACGGTATTGTTTGACGATAATGATTTTTCCCTCTGGGGTAATCGCTAAAACGGCTACTGCTCCCTTGTGGAAGATGAGCTCACGACCAGCTGTCTTACCGTCTGGTAAGAGGACTTCGTCTACTGCAACTTCAAAAATATGTCCCTTAAATTTTGACTCACGTTTGAGTGTTTTTTCTTCAAAATCCATGAATTGACTCCTTTTACTTCTGACCTCATTCTAAGCTACCCCTACTCTACAAGAGAATCTAGCTCAGATAGCCTTAAGCTTACTTTTGTTGGCTTGGGTGGTGAGGTTTCTTAATGGCATAGCCTTCTTTATTGACCTGACGGCCACGTCCAATGGCTACGCTGTCAGCTGGCACATCATCTGTGATGGTTGAACCAGCCGCTGTGAGGGCGTTAGCCCCAATTTCAAGCGGTGCAATCAAGGTTGAATTGCTTCCGATAAAGACATTGTTGGCAATTTGTGTCTTGAACTTGTGTTGTCCATCATAGTTTACAGTAATTGTTCCGGCACCAAAGTTAACGTCAGAACCAACTTCCGCATTACCAATGTAGGTCAAGTGACCAGCTTTGGTATTTTCACCGATAGTAGACCCCTTAACCTCAACGAAATTACCGATATGAACCTCTTTTTTGAGGGTTGAATCTGGACGAACATGGGCAAATGGACCAACGGTAACACCTTCTTCAACCACTGAGTGTTCAATCATAGAGTTAGTGATAACCGTTTTGGCACCGATAGTTGAATCAACAATATAAGTACCATTAGTAAGCACTGACTCTGCACCAATCTTAGTTTTGCCTTTAAGGGTTACATTAGCCTCAACCACAACATCTGTCTCAATTTCCACATCAACGTCGATATAAGTAGCCTTTGGATTTTGGAAAGTAACACCATTGACCATGTGAGCTTTGTTGATACGACGACGCATAACATCTTCTGCTGTAGCTAGGGCAACACGGTCATTAACCCCAAGACTTTCTTCGAAGTCACGAAGGGTGAAGGCACCTACTTTTTCACCATTCTCACGGAAAATAGAAATAACATCAGTCAAATAGTATTCCCCTTGAGCGTTGTTAGTATTGATGTTTTTAAGTGCTTCAAAGAGACGTTTATTGTCAAAAACATAAGTCCCTGTATTGATTTCTTTGACTTGTTGTTCAAACTCGTTGGCATCTTTTTGCTCAACAATCTTAGTCACTTCGCCATTTTCGTTACGGATGATACGCCCATAACCAAATGGATTGTCCGCAGTTGCAGTCAAGATAGTGGCAACATTTTTGTGATTAACGTGGAAATCAATAAGATTTTTAAGGCTTTCACCAGTAATCAAAGGCGTGTCACCAGCAATAACAAGCGTTTGACCTTCAAGTCCAGCCAACTCATCTTCAGCCATCATTACTGCGTGACCAGTCCCCAACTGCTCAGTTTGCATAGTGAAGGCAGATTGACCATCCAAAACCTCACGAACAAGTTCAGCCTTGTGACCAATAACAGTAACGTTTTTAGCTGGATCAATGGCTGAAACTGCACGGAAGACATGCTCAAGCATAGTGATGCCTGAAACCTTGTGCAAAACTTTTGGAAGATCTGATTTCATGCGAGTTCCTTTACCCGCAGCAAGGATAATTGCGTAATTACTCATTTTCTTTTTCCTTCTTAAGATTTTTTTGATGGTTCCTTCGTGACGGTCTTAGCCTTGAGCCCCAAATCTCAGGGCCTCCACCTCCCACTGGGATAGCCTACGAAAGAAAGGGGCCTTGAAAACATAGTCTCTCATTTCTTAGAAAATATGTCCTCACAACTGACGTTTTTTAGGGCCTCTGATTATCTATAATCGCCCTATTATACCATAAATGAAAAGGTTTTGGCAGAATGAAAGGTAATGAAAAAAGAGCGTTAGCTCTTTTTTCTAAGGATAGTTGTCCTATAACCATTCTTTATATTTCTTAATATAGATATGCTTCACAAAGGTAACACTAAGCATATACAAAACGATAATAACAAACAAGAGAATGAAATAGAGACCATTTAGATGGCTGAGTTTTAAGAGACTAGCCAATGGACTATAAGGAAGAGAGGTTACAAAGACAGCAGCAAATAGGGTTGTCACAACAACAGATAGTGCTGGGTGGCTTTGAATAAATGGTAGTTTTGGTGAACGTAACATGTGGATAACCATGGTTTGAGACCACATAGATTCGATAAACCAACCTGTTTGGAAAATGATGATAAAGGCTACTGCTTCTGGTGAACCATGAACATAGCCATGCCCTAAAATCACTGGCACAATGATGAAGTAGAGCAAGATATAAGTCAAAATATCAAATACAGACGAAATAGGTCCAAACCAAGCCATAAAACGCATGATTGATTTTGCTTCCCAGATATGTGGCTCTTTAAGAAATTCCTTGTCCACATTGTCAAATGGAAGGGCGATACAAGAGATATCATAGACAAGATTTAGGACAATCAAATGCACAGGTGCCATTGGTAGGAATGGTAAGAAAATGCTGGCAAAGAGGAGAGAAAAGATATTCCCGAAATTTGAAGAAACGGTCATCTTGATATATTTGGTCATATTAGCATAGACCTTCCGTCCTTCAACCAAACCTTTTTCCAAGACCATTAAATCCTTATCAAGCAAGATAACATCTGCAGTTTCTTTGGCGATATCAACAGCTGTATCCACAGAAATCCCCACATCTGACACCTTCATGGATGGGGCATCGTTGATACCATCACCCATATAGCCTACCTTATGCCCATTTTCCTTAAGGCTTAGGATAATTCGTGCCTTTTGGTCTGGGGATAACTTAGCAAAGACTGTTGTCGTTTCCACAGCCTTAGCCAAATCTTGATCTGACATGGTATCAAGATCACTTCCAAGTAGAATGTGCGTCACATCTAGACCAACTTTTTCACAGACAGCCTGTGTCACCTTATCATTGTCTCCAGTCAAAATTTTTGTGGTCACACCATATTCCGCCAAAGCCTTGATAGCAGGTGCTGCTGATGGTTTTGGTGGGTCAAGGAAGGCAAGATATCCCGTCAAAATCATATCACTTTCATCTTCGACACTAAAGACGTCATTTTCATTAAGCTGTGATTTGTAGCTAACACCGAGAACACGCAAACCTTGTTCATTCAACTGTGCAACTTCCGCAAGGACTTCCTCACGAACATCGTCAGTCAATGGGATAATGTCTCCCTTGTATTCCACATAGTTAGAAACAGAGAGCATTTCTTCAAGGGCACCTTTTGTCACCATGCTAACAAATCCATCAGTGTCTTGAACAATGACACTCATGCGACGACGTTCAAAATCAAAAGGTAGCTCATCAATCTTGTGGAAGGTCTGGTCAAGGTCACGAACGATGTCATGTTTCTTAGCTTCTCTTTCAGTTCGGCTAATAATGGCACGGTCCATAAGATTTTTAAGCCAGTTTGGAAATAAGAATTAAGATAGGCTCTCCGAAGTACTGATAGGTCAAGGTCACCATGGATATCAAGAGGGTACTCAAGAACGATTTCATCCTGAGTCAGGGTTCCTGTCTTATCCGTACAAAGGATGTCAATAGCCCCTAGGTCTTGAATAGCATTAAGTTTTTTGATGACCACCTTTTCCTTGGCCATAATGATAGAACCCTTGGCAAGACTGGCTGTGATAATCATCGGCAACATTTCTGGGGTCAAACCGACTCCCACACTAAGGGCAAAGACGCCGGCTTCAAGCCAGTCCCCATCTGTTAAACCGTTAATCACAAAAACAACAGGAACCATAACCAACATGAGTCGAATCAAGAGCCAAGAAATGGAATTCATCTCACGTTCAAATGAAGTTGGTTCGTCATAAGTATTGATGGTCTGCTCAATTGCTCCCATCATGGTTTCATCACCAACAACTAAAACCAAGGCTGATGCACGACCAGAGATAACATTAGTTCCCATGAAAGCAAGGCTCTCACTTTCAAGCAGGCTCTCTAGATTTTGACCATCTGCTTTAGCCAGACAAGCTTTTTCCACAGCATCGCTTTCACCTGTCAAGCCAGACTGTTGAACAAAGAAATCACGAGAATCTAGTAAGACCACATCAGCCGGAATCATATCTCCCGCACTTAGTTTGACCACATCTCCAACCACAATTTCATCAATTGGGATTTCTTGCTCACTGCCATCTCGAAGTATTGTTGCTGTATTGACAATCATGCGAGACAAATTACTGGCAGCCTTGTCGCTACGAAGTTCTTGAATAAAACGGATACCACCAGATATCAAAACTAGAGTGACAATGATGATAGAAGTCGTTGGGTCTTCTTCACCCGGTTTAGCAAGCCAGACATTGGTGATAAAGGAAACCAGAGCAATGACTAAGAGAATAACAGTAAAGGGATTGATGATAGATTCATAAATCTTTTTGATGATAGAATCCTCTTGTCCTTTGGTTATGACATTTTCCCCATAAAGGTCACGGTTTTCTTCTACTTGGTCTTCCTTCAAGCCATCCAAATGAGTCTTGTAGCGAGTAAGGGTTGTTTCAAGTGGCTCTTGAAGAGCAGCAATAAGTCTTTCTTTATTTGTTGACATTGGAATCTCCTTATTTAATCAGGAGCCAATCACTTATGGAGTCCCTAAGACACTAATCAGCGATTGACTGGTTAGGTGCGGTTCGGGGTGATCGTCGATTAGTCTCATAGGTTTCTCCTTTCATTTTTTTACATAGTGGGTGGACCTCAGACAAAAGAAAAGAGTCCTACCCATATACAGGTAAGACTCTATAAACTCGAGGTTGATTTTTTAATAGATTCTGTCAAAAAATGGACCGTTCAAGCTTTAGCTCCGCAAGGCGATGAAATGAGCTTAGTCTTGACCTTGGCGATCAGGACTGTTGACCAACGAGTAGTGTCTCCACTGCTTTGCGGTAGTCATCCGTATCCTTGTGGTAGCCTCACCTACCGTATTTCACTGAAAATAATACTCCTAAGGCGGTAACTTGTCAAGGGGAAAAGTTACTTTTTTGCTTGAGTGGGTAATAAAAAAAGAGCTTCCGCTCTTTTTTGTAAGATATTCTTTTGTAAAATGGATTTTTTTAGACTTTCCTTAAGTGAGTAGGGACGTCAGCGAACTTCTTCGAAGCTCCATGACTAATTTTTGAGCCCCTTCACTTTTTAATTTCTAGGCTCAGGCTAAAACAGTTCCCCAAACTGTTTTACTCTCAAAAATTCCGAGTTCTAGAAATACTTGTATTTCTAGAACTTTTCTCACAGCGGAAAGTCTCGTTAAGTGCTCGCTTTGCTCGCTAGAAACAAGTCAAATCAAGAATGTCATTATTTATCCTTGACCGGTGTTAAAATCATGTCTCCATAATATCATCGCCTAGAGAAATTGTTTTACCATCTTTAAAAATTAAAAAAGAGCACTTGGCTCTTTCCTACTTTCTTTGCTTGATATAAGTCCCTTGTAGCTTACCATGTAAGATGTAATCCACAGACTTGAGCTCATCAACAGTTCGACAATCAAGGGCACACATGATGAGACGAAGGTCATCCTTCCAGCCATTAACGATAGCCACAACCTTATCCACAGGGTAACGTTCCACCAATTCAAGGACAGTTCGTGAGAGGCCTACACCTTTTGCTCCTAAGACCAGACATTTAACCATATCAAGTGGATTGCGCACGCCACCAGAGGCTAAGATTTCCACATCTTCACGAAGATCTTGGGCTTGCAGGAGGGTCTGAACCGTACTTTGTCCCCAGTCATTTAGGTAATCACGGTTGCCGCCTCGACTATTTTCAATATAGGCAAAGCTAGTTCCACCACGACCTGAGATATCCACAGTTTTGATGCCCTGAGACATGGCGTAACGAATGGTTTCCATATCCATACCAAAGCCGACCTCCTTAAGCACAAGAGGAACCTCTATTTTCTGTGCATAAGCCGCCACATTTTCCTTCCAAGTGTGGAAAATACGCTCTCCCTCAGGCATGAGGAGCTCCTGCATAAGATTAACATGGAGCTGTAAAAAGACTGGATTCATTGCTCCCACAGTCTTAATCCCCAAGTCCACAGGCTTATCCACACCGATATTGGTTGCAAGGTCTAAGTCTGGAAACTCTTGGCGATAGTCAAAGGATCCTGGTGCTTCCCCCTTTAGAGCAGCACTGTAGGAACCTGTCACCATGAGAATACCTGTTCGACTGGCCACCTCAGCTAGTTTTCGATTGACAGCCCCACCCTTGGCAGAACCACCTGTCATGGCATTAATATAAAAAGGAAAATCCCAATCTCGTCCCGCAAAATGTGTGGACAAGTCAATCTGATCTAAATCATAAGTCGGTAGAGACTTGTGGATAAGTTCTATATCGTCAAAACTATTGTAGGGCGACTGGTACTTGAGGGCATAACGGATGTGATCGTCTTTACGATTTGTCATAGGTTATTTCTTTACTTTCTTGCGTGATAATGTCTACTTAGCTGACCCCTAAACCTCATACAAAAGCTCTATACCTTCCTGCTGCCAGCGATCAACTAGGCTATCTCGGCTAGCTTCGTCAAAGGCAAAGGCAATACCACAGTCGCCACCACCTGCTCCAGAAGACTTAGCAATAGCATCTAGGCCTTGCTCAGCTTCTTTGAGTTTTTTCAGCTTGGCCACATAAATATCTGGACTAAGTGATTCCAACTGGTCACTGACAGTTTGAAGGCTGCTCTTAAGTAAATTCTTATTTCCTGTTTCCAGTGCCTTGAGGGCATCTTGGACGGCAACTTCTGTTTCACTTAGATACGTACTTGATATACGAGATTTGGCCATTTTAACCATGTCTTTTGAGATAGCAGCTTGCTTGGTCCACCCCACCAAAAAGTGAGCTTGGAGAACTAGCACTATAGGACTGATACGATAGCCCCAGTCTTTTTCCAAAAGCTCTGTTAGAGTTATTTGATCTATAAGCTCTGCTATTTTTGCACGGTCAAAGGAACGATAGGAAATCAGATCCTCGTATACGATACAAGCTAAATCTCCCATAGAACCATTATCTCCCTGCTTGAGAAGGGTGTAGCTAGCTAGCTTAAAGAGGATGTCTTTTGATAAGTCTTTCTGAAGGGCTGCTGCCAAGGCCTTGAGGGTCAATATCACAACAGAACCCGAAGAACCGATACCAAATTTAACCCCATCTCGTTCCAACTTTCCAGTGATGGAAAGGTCCAGACTAGGCAACTTCTTACCACAAAAGGCCTCAAAAGTATTCAAGGCCTCTTGAATGAGGGCGTAATTTGCGTCTGGCTCACGACTAACACTATAGTCAAACATGTCTGAGGACAACTGGGTAGTTTGTGCTTCCTTGACCTCTGCTGACATGAAAATAGGAATAAATTGGATTAGGGCTGTCTGCCCAGGTGTTAAGACTGAGTATTCTCCAGCAATGTAGAGTTTCCCACCTGTTTTTACTGTGACCTGATTGACCGACTGCTTAGGCATCTGGCAACTCCTTGGTGCGTGAAACAATGACCTGATAGTCCTTACGGAAGTGGTCTGCTAGGCGGTCTAGGTCTTCTTCCAGGCAGAGCACCTTAACATTTGGTCCTGCATCCATAGTAAAGTAACACTGCTCACCAGAAGCACGGAGGGCCTTAACCTTGTCCATAGCCTGATAAGAGGCTTCCGTTAGATAAGAAAATGGTGGGTTGGCCGTACTTGTTGTTTGGTGCATACGAAGAGCATTAGCTTCAGTGAGCTCACCGACTGCTTGGAAATCATTATCCTTGAGGTAGTCTAACATAGCCTTGTAATCCTGCTCAGACTCTTTAATCCACTCTGGGAAAGAGGTCGATGTTTCGGTGCACAATTTCATACCGTCCCGGCTTGATACGGGTTTCTTTTGATCTGTCAAAACCAGCATAATCATGGCCAATTTAAGTTCTGTTTCAACTGGGTAAACCTCACCACTATCCTTGTCCCAGGCTGCCAATGGTCCAAAGAAAGAACGTGATGATGAGCCTGAAGCAAACTTGGCAATTTGAGCTAATTCAGACTGCGTTTTTCCGACTTGGAAGAGCTCGTTAGCTGCTTTAACTAGGGCAGAAAGTCCTGAGGAACTTGAGGATAGACCCGCTGCTGTTGGCATGTTGTTCCAAGTTTCAATCTTGACATGTTGGTTTGGATTAGTACGGAAGAGATCTAAAACCTTGCTGGCCTTGGTTGTTTCTTTTTCCCCTTGGAGCTCATCATCGATATACATGACATCACCAGTCGCATCCTCAGGCAGAAAAGATAACTTGGTTTCCGTATACATATTTTCCAAAGTCAGTGAGATACTACTGGTTGAAGGAATCATACGCTCCGCATCCGCCTTACCCCAGTATTTGACAATAGCAATATTTGCGTACGATTTGACGCTTACAGGCTTTCTATCCACGTGTTTACGGCTCCTTTTTCTTGAAGTTTTTTAGCAATCGTTCGGGCTTGGTCTTTAGTACTTGTCAGGGCAATAATACAGCCACCAAGTCCTCCACCTGACATCTTGGCTCCCAGTGCACCTTGCTCCAGAGCAGTTGCTACTAGAAGATCCGACAAATCACAAGATACCCCTAAAGATTTAAGGTGATTATGGGCTTGAGACATGAGCTGACCAAGAAGCTTTTGATCCTTGGCTTTGAGGGCGCGTTCTGCCTTCTGACTTAATTCGCCCAGTTGGTTGAGATCTGACAAGGCATCTAAACCAATGGCCTCAACCTTTTCCACAGCCTCACGGGTATTTCCATGGATACCCGTATCAGCAATGACCAGATAGGCACCTAAATTGACCTCGATTTCCTTGAAACCGATATTACGCGTAAAGCTAATGGCTTTGTCACTCAAGCAGGTCTTTGCATCTAAACCACTAGGTTTACTATGGGCAATGGTCTCCGCCTGATGAACTAGCATTTCCAAGGTCTCCTGGCTAAGCTCCTGATCAAAATAATCAAAGACCGCACGAATAGCCGCAATGGCTACAGCCGCAGACGACCCCATGCCACGCTTTTCAGGGAACACTAGACTTAATAGCATAGCTGATAGGCTGATTCTTGATTTCCAGATAATTAAGCGCTGAAAAAATCGCTGTCGTCAAGGGATCTTGAGCCTTGAGCGTCAAAGGAGTCTCAGCCGCCTGAATCTGACAGACAACCTCAATATCCTTAAGAGGGAGGGCAAGGGCAGGATGACCATAAACGACCGAGTGCTCCCCCATCAAAATAATCTTACTGTGAGCCTTGCCCACTCCTACTTTCTTAGTCATAAATTACACACACTCACAGACGAATTTGCAGGCGAGTGTCTTTCTAGATTTTTCATACAGATTCTAGTGGTGACTCAAGGTCAATCAAGCATTCAAAGGAGACAGAGAGCACCAATCTAAGGAATTTTCCTATGTCACTTCTATCTTATCATCAAAGCGCAAAAAAAGCGACATCTAACCTAGAGTGTCGCTTTGTATTAGAGATCTGGTCTTATTTTGATATTTCTATCTTAAACTAGTACAATACCAATGAGGTTTTAAAATGATTGATGTCAAAGAACTAATTAAACAGAACTACGAACTAATGGCACTATTAAAGATTATCCACTCTTTCCAACTAAATGACTGTTGGCTTTGTGCTGGAACTATACGCAATTATATTTGGGACTACTTAAGTACCGGAAATACATTTTCAAATATCAATTTATCTGATATCGATGTCATTTTCTTTGATAAAAATATATCATATGAACAAACTCTTGAAATAGAGAATCAAATAAAGAGAAGACATCCTGAATACAATTGGGAAATAAAAAATCAGTATTATATGAATATACATAGTCCTAATACTGAAAAGTATATCAGCTCTACAGATGCTGTTTCAAAATTTCCCGAAAAATGTACTGCCATAGCTGCTAGACTAAATGACTATCAGGAACTAGAGGTATTTATTCCTTTTGGAACAGACGATTTGATTAACTTCAGAGTATCACCCACACCGCATTACTTTTCAGATAAAGAACGACAAACGGTCTATAACGAGAGAGTAAAAAAGAAAAATTGGAATACAATATGGCCAAACATTTCTATAGAATTTATCAAATAGATTATACTATGACTTGAGATTTATTTTTTACAAGACTTTCCGCTGTGGGAAAAGTGCCTGAAGTAGTTTCAGGCACTCGGAATTTTTGAGAGTAAAACAGTTCGGGGAACTGTTTTAGCCTGAGCCTAAAAATAAAAAAGTGAAGGGGCTCAAAAATTAGTCTTGGAACTTCGAAGAAGGTCGCTGACGACCGTACTCACCTAAGGAAAGTCTTAAAAAAATTTCTCTTCTACATAAAAAAGAGCCTCTCGGCTCTTTTCATTTTAAATCGCAAACAAATCGTTTAGGTTCTCAGCCATAGTTGGGTGAGTGAAAATTTGTTTAGCCAAATCTGTGTATGGAATATGATGATTCATTGCTAGGGTAATTAGATTGATAATTTCATGAGATTCTTGACCAAAGAGGGTCACACCCAAGATTTCCTTAGTTTCAGGATTTACCACAGCTTTGAAGGCACCACGCAAATCACCATTAACATGGCCACGAGGCATGCCAGCTACTGGAAGTTCCTTGACAGCAACCGGTCCACCTGCTGCTCTGGCTTGATCTTCAGTAAGACCAACTTGTGCCAAAGGTGGGTTGAGGAACATAGCAGTTGGAACAGCTCCACGTGTTTCAAGGTTATAGCTACCATCACCAGTTAGGTAATTAAAGACAATACGGAAATCGTCTAGTGAGATGTAGGTAAATTGAAGGCCACCATTAACATCACCCACTGCAAAGACACCAGGAACACTTGTTTCCAAATGTTTATTGACCTGGATACCACCACGTTCAGTCAAGGCAATATCAGTATTTTCCAAGTGAAGAGGTTCGATATTAGGTTTGCGTCCTGTCGCATAGAGGAGTGCATCAAAACGGAACTCGCCTTTGTCAGTAACAACGACAACTTCATCACCGTCATTTTTCACTTCGGAAGTTTTAACACCTTGCTCAAAGACAATGCCGTCCTCTTCCATGTATTCCTTGGCCAACTTAGCAATAGATGGCTCCACACGTGGCAAGAAGCTAGTCGCTGCATCCAAGACAGTCACTTGGCTTCCCAAACGGTTATAAAGGCCAGCAAATTCAAGGCCGATATTACCACCACCTAAGACACCCAAACGTTTTGGCAAGGCCTCAAGGGTTTGAATACCAGTTGAATCGTAAACATGCTTAGTTGTTGTCAAGCCAGGAATAGGCAAGACATTAGACACGGCACCTGTGTTGATGACAATAGTTTCAGCTGTTAGCTCTTGGCGGTCATCACCAGCCACTACTTCAATAACCTTATTTGACACAAAATGTGCCTCTGCATCAATGACATCAACGCCATTGTCTGCCAACATTTTATAATTCTTAGCATTAAGACGACCAGTCACTGCACCACGTTCTTTCATGGTATCGTCAAATGACCAGCCCTTCTCAGCCGCAACAATCATAGTCTTAGTTGGGATACAAGCAATATTAATGCAAGTACCACCATACATCGCTTTACTGCGCTCGATGACAGCAACTTTCTTACCAGCTGCATTCATCTTAGCAGCCAGAGTTTTACCGGCTTTACCGAAACCGATAACAATCAAATCATAGTTTAACATTTCTGTATCCTCCTATCTACCGCCATTCTATCATTTAATTTTTCAGACTGCACATATTTGAACTGGAAATAAAAAGAGGCTACAGCTTTAGTTGAAACCCCTTTCTCATCTGTTTTTAATAGATTTCCATAAGTCCATTGCCTAAGTGTTTTCTCGCAGAAATTCTAATATCATTTTATTAAATTGCTTACTTTCGATAAAGGCTGCATGCCCCTGTTTGCTAAATTCATAATAGGAAGCATTTGGAATGCTATTTGCAAGTTCCCTTGCACCATCCACTCCCAAAACCAAATCTTTTTTAGCTCCCAAGACAAGAGTCGGGCAGGTGATTTTATCAAGGGACTTATGGCAATCAAACTCAAGAATTGACTTGGCTAAACGGACAAATCGTTCTTGTTTTTCAACACTCACAGTCTTCAAAAATAGTTTATTAATCACATATAATTTCTTTAACATAGGAGACGAAAATGTTTTACACATTGAATCCTTATTGAGCTTAGCCATCTCACCATTTTCTGCCATCTCAATCCAGCCTCCGATGGTTTTCTCTACTGATATCATTATTTCGAGAGAATGTCAGAGCTAACACCAGACTAGTCAACTTTTGAGGATACTTAATAGCAAACAACTGAGCAATCATACCACCTTGTGACATGCCTATGATAGAGGCCTTAGCAATATTTAATTCTTGTAAAGAATGGTAGAGGTCATCATCCATATTCTCAATTGAAATACCTTCTTCAATATGGTTTTTCTATCAAAAATATAGACCTTGTACTCCTTAGCATATCGATAAAATAATAAGTAAATGGCAAGGTCAGACATATCACTTAAGCCTTGCAAACTTAATCCCGTAATGATAACGAGAACCTTATCTCCTTGACCAAATGTGACATAGTCAACGCCCTGGTCTGACAAATGATTTCTGTGAATGCTAAACATTATCTAAACTCTTTCATTGCAAGATTTAAGTATTATCATGCGTCCGGTGCATTATTTGATGCCATGATGATGATACTTACCAAGACAACAAAGGTAACTTGCCAAAGAATGAAGGCCATGAAATCCCCACCTTTAAAAATAAGCAGGTCACAAAGTAAAATAGCCAGCAGCACAGCATTTTTTCTAAAAAGTTGGTCACAGTTTTTCCAAAAAGTCTCAAAAGAAATATTGGCTCCTATCTTACGAACAAGCTTCACATGATAAATAATCTCAACCAGGGATGCCACAGCTACTGTAGTTAGCAGTCCGGTCAAAGAGACATCCATACGAAAACCAAAATAAAGAACGACAAGCTGAGAAAAAACAATTGCTGTAATTACACGAATATGGTTGGCCACGATAAAACCTCCTAATGGCAAAGAAATTCTATATACTCTTAAAACTTCCGAATCATAGAAAATCATTATGGTATTAATCAACATTAATAAATTTCAGATGGTGTAAATAATAATATTTATAATTTATGATTATTGTTTAACTAATATCAAGATCTGAAGAAACTATTTCTCCTAATTCATCATTGCTAATTGTTGCCAAATCTCCCAATCTATTAGCCTGATTAACAATACTACGCTCAAATAAGTTTCTTATCTCTCGAGCATTAGCAAAATTCTCTGTTTTTTTAGAACATATAGTGCTTAAAAACACCTTTAAATAGCTAGTTGCATCCTCTGATAACCATAAACCATATTTATGACAAAATAAGTTAAAGATGTCTAACAATTCCTTTTCGGTATAATCCTCAAATAAAATACTCTTATTAAATCTAGATTTTAGTCCAGGATTTGATAATAAAAATGCTTCCATTTGCTTAGTATAACCTGCAACAATAACAACAAAATCATCTCTATTATCTTCCATTGCTTTTAGAAGAGTATCAATAGCTTCTTGACCAAAATCAGTTTCACCCTTTGCTAAGGAATAAGCTTCATCAATAAACAGTACCCCGCCCATAGCTTCATTGATTTTTTCTTGAGTTTTAATGGCAGTTTGTCCAACATAACCTGCAACTAGACCAGAACGATCAACCTCAATAAGTTGACCTTTTTCTAACACACCCAATTGTTTATAAATCTTCGCAATCAATCTTGCTACTGTTGTCTTTCCTGTTCCTGGATTTCCTAGGAAAACCAGATGATTAGAAGTCTTAGGTGTACTTAACCCTCTTTCTTTTCGAATCTTATTGACTTTCAATAGATTTATCAAAGACGAAATTTCTTTCTTTACACTCATAAGTCCAATTAAAGAGTCGAGTTCTTCTTGAAGGTCCTCTAATGATTTCTCTGATTCCATATCCTCAGAGGACTCTCTAGTTAAAGAAATATCTGGGGTAATTTTTTCGGCGTTCTTTATGTAATTTTGATTTTTTGAGGAATCTAACTTTTCTTGTTTTTTAGCATCTTCCTTATAATCGTTTACAATTGCCAAATATTTAAGAAATTTATTCTTATCAATATGATTCCTATCTAAACTGTTTAAAATGTAGTATTTTCCAATTTCAGCAATGAGTGTCACATACAAGGATGATAGGGTAATCCCCTTATTGCTGAACATTTTCATATCAAGTAAAGATAAAATTTTAAAAGACACAGGTAATTCATTATTACATGCTCTTGGGAGAAGTGGACTGTATTTTGCGTCGAGATACATCAATTTGAAGAATGAAATCCTATCTTTAGATTCATCTTTTGAAATATATTCTATAAACGTTAAATATATCCACGATAACCAATTCATCTATAGATTTTATACTGACATCTCCAGAGGAATGTTTCTTAATGCTATCACAGGCCATCAAAAGATTGTTTACCGCATTTTTAATATCAATATTCATAAATAAAATCCTAATTATAATAATTCAATTTGCTTATGTATTTCATTATATACTCTTGATATCTCTTCAGTTTGCTTATCTTCAAAAGCTTCTGCTAAAGCATTTTCCAGATTCTGCTTTAATTCGTTAATATTAAACTCTCGAAGATTATTGAGAATAGCACCGTCCCTAATTGCCATAATTAACTCTTGATTATCTTCAATTTCTTGTTTTTGATAATTAACTTGATTAAATAATTCCTGACAATAAATATCTACCTCTAGAGTATTAAAACCTACTTCAAAAAAGGCATGATCCTGAAGTTTTTGTATAAAATCAGGCATCGATAGTTTACTATATATACTCATCCATTTAGAGTGGGACGAATGCCATGCATCACCATCGGATAAGATTTCCCTATTATTAAGATAATAAAGTTCATCAAAATACTTAATTGAAGTTGTAAACATTGATAAAAGTGAAAAAATTGAAAAGATAGTTTCTTGCTTATCTGTGACTATATCTTTTTTTAAACTATCATACAGAAGATTTAAAACATTATATATATTGTCAACCAAAACTCTCATTTTGTCTTCAGAATAAGGTTTTTGTCTTTTTCTACAATCAAGCATATCCGTGTATTCCGAAAGTACCTTACCAAATTCAAAATTTGTATTAACGTTATTCCCCTGTTTCATTGTATCTTGCAGTTGATTTAATTGGTTAGTTATATCAAAACTCAGTTTGTCAAGTTTCTCATACATTATAGCAAATCCAGCAGCAGTGGTAGCTAGAGTTAAACCATTGAGAATCAAACCAAGATTTTGTGATTTTAGCAACACTCTGAATTAATTGTAGGTTATTCTGAAGCAAATTATTATTCTGAGCAACTATATTGACAATCTTTTCTGCAGTCTTTTTAGCCTCACTCTGTTCAAGCCCATTTAATACAACCTTCTGAAATGCCTTGAACTTACTATTTCTGCCACGCATGACGATTTCCATAATATTGTCATTATTTAGGAAAGGTTGTAATTGCTCAATTGATTCTATATTTAAAATACCTACCATAGTACTATTCTCCATCTACATTATGGTTAATAATTTCAAATAAAACTATTGTCGCTATGATATAGTTACAAATTTCGAATGAAAAGTCTTTATTTTGAACAAAAAATACATTCTTTGTCTCAAAAAAATATTTTTTTAGTGTTTTTAGGTGTCTTAGATTTTTTTCATTGACTGAATTATTTTACTATAATCCAAGCTAGAAATTGAATAATCAAAAATTAGTGATAGTATCATTTTGATTAGTTATCTCAGCATAGAGACAAAAACATAATTCGTGAATAATCTCGTAGTCTATTATAATCAAGATCATTTTTGTTTTTTTGTACTCAATTATTTTTATTATAATATTTTTCTTGCTCTAGGGATATCTTCGATCTCAGCATTCTTTTTTTCCTAGGACTCTTTTTCTATATATTTTGAAACTTTATCATCTAGAGATTGCATAAATTTTTTTGTAGTAGAGTAGAAAAAAATCCTTGTTGTTACTTAACTCTACTTTTCTCAAAGTAATCATAGAGTTTTTTTCAGCAAAAAAATATCCCTAGTGACTTCAGAATCATCAAGAAAATTAAATTCGAAAAAAATTCGCTAAAGAAATAAGTTTTAAATTCAAAAACTATCACTATCAAGAGATAGAATTGTGTTTTTGAGTAATTCTTTTTTATCCATTATTTATCCATTCTTTTCATATATTTTCTATAGCATGAAAGCTAATTTTATATAATAATTATACCATGAGAGCACTATCATTAATGACAGAAAAAAAATTAGCTTTACCCATTATATACTAAAAGGAGTCACTCCAAATCATGGTGCGACTCCTTTTGTTTATGATAAGTTACTCTGTTTAGGCCAATTCGTCAATTGATGTATATTCTCTGTTTAGACCCTTTGCAACTGGTTTGCTAGTGATATGACCTTGGTAGGTTGTAACCCCTTGACGAAGACCTTCGTCGTCGTTAATTGCCTTTCTGAATCCTTTTCCTGCAAGGGCTTCGATATAAGGCAAAGTGACATTGGTAAGGGCAATGGTTGATGTACGTGCCACAGCTCCTGGGATATTAGCAACGGCATAGTGAAGGACACCATGTGTTTCATAAACAGGCTCATCGTGAGTAGTCACGCGATCCGCAGTTTCAACAACCCCACCTTGGTCAACGGCAACGTCCACAATAACTGAACCTGGACGCATTTGTTTAACCATATGGTCAGTAACAAGTTTTGGTGCTTTTGCCCCTGGGATAAGAACTGCACCGATAACCACGTCAGCATCACGAACGCTCGCTTCAATGTTGAGCGGATTTGACATCAGTGTTTGAATTTGGCTACCAAAGACCTCTTCAAGGACAGACAAACGTTTGGCACTGATATCAAGGATAGTCACTTGAGCTCCCAGTCCAAGGGCGATACGGGCTGCATGTGTCCCTACGACGCCACCCCCGATAATAGTCACTTTACCTTTAGGAACACCAGGCACACCACCTAGGAGAACGCCAGAGCCACCCTCTTGTTTGGTCAAGAAATGTGCACCGATTTGAACAGCCATACGTCCTGCTACTTCACTCATTGGAACCAAAAGTGGTAGGTGACCTTCTTGGCTACGTACTGTTTCGTAAGCCACACCTGTTGTCTTAGCATTGACCATAGCATCTGCCAATTCTGGAGCTGCTGCCATGTGCAAGTAGGTAAAGAGTAAGAGATCCTCACGAAGGAAACCATATTCTGCAGCAAGAGGCTCCTTAACCTTAACTACGAGCTCAGCTGCCCATGCTTCAGCAGCAGTTGCAACAATTTTGGCACCTTGTTTTTCGTAGTCTGCATCAGTAAAACCAGAGCCAAGACCTGCATTGGTTTCAATAAGGACTTCATGACCTTTAGCTACAAGACTTTGCACCCCAGCAGGCGTTAGAGCCACACGGTTCTCGTTATTTTTGATTTCTTTTGGAATACCAATTAACATACGTTTCTCCTTATTCGGAAGTTATAAGGTAAAACATCATAAAGATGACTTGACCACTTCCTATCTATTTTTTGAAATGATAACGCTTTCATTTTATCTAAAAAGCTCAAAAATAGCAAGTGAAAAATTCTTACTCCTTTTTAAGTCCTGAAATCTTTGCTTCTAAAATACGACAAAAGAACCCAACCAATCGGCTGGGTTCTTAAGTGTAAACTAAATGATCAAAAGAATATTTCTCCTTAGGCACGTCCTCCTTTTCAATTTCAAAAGTGGTATCAATTTAAAGTCCTAAAACCTTATTTAAAACTCTTAACAAAATAATAAAAGAGTCCTTGGTCTGCTAATTGCTTATGTCCCAAGAGAAACTCAAGATGCCACTGAACACCTATAAATGGAGCGTCAGTGAAACTCTCAACACCCTCTATAACCTCATCCTCGGAACTCCTAGCAGTTACCTTCAAATGCGGAGCTAGTTTTTTCAAACTCTGACGGTGAACAGAATTGACCTCCTGCTTTCTTAACTCCATCCGCAAATAATGTACTCACAGATAGATGGATGATGGGACTTCCTCCTTCGACAGGTTTTTCATCACTAGTAATACCGATTAAGGGAATGGTCATTTTTCTTGCTCCTTAAAATAGTCAAGTAGAAAGAGGGCGTTTTCCACATAGTAATTCACAGCTACTGGCAAGGCCTCGTCTTTCACAAGGAAATCATCATGGTGCCAGCCTGGTGCATTCTCTTCACCATTTGAGCCAACAAAGGCAAAGACTCCTGGTATTTCCTTTTGATAAGCCGCAAAGTCTTCGCCCCCTGTTGATGGCAAGGTTTCAATCACTTCTGCGAAGGCCTTAGAATTTTCAAAGATGAGTGGTGTGAGACTCTGGTCATTGTAGGTCACGTAAGGTGAATTGCCCCAAGTAATGTCAACTTGAGCACCGAACTGGTCTGCTGTCGCCTGAACGACCTTTTTCAAAACGAGCAATGACATCTTCACGAACCTTAGGCTCAAAAGGTACGAATCGTTCCTTCGAAAAAAAGCCTGCTGCTGGAAGAACATTCCAAGTATTTCCAACTTCGATATGAGTAACCGACAATACTGCTGATTCAAAGGGCGATACCGTACGAGCTACAATCTGCTGTAAATTGTTGATGATAGTCGTAGTAACCAAGACCGTATCTACACCCAAATCAGGACGGGCTGCATGGGAAGAAACACCCTTAACATCAACCCTAAACTGCTCCACACCAGCCATGATAGCACCTGAACGAAGACCAATCTGACCAGGTTTCAAGTGAGGATTATTGTGGTAACCGATGATAGCTGACACACCGTCAAGACCACCCGCTTCAATGACCTGATAGGCCCCTTGGAAATTTTCCTCGGCTGGTTGGAAAATCAATCGAACGGTCCCCTTAAGCTCTGCTTCTCTTTCTTTTAAAAGCTGAGCAGCTCCAAGCAGAGAGGTCTGGTGAAAGTCATGACCACAAGCATGCATAGCCCCATTATCGCTGGCATAAGGAAGTCCTGTCTTTTCCTTAATCGGTAGGGCATCAATATCAGCACGCAAAGCAATAATCGGATGACCTGACCCAATCTCAGCGATGAGTCCCGTCTTCAAGGAATAATTTAAAGGCTCAATACCTAGATTTTTCAGATAACCTTTCAAAAAGACTGTCGTCTCATGCTCCTCTTCAGAAACCTCTGGATGTTGGTGAATCTGATGACGTGTCTTTGCTAAATGATCATAAAATGCTTCTGTCATAATGAACCTCCCTCTCTGATTAGACCTGCTCACTGCTCCTAACTTGCTTAAGTTCTCAATCGAATTGTTATCATCATACCACCAGAAACAAGGCTTGAAAAATTAAAAAAACTTATAGAATGTCATAAGTTTTACTTATACCCCTAGAAAAGACCGTCCTTATGGGCCTTACAGTATAAATCCTAGTGATAGGATAGACCTATCAGGAGATTGAAAGTTCCTATCATACCTTAATAAGAAGAAATGACTAGCCCAAATAAGTACGCAAAATCACTTTTTCCGCTTCCGTTAACGCTCTGTAGGATCCTACTGCTATCCCTTCATCAAGCTTAAACGCTCCAAAAGAAATACGCTTAAGATAGGTCACCTTGACCCCATAAGCCAAGAACATCTTTTTCACTTGATGAAACTTTCCCTTCCGAAATCGTAATGTAGGCACTACTCTTGTCACTTGCAGAACTTAGAATTTCTAGCTGAGCTGATTTACAAACAGTACCATCCTCAAAGACAACACCCGACTCAAAAAAGGCAGGTGCATCAGGCCCAAGAACATCATTGACCTCAACATAATAAGTCTTAGCCACATGATAGCGGGGGTGAAGCATGGCAAAGCCCAGAGGGCCATTGTTAGTAATCAGCACCAAGCCCTCCGTGTCTCTATCCAATCGGCCCACAGGATAGAGACCGTCTCTCTGATCTTCAGGCTTTATCAAATCAATGACTGTCTGGTGTTCCTTGTCCTTTCGAGCTGACACTACACCTGCTGGCTTATTCATGAGATAGTAAACTTCTGGCGTATGCTCCAGTTCCTTACCAGAAACCGTGATGGTTTGAAGACTAGCATCCACATTAAGATTATCTCGATCCGCCAAGATACCATCTACATAAACTTGACGACTACGAATGAGCTTCTTAACCTGATTTCGAGAACCATAGCCTGCCTGTCCTAATAATTTATCTAAACGCATAACCTTATTGTACCACGGATAAGTCTGGTCTAGCAGACTAAAAAAAAAGGAGGACATAAGAAAGGTATCAAAAGAACTCTGGATGAAAACACAAAAAGTCTACCTTAAAAGATAGACTTATCACATTATTAACACTTACACATTTACATGGAAGATATGCCCGACCAAGAAGGTCACAAGCATGGTCAAGAGTCCTACTGTCAAGTTACGCAACATCGCTTGTTTAACAGGTGCTTTTCCGAGCTTGGCACTGATATAACCAGTCAAGAGCAAGGTAAGGGCAACCACGACCACTGTTACAGGAATACGGTAAGGCTCTGGGAACAGCATAATAGCTAGTGCTGGTGGCAAGGAACCAACTGAAAAAGCCAGAAAACTAGATACAGCAGCATGCCATGGATTCGTAATTTCATCCAAATCCACCCCATATTTTTCCTCAACTAAGACCTTAATCGGATTCTTATTGAAGGCTTGATTAACCTTAACTTCAGCTGCCGTTTCACAATCCCCCTGACTGAGGAAGGTTTGATACAAACTCTCTCTAGCTGCCTCAGGAGAGCGGTCCAAGAGGGCTTGTTCCTTAGCGATAGCAGCTTCTTCAGTATCTTTTTGCGTTGACACACTGACATATTCGCCACCTGCCATCGAAAAGGCACCAGCAAAAATCGCTGATAAAGCAGAAATCAAGATGAACCAGATGTTTGATGTCGCACTAGCCACACCGATAACCACTCCTGCAATGGAAATGATGCCATCATTGGCACCCAAAACACCAGCTCTCAAAATATTTAAACGTTCTGCAAAATTCTTATCTTCCAATTCTCTTACTCCTTATTTAGAATGATTCTAAAAAGTATTATAGCAGTTATTTAGAATGATTACAAATAAGAAGTTTGAAAAGTAGAATTTTTAAGGTTTACTCCAGTCACACGCAAACTCCAAAGCTAATAAAGCCACCTTGTCCTTTTCATCCAAGTCCATATGATTCATCAGGTTACGAGCGTCCCAATTACCTTCAGAAAGGTGATCCGCAGCATAGAAGAAGTGGCAGACCTCAACACCTCTAAACTTTGCTAAAGCTGCAACTGCAGAGCACTCCATATCCACACAAATGGCCCTTGCTGCCTTTCGAGCTTTGAGTTTAGCACTCGTCTCACGGTAAATACCATCAGTTGTCCAGACCTTGCCTTCCTTATGAGGAATCTGACGCTCATTGAGATAGGAACGAAAACAAGCTAAAACACCCACATTTACCGCAATCTCATTGCTAGCTTCCACATAGTGAAAACTCGTTCCTTCATCTCTAAGAGCATGACTAGGAATAATAATAGAAGTCTCTTTAATATCTTCATCAAGCACCCCACAAGTCCCAAAGAGCACCAGTTTATCAGTTCCCAAAGCAAAAATATCCTCTAAAATAGCCACACAGGCAGAGGCACCTACAGGTGCATTAAAAAGAGCCAACTCCTGCTCATCAATAACAAGCTTATATATCGGAATAGCCACATTCGCCATGGACGTTTCATAGATAAGTTCATGAGGAAACATCTCAAGCATTCGTTGAAAGGTCGAACGAGAAAAACAGGATACAGCTATTTTAGGAAACCCCTCAAGAGGCTCATTCAAGTCCTCGGGATTGATAATCGCTTGTCTATTATCATCAAATTCAGTTAGTAGCATACGTGACCTCCTTAGTTTAGGACCCATTATAACACAAAAAAATCAGACCAAAAAGAACGGTCTGATTCTATCACTATTTATTCTTCATTCTCCAAATCGTCCAGCTGTTTTTCAAGACGTCTTCTCTCATATCTTCCCAGTGCTGTGAGAGCCCAATTCATAAAAAAGACAAAGGGAATATACAAAATATAAGTAAGTGGCCAAGCCATGAGATATCTAGGATCCAGGGGATTATTATGATAGACATTGTGGTTAAACTGATAGTTAGCTGACATTATCATAAGAGTGATAAGCGCAGTCACCAGTAAACAACCTAAGACTGTCATTCCGGAACCCCCAAATGTGTTAACACTAAGTCGTTCAGATCTATAAATAGACCAAATCCATGCTATAAATAATGGAAAGGCCAAGTAATTAGAGGTAATAACCCCCTTGTTAAAGAAGGAACTATAGACCAAGCACGCAAGCGTCCCAGCAATCATTATGTAAAAACATTCTGCACCAACTTTATTATTTAGAGCTTTTTCTCGTTCATCTGTAACTTTATTATTAACAAGCTTAAATTTCATCATCTTTACTTCCTTCCTAAATCTCCCAAAACAGTTGATCCAAAGTCCTGTCCAGTGTTTTGCAAATGGCAATACATAGGGCTAGACTGGGATTGTACTTTCCAGCTTCAATCAACCCTATGGTTTGTCTTGTTGCACCTACCGCTTCTGCCAAGTCACCCTGGGTCATATCATGCTCTGCTCGAGCTGCTTTTAAGCGTAAATTCTTTGCCACATGCCCCCTCCTTTTCATCTTATCTGATATTATCGTCGACATTGATTAGGTTCACCATCTGTTTTCATCTTAATTATACACTATATATTTCCATTTGCAATATATATATGTCATTATTTTAGAAATAAATTGCAAAATAAAAAACCGAGATTTCTCTCAGCTTCTTCACTATTTAAACTTAAGCAGGTGTTACATCTAAGCTTTCACCAATTGCCGCAAGACGTTCGACAACTTCTTCTTGGCTCAAACCATTTTCAGAGACATAACGGTTGCGTGGGTGAACACGGCATTCATGTGAGCAGCCGCGGAGGTACTTGTCTTCATTTTCCTCTGAAGCAAGAATACGACGGTTACAGAATGGGTTACCGCAGTTGACATAGCGTTCGCAAGGCGTCCCATCGAACCAATCCTTACCGACAACGACAGGATCTACATGGTTGATGTCAACGGCAATACGCTCGTCAAAGACATACATCTTACCATCCCAAAGCTCCCCTTGAACCTCTGGATCTTTTCCGTAAGTGGCAATTCCACCGTGCAACTGACCAACATCTTTGTAGCCTTCACGGACCATCCAACCTGAGAATTTCTCACAGCGGACACCACCAGTACAGTACACAACCACGCGCTTGTCCATGAACTCTTCTTTATGGTCACGGACCCATTGTGGCAATTCACGGAAGTTACGAATGTCTGGACGAATGGCTCCACGGAAGTGACCAAGGTCATACTCATAGTCGTTACGTGTATCGAGGACAACAGTGTCCTCATCTAAAAGGGCGTCTTTAAACTCTTTTGGTGACAAGTAGGCACCCGTTGTTTCAAGTGGATTGATGTCACTGTCAAAATTATCATCCTCTAAGCCAAGGTGAACGATTTCCTTCTTGTAGCGAACAAACATCTTCTTGAAAGCTTGCTCCTCTTCCTCATCAATCTTGAACCAAAGGTCCTCCATCCCTGGAAGGCTGTGAACATAGTCCATGTATTTTTGAGTGGTTTCATAGTCACCAGAAACCGTTCCATTAATTCCCTCGTCGGCGACCAAGATGCGTCCTTTCAGACCGATTGACTTACAGAAAGCCAAGTGGTCAGCTGCAAATTGCTCAGCGTTTTCGATGGGAAGGTATTTATAATAAAGCAATACTCGAATAGGTTTTGCCATTGTATGTCCTCTTTCTTTATGAGATATCTATATCTGTTGTTTGATAGTCAAAGTCAACTTAACTATTATAGCGCTATCAAAGAGAGCTAGGCAATTGATTTGCTTGGAAGTGACTTTTCACAAAAGAAAAAGGCTGAGCACCAAATAGCTCAACCTGAGTTTCCTAAGATTGTTTTTCAAAAGATAGTATTACAATTCTTTTTGTAATGTTCCTAAGATAAGCAGTTGTGTCAGAAAAATCCAGAAAATAAGAACTCCTATATCTACAAGCGAAACAGTTCCATGTCGATAAAAGCTAGCTCTAAGAAGATTCGCAGAAGGGACAAATGGAAGTAGAAAATAAAGTTGATCTAACCAATCTGGAAGACGACTTGCCGGATACATGATAGGTGAAAACATAAGACCAATCATCAAAATAAGCTGAGACATTAGCGTGACAATATTTTGGGAAAAAATATAAGCAATTGAAAATCCTAGACTAATCATTGTTAGGCAAATAAGCAACATCACAAAAACAGACAAAATTGACAAATTTAATTGTACAGAAAAGCGAAGACAGCCTAATAAAAAAGAGAAGAATACACCTGGTGAAATAGCAAATAACCATATACATAGGTCAGCTAACGAGATTAGAATCCTAGGAATAGGTAGAGCCCGAATATAGTCCACATGACCTTCTGACTTGGCATTGGCTATAACAGGAGATGAAATTGTACATCCAATAGAAATAACTCCTATTAAAACTGTTCCAGAGGCAAGATAGTAAGCAGTTGTTGTGTTCATCTTACCAATTACCAACGGATACCCAAAAAGAAGTGAAACGGACAAAAGCACTTGAGCTAATGTGAATAGAATGAATAGATTTTTTTGTCGAAGATAGTTCCAACGAAGTAAGTAAAAAAATTGAGTCATATCAGTTAACAAGCTCCTCTTTATAGAGATCGGAAATAGATAATGTTTTCATCTTAACTGAAAGGTTTGAAATAAGCCCTTTTTCTAGACCTTCCTTGACTTGAATGAGTATTCGGGTTAATTCACTTTCCTCAATCTCCATCTGACAAACACAACCATTGACTATCGTAAAATTTTCGAATAGACTTACAAATTCTTTACTAACAAAATTGAAAGAAATTTGATAATGATTTTTATAAGACATTTGGTGGACTGGACCAGATTTTAATAATTTACCATGGTTAAAAAGAGCAAAATTATCCGCATATTTTTCGACCTCTAGTAGATTGTGGGTAACAATGATAATAGTGTGTCCTTTATAAGCCAGCTTTTGTAATAATTGCCACTGTTTTTCACGACGTACAGGATCAACATCGTTGGTTGGTTCGTCAAGAAGCATGATATCAGCAGAGCCAATTAATGCCATCGCAAAAGATGTAAGCCGCTTTAGACCTCCTGAAAGATTCTTCCCTTGTTTGTCACGGTATTCTACTATTTCTAGATCTGCTAGAAGGTGCTCTATTTCTTTTTTGAGTTCAGAGGTGCCTAACCCTCTCATTCTTCCAATCATCTCTAAATTTTGCTCAACAGTTAACTTGTCAAGTGGTGCATACTGTTGTGACATATAACTCATCATTGTTCGAGCTTGTTTACGGTTATGTATAAAAGAAATATCTCCATAGTGAACATCTCCCTGATCAGGCTTAATAAAGCCAATCATTTGCTTTAAAAGGGTTGATTTACCAGCACCATTATGTCCTAAAAAAGCTGTGATTTTTGCAGCTTCTATCTCTAAGAAGATATGGTTATTGGCAAAATGTTGTTTATCAAATGATTTTGTTAGATTTTCAATGGTGAGCGTCTCAAAGGTCATAATTTTATTTCTCCGTATTGAGAAAAGATTTCCCAGTATACTTCATTTTTGATAGGGTTATTGTATAATAACCTTAAGAGAGTCTTATGATTATGTCATAATTGACCATTTTAACGTTATAATTAACATACAAAAATGAGTGAGGAGGTTTTCAATGTTAAAAGTTGCTATTTGTGATGACTCTGATAGAGATGCTAGCCAATTAGAACATTATTTACTTTCTTATGATAAATTTCCTCTAGAAACAAAACTTTATACAAATCCACAAAAACTCTTAAATCAACTGACGCCAGACATCCACTGTGTCTTTTTGGATATTAATATGCCAGGAATCAATGGAATTGACGTAGCACAGAATATTAGAAAATTTAATCCTTTCATTCCTATTATTTTTGTGACAAGTTATCGTGATTATATGGAGCAAGTCTTCGAAGTTCAGACTTTTGACTATATCGTAAAACCGATAGAACCTCAAAAGTTAACGAAGGTATTGGATCGTATTTTGCGTTTTTTGGATATAGGCCAAGCACTTTTTACCTTCTCATTTGGTAAACACAATTATTCTGTCCCTTCGAGCGATATTGTATTTTTTGAAAAAGATAAACGTTCAGTATTTATATACACAAAAATAGGTACCTACAAGTCTCTACTAAAAACAAAAAGAGATTTTTGGAAAAAAACTCCCTAATTATTTTTATTCAAATTCATGCTTCCTATATTTTAAACCCCAAATACATCAAAGACTTTGATTCAAAAACAGTTACTATTTTACTAAATGGGACTGAAGAACACCTACTCCCAATTAGTAGAAAGTTTCAGTTTTCTTTTAAAGAAAAGTATTACAGCTATCTCAGTGAAAGGCATTTTTTTAATGTTAGTAGGATTACGAATAATCAGTATCTTGTACGATTTATTTCTAGCAAGTATTTTTATTTTATAGACCATTCTCTAAAATCAATATGAAAAAGAAGCCTTTAATAGCGCTTTTTTTCATATTGATTTTTCATGGGGGACTCGTGTTCCTATTCTCTGAAAGTCGTATTTTTTTGGTCAGTAATCTCCTTCTAAACATTTTAGAATACTATCTAATCGGCCTCAATTTTGATTATCCTATTCGCCAGTCTTCCTTTTGGATTCTTTTACAAACTAGTCTAAGTTTGTTAGCAGGGGCCGTCCTAAACCAAGGAATCCAACTAATTTTACCTTTAGGGGAACTATCAAAAAATTTAGAAGCTATTAGTTTGTATCTCGGAATAAGTTTCTTCTTGTCTACAGGAATAACTCTTATTTTACGAAAGCTTCTTCTGTCCCATCAAAGGCTTCGTATTGCTACTTCTAAGGGGAACTGGCTTTATCAGTTTATCGTGCCTCTTTTATCTATTTTCTTTGCATTTACAATATCTGCTATTCAAGGAGGGGTATTTGGAGCAGATTACCTTTCGATCATTTCTCTCTCATCTCTCATTGTATTAACACTCTCCTCTCTTTATTTTAATCTGTACCTTGCTCGTCAACAGCAGCAATATTACCAAAACCAATTGGAAAAAGAACAGTTACAGTTCCAAGTTCGAGAAATACAACAATCTCAAGAAGAGTATCAACGTCTCCAAAGCCTTCGGCATGACTTAAAAAATAAACATTTGACTCTTTTATCGCTTTTAGAGAAAAATCCTGAAGAGGCAAAGGATTATCTTTATTCATTAACAGATAGTATAGTAGGTGAACAAACTTTCTACTCTAAAAATCAAACTATTAATTTTTTACTTAATCAAAAACTACATCATTTAAAAGATGAGATAGAAATGGAAATTGATTGCTTTGTACCACAAGAATTATCTATTCAGCCAGATATTTTAGCTGTTATATTAGGAAACTGCCTAGACAATAGTATTGCAGCTTGTCTCAGACTACCAAATAAAGAAAGAAGCTTATCAATTAATATCCGATACTTTCAACAAAAATCTTTTTATCAATATTAGAAATAATTTTGATGAGAAAGAAAAAAATCTACTCGTAAGTCTCGTCAAAAAGGATGGATGGGGGTTGCGAAATATCGATGCTCTTGTTCAAGAATATCAAGGTAATATCAAACGCTTTATAAAAGATGGACAATATCAAATAGAGATTTTTATTACCAATAAAAAAATAGGGACTATTCCGACTAAAGAACTTTAGGTAATTGATGAAAAAAATGAGTAATAATTAGGTAACGTAAATATTTGAGGTCAAAATCTATATTATATTTATTCATTTATAAACAGGTTGAGTAGCATTAGCTCAACCTGTTTTTTTCTATACTCGCATCTTTTTGACTTATGTATTATCTTACAATTTCGCAGCGGCTGCCTCATCTAGGATAAGAGTCACATCTGGATGATTTTGCAAGACACTAGCTGGGACTTCCTCCGTCACAGGACCCTTGACCATCTTGAAAATGGCATCTGCCTTCTTGTCACCATAGGCAAACAAGATAATCTTCTTAGCAGCCATAATAGAAGCAATTCCCATTGAAATAGCCTTCGTAGGGACTTGATCACGACTGGCAAGAAACGGCTATTGGCTTCAATGGTGCTATCAGTCAAGTCGACCACATGAGTTTGACTATCAAAAGGCGTACCTGGCTCATTAAAACCAATATGCCCATTACTTCCAATTCCTAGGATTTGCAGGTCAATAGCATGGTGTGCCAAGACATCATCGTAATCCTTAGCCGCCTGCTCCAAGTCCTCAGCCATGCCGTCAGGTAAGAAGCTCTCCTTAAATGGCTTAGCATCAAAGAGTTGAGCCTTCATAAAGGCATGATAGCTCTGCTCATGGTCTGGTGCTAGTCCAACATATTCGTCCAAATTGACGCTGTAAAGCTCTGAAAAATCCACGTCGCTTTCAACCATCTCTTGGTAAAGAGCGATAGGTGAACTACCTGTCGCCAAGCCCAATGTCTGAGCACCCGCCGCAAGGCTCTCTTTAAGAAGATCAAAGGCAACTTGGCCTCCCTCAACTTGATTCTTAACTAAAATCTTTTTCATTCTATTCACCTCGATATTGGTATATACCATTTTCTTTATTATCTCTTTTTTTAACCTTTTTGTCAAGCGCTTTCACTCAACTCCTTTAATGACTGTCATCCTATATCGTGCTATAATAAAAAGGCTGAAAATTTTTAAACGAGGAAAGAAATGAATACAAACGATTTTGATTTTGAATTACCAGAGGAACTGATTGCCCAAACCCCATTGGAACAACGTGACGCCTCTAAACTCTTGGTCATTGATCCTGTAACCAAGGAAATGACTGATACCCACTTCGACCACATCATTGACCAACTTAACCCTGGCGATGCCTTGGTCATGAACAATACGCGCGTGCTTCCTGCCCGCCTCTATGGTGAAAGCCTGATACCCACGGCCATGTGGAATTTCTCCTTTTGAAAAATACCCAAGGCGATCAATGGGAAGTTTTGGCTAAGCCAGCCAAACGCCTTAAAGTAGGTGCTAAAGTCAGTTTTGGGGATGGACGCTTGACTGCCACTGTCACTGAGGAACTGGATCATGGCGGCCGTATCGTAGAATTTAGCTACGACGGTATCTTCCTTGAGGTTTTGGAAAGCTTGGGCGAGATGCCATTGCCACCTTATATCCATGAAAAATTGGAAGACCGCGACCGTTACCAAACGGTCTATGCCAAGGAAAATGGCTCTGCCGCTGCTCCAACAGCTGGTCTCCATTTCACTCCTGAGTTACTTCAAAAGATTGAAGCTAAAGGCGTAAAATTGGTCTACCTCACCCTCCACGTTGGACTGGGAACCTTCCGACCTGTTTCTGTCGATAATGTCGACGAACATGAAATGCACTCAGAATTTTACACCCTCAGCCAAGACGCTGCCGATACCCTCAATAGCGTCAAAGCTGCTGGAGGGCGAGTCATTGCAGTTGGAACAACCTCTATCCGAACACTGGAAACTATCGGCAATAAATACGATGGGCAACTCCAAGCCGACTCAGGATGGACCAATATCTTTATCAAACCAGGCTATCAATTCACAGTCGTAGATGCCTTCTCAACCAACTTCCACCTTCCAAAATCAACCTTGGTGATGTTGGTTTCAGCCTTTGCTGGCCGTGAATTCGTTCTTGATGCCTATAAACACGCCGTCCAAGAACGCTACCGCTTCTTCAGTTTCGGAGATGCCATGTTCGTCACACGACGTGCTGAGAAATAATATTGATTTTGAGACTTTTCCCTATAGGAGAAGTCTCTTTTATTGCTCGTCAAATTCAGAAAAAATCCACCAGTTATGAACTGATGGATTTTCTATTTATTTCTCCGCAAACTGGCTATTATACAAGTCGTAATAGAAGCCTTTATCTGCAAGGAGGGATTCATGGTTCCCTTGTTCGATGATTTGACCATCTTTAAGGACCAAAATCTTGTCTGCTTCTTGGATAGTTGACAAACGGTGGGCAATGACAAAGCTTGTTCGACCTTGCATAAGAGTCTTCATGGCTTTTTGAATCAAGAGTTCCAGACGGGTATCAACCGATGAGGTTGCCTCGTCCAAAATCAAGATTTTAGGATCAGCCAAAAGCGCACGCGCAATGGTCAAAAGTTGCTTTTGTCCTAGTGAGATATTACTTGATTCCTGGTTCATTTCCATATTGTAACCACCAGGTAGTGTACGGATAAAGTGATCCACATTGGCTGCCTTAGCAGCTTCAACAATTTCCTCGTCAGTTGCCTCAAGATTACCAAAGCGAAGATTTTCCTTGATAGTTCCTTCAAAGAGCCAAGCATCCTGAAGCACCATACCAAACTGTTTACGATAATCCTGACGTGATAAGTTACGAATATCATGACCATCCACCGAGATAGAACCAGCCGTCACATCATAGAAACGCATGAGAAGATTGATAATCGTTGATTTTCCGGCACCAGTTGGGCCGACAATAGCGACCATTTCGCCAGGATTGACTTCAAGATTAAAGTCACGAATCAAAGGTTTATCGGCCACATACTGGAAGTCTACATGCTTAAAGCTAACCTGACCGGTCAAATCTCCTTCAAGCACCTCAGTGGCATCATTGGCCTCGTCTGGTTCATCCATCAGTTGGAAAATACGGTCCAAGGAAGATTTAGCACTCTGCAATTGTCCAGCTAACTGAGTCAAGTTCTGAATAGGTTGATTAATCTGCCAAACGTACTGAACAAAGGCCTGCATATTACCAATCGTCAAGCGACCAGCCAAAACTTGCAATCCACCTAGAACAGCGACAATGAGATAGGTCAAGTCAGATAAACCATTAAGTACAGGCATCATGAGGCCTGAAATGAAATTGGCCTTAAAACCTACCTTCTGAAGGTCTTCCGTAATCTTTTTAAAGTCGTCTAAAGATTTATCCTCACGGCCAAAAAGTTTAAGCACATTGAAACCAGTCAGATTTTCCTGAACAAAACCGTTAAGAGTACCTAGGGCAGCAGCCTGCTGCTTAAAGTAAGGTTGAGACTTACTCATAATGAAGCGAGCACCAAAGAAAGTAATGGGAATAGTGACGACAACTATAGCTCCCAATTGAAGATTAAGGTAAAGCACTGTTCCAATAACTAAGACTAGAGTAAAGACGGCATTAACAATCTGCAAGAATGACTGCTGCAAGGCATTAGATACTGTCTCAACGTCACTAGTAAAGCGGCCCAAGAGGTCACCAAACTGGTGCTTATCAAAGTATGACACTGAGGTACGATTGATTTTCTCAGTCATCTCATTACGCATATCCTGAACCGTTGCCTGCACGGCATTGGTCATAAAATAGTTGGAATAGTAAGAAGCCAACTCATAGATGAGACCACGCAAGAGATAAACAACTAGAACCAAACCAACATAGGATACGTTGATATGGGCACCTTCCACACCCTTGAACATGTCCAGTGTATTTTTAGTCAGTTCCGTAATAGCTAATCCAATCACCACAGGTTCGAGAACACTCATGATGACACTAACAATTTTCAAGAAAATGGCTAGGTAAAGTGGGAAACGATAAGCCTGCAAGTATGACCAAAGACGGCCAAAACTTGAGGAATGATTTGTTTTCTTTTTATTATTCTTCATTTTGACCTCCTTCTAGTCTTCCGTAAGACTCTTTTGATTCAATTGTGAATTAGCAATTTCACGGTAAATGTCATTGCTTTCCATAAGCTCTTCGTGACGGCCACGACCAACGATTTCACCCTTATCCAGAACGATAATCTGGTCTGCATCCATGATAGTTCCCACACGTTGCGCCACAATCAAGACTGTCGCATCCTGGGTCACTTCTTTCAGACGGCGGCGCAAGGTCGCATCTGTCTTGTAGTCCAAGGCAGAGAAGGAATCATCAAAGATATAAAGATCAGGACGTTTAACCACCGCACGTGCAATTGACAAACGCTGCTTCTGTCCACCAGAAAGGTTGCTGCCACCCTCAGCCAAGTGAGAATCATAGCGTTCTTCCTTACTTTCGATAAATTCCTTGGCTTGAGCCACATCAGTAGCTTGATTCAATTCTTCATGACTGGCATTTTCCTTACCATAACGGATATTTTCACCGATAGTCCCTGTAAAGAGTAGGGCTTTTTGTGGAATAAAGCCAATCTTACGACGAAGAGCCTTAAGATTGTAGTCACGGACATCTACACCATCAACAAGAATGCGTCCAAGTGTTACATCATAAAAGCGTGGAATCAACTGTACAAGTGATGATTTTCCTGAACCCGTAGACCCAATAAAGGCAATGGTTTCACCAGGTTTTGCCTTGAAAGAAATGTTGTGTAGGACAGGACTTTCAGTTTCACCAGGATAGGCAAAGGTCACATTGTCAAACTCCAAATATCCCTTAGTATCAGTCTCTGTTACCCCATCTTCATTTGGATTGATAGAAATCGGCATGTCCATAATTTCCTGCAGACGTTCACTAGACACCGCCGTACGAGGATACATGGTAAAAAGATTAGCTAGGAAGAGGAAGGACAATAGTGCATGGAAACTGTACTCAATAAAGGCAACCAAGTCACCGATAGCCAAACTTCCAGAACCTAATGGCTCAAGGGCAAACCAAACAATAGCCACAATCATAGCGATGATGATTTGCACAAAAAGTGGCTCGGTCAAACCAGTCAATTTGAAAAGTTTGTTTGAATTATCCGCATAGACAGCATTTTCAGAAGCGAACTTCTTCTCTTGAAAATCTTCTCTAGCGAAAGCACGGATAACACGAAGTCCAGTCAGATTTTCACGAGCATACTGGTTAATCTTGTCGAGAGTTGCCTGTTGTTTTTCAGAAAGTGGACGCGTTTTTACCGCCACATACCAGACAACTACGGCTAGGAAAGGCAAGGAGATTGCCACAATCCAAGCCAAAGATGGACTTGTCGTCAAAATCAAAAAGACACTGGAAACCATCATCAAAGGAGTGATAACCCCTAGCTTAAGAACCTGATCCGCAAACTGCATAAGCACAAAAGCATCTGATGTAATACGAGTCACCAAAGAGGATACCCCTATCTGCTCATACTCGTGGTGGGAATACTCCTGAAGCTTAGCATAAATGTCATTACGCATGACTTGCACCATAGTAGTGGTCAACTTACCAACCGCATAGGACAGAAGTATACGACCAACAATCCCAGTCAAAACTACACCAAACATGACCCAAGCATAAGCGTAAAGCTTATCAACATCACCACGGTTTATTCCCTCATCAATCATTCTGGCAAGAACCGTCGGCAAACCCAAGTTAGCAATAACAAATAAAATGGCTGCCGTAAAATTCATTGCTAGCCACTTAGGATAACGTCTGAGATAAGACCAAATATAAGCCATAAATTTCTCCTTTTCTTTTTAGCATTTACCATGCCTTTAAGATTTTTATAGTTATTTACAACCACTAAAGCCGTAAAAGACACAGAAAAAGGGCGTGACAAGCACGCACATTACCTACATTCTAACAAATGAAAATATTAAAAGCAATAGAAAAAACCAGAGCTGATGCCCTGGTTTTCTTTATTAAGCGACTTGATATGTTCACGGATAAAAAGAGGTTCACCAAGTTCCTGCTCCAAATCTTTTAACTGACGACTGAGTGTCGGCTGAGTAATCATCAGCTTCTCAGCTGCCTTGGAGATACTCCCCTCCTCAGCAATAGTAATAAAATAACGAAGCACTCTTAACTCCATGCCATCCTCCTAATTTTCCTCATAAGATTTAAACGGTTGATTCTTCTCAGGATATCGGTCTGGTGTAATGGCGAGTCCCATTTGCTCTTTTTCGTGATATAACTCTTTCATAAGCGACCACATCATCAACACTAGTACTATAGAAAATGGAAAAGCGACAATAATGAGCGTGTTTTGTAAAGCTGTCAATCCACCAGAAAACATGAGTGCAATAGCAATCAAGGCCAGCATAACACCCCAAATTACCTTTTTACGATTACTTGGATTTAGATTGCCATCTTCAGACAACATGGCCAAAACATAGGTGGCAGAATCCGCCGAGGTCACAAAGAAGGTTAAAACTAAAATAATTGCCAGGAGTGAAAGGACACTTCCCAGAGGATATTCATTAAAAGAGGCAAAAAGAATTTCTTCTGTGGCAAAACGTATCAAATTAACCCCCGAATCTTGTAGTGAAGTAGATAAGGTACCAAAAGCAGAAAACCAGATAAAACTAAGGACTGTTGGTGCCAAAAGCACTACTGTCAAAAATTCGCGAATAGTCCGACCTTTTGAGATACGGGCAATAAAGACGCCCACAAAAGGTGACCAGGAAATCCACCATGCCCAGTAAAAAATGGTCCATTGGTTAATCCAAGCCCGCTTGGTCTCATCAAAAGCCGCCGCCCGAAAACTCATACGGAAGAAGTTTTGAAAATAAAGGCCGATAGAGTCTGTCATGGTGTCAAATATCTTAACCGTTGGCCCCAAAACTATGACTCCAGCAAGCAAGACAATAGCTAAAATCAAGTTTGTATTAGATAGGATTTTAACACCCTTTCCTAAACCTGATAAGGCAGAAATAAGAAAAAGAATTGTCGCAATGATGATAATGATGACTTGCACAAGACTATTATTAGGAATACCAAAGACATAGGAGAGACCACCATTGATTTGTGAGGCACCAAAGCCGAGCGTTGTCGCTACCCCAATCACTGTCGCAATAATGGTGATGGTATCGATAATGGTTGCTATTGGTCCGTCCGCATATTTTCCAAAAAGAGGCTTAAAGACGACTGAGAGCTGATATTTCTCCCGTTTACGAAAGCCAAAATAAGCCAAAGACAATCCCACCAGGGCATAGACCGCCCAAGCATGAAATCCCCAGTGAAAAAAAGTAAAACGAAAAGCATCTGCGAGAGCATCCGCACTGCCTATTTCTGCATTGGGCGTCGAGATAGCAAAGTGACTCAAAGGCTCTGCTGCCCCATAAAAGACCAGACCAATCCCCATTCCAGCAGAAAACATCATGGCAATCCATGACGTCGTCGAATGCTCTGGCCGACTCGTGGGATTACCCAAGCGAATCTGCCCTATCGGACTTACAATTAAAAAGACACAAAAAATTAAAATCCCCGTAACCAATAACAAGTAAAACCAGCCAACACTAGTTGTTAAGAGATTTTTTAAGTAAAAACTAATATTTTGAAACTGCTGGGGAACAAAGAGCCCTAACAAGACTAAAATAAATATGATGACGAGCGAAAGCTGAAAAACTTTTGTTATTTTAGAATGCTTCACCATTTTACCTCCTTATGTGTTCTTAGTTATAGAAAGTTTTTGAGAAAACTTAAAATTCTATATGGTTTCATTGTAACACAATTGTTTAATTTATACATATAACAACCGAATTCATCAAATCAGATTAAACCTGTTTGTTCCATTTCATTTACCAGTTGAGTTGCTTTTAGATTATCAACTCCCATGATGGTCATGATATGGCTCTTCACGATTTGACGTGATGACTGTTCTTCCTTTTGCATAATTACCTCCGAAACGCAAAAAAAAAGGGTAGACAATCTAGTGTCTACCCCCGAAAGTTTATTAAAACAAAAAAACTGCCAAAGAATTTTTGGCAGGATTTTTGGCAGGAAACCAAATCAATTTATCAGTTTCTATCAATCGCTTATCGTAATAAAAAACCAGAGCTTATGCCCTGGTTTTCTTTATTAAGCGACTTGAGTCGTTACCTTATTATTTAAGAGTAACTGAAGCTCCAGCTTCTTCAAGTTTAGCTTTGATTTCTTCAGCTTCAGCTGCAGCAACACCTTCTTTAATAACTGATGGTGCACCGTCAACGATAGCTTTAGCTTCTTTAAGACCTTCGCCTGTGATTTCACGTACAACTTTGATAACGCCAACTTTTTTGTCGCCTGCAGATGTCAATTCAACGTCGAATGAATCTTTAGCAGCACCAGCGTCAGCAGCACCAGCTGCAGCAGCAGCTACAGGAGCAGCAGCAGTTACGCCAAACTCTTCTTCGATAGCTTTACAAGGTCGTTCAATTCAAGGATTGAAGCTTCTTTAATTTCAGCAATAATGTTTTCAATGTTCAATGCCATTGTGATTTCCTCCAAATGTGTTTTTTAATATAGTGTTTTAAACGTAGCCTAGGCTACGAGTTGTGAAGATGGGCTTATGCAGCACCGTCTTCTTTGCTTTCTGCAACCGCTTTGACAGCGTATGCAACGTTGCGCACTGGCGCTTGAAGTACAGAAAGGAGCATAGAAAGCATACCTTCTTTGTTTGGAAGTGATGCAAGAGCGTTGATTTCTTCGACTGAAGTGAACGCGCCGTCAACAACACCACCTTTGATTTCAAGAGCTTCTGCGTCTTTAGCAAATTCGCTAATAACTTTTGCTGGTGCGATAACATCTTCGTTTGAGAATGCTACTGCAGATGGACCAACAAAAAGTTCTTTAAGGTCTTCAAGACCTGCTTCTTCAGCTGCACGGCTCAAGATAGAGTTTTTGATAACTTTAAATTCAACGCCTGATTCACGAAGATTACGACGAAGAACTGTATCTTGGTCAACTGTAAGTCCACGAGAGTCAACAACAACGATAGATGCTGCTGCTTTCATTTTCTCAGCGACGATAGCAACCTGTTCAGCTTTCTTAGCAATAATAGCTTCACTCATTAGTAGTTTTACCTCCGTTTTTATTTTTGGGCTAGGCACAAAAAAATCGTACCTAAACCTAGACACGAAAGTACAATACGTTCCAAAAAAATAGTTACGTTTTGTGCCTCGGTTGGATGTTTACGAGTCTTGCTCCCCAACTGTCTTAGGTCAGTTTTTCAAACCTTATTTATAATATCATGACCTAAATCAGACGTCAAGAAAAAAATGCAATTTTTTTATTTTTTTCTCTATCTTTTTTTGAAGACCATAAAACCTCTCAAAATCTAAAGATTTCAAGAGGTTATTTCTAATCATACCTAAGGGCTTCAATAGGATCGAGTTTCGAAGCTTTATTAGCCGGTAGGAGACCAAAGATAATCCCTACAGCTGCTGAGAAGGCTATGCTTCCCATGGCTACACCAAGAGAAACCGTCGCTTTAAGGTCCATGGCATTCCCAATTGGTCCAACGACTAGGGCTGCAAAGCCTAGCCCAATCAAACCTCCCAGAATGGTCAGAACCATCGACTCAATCAAAAACTGGGTCAAGATTTTACGACGTGTAGCACCTAAAGCCTTACGAAGACCAATCTCTCGTGTCCGCTCAGTTACCGAAACCAACATGATGTTCATAACACCGATTCCGCCAACTAATAATGAAATCCCAGCAATAGCTCCGACAACGGTGGTAATGGTTCCAAAGATCGTGTTCACCTGATCTAGGGTCGAACTCATATCTGCCGCCTTATATTCTCCATTGTCATCTCGGGCCAACTGGGTCAAGCGTTTAGCAGCATCCTTAGCAACGCTACTACTATTTCACATCGGTCACATGGAAAAAAATCTGGCCAATAGCATCAGTGTTATTTTCAGCCGCTAACTGGGTATTGGCCACAAGAGCTGTTCCAATTTCACCATAGGCACCGATTGCTGTGTCTTTATTCTTATAAACACCAATCACACGATAATCATTGTTCCCAATAGTAACCACTTGGTTAAGGGCATCCCCATTCGTCTCAAAGAGTTTTTTAGCCACCATCTGATCAATGACAATAACTCGTGAAAAGTTTTTATAATCATTGTCTTGCAAGGAACGTCCTGTCAACATCTCTAACTTTTTAGCTTTAAAGTAGCCCTGACTGGCACCTGTGATATTAACATTCTTCACGGTCTTTTTTTGGAGGGAGATAGAGGAAGTTAGGCTGTTGGTCACAAAATAACTATCAATACCAGGCGTCTGCCTAGCCACTTGCTCCAACCAAACTTCTTTAACCGGTTTGGTCGGTTGTGACAAGTCCGCATAGGCAGGATCCAGCTCCTCACCCTTGGCTTCATAGTAGACTTGAACTGTATCCTTGTCACCAGTCACACTATCGGTAACACTCTGACGCATTCCATTTCCTAGCCCCATGATAAGTACTACCGCAGCAACACCAATGATGATTCCCAACATGGTCAGGAAGGACCTCATCTTGTGTGAACGGATAGAACTAAGAGCAAATTTCCAATTTTCCATTCTAACCTCCTAGTCAATCCGAACGCTATCAGTCGTGTCCTGGGTGATTTCACCATCACGAATGACAATCTTACGTCGGGCATAGTCCGCAATCTCTGGCTCATGAGTAACCATGATGATAGTCTTTCCTTCACGGTTTAGCTGGGTTAAGAACTCCATAATCTGGGTTCCTGTCTTGGTATCAAGCGCACCTGTAGGTTCATCCGCCAAAATGATTGCCGGATCGTTAGACAGTGCACGCGCAATGGCAACCCTCTGCTTCTGTCCACCAGACAGCTCCGATGGTAGATGATGGCTACGGTCTGACAAGCCAACTTTTTCCAAGAATTGTTGTGCCCTTTGCTTACGTTCACGTGGAGATTTCCCTGCATAAATCAAGGGAAGCTCTACGTTCTTTTGGGCACTTAACTTTGGCAAGAGAAAAAACTGTTGAAAGATAAAGCCAATCTGGTCATTTCTTACCTTGGCTAGGCGATTTTCAGAGAGTTCAGCCACATCTTCGCCCTCGAGTTGATAGGAACCTGTAGTCGGTTGATCAAGAAGACCGATAATATTCATAAGGGTTGATTTCCCTGATCCAGAAGGGCCCATGATTGCCACAAAGTCCCCTTCTTCTACCGATAAGTCAATCCCCTTAAGGACCTGCAAAGACTCTTGACCATTTTTGAAAGACTTGGTGATGCTCTTTAAAACCATAAGTGCTGGCTTAGTCACTAGACCTCACCTCTTCTCCACTAGTGTCTTTTGATTGTTTTGCTATCAGCATCCGTCACATCTTTTAGGGTTTCGCCATCCTTAAAGGATTTATCTGCCTTGGTGATAACTTTTTGACCTTCTTTAAGTCCTGAAGCAATTTCCTGTTGCTTGGCATCCGCATTACCAAGTTTGACCTTGACTTGCTTGATTTTCTGAGTTTCATCATCGTAAACCCAGACATAGTTGTCAGAGCCTTTCTTGGTCACAGCAGTTACAGGAACCAACAAGGCATCATCATCTTTTGTCACTTCGAGAGATACATTAAAACCTTGTTTCAGTTTTCCGATAGGACTAGTCAATTGAACCTTGTATTCATACTGAGAACCTGACTGACCTGAGTTGCCAGATGTCCCCGTTGACTGGTTGGCATTTTGCTTAGGATAATTGGAAACATAGCTGACCTTTCCCTGTCCAAGTTTGGTCTGGGTATACTTTGGAAGTAATCTTGACCTTTTGCCCCACTGAAATATTTGGAATGTCATATTCTGTTAAGGTCCCTTGAATCTCAAATTGGCCTTCACTTGTCACATGAACTAGTGTTTGGCTCTCTTTTGAAGCAGGGTCCACAGAGTCCGCAACTTCTACGACTGTTCCATTAGCATCTGAAACAATCACTGTTTGGTTGAGAACATCTTGTGCCTTTTCTAGCTCTGATGCTGCATTGGCAATGGCATCATTATAATCTTGCAAGGTTTGGTAATTACTTGCCTCGGTTTGCTGACGCTGTTGAGGACTAACGGTAGTTGTCGAATCATCCTCATCCGAATCACTACTTGTTTGTGCTGAAGCCCCAGGAGCCGTCCCATACTGTTGGAAATAATTACGGTCACGAACTGCCTTATTATAGGCACGGCTAGCCGTATCATAAGCCGCTTGGGCTGAGGTGCTATCATATTGGACCAATTGCTGACCAACGCTAACTTCCTCACCAACAGAAACTGTCACTGTGGCATTGCGTCCAATGGTATTATCAAAATAAACGTACTGTTCCGACTGAGCCTTCACCATGCCAGTCAGAAGGGTGGACGAGGCCAACTGCCCCTTGGTTACCTTACTTGCTGTAGGGGACTCGGAAGCCTTATCATCTTTGCCACCACCTGCAAAAAGGTTAAATCCTAGGACCAAAAGGACAAGGAAGCCAATTCCTCCAATGATCCAAACTCTTTTTTTATTTTTTTAAATAACTTTGGACTGATTTTTCTTTCGCATAAGTCTCTCTTTTCTTTTTGTATCATATAAATAAAAACAATTGTAATACTTTTTAACTTTCAGTGTCAATGGCCTTCGCTTAAATCCATAAGACCATAGTGCAGCTTTTTGATTGGGACGAACCTGGCGTTCGAAACCCTAGTTCCTCAAAAAAACGGTATCTCGAAAAATGCGCCTTGATGATAATTTTTTTCTCGTGCGACACGCTTTAGCCTCATTTAACCATTCTTCAGTCAGACGGCTGCCATTAGCTAGAGGTTTGATAGCTTGTAGATTTTTCCGATTCCTTGATAGTCTCTGAAAACATAGGATCGGCATAGATGATATCAAAAGAGTGATCAGCCTGGGATTCCAAAAAGGATAAGCTATCGCTCTTAATAACCTTAATAGAACGCATCGCTTTTTCAAGCTGCTTGTCATCTGTCTGATAAGTGGCCAGACCACGAGAAACCACCTGAAAAATTACTTCTTGACTCTCAAGGGCTGTCACCTTATTTCCCACTGCCGCCATAACTAGACTATCGGAAGCCAGACCCATGGTCGTGTCGAGAATAGACTTGCTAGACGAACCCAAAAGATTGACTAGAGCATCGTGTGGCGCCTTAATCCGAAGAACTGCCGTATCTGGATGAAAGGACAGCTCACTGACATCCGCATTGACAAAAGACAATCTGTCTTTATATAGAAGATAAAAAGCTCCAAATCGCTCTAAACATTTTGCCAAGGATAACTTGCGACGAGGCTGGTAGTCAACTCCTAACTCGTGAGCTAGTTCTTGGGCACGCGCAATCAAGGTCTCATTTTCACGTAAAGATGTGGTAATAATCATGTTTCTAGTATAGCAGAATCTTAGGAAACAAAACCATAGTCTTAGCTTTCATTTTAATTTGTTAGCTTACATTTGTGTAAGAAAAAAGCCCCAGCAAGGCTGAGACTCAGAACATAATTAAACTATTTTTAAATATGAAATAGATTTTGCGAACCTAGTAAGCTTATACCGAGATTTTTCGCAGTGATAAAAACGTCTGAAACGATTAGTTTCAGACGTTCGGAAGTTTTGAGACTTTCGGCTCAAAACTTAGTCATGGAACTTCGCAGAAGGTCGCTGACGTCCGCCATCACTTAAGAAAAGTCTCAAAAGAAAACTTTGTCTTCAATAAAAAAGCCCCAGCAAAGCTGAGACTTTATTTCGTGATTAGATAGCTTCTGTTGTAAAGCTACGGCTTTCAAGCACACGCACCATAGCATCTGCTGTATCAAGCGCTGTGAAGAGTGGAATTCCAGCTTCAATAGCTGAGCTACGGATAGCTGCTCCGTCTTCGTCATAAGTACGTTTGTTACCAACCGTATTGATAATGGCTTGCGCTTTACCTGTACGAACGAGGGCTGGAATGTCATTATCATCATTTTCACCCAATTTGTTAACAAGCGTTGCGTGAACCCCGTGTTCATTCAAGAACTTAGCAGTTCCTTCAGTCGCGTAGATACCATAACCGATAGCATCGAAACGACGGGCCAAGTCAAGGGCTTCTTCTTTAGTATCATCATGAATAGTAAAGATAACATTACCAAAGGTTGGCAAGTGGAGGTACGAAGCTTCAAAGGCTTTATAGAGCGCTTTTTCAAGAGTCGCATCTGTACCCATAACTTCACCAGTTGATTTCATTTCAGGTCCAAGGAGGCTATCTACCTTAGCCAATTTTGTGAATGAGAAGACTGGTGCTTTGACATGGACATGGTTACTTTCTGAGTAAAGACCATCTTTGTAACCTTGTTCAGCCAATGATTTACCAAGAATCAAGTTTGTAGCAACTTGAGCCATTGGGATATCAGTCACCTTAGACAAGAATGGTACGGTACGACTGGCACGTGGGTTAACCTCGATAACATAGACCGTTTCATCCTTAATAACGAACTGAATGTTCATCATACCGATACAGTTAAGACCAATAGCCAAGCGTTTAGTGTAGTCAGCGATAGTCTCTTGGATTTTCTTAGAAAGGGTTTGTGGTGGGTAAACTGCCATTGAGTCCCCTGAGTGAACCCCTGCACGTTCGATGTGTTCCATGATACCTGGAATCAAGACATCCTTACCATCAGAGATGGCATCCACTTCACACTCGCGTCCGATGATATAGCTATCAACAAGGACTGGGTGGTCTGGACTTGCCTTAACGGCTGTACGCATGTAAGAACGAAGGTCATCTTCATTTTCAACGATTTCCATGGCACGTCCACCCAAAACGTATGACGGACGAACAAGAACTGGGAAGCCAATCTTACGAGCTGCTTCAACCGCTTCTTCTTCATTTGTCGCTGTTTGTCCTGGTGGTTGTGGGATATCAAGGTCTTTAAGGGCTTGTTCAAAGAGGTCACGGTCTTCGGCACGGTCAAGGTCAGCAACCTGTGTACCCAAGATTTTCACACCAGCTTTAGATAATGGCTCTGCCAAGTTGATAGCTGTTTGTCCACCAAACTGAACCACGACACCCTTAGGTTGTTCCAATTCGATAACGTTCATCACGTCTTCGAAAGTCAATGGTTCGAAGTAAAGTTTATCTGAAACTGAGAAGTCTGTTGAAACTGTCTCAGGGTTAGAGTTCATGATGATAGCTTCGTAACCTGCAGCCTGGATAGCTTTTACAGAGTGAACTGTCGCATAGTCAAACTCAACCCCTTGCCCGATACGGATAGACCTGAACCAAGAACGATGACAGATTCTTTATCAGATTTGATTGATTCATTTTCCCACTCATAAGTTGAGTAGAAATATGGTGTTGATGACTCGAACTCAGCAGCACAGGTATCGACCATCTTGTAAACAGGAACAATATTATTTTCCAAACGTGTCGCACGAACTTGGTCGGCTGTTTGATTCCAAAGATCAGCAATCTTACGATCAGAGAAACCGTTACGTTTAGCTTCTTTCAGAACATCAACATCGCCTACGTGAGTAGCCAATTCTTGTTCCAATTCAAAGAGATGGAGCAATTTATCAAGGAAGAAGATATCAATCTTAGTCAACTCTGACAATTCTTCAATAGTGTATCCACGACGGATGGCTTCAGAAAGGTAGAAGAGACGGTCGTCTTGAGCTTTGACAATCTTTTCAACCAAGGCGTCGTCTGTGACGTCCGCAAGCTCAGACATTTCATTGTGGTAAACACCGATTTCAAGTGAACGGCAGGCTTTAAGAAGTGACTCTTCAATGTTACGACCGATAGCCATAACTTCACCAGTTGCTTTCATTTGAGTACCAAGACGACGTTCCCCGTGTTCAAATTTATCAAATGGGAAACGCGGAATCTTAGCAACCACATAGTCAAGAGCTGGCTCAAACATAGCGTAAGTTGTACCAGTGACTGGGTTAATCATTTCATCAAGTGTCAAACCAACAGCGATCTTGGCTGCTAATTTGGCGATTGGGTAACCAGTTGCTTTTGAGGCAAGGGCTGATGAACGTGATACACGAGGGTTTACTTCGATAACATAGTACTTGAAGCTATTAGGGTCAAGAGCCAACTGTACGTTACAGCCACCCTCAATTTTAAGGGCACGGATAATCTTCAAGCTGGCATCACGAAGCATTTGGTTTTCAATATCTGACAAGGTTTGCGTTGGGGCAAATACGATTGAGTCCCCTGTGTGAATACCAACTGGGTCAAAGTTTTCCATGTTACATACCACAAGAGCATTGTCTGCGGCATCACGCATAACTTCGTATTCGATTTCCTGAAACCAGCGATAGAACGCTCAATCAAACATTGTGTTACTGGTGACAATTTCAAGCCATTTTCAGCGATTTCACGAAGTTCTTCTTCGTTGGCACACATACCACCACCAGTACCACCAAGGGTAAAGGCAGGACGCACGATAACTGGGTAACCAATTTCTGACGCAAAGGCAACTGCTTCTTCAACTGTATTGACGATTTCAGATTCTGGAATTGGTTGTTCCAAATCTTCCATCAATTGTTTGAAGAGGTCACGGTCTTCGGCTTGGTCAATGGCAGACAATTTTGTTCCCAAAAGCTCTACTCCAAGCTCTTCAAGAATACCAGCTTTTGACAATTCCATTGCCATGTTCAAACCAGTTTGTCCACCAAGTGTTGGCAAGAGAGCATCAGGACGCTCTTTACGAAGAATACGTGTGACAAATTCAAGCGTAATTGGTTCAATGTAAACCTTGTCTGCGATTTCTTTATCAGTCATGATTGTCGCAGGGTTAGAGTTGACAAGGACAACACTGTAACCTTCTTCTTTCAAGGCCAAGCAGGCTTGCGTACCAGCATAGTCGAACTCAGCAGCCTGACCGATGATGATAGGACCAGACCCGATAACCATAATTTTTTTAATATCAGAACGTTTAGGCATAATTTATGATACAAAGCCCGTTAAGGACCCAGTGAAAATAGGAAACGTGACGACGACGCCCAAGCGTCTAGTCACCGTTTATCTTTTTCACATAGTCCTTAGGGCGTGTTCACTTCCGTGAACCTGTATCTTCTCCTTTCTATTTGACAACTCTCTGGTTGTCATTAAATAAGGTAGTAGACTGGGGCGAACAAGAGTCATCCCCACTATAGTCACTAGACAGTTGCAATTAACGACGTGCTTTTTCAGCTTGGAAAGCATCAATCAATTCCAAGAACTCATCAAAGAGATAGCTAGCATCGTGTGGACCAGGTGCTGCATCTGGGTGGAATTGCACTGAGAAATGCTAGGGAAGTCACGGTGACGAACACCTTCAACTGACTTATCGTTAATTTCTTCGTGTGTTACCATGAGGCAATCTGGAAGTGACTCACGGTCAATAGCATAACCATGGTTTTGGCTGGTAAAGTCAACACGACCAGTCGCAATTTCACGAACCGCGTGGTTAAATCCACGGTGACCGAACTTCATCTTGTAGGCCTTGGCACCATTAGCCAAACTAAACAACTGGTGACCCATACAAATACCAAAGATTGGAATTTTACCTTGGATGCCACGAATCATATCAAGTGCATACGGTACATCTTCAGGGTTACCTGGACCATTTGACAACATCACACCATCTGGATTAAGGTGGAGAATTTCTTCAGCAGTGATATCATGTGGCACAACAGTCACGTTACAATCACGTTTTGAAAACTCACGCAAGATAGAGTGCTTGAGACCAAAGTCAACCAAAACGATATTTTTACCAACACCTGGTGCTGGGTAGGCTGTCTTAGTTGATACCTGCTCAATATTATTCGTTGGCAAAACAGTCGCACGCAATTGATCTTGCAAGTGCTCGATACTGTCACCAGGACTGGCCAAAGTGGCTTTCATGGTACCGTGTTGACGGATAATCTTAGTCAAGGCACGTGTATCAATACCAGAGATACCAGGGATGTTTTTCGCCTTCAAAAACTCATCCAAGGTCATTTGGTTACGCCAGTTGCTGGCACGACGGCTAGCCTCTGACACAACAACACCCTTGGTCGTTGGCTTAATTGACTCATAGTCGTCACGGTTAACGCCGTAGTTACCAACAAGTGGATAAGTAAAAGTCAAAATTTGACCATTGTAAGACTGGTCTGTGATAGATTCTTGATAACCTGTCATACCAGTATTAAAGACGATTTCACCCGTCACATCCACATCAGCACCGAAGGCCTGACCCTCAAAAATAGTGCCGTCTTCCAAAATAAGTAAACGTTTTGCCATTATAGTAAATTGTTCCTTTCACTAAGATACAAAGGGCGTTAAACATCTGATTGAAAAGCAAATCCAACAGAGAAGCTCTAGCCTCTAGGAAGATTTGTCTCTTTTCAAAGATTTAGCCCATGTTCTTTTTCGTCTGATTCTCTCAGGAATCGGTTAACGTTGTTTACGCTTTGCCATTTAAAATAGCTTCAATAATTGCCATACGGACAAAGACCCCGTTTTGCATCTGAGCAACGATACGAGCCTTAGGTGCCTCAACCAGACTATCAGCAATCTCCACATCACGATTAACCGGAGCAGGGTGCATGATAATCGCCTGATCAGCTAACTTGGCATAACGTTCTTCAGTCAAACCATAGAGAGCATGGTAGTCTTCTTTTGAAAATCCTTTGTCATCCCCATGACGCTCGTGCTGAACACGAAGCAACATGAGAACATCCAAGTCCTCAATGACGTCGTCAATGGCCACATGCTGACCATAAACATCAAACTCATTCGAGTACCACTCTGCCGGACCAGCAAAATAAAGCTGAGCTCCCAAACGCTTGAGAATCTGCATATTTGACTTAGCGACACGCGAATGCGTAATGTCACCTGCAATACAAATCTTAAGATTTTCAAAGGTTCCAAACTCTTCGTAAATGGTCATCAAGTCAAGCAAACACTGACTTGGGTGTTGCCCTGAACCATCACCACCATTGACAATAGAGGTCTGAATAGTTCTACTATCAATCAACTGCTTGTAGTAATCGACTTCCGAGTGGCGGACCACACAGATGTCAACGCCCAAGGCAGACATGGTTAAGATCGTATCATAGAGGGTCTCACCCTTGTTCACCGAGCTAGTTCCAGCATCGAACTCAATCACATCCAGGCCAAGTTTTTTCTCAGCCACTTCGAAAGACTTGTGTGTTCGTGTTGAATTTTCAAAAAAGAGATTGGCAGCGAAATACTGTCGATCCAGCTGGAAATCAGCCCTGCCATTTTTAAAATCTCCACCTCGACGAATCAGGCCCAAGACCTCTTCATTCGTGAGGGTTTCCATTGTCACCAAATGTTTCAGTGACACTTTTCCATCTGCAATCGCCATAGTTTTTCCTTTTAAATTGATTGACTAATCTTTGCTACCTTTTTTAGGATCTGGCAAAATTTGGTAGAGCAAGATACCAAGAATGGTTGAGCTTGCCACACCCGTAATTTGAAGACCACCAAGGTCAATCATCAAACCACCGATACCAGAAACCAAGATAACACTAGCAATCAAGAGATTCTTTTTATTATCAAAATCAATCTTATGTTCAACTAAAATTTTCAAACCGCTAGCAGCGATAACCCCAAAGAGGGCAATAGATAATCCCCCTAATACAGGAGTTGGAATAGAATGCAAGAGTGCTGATAGCTTACCAATAAAGCTCATCAAGACCGCAATCACTGCTGCGCCCGCAATAACGTAAACTGAGTAGACCTTACTGAGGGCCATAACCCCAATATTTTCACCATAAGAAGTTACCGGAGGAGCTCCAAAGAATCCAGCGATAATCTGTGCCAAACCATCACCAGTAAGGGTGTGGTCAAGTCCTGGATCTTTGAAGTAATCACGCTCAGTCAAACTGTTTAGAACCATGACGTGACCAAAGTGTTCAGTCATCGTCACAAAGGCAATCGGAGCCATGGTCAAAATCGCACTTGGATAGAGCTTAAAGCTATAATCCACAAATGGAATGTCAAAGTTTGGAACTTGAATCCAATGTGCTGCAGCTACTTCTGAGAAATTGATAAAACTATGTCCTGTCAGCAAACCAAGAACCGCTGAGAAATATAGCCTACAATTAAACCAAGCAAAATTGGGATAACACCGACAATCTTCTTGCCATACATGTTAAAGAGGATAACCGCAAAGAGAGTGACCATCGAAATCAATAGAGCATAGATACTATAGCTTTTATTTAAAGTTGTCGCATCATTGACTGCATTGGCTGCAAGGTTCAAACCAATCACCATGATAATGGGACCAACCACGATTGGTGGAAGGACCTTATCAATCCAGTCTTTACCCGCATACTTAACAATCAGAGCCACAAGCAAGTAAACCAAACCACCAGCCATGGCACCTTGAGCGACCGCTGCAATTCCATCAGTCTTCATAAGTGTCTGCATAGCCGCAATATAGGCAAAGCTAGACCCCATGTAAGCTGGAATTTTGTACTTGGTCACCGTCAAGTGAGCTAAAGTTCCCAAACCAGATGAGAAAAGAGCAATAGCGGGATCAATCCCAACCAAAATCGGCACAAGCACCGTCGCACCAAACATGGCAAACAAGTGCTGGAATGACAAACCAACCAATAAACCAGGTTTTGGCATATCATTCACATCATATTTTACGTTATTCACGATATCAAAGGACTCCTTAAAATTAAGATACAAAGCCCGTCTAAAGCCTAAAGCAAAAATAGGAAATATGATGACGGAGCGCCAGCTCCTAAGAATATTTATCTTTTTTGCACAAGGCTTAGGGCGTGTTCAATTAATAAGATACAAAGGGACGCTTTGGCTTAGCCAAACATTTCTGTAGAAAAATAGGAAGTCGACAACGCACTCCAAAGAGTGCTAGGAGACTTATCTTTTTTCCTAAGAAATGAGTCCCGTGTTCAATTAACAAGATACAAAGGGCGTTTCACCCTATCCGTCAGTCAACTTAGCTTGGATCGATAATGTTGACGCTATCTTTACCATCAACTTCTGCGACCAAAACTTCAATTTCTTCCGACTCACTTGTTGGGATATTTTTACCAACATAGTCCGCACGGATTGGCAATTCACGGTGACCACGGTCAACCAAGACAGCCAAACCAACACGCGCCGGACGTCCATGGCTAACGATATTATCAATAGCTGCACGAATCGTACGACCTGTGTAAAGCACATCATCCACAAGGATAACATCTGTACCATCAATTTCAATAGGGAAAACAGATGTGTCTTGCTCAGCCTTAACATCATCACGGAAAGCCTTAGTGTCAAGCTCAATCAATGGCACATCAAGGTTTTCCAACTGTTTCAAGCGCTCTTGGATACGCTGAGCAATATAAACACCACGTGTCTTAATACCAGCCAAGACAATCTTGTCGAGATTTTTGTTACGCTCAATAATCTCATAAGTGATACGTGTAATGGCACGTTTCATGGTTACGTCATCGACGATCTCTTTTTTCTTCATAAAAAGAACCTTTCTAAATACAAAAAAATCCCCTCGAAAACAAGGAGATACACAAAAATATGAGTACAGTTCACCCGTACACTTCTCATGGCTCCTTGCCTGCCTCTCTGGACAGTGATTAAAGGACTTATTTAATTAGGTAAATTATAGCAAATTTCAGACTCTTTTACAAGAAAAAAACGGACGCCTCTACCAAGAAAGACTATCCGTTTGATAACTGTTACGTTTCTCTCAACTTATCCAAGGTTTCCTTGAAAATAGCAGGTTCTTCCGCTGTAAATTCGACCAATTCTCCAGTCGTAGGATGCGTGAAACCCAAGGGTCTTAGCATGTAGAAATTGTCCATGGCCCTTGAGGGTCTTGCGTGGCCCATAAAGAGGATCTCCCGCCACCGGGTGACCGATATAAGCCATGTGCACACGAATCTGGTGCGTGCGACCTGTTTCCAGCTGCAACTCTACCAAGGTATAGTTGCCAAAACGTTCAAGAACGGTAAATCGTGTCACTGCAGGTTTTCCTTTAGCTGTAACTGCCTGCTTCTTGCGATCCTTGTCTGAGCGCCCAATCGGAGCCTCAATCACGCCTCGATCGTTAGGTAGATTGCCATGCACGATAGCCACATACTTACGAAGGGACTTCTTATCCTTAAGCTCAGCCGCCAAAGCATTGTGGGCCTTATCATTCTTAGCAATCATAAGGAGACCAGACGTGTCCTTGTCGATACGGTGGACAATCCCTGGACGAACCACACCATTGATAGACGAAAGGTCCTTGACATGATACATCAGGGCATTGACCAAGGTACCAGACGTATGACCAGCTGATGGATGGACAACCATGCCTTGAGGCTGTTGACCACTGCCACATCCGCATCTTCATAGATAATATCCAAAGGAATATCTTCGGCCTTGTATTCCAAAACCTCTTCTTCTGGCAATTCATAGGTGATAACATCACCCTCTTTAACCGCATACTTGGCCTTTGCCGACTTACCATTAACCAAGACCGTTCCAGCCTTAATCGCTTCATTGGCCTGACTACGTGACAATTCTGTCAAATCTGCCAGGGCCTTGTCCAGGCGGTTTCCCGCCTCTTTAATGATGACTTCCATTTTCCTCTTTCCATAAGATTAAAATCAAGAGCAGTACGCCCACCGTTAGATAGGAGTCTGCCACGTTAAATATTGCAAAATCAATAAAATCAAGCTGAACCATATCAACCACGTAACCCAAGTGCAGACGGTCAATAAAGTTACCAATACCACCTGAGATAATCAACACCAAAGATAGCACCAGCCAAAGACTCTTCTGATAATTCTTAACCAGATAAACCAGAGCCGCACCAATCACTAGAACCGTCAAAATCACAAAGAAATATTTCTGATCCTGTAAAATGGAAAAGGCAGCACCACGGTTCTGTAGATAGGTTAAGCTGAAAAGTCCAGGAATAGCCTTGATAACTTGGTTAAGGGCAATATTTGCCACAACCCAATGCTTAACCCACTGATCCAAACCAATCAGAGCCAAGATAGCCAAAGGAATCGCAACCTTACGCATAAGTCCTCCTATGGTTTGTATGTATCAAAGTAGTCAAACATAACATTGACAAACTTGAGAGCACAAGATGACAAGTTAATCCCCTTACGGCGGACATAAACCATCTTATTATCCAAATTATCCTCAAGCGGAATAACCGTAATCCCGTTCACACTTTGTGCATCCAAGAAACCAGATCCCGTCGCATAGGCATCTGTACGTTCCAAGATACCGTTCAAAGTCGCACGGTCTGTCACGTTGACATCAAAGACGAATCTGACGTATCCACGAAGTTTTCAGAGTAGTAAAGGTACTCGTCCTTCTCCTGAGTGAAACGCACTGTAGGCAAGGCCGCCAAGTCCTCCATAACTAGACTTTCTTTTTTAGCCAGAGGATGCCCCTTACGGAGATAAATATGCGTCTTAAACGGAATCAAATCAATAGCCTCAAGCCCAAGCTTGTCCATATTTTGATGGATTCCCTTGCTATTTTGACGATTCAAATAGATAATCCCAATCTCACTGTGCCCCTTGGCTACCTCATCCAAAATCTGAATGGTCGTAGACTCAAAGATACGGAAATCCTTGTAATCAGGGTAACGCTCTGAAAAAGTCGTAATCAAAGGTGGTAAAAAGTCATAGTGCTGACTGGCAATCGAAAACTGGTTGCCCTTTTCAGAAGCATTGAGATAGCGATTTTCAAAACTATCAAAACTGCGTACCACCTCAAGTGCACGCTCATAAAAGGTCATACCCTGACTGGTCAAGACAGCCCCCGTCGTTGTACGAGTGAAAATTTGGAAATTCAGCTCCTGCTCCAAATCCTTGATAGCCACCGAAAGACTAGGCTGACTCACAAAGAGCTTGCTGGCTGCCTCACGGAAGGTTCCGCTGTTAGCAATGGCTACGACATAACGTAGTTGTTGTATGTTCATGTGTGACACTTCTTTCTTGAAAAATCAATCACTCCTATTATACCAGATTTTATCCTCTTTTGTTGATACTAAAAAGCCCAGGCAACCCTGAGCTTGAATTAATTAAAAAGTAGTCTTATTCGTCTGATTTGTCTGTCAAGAAGTACTCGTTTTCACGTTTGTCATAGTCAAAGGTCAAACGAACAGCATCTACCTTACCACTTTCTGGATTATAATCACGGTAGCTAAGACTCACTGACTGAGTGAGATCGCCTTGTTCAGTTTGTGTCATTTCATGATAAGTGAAGCTAGCCTCTGGGTGTTTTTCAACCACCTCAGAAAGTCGTGTCCCCTTGAGCAAATCAGCTTGTGTACCTACAGACAACTTTTTCATAGTCATCTTTTGTCCAGTTGCTATGATAGTCATCAACTTCTTTGACCTTATCATAGTCGAAGGTTGCTGAGGCAGATTTCAAAACATAGACATCGTCTTTTTTCTCAAAAGTCAAACGAACATAGTTGTTTCCATCTGTGTTTTCTTTTCTATAGGTAAGATCTAGCAAATCTGGTTTATCTTCCTCGTAAGCATCACTATACTCGGCATCAGTCGCCTTACCGTGAGCATCCAAGACCTCATCCAATGTCAAAGTACCAACCTTCAACTCCTTAAACTGATCCTCAGTCCAGTCAAACTTATAATTCTCATCGATGTACAGATAAGCTCTATCGTGACCGTCACTTTGGAACTGTTCAGCATGGTTCATGACATATTTCACTGCTTGATAGCCTGCTCCAGCAAGCGAAGTCATGAAGAAGATGATTGACATGACTAGGGCAATAATAGAAAGTGCCTTGCGTGTCGACTTTCAGACTCAAGACCAAAGTCACAATAGCTAGAATGATGAGGAAGAAAGCAAGGAAAGTAAAGACAAAACCGAAAGGAAGCGTCCAAGACAAAATGACGAATAGAATCCCCAAAACTAGGATAATAATCGGCAAAGCAATATTAACAAAAGCATTGTTCTTGGTTACCTTTGGTTTGTAATAAGGGTTTTCCAAAGGTATCTGACTTGCCTTTGGAGTTTCTTTTTCTTGCTCTTTCTCCATATTCAACTCAGGCATTGGCTTAGGAGCTTCCTCCTCTAATGCCACCTGAGCTTCATCTGGTTGCGTATCTGCTACTGAGTCAGCTGTCACCTCTTCAGTAGCTTCAGAGTTATCCACCTGCTGAGCCTCAACCTGCTCAGACACTTGGGCACTTGGTTCCTCCGAAGCAATGACAAAGCCCTCTTTCTTAGCTTCCATAAACTCCTCAGGACTTGGTTTACGTCCATTGACGTCCTCAAAGTGACGCACCCATTCTTCTCTAGTTGCCATAGCTGACTCCTTTATCTCTTTTTCTTTATTTTATCATACTTTAATCTCGTCTTATGAAAATAAGGTCGGATATAAGAGAGAATTTTTTGAGACTGCCTGAGGTGCTTAAGTGACAAGATATCTCATGAAAATGGACGGAAGAAGAAAAGAAACTGCACCCAAAAGTTAGATTTTCTCTATCACACTTTTTGGGGGCAGTTCACATTATGGTTTATTTATTACTCATCAGAAAACATCAATTCATCTATCTTTTCTCTATCTTCAGCAATACCCTTATATGACTCGATTGTATTACTAAGAAATTCCATACTTACCTCATGATTTTCTTCGTATAAATATATTTGAGCACCTAATGTTTCAAGAATTTCTAGGAGGGTCCTCATTTTTATTAATTCCTCTAAATCTAGATAAATTACATTCTAATAAAAACTTCTCCCCTTTTGAATCTTATTTTTTTATCTCACCAATTGGTATACTAATAAAGTTTCTTACCAATTTACAAGCTTCAAAAATATTATTTGACATTTTTACTTTTGAGTAGATTACTGACATAACTCCATCCTTTAGAAATCTTGCACATATATACAGTCTAGTATTAGTAAGACTAGTTTTTTTATATTCTATGTATAGTTAAGCATCTAATCCTTTTTTTGATCTCCAAACTAAAGCTTATAAAAAAACTATAAAAGGCTATAAGCAATTGCAATGATCCCCAAGAAACTAAAGTATACATTATCCTTTAAACTCTTCATATAAATTCCAATGATTATAAAGAGAAAGGTGTTAATCAAAATGACTAATCTTTTTATTTTTCTATCTTGCCTATTTTAAGTACTAATAGTCTAATAATAAGTATCGATGGAGAGAATAAAACGGCAATGATTGTAAGTAAAATATTTTTTCTGCTAATTAAATTAGCTTTAATGTCTTTTTGAGATTCTTTTTCAATATTCATCTCTTTAAATAATAAATCCAGTGAAACATTATCAGGTTCACTTTTTCCTAATTCCCATTTAGAAATAGTCCGACGAGTAACAAATACTTTATCTGCAAGTTCTTGCTGAGTCATACCTGTTTTAGTTCTATATTCTTTAATCAACGTAGCAATGTCCATTTTAATACCCCTAGCTTATTTCTATTCTTCGATAAAAGGCTCTGCCAACAAAATTGCTATTACTATTATATAGAGAGGATGTTTATAAATAAAGTAAGTAGCAACGAGTAATAGAAACAATAACATTCTCGTAACCCACGGATATCTGTTTGATAAACTGACCAATAAATTAACTAAAGGTTTCAGTATCAACCCCATTAATCCAAAAGTAAGCACCTATATAAAATTAGTTTTGTTTTTCTTAATAAATTGTAACATTAAGAATACCTCCTCAGATTTGTTACTTTAAATTTATCAAGACCCATGACTAAAAGCACGCAACGAATAGTAAAATATGTGCAACGTCCTTAGAAACTAGGATGCAACGCTCCAAGTCATTACGCAACGAGGAGAATAGTACCTCTTAAAAGTACGAAATGGTAGTACATTAGAACCTAAAGGCAGTAAAATTTTACAATACTACAAAAGACATGGCAATAGAGAAGAAATAAATAACAATTGAAGTGATAAACAAGCCAATAAATCGTTTCCAGCTCCCTTTTTGATTGAGCTTGTCTACAGTTTCCTTAGTGACAAGAGACTGGCTTTGCTCGAATGTATAATTTAAGAATTTCAATAGCTTTCTCCTTCTATCAAGAAAAAACAGGAAGGTTTCCCCTCCTGTCCCTTAATTAATCCTCATCTGGACCTGATTTATAAGTAAGGTAGAATGTATCTTCACCTTCTTTGGTATCAAATGACAAGTAAACACTCTTGAGTTTGCCATCTTCAGCCTTATAATCACTATAAGAAATAGTCATTTCTTTTGTGAATTCACCTTGACGAGATGTTGAAATCGTGTATTCTGCACTTGAAGCTTTAGGGTGATCCTTAACGACATCTTCAAGTTTCGTACCATTTGATGGATCAGTGTAATCACCCTTATTCAGAGCATCAAACTGTTCTTTTGTCCAATCAGATTTATAAGATTTATCAACTTCTACCTTATCTTGAGGGAATCTACCTGAAGCATATGACAAGATAAATGTACCGTCATATTGTTTCTTAAAGTTTAGGTAGACACTCTCGCCATAGTCTTTACCAGAGTATGTCAACTTCAACTCATCACCTGACACCTCAGCATCTGACGCCTTACCGTATGTTTTAACGATTGATTTAACAGTGTCTTTACCTGCTTTCAACTTCTTGAACTTAGATTCATTCCAATCAAATTTAGCATTTTTGTCAATGTAGTCGTTGACATCAGTACTATCACCTTTTGAGTCTGATTTTGAATCGCTGTCGTCATCTTTCTTGTCAGCGTCATCGTCGTCTTTATCAGCAACTTTTGATGTCTTGCTTGAGCTTGTGTTGTTGTTGCTAGCATTTTGAGAGATTTGGAAAATCAAACCACCAATAGACACAAAGAGCATGAGACCAGCAACGCCTGTTGCAATGATTGAAAGCAATTTCTTGCTTGATTTAAGGCTAAAAACAAGCGAAACAACTGCTACTGCAACTGCGAGGACTGTCAAGATGATGAAGACCCAAGCAGGACTTACAAACCACGCCAAAATTGCAAAGATTACTGAAAGTGCAATCGCAACGATTGGCAAGATAAGATTGAAAAGAGGGTTATCTGCTGAGCCAGCTGCTGCTGGATTAGGAACTGTTCCAAATCCTTGAGCTGAAGAGATAGGTGCCTTTTCAAACATGCTTGAATCAAATTGTGGTGTTGGTTGTTGCACAGGTGCTTCTGAGAAAGATTCTGCACCAAATGGTGATTCACTACTTGCTTGTTCTGCGACAGCATCTTCAGCTGTTTCAGCCACATCTGCGATATCATCTTGTTCTGTGACTTCTTCAGTAGCAACTGGTTCTGGAGCTACTTCTTCAGCGACAGGTTCATTAGCTGGTGCTTCTACAGATGCTGCTTGAGCAGCCAAAGCACTTGTATCAAAGTCAGCTGCTTTAGCATCCAAAAATTCTTGGGGGCTAGGCTTACGCCCGTGTACCGACTCAAAGAGTTCAGCCCATTCTGCTTTAGTTGACATAAAAATCTCCTTTTTCAAGAAATCCAAACAAGAGGTCACTTCAGCTTAGCGAAGTTTTCTATAGTTAGGATTTAGACACCTATCTCTGATAAGAGCAAGTAGCATGCGTCCCTTCAAAAGCCAGGCATAGCCTAAGGCAACCTTTTCCCTCTATCTAGTCCCATTGTTCATTTTCTTGTTGATAGTCCCATTCTACCATATTTAAAGACCCCTGTTAACCGTTTCCCAAAAGGTTTTTTTCTGCTACAATAGTAGGTATAATGCACCAAAGGAGTTATATATGAAAAACATTAAAAAGTACATTCCATTAATTATTGTACTTGTTATCGCAGGCCTAGGTTTTGCCTTTCGTGAGAACATCGCACGCGCCGTTCGTGGAGATGCTTATGTTGATAATAAGATATTCACTAAACAATTAGAAAAAGCCCAAAAATCTGGAAAAGATGCCTTTCCACAGTTGTCAGACAAGGTTGGTAAGGACGAAGCTGAAGTTATCCTCCACACTTCAAAGGGTGATATCACAGTCAAACTCTTCCCTACACTTGCTCCAAAGGCTTCTGAAAACTTCTTGAAACATGCCAAGGACAAATACTATGATGGACTTACCTTCCACCGTGTCATCAAGGATTTCATGATTCAAAGCGGTGACCCTAAGGGGGACGGTACTGGCGGAGAATCTATCTGGAAGAAAGGTTTCGCTGTTGAGCCTACACCATTCCTCTACAACATCCGTGGCGCACTTGCCATGGCCAATACTGGTGCTAAATTCAAACGGCAGCCAATTCTACATTGTTCAAAACAAGGACGATCAAAGCAAGCAACTAGGAAATGCTGGCTATCCAAAACCTATCATTGACGCCTACAAAAAAGGTGGTTACCCAGCTGGTGATACCAAATATACTGTCTTTGGACAAGTCATCAAAGGTATGGATGTTGTTGATACCATTGCTAACCTTGAAGTCGATGACAACAGCAAACCAAAAGAAAATGTAACGGTTAATTCCGTTGAAGTTGTTAAAGACTACAAATTCAAATAAACAAAAATCCGAGAAGTTGATTCTCGGATTTCTTTTTTATTTAACAGCAGTGAGGAGATAGTCACCAGTGTTAACACGAGCTTCTTTAGTCGTTAAGACATCATCAAAGTCAGCTGTATTGGTCACAATAACTGGCGTGATAACTGGTAATTTAGCCTCTCGGATAGTTGCTAGGTCAAATTCTATAAGTTTTTGTCCTGCTTCTACAACTTGACCTGCTTCCACATAGGTCTTGAAGCCTTTACCAGCAAGAGAAACAGTGTCCATACCAATATGGATGAGAAGCTCTGCACCATTTTCAGTTGTCAAACCAATCGCATGACCAGTAGGGAAGACTAAATTAACCGTTGCCTTAGCTGGTGCGACCACTACCCCATCGGTAGGGTCAATAGCGATACCCTTACCCATAGCTCCTGAGGCAAAGACTTGGTCAGGAACTTGGTCAAGTGGGACAATATTCCCGATAAGTGGGCTCGCAATAATTTCTTGTTGAATTTCTTTAGGAACAGGTGCGACTTCTTCAGCTTTTTCCTCAACCTTAGCTGCTCCACCACCGTATAGATTTGGCACTCGTACAAAGAGTTGGATGAGGAAGGCAAGAACACCACCCACAATGGCAATAATAATGGCAAAGATAACTTTAGAAAGGTTACCGTCAGGCCCAATAAGGCTTGGGAAGACAAATACACCCAGACCACCCTATTGAATACGTCTTAATATCTAAGGGCCATCATGGCAGCCCCCATAAGTCCTGAAACACCACATGAAATGTAGAATGGCGTTTTCATTGGAAGGGTTACCCCATAGATAGCAGGTTCTGTAACCCCAAAAATAGATGAAATGAAGGCTGGCATAGAGATGGTACGGACTTTTTCTTCTTTCGTTTTAAGCATGATAGCTCCCAACACACCTGTTTGCGTGAAACATGGAAGAATAGCTGCCGAAAGAATACTTAGAACTTCCGTTTGTTGCCACATCTAAGATAGCAAGGGGAACAAGCGCCCAGTGCATTCCGAACATAACCAAGACTTGCCATAGGATACCAAGTACAAGACCAAAGACAATCGGACTAAAGTTCATGATTGCTTGGAAAAGACTTGTCAATCCATCAGAGAAAGCATTGGCAATTGGTCCCACCACCAAGAATGTTAATGGTACCGTAATGAGCAATGTAAAGAAAGGTACTACAAAGACTTTAATGACATCAGGAGTAATCTTGGTAAAGAATTTTTGAATGTAGAAGCCACCCAAATTGCCAAGATAGAAGGCATTACAGTTGAGAGGTAACCCCCTGCAGGAAGCGTAAACGGAATAACCCCTAGAACATGACCTTGACCTGCCTTTTGAAGAGCTGTCACTAGCGTAGCAATATCAGGATAAACAAGTGCTCCTGCAATCGCAATAGCTGTAAACTCATTAACCTTGAAACGACGAGCTGATGTCAAGGCAATCAAGATTGGCAAGAACTGGAAGAAACCATCCCCCGCCGCATTCAAGATGACATACATAGGACTTGTCGCAGCTGACAGGCCACATGCCGCCATGATAGCGACTACCCCTTTGATAATCCCGGCTGCAGCCAATGGACCAAGGAAAGGTTGGAAAATACTTGATACCAAAGATACAAAGCGGTCAAAGAGATTACCCTTTGGTGCATCTCCCTCATCAAGATCAAGACTTCCACCTGCTGGAAGACCACCAACCTGGAGGACCTCCGCATAAACATCAGGCACATGGTTACCGATAACTACCTGATATTGTCCACCTGCCTTAACAACAGTAACAACTCCGTCACGGTTCTTAAGGTAGTCATCATCTGCTTTAGATTCATCTTTCAAATCAAAGCGCAAACGTGTCACACAGTGTTTCAAGTTATTGACATTTTCCTTGCCACCAACGTGTTTGATAATGTCCTCAGCTAATTCAGTATATTTAGCCATAGGGGCTCCTTTCTTGTCTAGGATCCTAGTTTTCTTTGAGGCTTTTTCAACGAAAAAAACCTAAATAAATACCAAGAACCAATCGGGATGAGCATACACTACTCCCATTAGTTTTTCGTATTTATCTAGGTTTTGCCTGCTGACCAGTAACAATCCTTTTGCTATGGTTCTATCTTATCAGAGTCCAAACATTTTTGCAAGCCCTTACATAATTGTTTTTTGTTTTTCGAGGTAAATTCTTGACCAAGAGTATAAGTCATGATAAACTATTGTTAGTTTATAAACTAACAGAAAGAGAGTTACACGATGAAAACAAGAGCAATTATTGAATTTAAAGACACATACGCTAGTATGGAATGTCACGAGCTTGGTTACCAAACCAAGGAAACTGCCTTGGCTATTATTTCTCCCACTGGACATATTCTATCAAGTACACCGCTTTTCAGAAAGGCATATGGTTCAAACACTGCTCACATCAACCAGCTTCCTTTCAATATAGATGATCTCAGTATCACAGCAAAAGGTCTCAGTAAAAAAGCTAAAGCCAACTTGGAAGATTGGATTGCCCATACTATCATTCTTCCAATGGACTATGATAAGTACTTTACTAAGCATCAAGAACTTTTGCACCTCTTAGCAGAGTCACCAATCGTCGAGTCTGTCCAAGCTTTAACTTATAAGACAGTTAAGATTCATTTTTCCGAAGCCCTCAATGATGAGCATATTCGCCAACTGCAAGGGTTTATTCTTGCTCAGGCAGGTATCTATAGCTATATTGGGACATCTACAGTTTCAGATCGAAATGCCTACCAGGCTCTTGAATGGGCTAAACTTGATGTTAATGGTCGTTCACACAACGATCATAAGCCTGCTATTTTTCCATCGTAGCAAGGGCCTCTTAGGTGGCTTCTTTCACCATGGAAACCAAGAAAGTATTGCATAAATAGTTACTGGGACACCTTGTGTCCTTTTTTTGCAACAAAAAACTCACCATAAAGGTGAGCTAAATTGATTTATTTACTGTGTTTCCAGTTACTATAGATACTAAATACGACAATCCAGATGGCTGCCCCAATAGCTCCGACAACTGTTGACTTTTGCAAGAAGAGACAAACAAAGACGAAGATGAAGAAAAGGATAGTCAATGGATTAAGAATCTTGTAGGCTGGCATAAGGAATCCATCTGCCATAAACTCTTGAGATTTACGGTACTTGAGATGAGCAAGCATGGTCAAGATATAGATGGCAATGTAGACCCCTGATGATGATGCGGTAATCAAAGCGAAGGCATCAGATACACCAGGCAAGACATTGATGAAGGCTGAAACACATACTACAATAGCTGAAACAATGATGGCACGTGAAGGAATACCATTACGTGACAAAGTATCTAGCTTCAAAGCTTTCATGACTTTACTATTTGGTGTTTCCTTAGCAATTTGGAAGAGGTGACGACCTGTAGAGTAAAGTGTTGAGTTCAATGATGAAGCCGCTGCTGTCAAGACAACAAAGTTAATGAAGGCTGCTGCCCACTTGATACCAGCCATTTGGAAGACCGTTACGAACGGTGATTCATTAACTGGAAGTTTTTGCCATGGGAAGATAGCCATGATGGGCAATGAGGGCACCCACATAGAAGATGACAATACGAATCGGAATCTCCTTTATTGCCTTTGGTAAGACCTTACGTGGATTCGCTGTCTCAGAAGTTGTAATCCCTACAAATTCGATGGCTTGATAGGCAAAGAAGACCATTTGGAAGGTCATAACAAAGCTTACCCAACCTTTAGGGAACATCTGGAAGCCGTGTGTAATATTGGCAAGGCTAGCATGTCCAGCAGGCGTTTCAAAGTTGGTTGCTACCATGAAGATACCTGTTGCGATAAGAGCAAGAATGGTGATAATCTTGATCATCCCAAACCAAAACTCAACTTCCCCGAAAATCTTAACCGCAATCAGGTTAACCGAGCTCAGGATAAGCAAGAAGACAATCTGAATCTGCCAGGCAGGCCAACTTGGGAACCAATATTGGACATAAGTTGATACGGCCGTAATTTCTGCCATTCCAAGGAAAATAAGTGATACCCAGTAAGACCAACCCGAGAAGAATCCCCAGCCCTTACCAAGGTATTTGGTAATAAAGTTGATAAAGGTGTGTTGGTCAGGATCCATATAGAGCATCTCACCGATTGCTCGCATCATAAGATACATGAAAATACCAGTCAGTATATATACTAAGATGATTGAAGGTCCTGTTAGGGAGAGGGAACGACCTGCCCCGAGGAAGAGACCTGTACCGATCGTACCAGCGATGGCAATCAGCTGGACGTGACGGTTTTGAAGACCACGCACCATCCCATTCTCAGTCTGGTTGTCGTCGTCTTTATGATGTTGCTTTTGCGACATTTTTTTCACTCCAATTCTATTGAGCACGACTCATTGAATCATGCCATTTTTTAACATAACTTATATTTTACCATTTTTGAAATAATTGGTCAAATTTTTATACAGAATATTCAGAATTTTATACTTCAAAACAAGGGCTTGGAAAAATTCCAAACCCTTGTTCATCGTTATTATGATTCAGGATCATCAAGGCTACGGCCATGCAAACCTTTTTCACGTTGTATTTGACGTAGTTTTTCAGGTGTCACATCGTTACCCTCTTCGTCAACCACTTTAATTCCTTCGATATGGTGACGAACTGAGCGACGATAGCCCTCAATGTATTCTTCACGAAGTTTTGCTTGCTCCACTGCTTCTTCTGGAGTCAAACCTTCTGTTTTTTTCTTTTTTGCAAGCTCATTGATTCGAGCAATTTTTTTAGGATCCATTCCCTTTTCACCTCTATTTTGTGTTCAATTGGTTGAAGGCTGCAACAGCGTTAGCTTTAGCTACAAGACCTGCAAGAAGGGCCAAACGGTTGTTTTTAACAGCCTCATCTTCTGCCATAACCATGGTATTGTCAAAGAAAGGCATCAATGACTGGGCTAAGAGCAAAGAGTTGAGCCAATTTGTCACTAGCTGAACCAGTCAATTCAAGCTCTTCAATCGCTTTAGAAAGAGCTTTTTCTTGATCATTTTCAAAGAGACTAGCATCGACCGCTACTGAAGCATCTGCTTTTTCTGCCAAGTTGAAGGCACGAGAGAGTGACTCAACAGCTGCCTTGTAACCATCAGCCTTAGCAGCTTCTGAGAGGGCGTCAGCTGCTTCAAGCATATCAGCCACGACAAAGTTTGAACCAGCAAGAACAGCTTCTTTGATATCTTTTGATGTGCGTCCCATCATCTTGTCCACACGCGCTTTGATGAAGTTGATGACTTCTGCTTGATTGTCATATGAAAGACTATCAAATGAAAGTCCGTAAAGACTGTCAATCAACTCATCCATAGGGATGTGCCAGCCAAAGGCATCCAAGATACGAACAATCCCTTGTGTTGCACGACGAAGCGCATATGGGTCATTTGGAACCTGATGGAATCAAGCCAACTGAGAAGAATGAAAGGAGGGTATCCAATTTATCTGCAAGCGCAAGGATAGCACCAACCTTAGTCTCTGGAAGAGCTCCGTCTGCTGAATCCGGAAGGTAGTGCTCACGGATAGCTGTCGCTACCGCAGCATCTTCACCAGCGAGAAGGGCATATTTCACCCATGATTCCTTGCAATTCATCGAACTCTCCGACCATACCAGTCAAGAGGTCAAATTTGTAGATTTCAGCTGCACGAGCTACGGCTGCCGTTTCTTCTGCAGTCAAACCAGCTTGCTCAGCTAGTGACGCTGCAATAACACCCGCACGTGCCATGTGTTCTGAAAGAGAACCAATTTTTTCATGGAAGGTCACGTTAGCCAATTTAGCAACGAGGTCTTCAATCTTAAGTTTTTGGTCTTCACGCCAGAAGAATTCACCGTCTTCAAGACGTGCCACCAATACTTTTTCATTTCCTCGGATAACATTTTCCAGGTGCTCAGCGTTACCATTACGGACTGAGATGAAGTTTGGTTTAAGTTTACCATCAAGGTCACGTACAACAAAGTAACGTTGGTGCGTTTCCATTGAGGTCACCAAAACTTCTTCTGGAACATCCAAATACTTAGTATCAAAACTTCCCATGAAGGCAGTTGGGTATTCGACCAAGTTCAAGACTTCATTCAAAAGTCCTTCTTCGATTTGAACTTGAACACCTTGTTCTGCTTCGATAGCTTTGATTTGCTCACGAATCATGTTTTCACGTTCTTTGCTATCCGCAATCACGTAAACGGTACGAAGGTCTTCTTCATAAGAATCCGCATTGGTGATTTCCACTTCATGTCCAAGGAAACGGTGTCCACGGCTCACACGACCTGACTTGATATCCAAGAAATCAAGGTCGAGCGCTTCGTCGCCCAAAGAACTGTCAAGGTGTGAACTGGGCGAATGTATTCAAATGTGTTGTTAGCCCAGTGCATGCTGACAGGGAAGGTCAATGAAGCAAGTACTTCTGGAACGCCAGCCAAGACTTCTTTAGCTGGTTTTCCAGCTTCGTGCTTAGTGACATAAACGTACTCTTCACCTTTGACTTCACGGAATTCAATATCATCAACCGTCAAGCCTTTCCCACGGACGAATCCTTGTGCCGCTTTTGAGAAGTTTCCATCTGCATCCAAGGCAATTTTCTTAGAAGGTCCTTTAAAATCTTCGGTCAAATCAGATTGTTGATCAGCCAAACCAATCACACGGACTGCCAAACGACGTGGTGTTGAGAAGGTTTGAATGCTTTCGTATGAAAGACGGTTGTCATCCAAGAAGGCTGCCATTTTCTCACCGAGTTGTTTTTCACTTGGTGTGACAACGTAGGCTGGCAACTCTTCAAGTCCAAGTTCTACTAATAAGTTTTTTGTCATGTTTTTTCCTTTACAAAATTCTTCTTGTTGATAGGCACCTTAGGTACTGGGGACGTTGCTAACTAACTTTGTGAGGCTGTAGGGAAATCTTCTGTCTTCTCGACATCGATTTCCAACAGTCTCATCAAAGTGGATTTAGCCAACTGATTTTTGAACCTAACGTTTCAAAAATCCCCATATACCAGTACGGCGATGCCTATCCCTTTAGCAAGTCTTCGACTTGCCTCTGGGTAGCCATGTGGGCTCACTTTGTTTGCCCATTTTCCATTCTTGTAACTCTTTTTTATTCTTCCTCTTCTGCTAGGAGTTTTGCGCGTGTGGCTTCGTCAAGAAGTGGGTAACCAAGTTTCTTACGTTCTGCGACGAAGGTTTTGGCTACGACACGGGCCAAGTTACGGATGCGGGCAATGTAACCGGCACGTTCTGTAACGGATACTGCTCCACGAGCATCAAGCAAGTTGAAGGTATGTGAACATTTCAAAACGTAGTCATAGGCAGGGTGAACAAGTCCCAATTCCAAAGCACGTCCTGCTTCTTTTTCAAATTTCGAAGTTTTCAAGAAGCATATCTTGGTCAGAAACTTCAAAGCTGTATTTTGAGTGTTCATATTCTGGTTGAAGGAAGATTTCTCCGTATTTAACGCCTGGAGCCCACTCAATATCGTAAACAGAATCTACTTCTTGGATGTAAGAAGCCAAACGTTCCAATCCGTAAGTGACCTCAGAAGTTACCGGACCAGTTGCCAATCCCCCAACTTGTTGGAAGTAGGTGAACTGAGTGATTTCCATACCATCAAGCCAAACTTCCCAACCAAGACCAGCTGAACCAGTTGATGGGTTTTCCCAGTTATCTTCAACGAAACGGATATCGTGTTCCAAAGGATTGATACCCAATTTTTCCAATGACTCAAGGTAGAGTTCTTGGATGTTTGATGGTGATGGTTTCATCACCACTTGGAATTGGTGGTGTTGGTAAAGACGGTTTGGGTTTTCTCCGTAACGTCCATCAGCTGGACGACGTGATGGCTCTACATAAGCCGCATTCCATGGCTCGGGACCAATAGCACGAAGGAAAGTGTAAGGACTCATTGTTCCCGCACCTTTTTCATTATCATAAGCCTGCATGAGCATACAACCCTGGTCATTCCAGTATTGTTGCAAAGTAAGGATGATTTCCTGGAAAGTCAATTTTTTAGACATTATTTACTCCTTTTTCTATAATTTCTTGCGACACGAGTCTACCTCGTCGATTATACGAGGCAAGACGAGTTAGTACTGCGTCTAGCTCAGGCACCCTAGTGCTGAGCGTGAGCAGTCCGACTATAAGGAAGTATCTGCCACTGACGCAGTGAAAAGTCAATTTTTTAGACATTATTTACTCCTTATTCATAAAGTTTCTTGTGACTCAGGATACAAAAAGAACCGTGTCTCTGCTCCTAAGTCGTTTGACCTAGGGGCGTCAGAAACGCGGTTCCACCCTAATTTATTACTTCATTTTATCTGTTTGTACTCAGCTCTTCGCTGAGAGAAAGCGCCACTTGCTTACTTTGCCCTACTTGGCTTTCACTATCCCAAGCTCGCTAGAAAAACGCCATAAGCCCTTCTTTCTTGTCAGTATTATAGCAAAAATAGGGAAACTTGTAAAATAAAATTCTAATCCTTCTTACTGATTCCCATTTCCTGACGAACATGTGCATGGGAATCTTTATGGAGAATGTCATTATCAATAATTGAGGCATCTCGAAGTTCCTCGGCCTTTTTCTTGTCCTGATGAGTTAAGTCTTGATTGGGATCATAAGCTTTCTCAACGATAGACAAAAGATGATTTCGAATTTCCTTTTCCTTACGAATTTTGGCTTTTTTGCGGTAGCTAGCCACAACCAGCACAACCAACATCAGCATTCCCAGATAACCGATAATAGGATACATAACTGCTACCAGTTGACGGAAGCCCATAAAGGAAATAGCAAAGCCAGCAAGGGCAAATGCAGCCACGAAGAACTTGAAGCGTTTATCACTACCTGCTGAAAAGCGTTTACCAAGGGCATAGTAGAGACTAAAGACGGTATTAAAAATCAAACCAAAAATCACTAAAGCGTAGAGCGTCGCAAAGATTGGGTTCACTTCCTTCGCAATAGCCAACATAGGAACATCCGAGCTAGCAATCTTATCACTGTTAGCAAAGAGAATCAAGGTCGTGACGAAGAAAATCACACCAACCATGAATCCTCCCCAGGCTCCACTCTTTTCAGCTTCATTGATTTTGAGAATAGACCCACCCATCACAAAGGCCATGGCTATGGCCGACATGACACAAACGGCAAAATAGTTAACAACAGACAGCCAAATACTCGGAAAAGGAGATTGAATGGTTTGCGACACCTTATCCATCTCAGCAAAATCCCAGTGACGCCCTAGAACATTGGTCACGAATATCATGGCAATCATAACCAGAATCATAGGGGTAAAAACTCCAATAACACCGATGATTTTTTTGAAATCTAGGAAACTCACAAAGATAGTCAGAGCTGTACAAAGGAAAGCACCTACCCAAATCGGAAAGCCGAACTGTTGGTTTAGGTTAGCCCCTGCACCTGCTGTCATCACAAAACCAAACAGGAAACAAGTGATAATCAAAGCGATATCCAGAATACGGTAAATCACAGGATGACTGATTTCTGCCAGGACTCCCGAATGATCATCTGAGCGGTAATAACTTCCCAGAGCAATCATGAGTCGCCCAAAGCCAACATGCAAAATTCCTAGAACTATAACACCTATCAGTCCCCAGGCTCCAAAACTAACAAAATACTGTAAGAGGTCCTGTCCTGAAGATACTCCTGCACCAATCATTACACCGACATAGGCCAGAGCAATGCTCCAAATACGTTTTGACATATTACCTCCTGTAAAATATAAAGTATTTCTATTTTACACTACTCTTAAACCTTTGTAAAAATCAACTAAAAATAGCACCTTCTACAGAAAGTGCTACTTAAACTGTTACTTTTCCCAACCTTTTCGTCCATCAATATAGGTTGCTTGTAAGTCCAAGGAGTCATCTAAGACGATAAAATCAGCTGGTAGACCTGCTTTTAGGCTTCCGCAAGTATTTTCAAGTCCAACCGATTTAGCTGGAACACTAGTTGCCATCTGCAGAGCTTGAGCAACCGTCACAAGTCCCCAATCAACCACATGTTTGACACCGTCTTTAAGTTGTAGAATAGATCCAGCTAGGTTACCACCTTCTTTGAGGCGGGCAGTACCATTTTCGACAATAACAGGAAGTTCGCCTAACATATAGTCGCCATCCGGACGGCCTCCCGCTGACATACAGTCTGTAATAAGGGCAACTCCTTGAGGCGTCTTTTGCTTGATAAGAACCTTACAAGCTGCAGGGACCGCGTGATGCCCATCTGCAATCAGCTCACCAATCGTTTCAGGACTATCGAAGGCTGCACCAACCATACCAGGCTCACGGTGTGTAAAACCACGCATCCCGTTGTAGACGTGAACCCAAACGGACGCCCCAGCTTCCACTGCTGCCATGGCTTCTTCATATGTGGCATTGGAATGACCTAGAGCAATAGTGACGCCTTGCTTGGTTGCTTCTTGGATAAATTCAGCTACTCCCTCACGTTCAGGAGCAAGAGCCAATTTAATCAATTTTCCTTGAGCCGCCTCCTGCCATGCCTGCAATTGTTCCACACTTGGATTTCCCATGTATTTAGGATTTTGAGCTCCCTTATAGGTTTCAGTGAAAATAAGGTCCCTTCAAAGAAGAGTCCCTTGAATTTTGGCACCAGTTTCCTTACCAACCGTATTAGCTGTTGTTTGGCAAATAGCCTTCAACTCTTCAAATGGCGCTGTTAGGGCTGTCGGTAAGAAAGAGGTCACACCTGCTGAAAGCAAGGCCTGACTCATGCCTAGAAGACTTTCCTCAGAATTATCCATGACATCATAACCCGCAAATCCATGAATATGAGTATCTACAAGACCCGGAGCAATCTGATAATTACTGTAGTCCAGTATTTCTGCACCTTCTGGTACATTTTCCGTCCAGTCACCGAAACGGCCATCCACAACCTCTAGGTAGCCACCTTCCTTGATTTTATTTTCAAAATAAAAACGTTTGGCTGAAATATAATAGGTCATAGGACCACCTCTCATCATTTTTCTATATTCTTAATACGCTTTCATTATATCAAAAAAGCCGAGAAATTATCTCGACTTTCTCTATTAAATCACACCTTCTGTAACCTTTTCAACAAGGTTAATCGCATGGTCTGCGATACGTGTGTAATGTGAGAGGTAATCAACATAGTTGATACCTGCTTGCGCAGTACATTCACCATTGTTAAGACGTTTGGTATGTGTTTTACGCAATTGTTTTTCAAGTTTTTCCAACTCTTCATGACGAAGGATGACTTGACCTGCAAGTACCTTGTCATCATCTACAACCACACGAATACTATCAAGGGCGATGCGGTGAGTACGGTTGTAAACATCCGCAAGCTCAGCCTTGGCAGTATCAGAAAATTCAATTCCCTTATTATGAATGTGTTGTGAAAGGTTTGCACTTGCAACTGCAAGGTCACCAATGCGCTCCAAGTCACGAACAGAGTCAAGCACACTTGCCAACACTTCATTTTCAGAAACGCTTAGAGATTCGTTAGAGATGTCAATCAAGTAAGTTGTCAACTCTTCGTCAATACTATTAACTGCTGTTTCATACTTCTCAACCTTATCGAAGTATTTCTCATCTCCCTTAGCAAAGAAAGCATAGGAAGCTTCCAAAGACTGGATGGCGTATGACGCCAAGTGTACCAATTCTTTCTTAGCATTACCAAGGGCAATAGCTGGTGCTTGTGTAATAAGCAAACGGTCCAAGTAGAGTGCTTCGTACTTGTTAATCTCATCTTCACCAGGAATAATCTTAGTTACAAGGTAAGCTAGAACTCCGATGAATGGGAATTGAACGATAGTATTTGCAATGTTAAAAGTACCGTGAGCAAAGGCGATAGTCATCTCTGGTGTCAAACCAAGCACAGATTTAAACCATTGAATCAAGGCTGTGAATGGTACCAAGAGAATCAAACACAAGACCGTCCCAATAACATTGAACAGGACGTGAGCCCCTGCCACACGTTTAGCTGCAATGTTTGAACCAAGAGCAGCTAGAACCGCTGTGATAGTTGTTCCGATATTATCCCCAAAAAGGATTGGAAGGGCACCTTGCAGGTCAAGCAAACCACCTGAGTAGAGACTCTGAAGAATACCGATAGTTGCTGCTGATGACTGAATCAACATGGTCAAACCAGCACCAATGATAACCCCCATGATTGGACGATTACCGAGTGTCGCCAAGTAGTCCTTAAAGGCTGTAACTGACTTCAAAGGCTCAACCGCATCTCCCATAAGGTTAAGGGCAAAGAAAATTCCCCCAACACCAAACAAGATACGACCTAGGTTATTGAGCTTCTTATTGCTTGTAAAGAAGAGAAGCGCAGCCCCCAGGAAAATCACTGGAAGGGCATAGTCACCAAGCTTGAAACCAATCATGAAGGAAGTTACGGTTGTACCGATGTTTGCCCCCATGACAATCCCAATAGCCTGACGAAGACTCAAGAGCCCTGCCGAAACCAGACCGACGACAATAACGGTAACCCCTGAACTCGATTGAATCAAGGCCGTCATGACAATACCAATCAAAACCCCTAAAAACGGGTTGCTGGTATACTTATCGATGTAAAAGCGCAACTTATCTCCGGCTGCTTGTTGAAGACCATCTCCCATGTACTTGATACTGAAAGAGGAAAAGCCCCAAACCACCGAGGAAAGAAAACGCAATATCTTGCCAATTTACTGACACATTTTTGTCCTCATTATTTAAAAATTTTCGGTAAAACCGACCTTTCTATTGTATCTATTTATCAGGGAATAGACAAGACTTTTTCCACAAAATAATAGAAAGATCAGAAGAAAATCTGACCTTTCTAGATGTCTCATTAATCCACTTGAACATAACGACGAACACCACTATAGCTGATGTAAGAAATCCAACTATGACCGTCTTGAGTAACCTTCATATCAAAGTTAATCTTATCACCTGCTTCTAAGTAAAATTCAACTGGAGCTGTATCACTAGGAGTATTTTTGACAGCTGTACGTTTGGTAAGCGTGTAGCTGCCAGATTCTGCAATACCACCATCAATTGGAAGTTGATTGTCAGTAACTGTCACGTCTTTAGGTAGCGTCACATTATCTGATTCTTTAAAGTAGACTTTTGTTCCACCAGTACTGGTTACTTGAATGGTATCTTGTTCATAGCTTGGACCAGAAACAGCTACCTTTTTAGAGACAAAGCTGATATCGCCAACAATACCAGAAGTGTCCCCTCTATCTCTTGAAAGGGTAGCATCATACTTACCTGAACCCTCTTGATAATTATCTTTCGGATGCACATAATTGTGAACTGTCGCTTGACCTTGGGCAGTGATATCTCCTACTAGGCTGGTGTTATTAAAGACCAGACGACTGCCATCACTGGACTTCCAAGTTCCAGCAATACTATCAAACTGACCACGCGCTACCGCACTCACATCCATATCCACAGGGGTCACTTGCGTATCTGTTTTAGCTTGAGCTTGACTGCTAGATTGAGTGCTTGAAGTTTGACTATCACTTGAGTTCTTCGGAGCTTGAGATTGACTCGCTGAAGATTGATTCTCGTTTGAAGATTTAGGAGCCTGTGACTGACTGCTTGAGGGAACTGATGAACTATTTGAAGATGATGACTGAGCCTGACTACTACTCGAACTTGGGGCAGAAGCCTTTTTGACTACTTGGTGCACTTGAAGACTCCGTCTTTGAACCCGAAGATTCCTTGACCTTAGCACTAGACTTGCTAGTCTTACCGCTATCTTTACTGGATGTTTTAGCCTTACTTGATGAGGTCACCTGGCTGCTCTTAGGCGTCTTATCTGCTGAACTCGATTCCTTATGGCTGGAACAGGCCGTCAGCAAAGCCACTGAGGAAAGGGTAACCATGGAAAGCACGATTGCTTGGGAAAATTTGTTTTTCATAATTATTTCCTCATTTCTAGTCTATCGTAAAGTAAAGATAGGACCTATGTCACAAGGCAACATCGGGTTCTCTCTACTTTTAAGGGAACAATCTTTTCTACACTTTTATTATATCATTTTCTAATGTAAACGCTAACATATTAGGGTTGTAAATTCTAAAAAAGAGATGAAAATCTCTTGAATCCTTGTGATATAATGGAGACAAAAATTGAAAGTTATATCATGACAATCTATCTTCTAGCACAAGTATTCTCAGCCATCGGAGCTCTCTGTGTCGCTATTTCCTCTTTTGCAAAATCAAAACATAAAATGCTGGTCTGGCAAATTACCGACTACATTTTTACTGCTATTGCCAACCTCTTATTGGGTGGATATACTGGGGCTTTAACCATCAGTATTTCCATCATACGTAATAGCTTGATGGTCAAAAAGAAGATGACCAAGGCTATCTTGACCATCCTCATCATTATTCAAATCATCGTAGGATCCTATCTCAATCAGCTTGGACTTATTGGCTATCTGCCAATCATCTCTTCAGTCTCTTATAGTTTAGCCATTGCCATCACACGAAACCTTCAGTGGCTTCGCTGGGTCATCATTGAGAATATGTTACTCTGGCTCATTTACGATTTGACCATTAAGGCCTCCCCCGCTGCCATCACTGATATTACCATCACACTAACTACTCTCATTGCCATTATCCGAAATCGAAAAACCTTTAGCAGATAGAAGCTAAAGGTCTTTTTCTTATAAAGCCCAAGTACGAATAGCGTGGGCTACGCCTGCCTCGTCATTTGTCAAGGTCACATACTTACACAAATCTTTAATGTCGTCACTAGCATTACCCATGGCAACACTTTGACCGACGAATTGAAGCATTTCAAGGTCATTAGCAGCATCACCCAGAGCCATGATTTGATCTGGAGAAATTCCAAGTTTTTCAGCTAAATGCTTAAGTCCACTGGCCTTAGTTGCCCCCTGTGGCATGATTTCAAAGATATAGTCTTGGCTACGAACTGTGCTATAGCTTTGATCAAGTCTGTCTTGCACAGCGTTTTGGAAGGCGTCCAAAGGTTCAGTATCAGCCATATACATGGCTTGGAAAATCACTTGCCCTTCCGCAAAGATTTCTTCCAAACTTCTAGCCTTCGCTTCTGTGAAAACAGTACCAGCATCATAAGCTACTAGCTCAGGCACTTCATCGCCCACAACATAGTAAGTCTTCTCACCAGTCAAGGTTAGAGCCACCTCTGGAAAGTCTTCGCAAGCCTGCAAGAGTTCTTCCATCTCAGAGCGAGATAAACTTTCATATTGAAGCAACTTCCAATTTTTTGTCTCATAAGTTGAACAGCCATTATTCATGATAATGTACTCTTCTTCACTCAGTCCTAATTTCTCAAAATGCGGAAGAATGCCTGAACGCGGGCGTCCTGTACAAAGGACAATTTTGATACCTGCCGCAGCTGCTTCTTGAATAGCCTTAATATTCTCGACAGGAATCTCTTTTTGGCTATTTAAGAGTGTTCCGTCCATATCTATTGCAATGAGTTTCACTTGGTTCTGATTCATTTTACTCTCCTTCGACCCTAATAAGTGTCATAAATGGTTAACTGGTATTGTTCAATGATGCTGTTTAATTTGTCTCCGTAGGTTGTGTCCGTAGCGTAGACCCCTGTTAGGGCAGCTGTCGCATCCTTATAATTCTTAGTATTGGAACGGTGCACCCCTACATAGTAGCTCCCCTCAAGGAAATCCACATAGTCCTGTAAAGAATTTCCACAGAACCATAAGAACGAAAAGCCGCATCAATATAGTAAGGATTGCCCTTACCATCATCCTCCCAGGTCGGTAGGGTCACACTTTGACCATTGTAGTCCCCCTTAATCCCAAAGAAGTTATAGGACGGCTTCTGACTCAAAGTAGATTGTCCAGAGTCGGATTCCAAGATGGCCTGAGCAATCATGACAGATGCATAAAGATCGTTTCTAGCTGCCAAATAGCGGGACGTCTCGCCAATCTCGGCAATAAAAGCAACCGTCCTCTCATCTGTAGATGTCATGTTTTTTTCCATAGTCAACTTTGGAAAATTCAAACTAGCTAGGAGTCCCAATAAGGCAAATAGGCCAATAAAAATCAGACTCCACTTTTGGAAAAATTTAGGAAAGAGCAAGAAAGACTTCTGTTTCTTTTTAGTTTTCTTAGGTCTAGCTTTAGACTTACCTTTCTTTTTTCCTTTTGCCAATCGGTCACCCCCTCAATCATACTAACTCCTCTAAGTATATCAAAATTCACTAAAAAAAGACCCAAACCAACCGGTTTAAGCCTTCATTATATTAAATGGCGTCTCCACCACGTTCGCCTGTACGAATACGGATAACATCATCAATAGGAACAATAAAAATCTTCCCATCACCAACTTCTCCTGTCGCCACGGCGCTCCGAATGGCATCAACAACTTCGTCAACCGCCATATCCTTAACTACAATTTCAACCTTAACCTTAGCTAATAAGGTAGGAACAATGCGCTGTCCACGAACAAACTCTGCAAAGCCACGTTGATTACCATAACCTAGAACTTGACTTACAGTCATCCCCTTAGCCAAGCCACTACCAGTCAAGGCATTTTTCAAATCTTCCAATTTATCCGAACGAATAATCGCTTCTACTTTTTTTCATCTGTATTCTCCTACGAATCTAAGCCCATAAAAGGTTGGATAGGCTGTCTCTTTGTGTTCACAGTCATCAAGACCAATAGCTTCATCACGGTCACTAACACGCAAAGGCATATAATGAGCAATTACTTTAATAATACCATAGGTCACAAGAGCAGACCAAATAGCTGTAAAGATAATAGCCAAAATGGTCACAATAAAGAGATGGGCCTTTCCATAAATCAAGCCAATATTGGCCTTATCTAGGGCTAAATCTGGTGTCGTAAAAATCGCAGTAGCCAAACCACCAAAGATACCTCCAACACCGTGGCAACCAAAAGCATCCAAAGCATCATCATAGGCAAAACGTTTCTTCAAGACAGAAATAGCATAGAAACAAATCGGACTAACCATAAGACCAATTAGAATAGCGCTCCAAATTGAAACAAAACCTGCTCCAGGTGTGATTGCAACCAGTCCTGCCACCAAACCGGTTGAACCACCAACCAAGGATGGATGTCCTGTGACATGTTTTTCAATTGCCAACCATGAAAACATGGCTGCAGCAGCTGAAACATGGGTGGTTACTAGCGCGTGCACTGCCAAGCCATTAGCAGCCAAGGCTGATCCTGCATTAAAGCCAAACCAACCAAACCATAAGAGACCCGCTCCCAATAGGACAAAAGGAACATTATGAGGACGGTGTTCTAAAATGCCAAAATCACGACGTTTACCAACAACGATTGCCAAAACCAAGGCCGATACCCCCGAGGTAATATGAACCACATCACCACCTGCGAAGTCAATTGTCCCCCATTTAGCAAGGAGCCCTTCGTCCCAAACCATATGTGCAAATGGATAGTAGACAAGAAGTAACCAAAAGACAACAAAGATGGCTAAAGGTGTAAAGCGCATCCTTCCTACTACTGAACCCGTCAAAATCGCCACACAGATAATCGAAAACATCATCTGAAAAGCAGCAAACAGCATATCAGGAATGGTTAGACCACGACTTGAGGCAGTTTCAGACACGCCATTTAAAAAAAGGTGACTGAAATTACCGAAGATATTCCCATGACCGCCAAAAGAAAGCGAGTAGCCAGCAACAATCCACAAGAGGGAAGCTATAGCTAAGGGAAGAACAGACATCATCATGGTATTGATAACATTCTTACGACGTCCAAGCCCACCATAGAAGAAGGCCAAGGCCGGTGTCATCAAACAAACCATGGCTGAACAAATCAATATAAAGGCACTGCTACCTGTATCCATGAAACCACTCCAATTCACAAATTATTTTATGTCAGATAATATAACACAAAAACATGAGATAAACAAGCATATTTACGGAATTTTTTGATAATTCTTTCTTTTCTGACATCTTGTGTCGCTACAAAAAAAGAGCCTCTTAAACCCCATGGAAAAGGTTATAAAGCTCTTGTCTGTTTATTTTTCGCTCTTTAGCAACGGTTTTTATAGCCTGATTAGGTTTCATGCCAGAAGCAATTAAAGATTCAACAGCCTCTACTGGCGTAACATCTGATGTTAGATTTTCTTCCCTATCATTTTCAGAAGCTCCAGCCACAATCAGTAAACATTCTCCCTTGAGAGGATTACTAGCAATATAATCTAAAATTTCTGAAATTGACCCTCGCTGGTACTCTTCATAAAGCTTGGTTAATTCTCGAACTAGCGTTACTTGACGATTGCCATAGACCTCATGCATATTTTCAAGGGTATCCGCCACACGGTATGGTGACTCGTAAAAAATCTGTGTCTCAGGATAAGATACTTTTTCCTTGAAGAAATCAATCTGCTGTCCCTTTTTACGAGGCAGGAAGCCATAAAAAATATGAGGTTGGGGTGCTAAACCACTAGCAATCAAGGCTGTAATACCAGCTGATGCTCCCGGTAAGGCCACCACAGGAATATTCTCAGCAATGGCGGCTTTGACCAAATCATGCCCAGGATCCGAAATGGAAGGCATACCAGCATCAGAAACCTGAGCCAAAGAAAGACCTGATTTCAAGCGCTCCAGTAAATCTGGAATTTTCTCATAGGCATTGTGCTCATGGAAAAGAATACTGCTTGGTTTCAATCTCAAAATGCTTGAGCAAGAGACCCGTATTGCGCGTGTCCTCCGCACAAATAAGATCCACCTCTTTCAGGATTTGCACACTACGAAAAGTCATATCCTGCAAATTTCCAATAGGAGTAGGAACCAGATAGAGGGTACCGTAACTAGATTGCCCCTTAAAACTCTTTTGAACCTGCATGTTTAGTCTCCGTACAACAATTCTGCACAGAAGCCGCAAGCTTCATTATTGTCACGACGTTGGCCATAGAAATCTGGACAAATATGGAATCCATCATCGTAAATAGCCTCGAGGTTCACCTTACCATGAGACATTTTAGTTCCTGTCTCCTCTTGAACCACTTGACTCAAGTGCTCACGCAACTTGTCATTTTCCAACTTGAGGGCCGTATTTCATCAAGAATCCCTGAGAAGTTCGCCTTAATTGCTTCCACTTCTGCCAACATCGACATCAAATTTTGTGATAATTCCTCGAATTTATCATACAATTCACGCTTTTCCATTTAGCTGAACTTCCTCCACTCCATAAGTTAGGGGCGCACGCCCTTTTTCAAATAAAACCTTAATGGTCCCTGCAATCACATCAATGGCAACGACCTGACCCGTGCCATCCTTGGTTTCAATTTCATCACCCAAGTCAGGATAACTCGCCTTGCTATCTCGGTAAAAGTCATCTTCATAACTGAGACAACACATAAGTCGACCACAGACCCCATTCATCTTACCAGAATTCAAAGATAAACTCTGATTTTTAGCCATCTTAATCGATACTGGTGGGAATTCACCCAAAAAACTAGAACAACAAAGTGCTCGGCCACAAGGTCCTAAGCCACCATAGATTTTTGATTCCTCACGACTTGAAATTTGACGCAACTCAATGCGTGTCTTAAAGTAAGAAGCCAGGTCTTTGAGTAACTGACGAAAATCTACCCGTTTTTCAGCTACAAAACTGATTAACACATAAGAGTTATTTAGCGGAAAGACAATATCAACCACCTTCATATCTAGCTGATTTTGAGCAATTAAATCAGCCACTACTCCCATACTCTTTTCAGCTTTCAAAAGATTTTCATCATATCTAGCAAAATCTTTCTCCCCTGCCAATCCTTCAACCCGATTCAAATCCGCAGGCAAACTAACCTCAGGAAAATCTGTGTTTTCCATGACAACCTGGGCTAGGCGCTTATCTTTTTTCTCCAAAACGACTACAAAGTCATCTTTGGCGTAATTTTTATCAGGAACAACGTATTCTACTGCTCCAGTTTCTTCAAATTTTATTCCAATGACTTCTGTCATGATAATACCATATACTCCATCGCATTTTGAAAGCTGACATTAGCTAGCCACATTTTTCGTGCCTCATAAACTAAGTCTAGCCATCGTCTTGCTTGTGGATTTTGTATATCCTTCCCCAATTGATAAGTTAAAAAAGCCCAGACCATCTCTTGTTCCGACTTTTCACTACACTGGACAGCCAGTTTTGCAACGTCCAAATAAAGCAGGTCCTGATTAGATAGCAGGGACTGTGTGAAACGCTCTACTGTATTAATCAGATCAAGAATCTTATTATCTTTAGCTAAGTCTAAAGCCTGAACATCATCTTTAGCAAAGTCCGCCAACACTTTGGCTTGTGTCAGCAACAACCCTTCCTTCTGCAGCAATTCTTCCAGATAAGCCCGATTCTTTGGAAAATAAAAGAGTTGAGCTCGGCTTTTAATCGTCGGTAACATACGACTATCATCAGCTGTCAAAAGAAAAATATAAATCTGACTTTGAGGTTCTTCAATAAACTTTAATAGACTATTAGCAGCATTGACGTGCATCTTATCTGCATCACGAATGATAAAAACCTGAGCCTGCCCCTCAAAACTCGATTGACTAAACTCTCTAGTCAACTGACGAATCGTGTCCGTCTTAATAATCTGTCCTTGTGGCTCTACTAATTTAACATCAGAAAAGTCCCCCTGTGCAATCAAGCGACAGGGACGACAGTGGCCACAAGGTAGACCATCCTCAGGAGTTAGGCAAAACCGACTCTGTGCTAGCCAAATAGCCATGTCGAGACTTCCAAAATCACCCGAAAACAAATAAGCATGACTCAAACGATTTTCCCTGATAATTTGTGAAAACTCTTCAAATAGTTTGCTTTGACTTTCAGCTAACTTCATCTTGCTCCTTATAAATAGCCTTTAATTACATTCCCAAGCTTGCTCTACAACATCCTCAAAAGCCTGTGAGGCATCGATTAACTTGATACGTTCTGGTTCAGCCTGTGCCAAATCCAAATACCCTTGACGTACACGCTGATGTAGGTCAAGTTTCTCTAAATCCAACCGATTAACTTCACGTTCACCGCTAGCTGCAATGCGGGCCAAACCAGTCTCAGAATCCACATCAAACAATAGGGTCACATCAGGTTTATACCCATCAGTCGCATAGGCATTTAACCAGGCAATCTCATCCTGATCCAAGCCACGACCAGTCCCTTGATAGGCAACTGATGAATCAATAAAACGATCCATGATGACCATATTGCCCTTTTCAAGCTCTGGCAAAACCTTCTCAATCAGATGTTGACGGCGAGCCGCAATATAGAGCAAGAGCTCTGTCTTAGCATCCATAGACGTATTATCTACATCCAGAATAACCTCACGGATTTGCTCTGCAATAGCTACTCCGCCTGGTTCACGTGTCGTCACGACTTGAGCTGGATAAAGCTTCTCTAAGACGAGGTCAAAAGCGCCTCCAAAACTGTTGTCTTTCCAGCACCATCTGGCCCTTCGATTGAGATTAATAACCCTTTTGACATGATACTTCCTTTTTGATTTTCTTTTCATCTTCTATTTTATCAAATTTTAGCTCAAATGAACAATCAAGGACAAAAGAAAACAGAGGTTTCTAAAACCCCCCCTTTTTCTATCTTAATACTTCTGACCATGCCGATTGCAGGTTTCGAACCTGTGACCTACGCGTTACGAGTGCGTTGCTCTACCAACTGAGCTAAATCGGCTGACACAGTCATTCTAACACTATGCCCTAAAAAGTCAAGTTCTGTATAATATTTACAAAAAAAGAACTTGGACTAGCCAAGCTCTTTCTTTTCTTACAATGATTTGTAAAGTTGACTTGCATTTCTCAACAGTGAAACCATATTCTTTAAAGATACGGTCACCAGGTGCTGAGGCACCCCAAGTATCAATAGTAAGTGTTTTACCTGCAAGACCAACGTATTTGCCCCAACCAAAGCTAGTTCCAGCTTCGATAGCCAAACGTTTTGTCACAGCTGCTGGAAGAACTTCTTCTTTATATGCAGCATCTTGTTCATCAAAGAGATTTTGTGATGGCATTGAAACAACACGGACATGCACGCCTTCAGCTTCAAGAGCCGCTTGAGTATCAAGAGCCAATTTCACTTCAGAACCAGTCGCAATGATGATACCATCAAGATCACCTTTAGCTTCTGAGATGATGTAAGCCCCTTTATTGACACCAGCTTCAGCATTTTCAGCTGTACCGTCAAGGACTGGCAAGTTTTGACGTGTCAAAACTAGCATTGTTGGACGTTCAGTCTCAGCCAAGGCACGTTTCCATGCAGCATTAGTTTCATTACCATCTGCAGGACGGATAACGTTAAGGTTAGGCATTGAACGCACACTTGCCAATTGTTCGATTGGTTCGTGAGTAGGCCCATCTTCACCAACTGCTACTGAGTCGTGAGTCATAACATAAGTTACTGGCAAGTTTTGAAGTGCTGCCATACGTACTGCTGGAAGCAAGTAGTTTGAGAAGACGAAGAAAGTACCACCATAAACACGAGTACCACCATGAAGAGCAATACCATTCATCGCTGCAGCCATAGCAAACTCACGTACACCAAACCAAATATTACGTCCAGCATAGTTGTCTGCTTGGAAATCAGACTCAGCCTTAACCATAGTATTGTTAGAAGCTGAAAGGTCTGCTGAACCTCCCCAGAATGAAGGAACTTGTTCAGAAATCTGTTGGATAGCTTGTTGGCTTGACACACGGCTAGCTACTGCTGAACCCAATTCATGAGCATTCAAGTCAACGTGTACAGTTTCATTTGCAAAAGCAGTCTTGTATTCAGCAGCCAATTCTGGGTAAGCAGCTTCATATTCTGCAAATTTAGTTTGCCAAGCATTTTCAGCAGCTTCACCACGGAATTTAATACCAACTTCAAAACGACGAGCTACTTCATCTGGAACTGTAAATGCCGGTGCATCGTAACCGTAAACACCTTTTGCGTGATCAATGCCGTCTTGACCAATTGGAGCACCGTGGACAGCTGATGTTCCTTGTCCTTCAGCTCCGTAACCAATGATTGTCTTAACTTCGATAATAGATGGTTTATCTGTCTCAGCCTTAGCTTCTTCAATAGCTTTAGCAATAGCTTCCAAATCATTACCATCCTTAACAAGAATGTGTTGCCAACCATAAGCTTCAAACTTAGCCTTAACATCTTCAGTGAAAGCCATTGAAGTTGGTCCATCAAGTGAGATATCATTTGAATCGTAAAGAAGTACCAACTTACCAAGTTTAAGGTGACCAGCAAGACTAGCAGCTTCTTGAGAAACACCTTCCATCAAACAACCATCGCCATGGAGGGCATAAGTATAATGGTTAACAATATCAAAACCAGGTTTGTTAAATTTAGCTGCCAAGTGTGCTTCAGCCATTGCCATACCTACAGCATTAGCAATCCCTTGACCAAGAGGACCTGATGTTGCTTCAACACCATCTGTATGGTTAACTTCAGGGTGACCTGGAGTCTTAGATCCCCATTGACGGAAGTTCTTCAAGTCATCCATTGTCACGTCGTAGCCAGAAAGGTGCAAGAGACTATAAAGTAAGGCAGAACCATGACCTGCAGAAAGAACAAAACGGTCACGGTTTGTCCAGTTGCGGCTAGTCTTTGGATTAACATTCATCACATGGTTCCAAAGCACATAAGCCATCGGCGCTGCACCCATAGGAAGACCTGGGTGCCCAGAATTCGCGGCTTGAATTGCCTCGATCGAAAGCGAACGAATAGTGCTGACCGCCATTTGGTCAATTGCATCAAAAGTCATGATTCTAACTCTCCTTTTTTGGAAAAAATGCGGAGCATACAGACTATTAGCATCTGAGCTCTAGTTATACTACTTTAATTATAGCATATTATCTGTCTCTTTGGGCAATCCAATTCTATTTGTCAAACCCTAAACCTATAAAATATAGGGCCTAAAGCGTTCGTTTATACAAACCCACACTATTTGTCTTATCCCAAGCGATTTATTTGTAAAACTATTCATCAAAAAATAAAAAAGCCGAGAGAAACCTCGACTTTATCTAAAATTATTTAACGAAGTCAAGCAATGCCAAGAAGCTTTCAGCTTCAAGTGATGCACCACCTACAAGAGCTCCGTCAACGTCTGGACAAGCCATGTATTCAGCAACGTTTTCAGGTTTAACTGATCCACCGTATTGAACACGTACTTTATCAGCAACTTCTTGACCAAAGTCAGCAGCTACAACGTCACGAACAACTTTACACATTTTTTGTGCGTCGTCTTGTGAAGCTGATTTACCAGTACCGATAGCCCAGATTGGTTCGTAGGCGATTACTGTTGAAGCGACTTGTTCTGCAGTCAATCCAGCAAGAGCAGCTGAAACTTGAGCACCTACGAATTCTGCTGCTTTACCAGCTTCGTAAGTTTCAAGTGATTCCCCACAACAGATGATTGGAAGCATACCGTTAGCAAAGATTGCTTTTGCTTTTTTGTTGATGTCTTCATCAGTTTCGTGGAAGTAGTCACGACGTTCTGAGTGACCGATAACAACGTAGTCAGTACCGATTTCTTTCAAAACTTGTGGGCTAGTTTCACCAGTGAAGGCACCAGCATTTTCAAAGTAAGTGTTTTGTGCAGCAACTTTAAGGTTTGAACCTTTAGCAGCAGCAAGTACAGCTGTCAAGTCAACTGCAGGAGCTGCGATACCAGCTTCAACAAGATCTGATGAAGGAAGTTTTGATGCTACAGCTTCAACGAATGCTTTTGCTTCTTCTGGACTTTTTGTTCATTTTCCAGTTACCAGCGATAAATGGTTTACGTGACATTTCACATACCTCTTCTTTTATTTATTTACTCGTTTATTTTATCACAAATCCCTTACTATTACTAGGATTTTAGGAAAATTCCGAAAACTCAACCTGCTTTATGTCTATTTATCACTGTCAAAACTTAGATTGAACATCTAAAATATCTTAAAAGAATATATTACGAGTATTTTTAAACACCAAAAAGAGCCGAGTAAACTCGACTCTCTCAATTATTGTCTGACGAATAATTGTATTGGGAACTTAATATTAATTAAGCTTCGATTTCAGATACGATACCTGAACCAACAGTACGTCCACCTTCACGGATAGAGAATGTTGTACCTTGTTCAACGGCGATTGGGTGGATCAACTCAACGTCGATAGTCACGTTATCACCAGGCATAACCATTTCAGTACCTGCAGGAAGTTCGATTGAACCTGTTACGTCAGTTGTACGGAAGTAGAACTGTGGACGGTAGTTGTTGAAGAATGGAGTGTGACGTCCACCTTCTTCTTTAGAAAGGATGTAAACTTCACCTTTGAATTTAGTGTGTGGGTTGATTGAACCAGGTGCAGCCAATACTTGACCACGTTCGATTTCATCACGTTGGATACCACGAAGAAGAACACCGACGTTATCTCCGGCAATACCTTCGTCAAGTTGTTTACGGAACATTTCAACACCAGTAACAACTGCTTTGGATGTCTTCTTTAAGACCAACGATTTCAACTTCGTCATTGACACGAACAACACCACGGTCGATACGTCCTGAAGCAACAGTACCACGACCAGTGATTGAGAATACGTCTTCGACTGGAAGCAACAATGGTTTGTCAGTGTCACGTTCTGGTTCTGGAATGTATTCGTCAACAGTGTTCATCAAGTCCATGATGATGTCTTCGTATTTAGAATCACCTTCAAGAGCTTTAAGAGCTGAACCTTGGATAACTGGAATGTCATCACCTGGGAAATCGTATTCTGAAAGAAGGTCACGGATTTCCATTTCAACCAATTCAAGCAATTCTTCATCGTCAACCAAGTCAACTTTGTTCATGAAGACGATAAGGTGTTTAACACCAACCTGACGTGAAAGAAGGATGTGCTCACGAGTTTGTGGCATTGGTCCGTCAGTAGATGCTACTACAAGAATCGCACCGTCCATTTGAGCGGCACCAGTGATCATGTTTTTAACGTAGTCCGCGTGTCCTGGCGCATCAATGTGAGCGTAGTGACGTTTTTCAGTTTCGTACTCAACGTGTGCAGTGTTGATTGTGATACCGCGTTCACGTTCTTCTGGAGCAGCGTCGATTGAAGCATAGTCTTTTGGTGTGTTAACTGCGCTAGGGAGACGACGAGCCAATACAGTTGTGATAGCAGCTGTCAAAGTAGTTTTACCGTGGTCAACGTGTCCGATTGTACCAATGTTAACGTGTGGTTTACTACGATCGTATTTTTCTTTTGCCATTTAGGAAAAGCCTCCAATAAAATATATTTTATAGATAGACAGTAGGCAATACAGTCTAACTTTACTCTACTATTCTATCAAAATGTCATAGAATTGCAAGTATTTTATATAGTTTTCAATTTTTCTTTAGGGTAATCACAATATTTCTTTCGGTATTTCTATTTCAACTACTTCTACAAGCTTTTAGTATTACCTTTACTAATGCAAAACGCTATCAAGTAAAAAAAGAAGCCGAATTAACGACTTCTTCTTAAAGGTACAATTTTTTCATCTTGATTTTGCATTTCTTGAGTCTGAGATAACTCGTCCTCAATAGCTTGAACAATATTATCACGCTTTTCGTTGGCAGCAATATTTAAAACAAAAGCAATCCCAACAGAAGTTACCAAAAGCGAGTTCCCACCTTGTGAAAGGAAGGGGAAGGTAACCCCTGTTGATGGGATTAGCCCTGAGATTCCTCCGATGTTAACGAAGACCTGCATTAGCATGAGAGCTCCCACACCAAGCGCCATCATAGAGTTAAATGGATTTCTGGCCTTAACTCCCACAATCATAATACGAAGAATGAGGAAAAAGAGGAGGGCCAGAATCAAGCCGGCTCCGATAAGACCTAATTCTTCAATAACAATCGAAAACACAAAGTCTGTTGTAGCTTCTGGTAAATAACCAGTTTTCTCAATTGAATTTCCAAGCCCGAGACCAAACCATCCTCCATTACTCATAGCATAGTATGAATGAGATAGCTGAAGACCAGATCCTGTCAAATCCTTGAACGGATTAAAATATGCTGCGAAACGCTTGGCAACATATCCAAAGATAGGTACCTTAGCCATGGTTTGAACCCCAACCAAGGCAATTAAGCCTAGGAAGGCCGACGAAATCCCTACAATACTGGCAAATAAGGCCGTAAACCAACGGTAGCCAACACCAGAAATTGAAAACATCACTACTGTAGTCAATACAATGATAGCCGCATTCCCCAAGTCAGGTTGGATAGCAACCAAACCGATCATACCAAGCAAATAGACACGCCAGTCATTAAGTTCCTTACCATTCCTAGGAATCCATCTATTCTTCGTCAGGGCTTGGTAGTCATAACGTTCTATGGCAGACTGTTTTTTTGAAAAGGTGTGTGCCAAAAACCAAACAACAATGATCTTAAGGTACTCCGCTGGTTGGAAAGACAAGGGACCTAGCACAATCCAACCATTGGCACCATTGATTTCCCTGGTGAAAAATTTGGCAATGACCAAAAGTAAAATCTCAAAGGCAATAACAACACCCAAAAGCTTATCTTTCCTGAGAAAGTTCAATTTCAGTCGGTAGATGAAAAAAATAGAGAACAAGGATAGCAACCAGAAGCCTCCTTGGTTTATAACAGATGCGAAGGGATTGGCTCCCAAGGCTACTAAACGAGCACTTGTTGTTGAATACACTACTATTAAACCAACCACGGATAAGATTAAATAAGGTATCAAGATGGTGTAATCTAAAAGATGCTTCTTTTCAATTTTCATATCTTTAAAAAACTCATACTTTCTATTACGTTACTCTACATTTTCTCTTAAAATATAAAGCTAACAGCTTATATTATAACACTTTGATACCTTAAACTAAAGCAAAAGCTAAATTAACCGTTTTCAGGACTGAAAATCTGATTATTTTATCTTACCTTCAGATAGGTTTTACAATGAGCTTTCTTTGATAACCTTGCTACTTCTTATGTTTTCTTTTTATGTTTTCTTTTAAGACAAACAAAAAACAAGACCTAAGTCTCGCTTTTTGTTTATCTTATTTTGTACCGACACTGATACGATTAAGTGCTCGACGGAGAGCAACCTGAGCACGTTGAACTTCATCAATACGGTCAGATTTGGTTGCTTCTTCCAAGTCACGTTCGGCACGTTGCTTGGCACGTTCGGCACGAGAAACGTCAATGTCGCGTTCACGTTCTGCTGAATCGGCAACGATAGTAATAAAATCATCTTTAACTTCGATGATACCACCATTTACGGCAATCCAATCGACGTGACTCTCGTCATCCACACGACGAACCTTGAGTTCATCCACTTCAAGTGGCGCAATCAAGTTAATATGGCCTGGCAAGATACCAATTTGACCATCTTTAGTAACCGCGTGGATAAAGCTGGCATGGTGGTCATATTTGAGACCATCCGGAGTTACCACTTGTACGGTCATTTGTGCCATATATTCACCTCATTAGTAGCCCATAGCTTTAGCTTTAGCTACTACATCCTCAATTGGACCTACGCTACGGAAGGCATCTTCTGGAAGATTGTCATATTTACCTTCAAGGATTTCCTTAAAGCTACGAACGGTTTCAGCAACTGGAACATAAGAACCTGGTTGACCTGTAAACTGTTCAGCAACGTTGAAGTTTTGTGACAAGAAGAATTGGATACGACGAGCACGTCCAACCAATGTTTTTTCTTCGTCTGACAATTCATCCATACCAAGGATAGCGATAATATCTTGCAATTCACGGTAACGTTGAAGCACACGTTGAACTTCAGTCGCAACAGCATAGTGTTCTTCACCAACAATTTCAGGTGAAAGGGCACGTGAGCTTGATGCCAATGGGTCAACGGCTGGGTAAATACCCATTTGTGTCAACTTACGTTCAAGGTTGGTTGTTGAATCCAAGTGAGCAAATGCTGTAGCTGGCGCTGGGTCAGTATAGTCATCAGCTGGAACGTAGATGGCTTGGATTGATGTAACAGAACCTTTTTAGTTGATGTGATACGTTCTTGCAATTGACCCATTTCAGTAGCAAGTGTAGGTTGGTAACCAACGGCTGATGGCATACGACCTAGAAGGGCAGAAACCTCAGAACCTGCTTGAGTGAAACGGAAGATGTTATCGATGAAGAGAAGCACGTCTTGACCTTCAACATCACGGAAGTATTCCGCAATTGTCAAACCAGTAAGCGCAACACGCATACGTGCTCCAGGTGGTTCATTCATTTGACCGAAGACCATGGCTGTTTTCTCAATAACGCCAGATTCTTTCATTTCCCAGTAAAGGTCATTACCTTCACGTGTACGTTCACCAACACCTGTAAACACGGAAATACCACCGTGCTCTTGGGCAATGTTGTGAATCAACTCTTGAATAAGAACGGTTTTACCAACACCGGCACCACCAAAGAGTCCGACTTTACCACCTTTAAGGTAAGGGGCAAGCAAGTCGATAACTTTAATCCCTGTTTCAAGGATTTCAGTAGATGTTGACAATTCATCGAAAGTTGGTGCTTTTTTGTGAATTGGTTCACGCTCTGCATCGTCTGCAAAAGGTGCTTCCAAGTCAATGGTATCACCAAGAACGTTAAAGACACGTCCAAGGGTATCTTTACCAACAGGAACGCTGATTGGACGTCCAGTGTCCAGAACTTCTAGTCCACGAGTCAATCCATCAGTAGATTCCATGGCAATGGTACGAACCACACCTTCTCCAAGTTCAAGAGCTACTTCGAGCACGATACGTTTAGACTTTTGTTCATCAGTATAAACGACCAATGCATTGTTAATCTCAGGAAGTTTATCACCAGCTGCAAACGCTACGTCTACAACAGGACCAACAACCTGAGCAATTTTGCCTGAGCTCATTGTTTTCTCCTTATGATAGTTTTCTGGATGACAATCATCCTTTTTTCATGTGTGTCTAATTAAGACAAATCTCTAGCTATTCAAGTGCACTTGCACCGCCAACGATTTCAGTAATTTCCTGAGTGATGGCAGCTTGACGCGCACGGTTATATTGGATTGTCAAATCGTTAATCACATTCTTCGCATTATCAGTGGCTGTCTGCATTGCAGTCATACCAGCTGCGTGCTCAGCTGTTTTGGCATCTACGATAGCACCGTAGATAAGACTCTCAGCATATTGTGGTAAGAGTTGATCCAAAATAGTGTCACGATCTGGTTCCAATTCAAACTTGGTCAACACATGACCTTCTGATTCATTGGGATCCAAATCAGCGATAGGAAGCATTTGTTCCACACGAACCTCACTAGACAAACTGTTGACATGGTGGTTGTAGCACACATAGAGTTCATCAAAAAGTTCATTTTGATACATTCCTACTGCTTAGAAATGATTTTTCCGACTTGTTCAAAACTAGGTTGATCTTCAAGGCCACGAAGTTCAAAAGCAACATTCATGTTACGAGCCTTGAAGAAATCTGAACCTGTTCCACCAATAGAAATGATAGCATATTCATCTTCAGAATCATGGTCACGTTTAATCATGTCCAACACAGCTTTAAGAATTGTTGAGTTATAACCCCCAACTAGTCCCTTATCTGAAGTAATGACAATGTAACCTGTCTTACGGACTGGACGTGCGTCCAACATTGGATTTGACGAACCATTAATCAATTCTGAATGTAGAAGATCTGTTGTGATCTGTCTAATTTTTGAGGCATAGATTTGGAAATCTTTAGCAGCTTGCTCAGAACGTGTCAATTTTGATGCAGAAACCATTTGCATGGCTCCTGTAATTTGACTCGTTTTCTTTGTTGAAGCAATTTTTGCTTGGATTTCTCTTAGAGAGCCTGCCATATGCTGTCCTCCCTATTTCTATTTATATTCTGACTGATCTTTGAAAGCTTGGATAGCTTCATTAAGTACAGATTCCTCAGGAAGATCCTTAGTTGTACGAATAGTTTCAAAGATATCCTCATGGTGACCATCAAAGTAGTCATAGAGTGCTTCTTCAAAATCCAAGATTTGATCAACCGGAACACTATCCAAGAAACCGTGTGTCAAAGCGTAAAGGATAACAACTTGTTTCTCAACTGGAAGTGGTTTATGAAGCGGTTGTTTCAAAACTTCGATTGTACGACGACCACGGTTCAATTTCGCTTGAGTCGCAGCATCCAAATCTGAACCAAATTGCGTAAAGGCTTCAAGTTCACGATATGAAGCCAAGTCAAGACGAAGTGTACCAGCAACCTTCTTCATCGCTTTAATTTGCGCTGATCCACCTACACGTGATACGGAAGAACCCGCATCAATGGCTGGACGAATACCTGAGTTAAACAAGTTTTCTTGCAAGAAGATTTGTCCATCTGTGATTGAGATAACGTTTGTTGCGATATAAGCTGAGATATCTCCGGCTTGCGTTTGGATGATTGGCAAGGCAGTAATTGAACCACCACCAAGATCATCCGAAACTTTAGCTGAACGTTCCAAAAGACGTGAGTGGAGATAGAAGACATCCCCTGGGTAGGCCTCACGACCTGGTGGACGACGGAGAAGCAATGAAAGTTCACGGTAGGCCACGGCTTGTTTAGACAAATCATCATAAACAATCAAGACGTGTTTTCCGTTATACATGAACTCTTCAGCCATTGCAACACCAGCGTAAGGCGCGATGTAAAGCAATGGTGATGGTTGTGATGCTGAGGCAGTCACAACGATTGTGTAATCAAGAGCACCGTGTTTACGGAGAGTTTCTACTTGTGTACGAACTGTTGATTCTTTTTGACCAATAGCCACGTAGATACAGATCATATCTTGACCTTTTTGGTTCAAGATCGCATCAATGGCTACTGAAGTTTTACCAGTTTGGCGGTCTCCGATAACCAATTCACGTTGACCACGTCCAATTGGAACCAAGGCATCAATGGCCTTAAGACCAGTTTGCAATGGCTCAGAAACTGATTTACGTTGCATAACACCTGGAGCAGGTGTTTCAACTGGACGGAAACCTGTTGTTTCGATGTCACCAAGACCATCAACTGGTTGCCCAAGTGGGTTTACTACACGACCAATAAGGGCTTCACCAACTGGAACTTCCATGATTTTTCCAGTACGTTTAACAATATCGCCTTCACGAATTGCTACGAAAATCCCCCAAGATAATGATACCGACATCATTAGTTTCAAGGTTTTGAGCCATACCATAGGCACCATTTTCAAATTCGAGCAACTCACCACTCATAGCATTATCAAGACCACGAGCACGTGCGATACCGTCACCGATATAGGTAACGACACCAGTTTCAGTGACGTCAAAGTTTGGCTGGAAGTTTTCAATTTGCTTTTTAATTAAAGCGCTAATTTCTTGTGCGTTAATTGCCAAAAGTCACACCACTTTCTATTTCAAATTCGTTTTAAAGGTTTGCAATTGACTGCGAATTGACGTGTCAACAACCTTATTCTTTGCTTTGATGACGAATCCTCCAATGAGGTCCTCATCAATTTTTTCTACTAAACGACGTGTCTTAATCTCAAATTTTTGTGAAACTATCGCCAAAAGTCTAGTTTTTTGTTCTTCAGACAAGGGACTTGCTGATGTCACAGTGACATCGTAAGTGTTGTCTTCTTGATCAAAGAGCTCAAGGACCAACTTTCAAGACATCATAGAGAATGTTAGCTCGGTCATTGAGTAAGATTACCTCAAGAAAAATTGTTCATATACACTGAACAAGACTCTTGAAACAAGCTCAAACTTTCTTTTTTTAGCTTCACTTGTCACATTTTTCCTGCGACAAGAAGGTTTTTTTAGATTTGTTTCAGCAAAAAAACTGTTAGGATTTGCCTTACCTCTTCTTGGATTGTTGACACGGCGTCTTGTTCAAAAAGCGACTTCTACCAGACTTCTGGCATACTGCTCAACAAGAGCTTGTGTTTTCTTATCCATTAAGCATCTCCTAATTGATCAAGATAGCTATCAATCAAGTCAGATTGCGCTTTTAGCATCAAGGTTTTTGTTTCATGACTTTTTTTCTGCCAAAGAGGACAGTCAAGTCTGCAACTTCACCTTTAACGCCAGCAAGTGCTTCCACACGGCTTTGGGCGATATCTTGATTTGCTTTTCTCTTTCAAGCGTTTAGCTTCATCATGTGCTTCTGCAATGATTTTTGATTCTTGAGTTTTACCAGTTTCCTTGGCCCCATCAATAATTTGAGCCGCTTCAGTGCGAGCACCTGCTAACTCATCTTGACGTTTTTGTGCCAAGCTTTCTGCTTCTTGACGAGCATTTTCAGCACTATCAATATCTGTGGCAATTTTTCTTTTTCACGAGCAGCAAAGATTCCTGTAATTTGATCCCATGCGAATTTACGGATGAGGTAATACAAGAGAAAAACTGAGCCGAGTGTGATAATGATATTACCAAGTGTCGTACTATTAATCAGTAATGACATTTCATTTCTCCCTTTCTTAATTATTCTTCGTTGACTTTATCACCAATATAGTTTGAACTTAGGATAATAAAGACATAGGCTTGAATGAAAGCCGATAAAAGGCTGAAAAAGGCAACCCAGACAAGGTTCAAAGCAAAGGATACAGGTGCTGCAAAGACAGACCATGTCACCAATTTAAGAATCAAGCCAGTAAGTACCTCACCAGAATAAATGTTACCAAACAAACGCAAGGCCAATGAAGCAAGGTTGGTTAATTGTTCCAAAATGTTCATTGGGAAAGCATTGCTGGGTATGGTGAAAAGGTAGCCCTTTAGATAGCCTTTAAAGCCCTTTTTTTACGGATCCCTCAATATGACTAATGAGGGTAATAATCAAAGAAAGAGTGATAGTAACACCGAAAGTTCGATGTTGGAGAAGTCCAAAAAAATTGTAATGCTCACTTTTTACAGATACAAGCAAACCTAAGTTGTTTGCTGTAAAAACAAAGGTGAAAATTACAAACAAGAGCAAACTATAATTCTTCGTGAATTTCCCAAGATTTTGAGAAATGGTACTGTTCACAAACTCATAGATGAACTCAAGTACATTTTTGTTTTTCCCTTTGGTTTTAATGGTCATCTTACGACTTGACCAAAAAACCACTCCAAAAACGATAATTACTGTCAAGAGAGACATGGCAAGGATCGTCAAGTCAAAATCAATCCCAAATAATGAGACGGTTGGATTACTTGTAGTTTCCACTGCTCATCCCTCCTTCATCTTTTTTATTTGTCTATTAGACAATGTAGCTAAGGGCAAACAATACGAAGAAGGTACCTTCGATGAAGGCAACACCAGTAAACATCAATGTTTGAAGTTTGCTAAACATCTCAGGTTGGCGAGCTGCAGCTTTAGCGATATTGGCAACGAGGATACCCTCACCAAGAGATACACCCATAACGGCCAAACCGAGGGCTAAGATAGTTAAATTCATAGTCGAATTCTCCTTTTAATTATTTTTACCATGCTATTTTAGTCCTATTTTTCACGAAAGTCAATGAATTGACGGTTTTTTGGACTTTTTCACTGACTTTGCCTAACATTTTCACTTTATTTGCGTAAGCGTTTACTTTTAATGATAGACATATCTGCTTATTCAAAGAAACAAGCCTAACTATGATAGGTTAGACTTGTTTGGGAGATTTATGAAAAAAGAAAGATACACTGTCTGACTAAAGACAAAGACTGTGAGTGCTACTGAACGACGTTCAGTAATACTTATTAGGATGACCATAGTATAGCTTGGGTGGCTAAAAGAAAGCTGAAGGGGAGGGAGCATTTCATAACTTTGAAAATAACTATTTTTTTGACTAACCAATCATATCCACAAGAAGATTGTATACGTCAATACAAATAGGTATCTGGATGGCTTCACTGATAAGTCTGACGCGCATACTTATCAAACTCATTGGCATACACCACTCTGAACTCGTTGGTCTGTTCAAATCCCAACTCAATTCCCCCAACACCTGAGAAGAAAGCTGCAATGTTATACTTCTCAGATCGGTTCGAACTTACAGAATTTGTCATGTAGTTACCTGCTTTCTTCTTCTGCTAAACTTACTAAATCTAAATCAGAATATCTTTCAGAGTGAACAATAGGATATGTTGAATAAACGTGATCGATGAAATCGTTCCAGTACAAAGATTTTGTCTCTAATATCACCTCATTAATAATTGATGTTTGTTGTAAAGTTAACAAACTATAATCTAATAGCTCTTTATCGACATTAGAATTTATTATATATTTTGCTGTACCAAATGCGGAGTATGTCTCATTAATCGAAAGATCCTTATCTGCTATAACAGTTTCAATAACATCCGAAACATACGGCCCGTAGTGATCAAATTTCCAATTTATACTAGTTACTTGCTTACGGTACTTTTGAGAAGATTTCCAATCAACTAAATACACTAACTTAGTAAGTTTGGTTTTATTTAATTCCGAAGACTCAGGATAGTGTCTTACCAAATATCTCACAACGTTATCAATGATTTTATTCATACGACACCTCCTAATTCAAATTATTATTCATCAGATAATAGAGATACGGCATAATCAACGGATCATCATCTAAACGCTTAGTGATTTCCTCTCCTGATGAAAAGTTTCCTATTTTAGGATCAATTGACTCAATTACTAAAACTCCAAATGTCTTCTCTTGAGATTCATTATAAATATTCCTTACATAAAAAGACCGACTTTTCATCGAAATATTTCTTAAAACATCTGGATTAAATTTTATTCCTCGATTTGAATAGTATTTTTCAAAATAAGCATTGAATCCATCCTCGTCTTCTACATTGGGAAATGGATCCATCATATCAATATAAAAAATCGGTTCACTTCCCCAACATTTAGAAATAAATCCCTCATCATGAGGATAAGTTTGTCGAGCTTGTTTTTTAAATTCTTCATTTTTACTGTGTCGAGTTAAAATGACAAAATCAGATTTAATCTCATCACGCCTATATAATGAGATTCTGTCATGATGTCCTAACTCCAAACTTTTAAAAAGTTGAAAAATAAATTTTTGAATATTAGAGTCTATTATACCAGAATACATTCCTATTGTCTCTGTAAGCTTATCATGTTTCTTTCTGTAAGATTGAAGTCTCAATTCGAGATCATTTATCTGATCTTGTTTTTCTTCAATCTCATCGTTCAGAGAAATAATTTCATCCTCTGCGTTCTTCAAATCAACACTATGTGAGTTTTCAATATCCTCAATATCCTCATCATATTTTGCAATAATTTTTTTCTTCTTCGTCAAAGATTTTTCTTTGTGGACACATATTCCATCAGAATAAATAAAAAAATAAATTGAAAATAAAGAAAGAAACAATACACCACCAATTCTGATTAACTTTATCACTAACTTTAGGAAGAGCTAATAAAACTGGTGTTAAATAAACTGAAAAACGCAGGAGGAAGAAAAAAATAAATTTCCTCCATCCTTGATTTTTACAATGTTCAAAATAGTTTTTTAAAAAGTTTGTAAACTTATTAAAGTCAATCATTCAGCTTATACCAATTTCTTCATCTCATCAATACGCACTACTGTCGCATCGTATTTAGCCTGGTAATCTGCTTGTTTGTCGCGTTCTTTTTGGACGACTTCTGGTTTGGCATTGGCTACGAAGCGCTCGTTAGAGAGTTTCTTACCAACCATGTCGAGTTCTTTTTGCCATTTGGCCAATTCTTTTTCAAGACGAGCCAATTCTTCTTCGACATTGAGAAGGTCAGCGAGTGGCAAGTAAATTTCTGCGCCTGTGATGATGCTTGACATAACCAAGTCAGGTACTTCTACATTTGCTGCAATTTCCAAGTGTTCTGGGTTTGTGAAGCGTTTGATGTAGTTGACATTGTCATTGAAGAAGGCATCAAGCTTGCTGTCGCTTGTCTTGATCAAGATAGTGATTGGTTTGCTTGGCGCTACGTTCACTTCTGCACGTGAGTTACGAACGGAGCGAATCACATCTTTAAGAGCTTCTACACCAGCTGCTGCTTCTTCATTTTCAAATTCTGGACGAACCACTGGGTATTCAGCCGTCACGATAGTTCCTTCAGAGATTTGACCGTAGATTTCTTCAGTTACGAATGGCATGATCGGGTGAAGGAGACGCAAGATTTGGTCCAAGGTGTAAAGGAGAACTGAACGTGTGATGACTTTCTCATCTTCGTTATCGCTGTAAAGCACTTCCTTAGTCAACTCAACATACCAGTCCGCAAACTCATCCCAGATGAAGTTGTAGAGGATGTGTCCAGCCACACCAAACTCAAACTTGTCAAAGTTTTCGGTAACTTTTCCGATAGTTTCGTTGAGGTTGTGGAGAATCCAACGGTCTGTAACGTTACCCGCTTGACCAGCAGCCACTTTAGCTACATTTTCACGCGCCGCATCCAAGGTCAACCCTTCATTGTTCATAAGGATGTAACGAGAGATGTTCCAAATCTTGTTAATGAAGTTCCAAGAAGCATCCATTTTCTCGTAAGAGAAGCGCACGTCTTGACCTGGTGCAGAACCGTTTGAAAGGAACCAACGAAGGGCATCAGCACCGTATTTTTCGATAACATCCATTGGGTCAATACCGTTACCAAGGGACTTAGACATCTTACGTCCTTGCTCGTCACGAATAAGACCGTGGATCAAGACATTTTGGAATGGTTGGCGACCTGTGAATTCCAATGATTGGAAGATCATACGGGATACCCAGAAGAAGATGATATCGTAACCTGTTACTAGGGTTGAAGTTGGGAAGTAACGTTTGAAGTCTTCTGAGTCGACATCCGGCCAGCCCATAGTTGAGAATGGCCAAAGGGCAGAACTGAACCAAGTGTCCAAGACGTCTTCATCTTGTTTCCATCCGTCACCTTCTGGAGCTTCTTCGCCGACGTACATTTCACCCTCAGCATTGTACCAGGCAGGGATTTGGTGACCCCACCAGAGCTGACGAGAAATAACCCAATCGTGGACATTTTCCATCCATTGAAGGAAGGTATCGTTGAAACGAGGTGGGTAGAATTCTACTTTGTCCTCTGTATCTTGGTTGGCAATGGCATTCTTAGCCAATTGATCCATCTTCACGAACCATTGCGTAGACAAGCGTGGCTCAACCATAACTCCAGTACGCTCTGAGTGACCAACTGAGTGGGTCATCTTCTCAATCTTAACAAGCGCACCGATTTCTTCTAACTTCTTGATAACAGCCTTACGAGCTTCAAAACGGTCCATACCGTTGAATTCACCAGCCAATTCATTCATGGTACCATCATCGTTCATGACATTGACTTGCGGAAGATTGTGACGTTGACCAACTAAGAAGTCGTTAGGGTCATGAGCAGGAGTGATTTTAACCACACCAGTACCGAATTCAGGGTCTGCGTGTTCGTCCCCAACAATTGGGATTGGCTTGTTCAAAATTGGCAAGATAACATTTTTACCAATCAAGTCTTTGTAACGGTCATCATTTGGGTTAACCGCTACGGCAGTATCCCCAAACATAGTCTCAGGACGAGTTGTTGCTACTTCAAGGGCACGTGAACCGTCTTCCAACATGTAGTTCATGTGGTAGAAGGCACCTTCAACATCCTTGTGAATAACCTCGATATCAGAAAGGGCTGTACGAGCTTTTGGATCCCAGTTGATGATAAATTCACCACGGTAAATCCAACCTTTTTTGTAAAGCTCTACAAAGACCTTGCGAACGGCTTTTGACAAACCTTCGTCAAGGGTGAAACGCTCACGAGAGTAGTCTACAGAGAGTCCCATCTTACCCCATTGTTGCTTGATAGTTGAGGCATACTCGTCTTTCCATTCCCAAACTTTATCAAGGAATTTTTCACGGCCAAGGTCATAACGAGAAATGCCGTCTTCGGCCAAACGCGCTTCTACTTTAGCCTGAGTGGCAATACCTGCGTGGTCCATACCTGGAAGCCAAAGCGTATCGAAACCTTGCATACGTTTTTGACGGATGATGATATCTTGCAAAGTTGTATCCCAAGCGTGACCAAGGTGAAGCTTACCAGTTACGTTTGGTGGTGGAATAACGATTGAATAAGGCTTAGCCTTTTTATCGCCTGAAGGCTTGAAAACATCCTCATCAAGCCATTTTTGGTAACGGCCAGCCTCAACCTCGGCTGGATTGTATTTAGGTGAAAGTTCTTTAGACATGTGTGTGTCCTTTCTAGCTATTTCTTTTCTTTTCTTCTATAACTTTATCAACTACCTTAGTGACTAAAGTTTCGACCATGAATTTCATTTGTTTTTTAAATTCTTCACTTTTCAGAAATTCTGTTATCAATTCTAGCATAAATTTAATAACAGCTTTTCCTCCTTTAACAGCTAAATCCCCAACATTTGCCATTTTATACTCCTTTTTTTAGCTCACGAATAATCTTTTTTAAATATTTGTTTTTTGTTGTTTTTTCCAAGAAATCATAAGCACTTTGTTTCAAATCATCTTTTTCAATTTCAGGATTAAGTTCAGCCTCAACTTTTAAAGCATGGTATAATGCTTTCGGTTTCAAATCAATACTTTTTTGAAATTCAACTAATTGTAATTTTACTTCGTTGTCAATTTTTTCCTGTAGTTGGGGTGTTATTAGATCAGCTGGTAATACTTCTTTGTACTTATTTATTCCTTCAGATAAGTTAGATTCAAAACGAACTAACTCTTTCCTGTTGATTTTCTACTTCCTTAATAATTAAATCCAAGCTTTCGTTTTCCATTTTGTACCTCAATACTTTATAAGTTATTTAAACTTTACAAATTTTTTTAGTGTCTATACTTAGTTATTTCTCATCCCACTCACTCTTCAGCAAGCCATATCTCAAATCATCACAGCGATTTCCTTGGGCATCTTTTCGATCCCTTATGCGAGCTTCAAGGGTAAAACCAAGTTTCTCAGCGACTCGTTGACTTTGAAGGTTATAGTCAAAGCAAGTTAGTTCAATCTTGTGAAGCTCCAGTTCTTTAAAAGCTAAATCAATCAAAGCACGCGCTGCTTCTGGTACATAACCTCGGCCCCAATAATCTGGGTGCAAGGTATAGCCAATCTCCAGAACATCGTCCTCATGGCGATGGTTAAAATCAACAGATCCGATGATCGTATCAGTCCCTTTGACCACAATTCCATAACCTGCTGGGAGATTGTCCTTTTGATTACGCTCAGGAAGGATATGCTCCAGGTAATAAATCTCATCTTTCAAGGTCTTAATGGGTGGGAATCCTGCAGGGTAAGAGACTTCTAGAAGACTGGCATAGGCATAGATATCCTCTGCATCTGCCACTGTACGATTTCGCAAGACCAAACGATCCGTTTCAATTCGTTCTGGCAACTCAGCTTTTGTCATCCTTCTTCCTCGCTTTCTTGATGAAGCTTCCCATGGGGTCGACTCGGTCATCTAGATAGCGATAGACACGCTTATGGCCGTCCCCCATAAAGTAAGTCGGTGCAAAGCGATCATTTTTAAAATGGCCCTTGTCATCCAACAAATCAGATTCAGCCAGACGGTCTAGAATCTTAGCAAAGATATGACAGATACCATCTTCCTCAATAATTCGATCCACCTGGCAATCCAGAACGACTGGACAAGCATCCAAATAGGTGCTTGTGTCAGTTTAGAAGGTTGGAAATCTAGGCCAAGTTTAGCAATCTTTTCTCGATGGCTAATAAAACCAGCCTGTTCCATCTCTAGCATGAGGTTCTCATCAGGGATATTCACTGTGAACTTCTGATAATGCTTAATCTGGTCTGCCGCATTTTCCTCGCTACCAACCCCGATGACCAGCCAATCTCCTAGACTATAGGAAGAACTACAAGTCGTCACATTATAGCCATGTGTCTGGTCCTGGTAACCCAAGATAAAAATTGGGAAACCATAATACAATTTACTGGTCTCAAAAGATTGCTTCATGTCACCCTCCTTTGGTAGGAACGTAGACCTCGCTTTCGCTCCGTCTGCATCAATAACTCTAAATTCACCTGCGACCTTCGGTCTTGGTTCTTTAAAGGATATAGAAAATCCCTGCCATAATTATGACAGGGACGAATGTGTATCCGCGGTACCACCCAGTTTTGAGTGGTAACCACTCACAGCTTTCTTGATTCAATTTGACCATCAGCAACCAGCTTTGACATTTGTGCGGATTTCTCAGTACCACCGCTTCCTGTGACAAATGGGCTTCAAAGCACCTCTGAATGGTCTTATTCTATCACATTTTTAATCTCAAGACAAATGAAATTGTGGGGAAGATGTTATCACAATAAGTCAGACTACAGATTCCAACTTGAAACAGAAATACAATGCTTCATTTTTTATTCTCAAAAGAAAAATCCCTGTCTTCCGACAAGGATTTCATCTTATTTTTCTTCCTTAGCTCTTTCTTCTTTTAGCCATTTTTCATAGCTTTCGAGTAGATTGATAGCCATTTGGGTTGCCAAGGCTAGTGAGAAGGCTTCTGTACCTTCAGTTGTTTCGTCTTGGACTTCCAATTTACTTTCTTCGTAAATGGCTTTGAGAGCCTTATTGCTAAGCGTGTCTTTAAATGCTTGGAATTCTTTCATGGTCAAAGCCTCCTTGATTCTACGGCAACATCTACAGCTACTGTTACCGTTTTCACTTTAAGTTTACACCATTTCAGAGAAATTGCAAGGATTTTCCTTAATAAGGAGAGCTTTCACTCTATCTGCGACCTACTGAGCAGGAGTCGCAGCCCCTGTGAGATACTCAGTCGTATAGGCTACGATAGCTCCCGAATCAGCATTTACCGCGTATTTATAACGTAGACCGCTAGCAGCATAGTCAAAGCTGATATTGTAGACCTTACCGTCTCCTTCAGTCTTCAATTCCGTTTTCAAGTTTGTCACAGAACCTTCAGCTAGGCCAGCATGGTTAAGAGCTGTTGTTTGCGCAGTCTCTTTTGATACAGCTGTCTCTTCCTTGCTTTCACTAGGTTGAGTCTCGTCTTTAGGTTCTTCACCTTTTTGAGCGTCATCCTCATCCTTAGTTGTTGGATGGTCACTCTTATGTTTCAAAATAGATCCTGACTGACCATCAATTGTATACTCAAAATGGTTGTCTGACGTTGTGAAACTAATCTCATAACTTCCGTGAAGCCCAGAACGTGCTTTCGAAACTGTTGATTGAGAAATCTCAGAAGTTTTGACACCTGCATTTTTGTAAGCAATGTCTGCCGCATCTTGTTCTGACAAGCGATAACCTGAACCGTTAAAGATAAACAGGCCTGCAGCGATGGCAACTGGGATAGCGAGCAGAAGCAGATAGCCCGCTAGCTTTTTCATTTTTCGCATAAAATTCTCCGCTATTTTAATCTAATACTACTATTATATCTTAAAGTTCTAAAATTGTCAGATAAACTTGGCTCATTTTTAGGACAACATCATAAAAAGTTCCCGATAGCTATCAGGAACTTCTACGAAATGTTACTATTTGGCCAGTTACAAAGACTAGTATGGCCATCCAGATAAAGAAGAAGCCTTTCAACTCTCCAAAGCTGACCGTCTCACCAAAAATGAGGATGGCTACGAGAAGTTGAATCGTAGGATTAAGATACTGGATGAAACCAATAAGGTTAAGCGGTGCCCTTTTGACTGCTTCTGAGAAGCAAAGCAATGGAACTGCCGTCACCACACCGGATATGGCTAGGAGAAACATTTCCATGCTCGAATAGGAAGAAAATGATTCTGGAGAAAAGAAAACGAGATAGATAGCTACAAAAGGTAGTAGCAAGCCACTTTCTACTAGCATGGCTACGTCACTGGAGAGCCTAACCCCTTTTTTGATTAGACCATAGAAACCAAAGCTCAGAGCTAACCCCAATGATACCATGGGAAGTTTTCCTGTATTGGCAACAAGAACCAGTACTCCTATAAAGGCCAATACTACTGCTGCCCACATGGTCCTACTCAATGATTCACGAAGAAAAATGAGGGCAAACAGGATAGAAACAATAGGCATAATGTAATAGCCCAGGCTAGCCTGCGTCGCTTGACCATGACCCACAGCATAGATATAAATCAACCAGTTAGCTGCTATGAGAAAACTAGCAAGTAGCATACGAAGCAAGGCTTTCTTATCCTGCCAAAGTTCCACAAGCTCCCCTTTGAAACGTGTATTTTGCTTAGCGACTAGGGCGTAAGTCAGCATAGTCACCACTGTAAAAACAATCCGCCACGAGAAGGTGTTGTAAGCCGAAACACCTGCTAAAAGCTTCCAAAAAAGGGATAAAAATCCCCATTGAATATAGGTGGCTAGACCAAAGAGTAGCCCTTGATTTTTTCTAGTCAACCACAACACCTGCTTTATCCACAGACAGGATGAAGGTTTCACCATCTAAACCAAGACCATCGATAGCCGTTTTAAGAGCTTCAGCCTGATCATTTGGCGTCAAGGTCATAACTGTTGGGCCAGCGCCTGAAAGATAGGTCGCATAAGCACTGTATTGACCTGACAATTCCTTAATAGTCGCAAATTCTTTAACCAATTTGACGGTAGCGTTCGTGGAACATATCCCCTTGAATAGCATGTCCCGCCTTAACCAAATCGCCTGCAAAGAGGGCAGCAATGGCAACGTTTGCAATAGATGATGCAGCTACAGCTTCTTTGTAAGACAGGTCACTTGGAAGTACCCCACGTGAATCAGACGTCTTAAGTTCATAGCTCGGAATGAAGGCTACAAAGGCACACTCTGGAAAGTCTGTCACGATGCTATTAACATGTTCATCCACATAAGAGGCTACAACGAGATTCCCAAAAATAGCTGGGGCAACATTGTCCGGATGACCTTCAATCTTGGTTGCAATATCAAGTTTATCATCGTCTGAGAGCTGCAAGTCTGCCAATTGATTGGCCAACTCGATTCCTGCGACAATAACAGAACTTGAAGAACCTAGCCCACGCGCTAAGGGAATATCTGATGCCATCACCAATTTATGGGGCTGCAAATCAGACTTAACTTGCAAGGCAGTTGAAATGAGGAGGTTATTTTCATCTGAAGGAATATCTCCCAAATCATGTTCAATATGCCATGCATCGGCTGGTTCAAGCACCTCGACTGTCAAATATTTAGAAACGGCAACACCCACAGAGTCAAAACCCGGACCAATATTGGCAGATGTTGCTGGAACAGTAATTTTCATAATAATACACCAAAAGGAGGAAAGCCATCAGCGACTTTTCTCCTTGAATACCTTTCTTATACGCACCAGTATGGGCTTATCAATTAGTTAGACAAAACTTTCAATGTGTTGACAACTGTGAAATCTTCTGCTGCTTCAAGTTTTTCAGTAACAGCTTTGAGTTGTGTCTTAGACATAGCATGTGTAATCACAACGATACGAGCTGTTGTGCCATTTGCTTTTTGTTGCAAGACTTGTTCAAATGAAATATCTTCTGAGTTGAAGATTTCAGACAAGTGAAGGATTTTACCTTTTTCGTCTGGCGTATCAAGGGCAAAGTAGTAGTTGCTCTTAACATCTGCTGGATTAGCCAATGGCAAGTCACGACGGAACTCGTTAAATGGTTTACCCACATTGCCATCTGAAAGACGACGAGCAATACGGATAATATCTGCCAAAACAGATGTTGCTGTTGGTTTTTGACCAGCACCTGGACCGTAGTACATTGATTCGCCGATACCGATAGATTCAACAAAGACTGCATTCATAACATCGTTAACGCTAGCAAGTGGGTGATTTTTTGGCAAGAATGTTGGGGACACTTCTGCTGAGATACCTGATTCTACTTCACGCACATCACCAACCAATTTGATGACATAACCCAATTCTTGAGCAACAGCTACATCATCAGTAGAGATGTTTGTAATCCCCTTGTGAGTCACATCGTCGAAATCAATTGTGGCACCAAATCCAAATTGGCTAAGGATAACAGCTTTATAAGCAGCGTCAATACCTTCAACGTCGTTAGTTGGATCACTTTCAGCATAACCAAGTTCTTGGGCAGTCTTAAGAGCGTCCTCATATGACCAACCTTCGTCAACCATCTTAGTCATCATAAAGTTAGATGTTCCGTTAAGCACACCAAGGATACGTGTCACCTTATCAGACGTCAAAGAGTTAGCCAAAGTACGCAAAATTGGAATACCACCAGCAACAGCAGCTTCATAGTAGAAAGCCACTCCCTTATCTTGGGCAAGAGAAATCAACTCTTTTCCATGAGTAGCAATCAAGTCTTTGTTAGCAGAAACAACGTTTACCTGCTTCAAGTGCTTTTGTGATGAAGGTACGAGCTGGCTCTATACGACCCATCAATTCAACAACGATTTGAATCTCTTCATCGTTAAGGATTTCGTCAACATTTGTGACAAAATTGTAGTCGTTTCCGGCAGCGATAAGACGATTTTTTTCCTCGTCATCTTTAACCAAAACTTTGGCAATTTCGAGTTGGTCACGTGAGGCTGCAAGAACCTTTTCACCATTTTCCTTCAAGAGGAAAGGAATACCGCTAGCTACTGTACCAAAGCCAAGCAATCCAATTTTAATAGACATTTACGATTTCTCCTTAAAAACATACATTTTTTTAATTGTACCACATTTCTATCGGAATTGACAGAATATTGTTGCCATTTAAGGAGGCAAGTATTCTTTTTACTGAAAATTCTGTGCATTTCCATCCCATTTTTGTTAGAATAATAACTAGACCTATTTGAAAGGGGATACAATGACTTCTCAAAAGAAAAAAACAACTCAAGCTAACAGAAAGAAACTGAACCTTCTTCTGCTTTTCCTAAATATTGTCCTTCTTGGCTTACTAGCAGTCTTTATGCTTAACCGACCAAATCAGTCGAAAAGCAAGCAACAACAGGCTCAGACCAGTCAGTCTAAGACGACAGCTAAATGGAAAACCTATGACGAACCTGTCCAAATCCCTATCCTCATGTATCATGCGGTACACGTCATGGATCCATCTGAAGCCTCCAACGCCAACCTTATCATTGACCCAGACCTCTTCGAGGCACAAATCAAGGCTTTGTCAAAGGCAGGATACTACTTCCTAACGCCTGAAGAAGCCTACAAAGCCTTCACTGAAAACGCCCTACCTGCTAAGAAGGTTGTCTGGCTGACCTTTGACGATGGTAACGAAGATTTCTATACTATCGCCTACCCTATTCTCAAAAAATACAAGGCTAAGGCAACCAATAATATTATCACTGGCTTTGTCAAGAAAGGGAACGCTGGAAATCTTACCGTCAAACAGATGAAAGAAATGATGGCTCACTGCATGAGCTTCCAGTCTCATACGGTTAACCACCCCGATTTGTCAACCACTGATAAGGCGACACAAAAGGTTGAATTAACGGATTCTATTGACTTCCTTGAAAATAAACTCAATACCAAGGTCAATACCATTGCCTACCCATCAGGTCGCTACAATCAAACGACACTTGACCTAGCTAAGAAAACTTACAAGTTAGGACTAACAACCAACGAAGGGCTAGCCAGTGCCAAGGATGGTCTTCTCTCACTTAATCGTGTCCGTATTCTGCCAACAACAACAGCTAAAGGACTTCTCAGCGAGATTGATACTGACAATGAGTAAAAGAAATCACTTGATTCAAGAATCAAGTGATTTTTATGTTCTAGTCAAATATTTCTGATAGGATAGCCACACCCATTTCAATTTCAGCATCACTTAGGGTGATTGGTGGCAAGAGTCGAATCACGTTTGTCCCTGCAGTTAAGACAATTAACCCCTTATCTCGAGCCGACTGGACCAATTCTCCTAAATTGCCAGTAGTCTCAATCCCAATCATATAGCCCAAGCCACGTACAGTGGTGACCGTCTCTTTATCAGATAAAGCTGCCTGCAATTTTGCTTGTAGCTGGTTTCCATTTTCAAGGGCAGTATCTAGAAAACCTGGGACCAACATAACTTCAAGCGTAGCTTTGGCCGCCGCCATGGCTAGTTTATTTCCTCCAAAGGTAGAGCCATGACTTCCGTAAGAAAAAGCTGTCCCAAGAGAGGACTTGGCAAGCATGGCTCCAACTGGCACTCCATTTGCCAAGCCTTTGGCCAGAGTAAAGATATCTGGTTCAATATCGTAGTGCTCATAAGCAAAGAGCTTACCAGTACGACCAATTCCTGTCTGAACCTCATCTACAATGAGGTAAATACCTGTCTCCTTACAAAAATCAGACAAAGCCTTAACAAAGTCCTGATCCGCAGGTTGCACACCTGATTCCCCTTGAACCAACTCCAGCATAATAGCTGCAGTTTCTTCACTAGCTAGGGCCTTGACACTGTCTATGTCATTGAAAATAGCATAGCTAAAGTGGGGCACACCTTCACCAAAACCTTGTTTGATTTTATCCTGACCAGTGGCAGACATAGATCCAAACGTTCGACCATGGAAGGAATTTTGGAAGGTAATGATTTCTTGTTTACCTGAAGCCTTACGGGCGATTTTAATGGCTGCCTCATTGGCCTCTGCACCACTGTTACAGAAAAAGGCCAGATAGTCCTTGTCACCAATTAAAAGGTCAGCAACATCTTCTTGCAACTGATTGTGATAGAGATTAGGCTGGTGTAAAATCTTGCCCACCTGCTCTGTCAAAGCCTGATTGACATGGGGATGATAGCCCAGATTGGTTACCCCAATACCTGATGAAAAATCCAAGTAGGTCTTGCCAGTTGTATCTGTCAAATAATTACCCTGGGCCGAAGCAAAATCAACCGCTGCCCGTTTATAATTTGAAAATAGTTTTGTCATCTCTTACTCCTTGATTATGGTACCGTCTGTCAGGTTATCACCAATAATGACCTGCTCGACACCAGCCTGAACTGTCTGAACAGCACTTTGAATTTTAGGAATCATGCCTCCAGTTATCACACCTGAATCTATTTTTTTCTGAACGTCCACAAAATTCAGCTGTTCCAAACCTGACCATTTTCTAAAACACCCTTAACATCTGTCATAAGGATAAGTTTTTTGGCACCTAGACTAATTGCCACAGCTCTAGCAAGGTAATCGGCATTGATATTGAGCAAATCCCCCTGCTCACTATAGCCTAGGCTAGGAATCAAGGGAATCTTGCCCTGAGATAGGAGACTCACTAGGGTTTGATTAGTGATGCTTTTGACTTCACCCACAAAACCATAGGTCTCTTGATCTAAGAAATCAGCATGGACAAGGTCTGGCAATTCATCTACAAGCTGATAGGCTGGCAAACCTGCAGTTGTCAGCTCATCCGCTAAGTTTTTCCCAACCATGTCAACCAAAGCTTCTTTGATCAAGGCCATATCTGACCGCCCCGTCACACGAAGACCATTGACCTTGTGAATTGGAATATGATTCTCCTCCATCAGCTGATTAATGGCAAAACCGCCCCCATGAACGATAACAATTTTTTGACCAGCCTGCTGCCATTCGGACAGTTTAGCCAATATCTCAGGAGTTAGCTGCTTACTGGCTACTCCACCAATCTTGATTACAATATATTCAGTAGTCATCAGTTAACTCCTTTATCATAGATAACTCAAGTATGGTATAGGGCGTTAATCTTAACGTAATCGTAAGAAAGATCACACCCCCATGCAGTTCCTTTTTCATGTCCAGCATGAAGATCTACCGTTATTGTGACTTCATCATCATGCATGATGTCTTTCATTTCTTCATCATCAAAGGAAACAGGACTAGAGGCCAACATAACTGGCAGACCGCCAAGCATAATATCAACATTATCCACAGGAACATCCACACCAGCGTAGCCCACAGCGGCTAAAATACGTCCCCAGTTAGGATCTTCACCAAAGATAGCCGTTTTAACCAGGCTTGACCCGACAACGGATTTGGCCATCATACGTGCATCAAGAGCATTAGGGGCATTAACCACATCAACTTGGATGAGTTTATTGGCACCTTCACCGTCCTTGGCAATTTTCTTAGCCAACTCTTGCATAACGAAATTCAACATCTTCGAAAATTTATCAAACTCTGGTGTATCTGGCAGAATCTCTTCGTTAAGTGTACAACCATTGGACATGACAAGAACCATATCATTGGTTGAAGTATCTCCGTCAACTGTAATCTGATTAAAGGTCTTTTCAACATTTTGGCTCAAGGCCAATTGAAGGGTATCACTAGAAATATTAGCATCACAAGTGATAAATCCTAGCATGGTCGCCATATTAGGGTGAATCATGCCTGAGCCCTTAGCGACACCAGCCATAGTAACCACATCACGTCCGAAGATCTCCGTCACAGCAATAGTCTTAGTCGCTGTATCAGTCGTCAAAATCGCCTTGGCAAAATCATCAGCATTCCCATTAACCACTATCTTGGAAAGACCATTTTTCAAGGTATCCATTGGTAGCAACTCACCGATAATCCCTGTAGAAGCTACACCAACCAAGTCTGGTTCAACACCTAGCTTTTCAGCGGTCCACTCCTGCATGGTGTAAGCATCCTCCAAACCTTGAGTCCCTGTACAAGAATTGGCCACACCTGAGTTAACAACGATAGCTTTCATTTTTCCAGCCTTTTTAACTGAGGTCTTGGTCACAATTAGAGGAGCTGCTATCACCTTATTGGTCGTGTAAACACCTGCAACACTAGCTGGTTTTTCAGAGACAATCCAACCAAAGTCCATTTTTCTCTTTTTAAATCCTGCATGTAGCCCATCTGCTGAGAATCCCAGCGGACTAGCAATCGTTCCATCGATGACTTTCATATTTTTTCTCCTAACTCTATGCTTACATCTACAAGTATGACGGTGTCATAAGTAAACCTTCCGTCTCATCCCACCCCTGCATGAGGTTGAGATTTTGCACTGCCTGTCCAGCTGCTCCTTTAAGCAGATTATCAATAACTGAAATAACTGTCAGAACATTGGTTTTTTCATTATAGGCAAAGCCAATATCTGTAAAATTCGATCCGATAACGTTGTGCAGTTCTGGCAAGCTGTCTTGAACACGTACAAAGGGTTTATCGCTATAAGCCTTTGTGAATGCTGAAGTCACATCAGCTACAGTCACGTCCTTCTTCAACTTACAATAAACCGTAGCCATGATTCCGCGATTAACTGGTAAAAGCGACGTTGAAAACTGAATCTCAGGCATTTCCGGATTAAAGCTCTGCAAGGTTTGAACAATCTCAGGAATATGCTGATGATGATTAAGTTTATAAGTCACGTAATTATCATGAACATTGACAAAATGACTAGACTCACTCAAAGCCTTACCCGCACCAGTTAAACCAGACTTGGCATCCACAATGACACTATCCGTCTCAATCAGATCAGAAGCAACCAAAGGAAGCAAGGCCAACTCCGTCGCTGTTGCATAGCATCCAGGATTGGCAATGAATTTCTTATCCTTCACATCTGTATATTCTGATAATGTGTATGTAAATTTATTCAAAACACTCTGCTTAGCAGGTGATTTTTTATACCATTCTTGATAAACATCTGCTGGCAAGCGATGATCGCCAGACAAATCAATAATAGGAAAATCAGCCAGAACAAATTCCTCCGCAAGCAAACTAGCGACTCCTGAAGGTGTAGCAAAGAAAACCAAATCCGCCTTTTTCATAATCTTCTCCGCATCATAAGCTTCAATGTCTAAGTCACAAACACCTTTCAGATAGGGATACACATCAGACAATCGTCGGCCCACTTCCTTGGTTGCGTGAATAGAAACAAGTTCCACTTTTTTATGATTATTCAAAATTTTAACTAACTCTAAACCACTATAACCAGTGATACCAACGATTGAAACTTTCATTTATGCACTCCTTTTGTATAAATATGTAACTAGTTTATTGCATTTTTATTCATTTGTCAAGGAGAAATTGAAATTAATATGAAAAAACAAGCAGTCTTTTTCAACTACTTGTTTCATGATTGTTATCTAGTTATTAAATAAATGCAAGTTGGCAATACGATTGACTGCTTCGACTAGACGCTCTGGCTCTACCAAAAGCCCAATACGAACATAAGCATCACCCGCGGGACCAAAGCCTTTACCTGGTGCCACAGCAACATGGGCCTTCTCAAGCAAAAGATCCGCAAAACTCTCACTGGTGTCCCCCTCTGGAACAGGCATCCAAGCATAGAAAGAACCTCTGGATGGAAAGGCCTGCCAGCCAATCTTAGCAGCTGCCTGGACAAAAGCATCTCGACGGCCATCATAAGTCGCATTCAGTTGAGCAACAGCCTCCTCAGATTTAGGGTCTAAGAGGGCTGCAATCCCAGCCTCCTGCAAGGCAGGAAAGATTCCCACAAAAAGATGGTCTTGAATCAGATTCAAGGCTTCAATCATTTGCTCATTCCCAGCCGCAAAGGCCAGACGCCAACCAGCCATATTAAAAGTTTTCGAGAAAGTATAGAACTCAATGCCCACATCTTTAGCACCAGGCGTTGATAAAAAGCTAGGATTCTCATAGCCCTGATAACCCAAAGCTCCGTAAGCCAAATCACTCACCACTCCTACTTCGTAGGTCTTCGCCCAGGCAACTAACTTTTCATAAAAAGCCTTAGTCGCCACAGCCCCCGTCGGATTATTCGGATAATTGATATAGATAAACTTAGCTCGGCGAGCTGTCTCCTCAGGAATGGCATCCAAATCTGGCAAGAAATCATTTTCAGCCGTCAAAGGAAAGGTTTCATAGGTCACACGACCCAAACTCACTCCTGACAAGTAATCTGGATAACCTGGGTCAGGCAAGAGCAGGAGGTCGCCAGGATTCATCAAAGCTAGAGGCAATTCCACTAGTCCAATTTTAGCTCCACCCATGACACAAATCTCACGCTCTGCGTCTAAATTGACCCCATAATGTTTTTCGTAAAAACTAGCAGCTGCTTCCTTAAAGGGACGATTGCCTCGAAACTGTGAATACTTATGGCTAGCAGGATTTTTCGCTGAGGTACAAAGCGCCTCAACAATATGGTCATAGGTTGGTTGGTCTGGATTACCCTGACCAAGATTGATAACATCTGCTCCTTCCGCCACCTTGGCATTAACCTTAGCAACCAAACCTGCAAAAAACTGTTCTGGCAATGCCTTCAATAAGTCAGATTCTTCAAATAACATAAACGCTCCTTAATGATACAAGTCCGTGCGACGATCCTCAAAAACAGGAATCTGACCTCGAACCTTATCTACCTCTTCAAGATTAATATCAGCCGTAAAAATGCCCTCTTCATGCTCCTTGGTTTGTAAGACCACATTTCCAAGTGGATCTATAACCATAGAATGTCCTGAAAAGATATCGTTGGGTCCTGCTCCAACACGATTGACAGCAACTACAAAAGCTTGATTTTCAACCGCACGCGCCTTTAACAAAATCTCCCATTGCTGCACTCGAGGTTCCGGCCACTGCGCTACCACAAAAAGTACCTTTGCCCCTTGTGCCATCTGTGTTCGCACCCATTCAGGAAAACGGATATCATAACAAATGACACTGGCAGCTATCACACCATCAAGCTCAAAAACAGACTCATTCGACCCAGCAGACATGTACTGATCCTCTGCCATAAGGCCAAAGAGATGGACCTTGCTATAGGTATTGATTAAGTCCCCAGACTTATTGTAGACATAGGTCGTGTTGTAAAATTTGCCATCTTTCTCAATAGCAACGGACCCTCCAATAATAGCTACAGCATGTTTCCTAGCAAAATGAGACAAGAGTTCTTGAGAGTCCAATCCATCCTTATCCGCAAGCCCATCAAGTTCATTTAAAGCATAGCCTGTATTCCACATTTCAGGAAGCACAATAACATCATGATTGTCATCAAGCGCCCTCTCCAACATCTCTATGACGTGTTTTTTATTTTCCACAGGCTGCCCGTGAACGACATCCATCTGTACCAACGCAATTTTCATAATAACCTCGATTCTATATTAACCATTATAGCACTCCAAAAGACGTCACAAAAATTGAAAAATTCAATCTCATGATAAAGAAAGGCTATCAAAAAAGGCTGGACATAATGTCCAACCTAATCATTATTACACTAAGCAATATCAACGTAACGACGAGCACCGCTCACTGTCATGTATGAGAGCCATGTATGACCATCGGCTGTCAAAACTTTGTCATAGTTAACAGTCATGCCTTTATCATAGTAGGCTAACTCTGGACTTGAAACCTTAGCTGCTGCCTTGATTGATGCACGACTTGTGAAGGTATAACGACCTGATTCTGGGAGACTTGGTTTTGCGGCTGGTTGACTTGCTTCTGGCTTAGCTGCTGCAATATCAACATAACGACGAGCACCACTTGTTGTCACATATGAAAGCCATTGACGGCCATCAGCTGTAAGAACTTTATCGTAGTTAACAGTCATGCCCTTGTCATAGTAAGCCAATTCTGGGCTTGAAACCTTAGCTTCTGCCTTAATTGACGCACGACCTGTGAAGGTATAAGTGCCTGATTCTGGAAGACTTGGTTGGTCCGCTGGTTTAGTAACCGGTTTAACTTCTGGTTGACTTGCTGGCTTAGACTCTGCCTTGGCTGCTGCAATGTCAACGTAACGACGAGCACCGCTTGCTGTCATGTATGAAAGCCATTGATGACCATCAGCTGTCAAAACTTTATCATAGTTAACGCTCATACCCTTATCATAGTAGGCCAATTCTGGGCTTGAAACTTTAGCTTCTGCCTTAATTGACGCACGGCCTGTAAAGGTATAAGTGCCTGTCGCTGGAAGACTTGGTTGGTCCGCTGGTTTAGCAACCGGTTTAACTTCTGGTTTAGTTTCTGTAGCTTTAACTGTTGCAATATCAACGTAACGACGGACACCGCTTGCTGTTAGGTATGAAAGCCATTGATGACCATCGGCTGTCAAAACTTTGTCATAGTTAACACTCATGCCCTTGTCATAGTAGGCCAACTCTGGGCTTGAAACCTTAGCTTCTGCCTTGATTGACGCACGACCTGTGAAGGTATAAGTGCCTGTCGCTGGAAGGTTGATGGCACCTGTAGTGGCTGGTTTGCTTTCAGCAGGTTTGCTGCTAGTAGCATAATCGCCACCTTCGATACCAAAGTACTCTTCCAAGCTCAATCCTGAATCGTGAATGTCTTTAGCTTCTTTACCCACATAGCGGATATGCCATGCTTCTGGCATGTAGCCGGTTGAAGCTTCTTTACCTGCTTGGAAACGCACGATAAAGCCATAGTTATGTGCATTGTCTTTAAGCCATTGACTAGCTCGTGAATCTTCAAGCAAGTTACCAGATTTATCAGTCAAATCAAAGACCAAACCAGTTTGGTGTTCGCTGAACCCAGGACGAGCTGAGTAACGGTCCGCAGCTGCTTGACCATCACGGCTTACGTAGTTGTCGTAAAGAGTCTTTTGATAATCGTAAGAACGGAAACCACTGTATGAACGTCCGACATTCAACCCTTGGTTAATCATATCATCACGAAGGCGAACAAAGGCTGCCTTAGCTGTAGGATTTTCACCTGGATTATAGTCCTTAGAAAGACCATGCTTCTTATTGACAATGATAATATCATCGTATTTACCACGAACACTGTAGTAAGAACCGTTATTTGTCAATTTCCCTGTTGCATGGGATTCAGTGGCTTGAGGGACTGTAGCTTTGGTTTCTGTAATATAGGTTCTCTTACCATTCAATATATAGTAAAGATGTACAGAATAAGTACCAGCATCTCCCTTATGGCTAGCTGTGTCGACATGAACCTTGTAGCTACCATCTGATTGTTTATCGGCATGATACCATGTAAGGTCATCTTGGCCATTTTTATCTGACCAGATTGGGACACGGACTTCCTGAACTGTCTTGCCACCACCTGAAACATTGGTTACGACAACATCAAAGCCATTAGAGGTTTGGTTGTCGATAGTCAATTTTCCTGTTACTTGAGATTCAGGGACTGTAGCTGTAGTTTCGGTAATATAAGTTCGCTTACCATCCAACATGTAGTAAAGATGCACAGAATATGTACCAGCATCACCCTTATGGCTAGCTGTATCTACATGAACCTTGTAAGTTCCATCTGATTGTTTATCAGCATGATACCAAGTGAGGTCGTCTTGGCCATTCTTATCTGACCAAACTGGGACACGGACTTCTTGGACTGCCTTGCCACCACCTGAAACATTGGTTACGACTACATCGAACCCATTAGACGTTTGGTTGTTAATGGTAAGATTACCAGAAACACGGTTTTCTTGTGGCTTAGACTCAGTAGTTTTTCAAGGTCGCAATATCCACATAACGACGTGTACCACTGTAACTAATATAAGAAATCCATTGATGGTTATCCGCAGTCAATACCTTGTCATAGTTCACTTTGTAACCTTTTTTTCCAAGGTATAAAGCGTTTCTGCAGAAGCCTTAGGTTCATTTTTTTAACATTCAAGCTACGTGTCACATTATAAGTGCCACTTTCTGGAAGCTTTTTCAGCACCAGTAGTTTCTGGTTTTGCTTGATTAGTTTCTGTTGGTTTAACAGTTGGTGTTTCAGCTTTGGCAGGTGTCAAAGTCGCAATATCTGCATAGTAGCGAACGTAGTCATAACCAAGGTAAGAAATCCATTGGTGATTATCAGCTGTCAAAACTTTATCATAGATGACATGGTCACCCTTACCGAAAACAAAAGTAGGTTTGAGGTCTGCTTTTGGTTCCTTCTTAATATCTGTATCACGTGTAAAGTAGTAAGTTCCTGTCGCTGGGATATCCAAAGCACCCGTTGTGGCTTGAGCGCCATTAGAAGGTTTGCCATCCCCATTACCACTATTACCATTACCACTACCAGCTGCCACCGGTTTCACTGGCGCATAACGACGCACACCAGAGTATGATTTGTAGCTAATCCATTGGTAGCCATCAGCTGTCACTACTTGATCGTAAAGGACGCTATCCCCTGGATTTACATAAAATTCAGCCTTGGCAGATACCTTAGGTTGATTTTTAACCTCTGTACGTTCCTTGTAGACATAAGTTCCTTGGCTTGGAAGGTCGCTGTCTGTAGTTGTAGCTGGTTGGCTTGCCAAACTAGTATTGACAGCTGCTCTCGTTAAGGCAGATACATCAAGGTTAGTGGCTTTTTCAGATGAAGCATTTGTAACACTTGTTGCTTCTGAGCTGGCAGCTGTTGATTCAGAAGTTTTATCTGTTGCTTGTGAGGTACTAGTACTCACTTCACTTGTAGCCTCGCTAGTAGCAGTTTCACTAGCAGTTTGGCTAGTTGTTGAAACTTGGCTAGCCTTCTCACTTGACGCCGCTCCATCTGTTGCTACACCACTGAAAATATCAGCTGCGGTCACTGCATCACTATCTGAGGTAGCAAACAAAGAAGCATTTGAAGGTGTTGAAACCTCATGATGCTCATCAGCCAAAGCTTGACCCGCAAAGACCAAACTAGCTCCTAAAAGAACTGATGCTGCCCCAAATGAATATTTACGAATGGAATAACGTTGTTGTTCGTGTAAAAATTTTTCTCGTTTCATATCAATTATTCTCTCTATCGAATTGATGTTACAGGTTGATTGTAACACTCGGTGACAAATATTACAAGTATTTTACAGAATATTACTAAATATTTCTCACTTGTCCATTAGTATACCAAATTTATTTGATTTGTTCCCACTTAAATCATAAACTGTCCGATTTTCGTCATAATCGAAAGCCGAAGCAAACCATACTTATTTATTCGTAATTTTGTTAGAAAAAGGAGAGTGAGACATAAAAAACATGATAACTTTATGCGAGTTATCATGTTTTCTTTTTAATCATTTATCAATGTCCTACATCTGAATATGAAATATAATAACGTTGTCCATCTTTGACAAAGCTATACCAATTTCCATCAGGTAAAATTTCATATTTATCCCAATCAACATCTCCGGCAGGAAGTGTAGATACTGCTCCGCTATCTTTATCTGGTGCAGCATATACAGGTGTTTCCTCATCAAGTGTCAATGTTCCAGAAGTAGCTGTCCAAGCACCTCGACCACCTTCCACTCCTCCAACTTGAGAAGCTGGTGTTGTAGATTCAGCCACTTGTCCACCATCTGTAGTTTCTGCTTGGGCTTGAGAAGAAGCTTTAGGTACTACTGCTGAAGCCTGATTGTCATTTCTTCATTTGAAACTGCTGAAGATGATGATTGAGCTGATTTCTTATCCTTCTTAACAGCTTTACTTGAGCTTGAAGATGATTTCTTGACCGTCTTGGCTGGGCTACTACTTGTGCTAACACGCGCCGACTCATGACTATTAAACTTAGTCACTAAGAAGACAGCGAGGATAACTACAATAAGAGCTGATAGGATACCAATGAGTTTACTTGTATTTTTCATGAGTGAGATTCCTTTTCTGATAATTTACGAGGTTATTATAATATATAGAAAGCTAAATTTTTCATTGAAGTCATAAACGGTGGCTTTTTCGTCATAATCAGACCACATCTTCTATTTTTAGTGTCTGTTTAAAACGATAGTCTTTAGATTGTGTTGACAAAGAACAATTAGGGTACTTCCCTAAAATCTCTCGAACAGTGGACAGACCTATACCACGTCCCTCTCCTTTACTTGAGTGGCCAAGTTTAAAGATACCGACTGTATTGATAGATTCTTGAGCAATGGTATTCTCCACTATTACTACCTTTGTCTCTCCACTGATAAGAGCAACATTCACTTGTTTAGTACTGCTATCCAAACTAGCCTCAATAGCATTATCCAAGAAGATGGACAGCACTGTTATGAAATCCAACAATTCCATCCTCGATACTTCAAAGACGTCGCTGACCTCAAGGTGAACGGTAATAGACTGTCCCTGTGCTTCCAAGATTTTACTAGCCAAGACACCTTTAACGGCTTCGTCTTTAATATTAATCAAGTTGGCAATTTCGTACTGTTTTCCCTCAATCCGAGTCTTTGTTTCAAGGATGTTATCGTAGATATCGGAAATAATAGCTATATCTTTGGAGTCAATGCCATATTTGATACTAGACAAAACATTTAGGTAATCATGCCTAAATCGACGAAGATCAGTATAGAGTCTCTCGATTTGTTGGCTATAATGAGCCAAATCACTCATTTGCCTATCTTTTTGGAGTAGGACTTCTTCTTTCAGTCTCTCACTGAAGGTCGCATTGATATAAACAAGGGTCGCAAGAAAGAGTAAAGCATAGGTCACCACGAGATAAACATGCCAATCTCTTCCTCCAGGGCTTTGTTGCACAAAAAAGGTAATATATTGGAGAAGGAGGGCATAAGATAACATTGATATATCTATAAGTAATAAAAAGTACTTTGAAAATGACTTTCGAAAACCATAGTTCAATGCTTTGAAATCCACTTTTAAGGTCTTAATGATTAACCAAAACACAGGAAAGACTAGCAACTCAATGACAAGGTTTAAATGAAAATGGTTAAGTACAATCAGATAATGACGATTGATGACCAAGGCAATCCCATAAATAATAAGATTGTGAACAAGACTTTCTATGATGATTGGAAACAAGCCATAGAAAATATCTAATAACCTATTGCCATAACGATTTCTGTAGAGGGAATAAACAACCAAGAAGGCATGCCCTAAAACATAGGATAGTGCTGGAGAAAGCACAAACAAAAATCGGATAATCAAGGGGATGATGATATACCATCTTAGCTTTATCTCCTCGGAGGTAATGTATTGATAAATGAGAATAAAGAGGATAATCTCCGCTAAAAAGTCTAGATTATCCAACAAAAAATTGATTGCTGTCATAGGCTGATTCTCTCAAGCAATTTCTTTAGTTTCAACTTTGAAACATAGCAAACGCCACCATTTTCAAAATAGACTGTCCCCGTACTTTTATCTAATTTGATGATATTTTCTGGATTGATAAGGAAAGATTTGTGGCATTTAAACAGTCTAGGGTCACTCTTTTCGATTTGTGAGAGACTGCCATAAAACTCAATCTGCTCCTCTTTAGTATAAAGGATAACCTTATGAACAATATCTGACGTCTCAAAGTACAAGATATCATGAAAAGGAACCTGAATAACGGTCTTAGCATTCTCAATCCGAAAAGCGTCTTCTGGATTCTGACTCTGTATCTTTTTGCAGGTTAATAAGATAATACTTTCCACACGCTTTTGAAAGTCCTCACCCTCCAAAGACTTATCAATAAAGTCTAGAGCTGCCAGTTGGTATTGAAAAGTCAAGGGAAGATACTCTGAATGGGTCGTGAAGAAAACAATATTGGCATAGGGATCATTCTTGCGAATCTGCTTAGCCACTTCCAAACCTTTTTTAGTATCGTCTTTAATTTGAATGTCCAAGAAAAAGAGCTGATGAGACCCTCGCTCGGTAATAGACTCTAACAGTTGATTGGGTTTGTCAAAAACCTCAAAGTCCCCCACTTTAATATTATTTTTCTTAAGAATCGTATGAATAACCTCTTCAATACGATTTTGTTGGATAAAATGATCTTCTAAAACATAGATGTTAAGCATGGCATAACTTCCTTTAGCATAATCTTAAGAGAAATTCTAAGTTAGAGCATTTCTTTAATAAATGAACCTCTCTTATTTATTTAAAATGAGATTTTTTGTTCTCTTTACCTATTTTACAGTTTTATTACAAAAAAAACAATAGTTTGTAACATTTTTTTGCTCCAATCAACCCAAAAAACACCACCCTCAAAAGAGAGTGATGTTACAAATCTTAAGAAATATCCACATAGCGTCTTGCACCACTATAGGTTACATAAGACAACCAGGTGTGGCCATCGGCTGTAAGGACCTTGTCATAGCGAACAGACATGCCTTTATCATAGTAGGCCAACTCTGGGCTTGCCACGCTTGGTTGAGCCTTGATAGAGCTAGGTTTAGTAAAGGTATAAGTGCCAGTTGCCGCTAGGCTTGGACTTGCTGGTTGAGCAACTGCTGTCGCCTTACCATCAATAGCAATGTAACGGCGGTTGCCTCCATGGCTAACATAAGAGAGCCATGTATGACCATCTGCTGTCACCAATCTGTCATAGTTAACAGACATACCAGCATCATAGTAGGCCAACTCTGGACTTGCCACACTTGGTTCTGCTTTAATGCTAGAGCGTTCCTTGAAAGTATAGGTACCAGAAGATGGTGTACTTGGTTGAACGGGTTGTTCTACTGGTTTAGTCACACTTGTTGGTGCGATAGCTACATAGAAACGATGTCCTGAATAGCTGAGGTAAGAAAGCCATGTATAGCCATCATTATTGACAACCTTGTCATAGTTGACTGACATGCCTGAATCGTAGTAGCTAACATCTGGGTTGGCTACCAAAGGTTGAGTCTTGATGCCAGTACGAGCGGTAAAGGTATATGAACCTGAAGCTGGAAGGTTGTGGCGGGTTGCATTTTGAACTGGAACAGTTGTGCTAGTGCCTCCGATACCTACCATCTTACCGTCTTGGACATAGTAGAGATGGACGATGTATTCGCCTGCTTCGGCCTTATGGTCACTAACATTGATACGAACCTTGTAGCTACCATCACTTTGTCTGCTAGCTTGGTGCCATACAAGATCGTCTTGGCCGTCTTTAGCTGTCCAAACTGGAACACTTACGCCTTGGATAGCCTTGTCACCACCAGAAACATTAGTGATATGAACGTCAAAACCGAGGTTAGAGAGGTTTTCAATATTGATAGTACCGCTTGGTTTGCTTTCTTGTTGAGCAAGTTTAGCCACAGCTACATAACGTCGGTTGCCATTGTAGCTGAGGTAAGAAAGCCATTGGTAACCATCACCACTGACAATCTTGTCGTAGTTGACTGACATACCAGCATCGTAGTAGGCTAACTCTGGACTTGCCACACGAGGTTCTGCCTTGATGCTAGAACGTTCTTTGAAGGTGTAAGTTCCTGCATCAGGAAGGCTATAGCTAGTAGTTGTATGAGTTTCTTCAACCTTAGCAGGAACTGTGTAAGTTGTGCCGCCCACACCAACTAATTTACCATTAGTTTCAACATAGTAAAGATGAACATTGTAGAGACCACGTTCATTCTTGTGGTCAGTTAGACTGACGTTAACCTTGTAGTTACCATTGTTAAGACGAGTCGCATTGTACCAGATGATATCATCTTGACCATTCTTTTCAGACCAGATTGGTACAGATACCCCAAGGATACCGTTTTGGTCTGAAACATTACTGATAACTACACTAAAGTCACCATTGTCATGACTTTCAATAGCGATATCGCCTCTTGGTTTAGCTACAGCCTCTGCAGCGGCACCTAGGTCAACGTAACGACGAGTACCATTGTAGGACACATAAGAAATCCAACGGTGGTTGTCCGCAAGCAAAGATCTATCATAGTTGACTGACATGCCCGGATCAAAATTGAACTCAGTCTTGGCAGTCAAGCTAGGTTGGTTCTTCACATCTGCAGGTTTAGTGAAGTAATAAGTACCACGTTCAGGGATGACTTCATCTCTAGTTGCTTCAGTGGTGCTATTAGTGTTTTCAGCCTTCAATGCTGCGATATCAGCGTAGTAGCGTTCATAGTCGTAGCCAATGTAAGAAATCCATTGATGATTGTCTCTCTTCAAGACCTTATCATATATAACATGGTCGCCTGCACTAAAGACAAAGGTAGGTTTGATATCCATGATAGGCGCTGTACGAATTTCAGTTGTACGACGGAAATAGAAAGTACCGTTTGATGGAATATCAAGAGAACCATCAGCAGTCACAGGACCATCCACACCAGGTTGAGGAGTATCTACAGCTTCACGGTCAGTAACTCTAGTTTCTGCTACTTCTGAACTTGCTGAACGGTTAGTCTCACTTGCTGCTTCAGAGCTAGCTACTGATGACACTTCAGAACGTGGATTAGCCACTTCTGATTTAGAAACAGAAGCGACAGCAGATGCAGAATGAGCAACCTCTGCCGGTACTTCCAAAGAAGCAGCCTCGCTAGCTACTACACTACTAGCTTCAGAAGAAGCAACTTCACTGCTAGCAAGCTTAGGTCTTGGTGCTTCAGATCTTGAAGCTGGTTGATTGAGGACATCGGTAACAGCTTCTGAAGTTGCCTGGTCGATTTGAAGTGGTTCAGAATTATTTACAAAAACTTCATAATCCTTGCTGGAATTTACGCTATTGGCTTGTTCCTGAGCCAAAGCATGTCCACCAAGCATCAAGCTCGCACCAATCAAGACTGATGCAGCTCCAAAAGAATATTTACGTATTGAGTAACGTTGACGTTCCTTAAAAACATATGCCTTTCTCATTTTGATCACTCTCACTTTCTAGGCTGTTTGATAAAAATTGGAACCGTTTTCATATTTCTATTATACCCCTTTGAAATATTTTTTACAATTATTTCAATATTATTACTAAACTTTTTTAAGCATGAAAAAAGAGCTGAAAGTTCAGCTCTTCAATAATGTTTTTACTCTGCCCAGGTATTATAGTCTTGAAGCGAAGCGATATCATGCTCTTGTCCATCCTTTGACTCAGAAGCTGAAAGTTTTGTTCCACTAAGCATATCCGTCTGATCTGGCTTAGCTAGCAAATGAGAAACCTGCTCTAGAGCATCATCTCCAAAGAAGACCAACTCTCCAGAAACTTCCTTGTTCAGAATTGTCATAAGTTCTTTATTGGAACTGATGTTTAATTCCCTAATTCTAAAAGTATTTGGGTCAGACAACTCTAGAAATACTGCATTAGATCTATTCCGAATACGAAGTCCATAATAATCTAATCTTTCATTTAGCGATTTACTAAAATAGTCTCGTTTGTAAATCTGTTTATCATCTTTATCTACTCCACCTTGAATAGCAACTCCCGTCACGAACTTGCCAGTCTCAAAATCAAAGACCCTTCGTCGGCCAATTCTATCACGTTCTCCACCAGAATTAGTAATCAAAGTAGTTACGATAAGATAACTTTTCCCACTGATATCCTTGTCAAGATCCAGATCACTAACATATTCTTCAGGAAAATCCTTTCGTAAGATTTTCAAGACATCCCATTTTTTGTAAATCTTCTTGGTGTTAAAAGGGTTATAAATCATCACCTTGTAGTAATCCTTATCAGTGATGTCATAGTTATCCCTAATATCTTCACCCCTATGGTAGTATTCATCAAATAGTATCAGATAATCTTTAGTCAAGGCGACATAATTTTGATTTTCAGGAAGATACAGTACATTGTCCTGAACCGTTCGAATATCTCGAAGAGGAGTGGATCTCTTAATGGTTTCAATTTTATGTGAATATGACTCTATGGGTTTGTGCCTATAAGCAAGATAGAAGCCAAGTAATGCTCCTAGAAGAATAATCACGATTCTCACTTTATCTTTGAAAAGCTCTTTAATTAAAGCCATCTACTCTTCCTCCCTTGGGATTATTACTGTTATGGCCTTACCATTTTGAACAAAAGACATACTATTAGACACTGCCTGTGTTCTCGGACCTTCAAATTCGTTAATGCCATATTTTTCTTTCGCTTGATTACTTGGAGTTGTACCTAAAAGATAACCCCTTTGTACCATATCTGGACTAATGTTAAACGATTCATTATCAATAGCATCCCTAGGTACATCAAGAATGGAATACAGACCAACAGGTGCTCCTTCATTAATAATACGGTTGAAAGCATCTTTACCCTCTTTCATCGCATTTTCAAAGGGATTTGATTGAAGCAATTCAAAAATACTCTCTTGCATAAATAAGATTTGTTTGGGTTCTTGGTTCGCATTTGCAGTATCAATACGTTCTATATAGGGGCTGTAGTCACTCCTATAGTATTGCTCATAATACAATTCCTTAACGACCTCATTCTCCTTAAAACCAGCTCTCCAATTTTGAATTAGTTCGATACTTTTCTTTAGTTTACTTGTTTCAGAACCTATACTATAAGTATAAAAACTATATAAAGGCCCTGAAGCTAAATCGTAAATTACGAGACTATTATCTAAGGCGTTAACACCAATCGGAAGCAAGGTTGAATTCGGATCATATAAAATGGCTTGAACATCCTCTCGAGATTTAAACTCTTTTCTTGTCAAGCTGACGTTTCGATATATCCATCTGTCAAAATCCTGAAAATTTGACAAGAGGTGTTCTTGTCCATCAATTGTTGTATCTGCTTTAGCTACCAAGCCGTCTACAAAACTAGTCTTACCATCTTCTTTGTATAAATCCAAAAGACTTTGGGTCTTTGCCTGATCATTACAAAAACTATCTGTAACTACCAATTGATAACTATCATTTTTAGCCATCTCTAGAAGTTTAGAATTTTGGTCATAAATCGTTCTCGATGTACCATCAAAAGCCCCAACACTAATAGCAACACGTCCCGAATCTAAAGTATGAACATTAGATAAAAGATTATTACCAAGATTATTGATAATCCCAATAGTCTGAGGTAAATAGCCTTTTACACTTTGTTCCTGTTTTGGGATAGTATCTTTTGGGATAGTATCGATATCATAAAGACTAGTGTCTGAAAAATTGCTTACTTGCTTTAATGTTTTATCATCTTTTGAAACCTCAAAAGTATAAGCAGGCTCACGATTTTGCCCTACCTTTGTGCCTTCAAAAGTAACAAGAACATAGGCTTTCTGATTCTCTTCATAAAGCTTTGCTTTAAGATTTCTAATCTCTTTACCTTTCTTTAACTCCGGTACAAACTTAAAAAGGTCTACCTCAATCGGTTGATTACTAGTGTCATTAACATCATATATAGATAGACGATAATATTGATTATCCTTTTGAGATGTTTTCTCTGTGTTTTTAAAAGAATCATGATAACGATAGTTTTGAGACATCATATAGTTATCGGAATATTGGATATTGCCAGTTGATTGGACAGCTAGAACATCAGGATCTGTTAATTTCACATAGGCATCAACCGAACTGAAACCTGTCACATAAGCATAACCATTTAAATAGCGGTCAGTTTGTTGATTATAAGAATTTTGCCACTCAATATACATCAGTGAAAAACAAAACGAGAAAAAGACTGTAATTATGAATATAAGCACATCGTTAAAATCCCTAACATTTTTATCTTCCATAATCCCCCAAAAAATGTGAATCTATTAAAAAAGATAGGATTTTCATCCTACCTTTTCAAGTTACTTTTATTGTATCACATCTTAGAGCTGTTCTGCTACTGCTGAAAGAAGATCTTGGATACCATTGGCATCGCTACCACCGGCCATGGCCATATCTGGTTTACCACCACCACGACCTGATACGATTGGTGCGAGAACCTTGATAACATTACCTGCGTGAACATCTTTAGACTTGCTTGCTACAAGAACATTAACTTTTTCGCCAATGTGAGCTGCAAGGACAAGGACGTCAGAGTAGTCTGCTTGTTTCCATTGGTCCGCGAAGGTACGAAGGGCACCTGCATCAGAAACTTCTACTTGGCTAGCAATGTAACGAACACCGTTAGCTTCTTTAACATCTTTGAAGACGTCACCAGCTGCAGCTGCAGCTGCCTTTTCTTTAAGCGCAGCATTTCTTTTTGAAGGGCATGCAATTGCTCTTGAAGGCTAGCAACCTTGTTAGGCACTTCTTTCAATTGTGGTGCCTTAAGTGTTGCTGCGATTGCTTTGAGGGCATCTTCTTCTTCACGGTAAGCAAGGTAAGCTTCACGTGATGTCACTGCCAAGATACGACGTGTTCCTGAACCGATACCTTCTTCTTTGACAATCTTGAACATACCGATTTCAGCAGTGTTGGCAACGTGCGTACCACCACAAAGCTCAACAGAGTAATCACCGATTGAAACGACACGAACATTCTTACCATATTTTTCACCAAAGAGGGCCATAGCTCCCATTGATTTAGCAGTGTCAATGTCTGTTTCAATAGTTGTTACTGGAGTAGCTTTCCAGATTTCTTCGTTAACTTGTTCTTCGATAGCACGCAATTCTTCTGGAGTTACAGCCTCAAAGTGAGTGAAGTCGAAACGCAAGAATTCTTGTTCGTTAAGAGAACCGGCTTGAACAGCATGATCACCGACGATGTTATGAAGGGCAGCGTGCAAGAGGTGAGTCGCTGTGTGGTTCTTCATGACACGGTGACGACGTGTGTGGTCAATTTCAAGTTTGTAGTTAGCTCCTACAACAAGTTCACCTTCAACTTCAACAGTGTGAAGGGCTTGTCCATTTGGTGCACGTTGAACATCAACAACACGCGCAACGACTGTACCAGCTGCATCTGAGATTGTACCGTGGTCTGCTACTTGTCCACCCATTTCAGCGTAGAATGGTGTTTGTTCAAAGACAAGGAGGGCTTGACCAGAGTTAACACTATCATGACGAGCATCATCAGCAACGATTACGCTCAAACGGCTTTCAGCAGTTTCCGCTTCATACAAGAACTCAGATGGTTCAGTGATATTAGCGAGGGTTTCATTTTGCATACCCATAGAACCACCTTTGACGACGCTAGCACGCGCACGGTCTTGTTGTTCTTTCATGGCAGCTTTGAAACCTTCATGGTCAATCTTGAAACCTTCATCTTCAGCCAACTCTTCTGTCAATTCCACTGGGAATCCGTAAGTATCGTAAAGTTTAAAGATGTCTTTACCTTCAAGCGTATCTTTACCAGATTTCTTAAGGTTAGCAAGAAGCTCGTCAAGCATGCTTGAACCTGCATCGATAGTACGTGCAAAAGTTTCTTCTTCACGTTTAACGATTTTTTCGATAAAGTCTTTCTTCTCAAGAACTTCTGGGTAATAGCTTTCCATGATTTGACCAACAGTTGGGACAAGTTTGTACAAGAAAGCGTCAGAAATACCGAGACGACGACCATGCATTACAGCACGACGGAGAAGACGACGAAGGACATAACCACGACCTTCATTACCTGGAAGAGCACCATCACCGATGGCAAATGCCAATGAACGAATGTGGTCAGCAATAACCTTGAAGCTCATTGTGTCACCATCTGGATCGTAAGTTTTACCAGACATTTTTTCGATTTCACGAATGATAGGCATGAAGAGGTCTGTTTCAAAGTTTGTTTTAGCCCCTTGCATTACGGCTACAAGACGTTCAAGACCTGCGCCCGTATCAATGTTTTTATTAGGAAGTTCCTTGTATTCTGAACGTGGAACTGCTGGGTCTGCGTTGAATTGTGACAAAACGATGTTCCAAATTTCAATGTAACGATCGTTTTCAATATCTTCTTCAAGCAAACGGATACCAATATTATCAGGGTCAAAGTCTTCGCCACGGTCAAAGAAGATTTCAGTATCTGGTCCTGAAGGTCCAGCACCGATTTCCCAGAAGTTATCTTCAATTGGAATCAAATGGCTTGGATCTACTCCACAAGCAATCCAGCGATTGTATGAATCTTTATCATCTGGGTAGTAAGTCATGTAAAGTTTGTCTTTTGGAAAATCAAACCACTCTGGGCTTGTCAAAAGCTCATAACCCCACTCAATAGCTTCGTCACGGAAGTAGTCACCAACTGAGAAGTTACCAAGCATTTCAAACATTGTGTGGTGACGAGCTGTCTTACCAACGTTTTCAATATCGTTGGTACGGATAGCTTTTTGTGAGTTGGTAATACGTGGATTTTCAGGAATCACAGAGCCATCAAAGTATTTTTTCAAAGTGGCAACTCCTGAGTTAATCCAAAGAAGGGTTGGGTCGTTAACTGGAACCAAGTTAGCTGATGGTTCAACAGCGTGACCTTTTGATTTCCAGAAATCAAGCCACATTTGACGAATTTGTGCTGAAGTAAGTTGTTTCATTGTTTCTCCTTAATCAATTGTTTCTTATTTTGAGCTATTCTCGAGCATTTCCACATAGTCAATAGCGACACATAGGGAAATGGCTAAATCGGCATAAGTATTTTCATAAACGGTAACAGTATAGGTCGATGTTAGATGGAAGAGTTCCTTTTGAATCCTAGCAACTACCTGATCTTGACTATTAAGCAGTTGAAAATCCAGGTCCCAAATATTCCCCTCTATTCGCAAACCAAGATTATCGACATCATACTTATCACGAAGAAAGGTTAATTTTTTACGAATGTAAAAACTCGAACTATCCCTCAAGTCTACTGTAAACTTGGGCAAGAGACTAATCGGCTCCTTGGTGATGTGGCTAACCTCACGACCAGCCTCATCAAATCGTAAAGGTCTTTGGAATCTTAAAAAAGGATCCTTCAACCTGATAGGCAACTCTACCTTGATCATCCTTGATATCAAAGCGTTCACCACCCAATCGAAACTTCTGTTTGACAAAATAGGTTTTCATACGCCACCTCCAATAATGTCATACATTCATTCAAAAAATACTAAAAGAATAAAAGACAAGACCACCAAACGAAGGGCGACGTGAACCGCGGTACCACCTTCATTCAATGAACTTGTCATTCTTATTTGTCTTTAATTGTGAACTTTGAGTAGCAAGTAACCAGATTCGTCCATGGCTCGCAGCGACCGCCATTTTTCTGTATCAGAAGCAATGATTACCAATCTCAAAGGGATGACCAAAAATTTCATAATGTTAGAACTTTTAGCCACACTTCATTTTAACGTGTTTTAGGTCTTAGGTCAAGCTGATAATAGCATTATCAACTCTATCTTGTGATTTATTTGCTAGAGCTTGATGATGAACTTGATGAAGCCCCAGAACCAGTCACATACTGGTCAAGAATTGCGCTGAAGGCCTTGTCTACAACTTTAACATTGTATTTTTTAAGGACCTTAGCAATCACTGAGTTAGTGAAGTTAGTATCAGCTTTCTTACCATTGATGATAACCTTAGTCAAATCATCCTTATAGTTTTTCCAATCTGCATTTTTCTCAGATTTTGAAACAGTCTTGACGATGTAGTAAGTTGCAGCACCAGTTGAACTGTTTGAAACAGTCACTACATCAGAAACGGCATTAGCATCTTGCTTGAAGGCTGCTGTCAAAACATCTGTCGGGAAGTCTTGAGAAGCTGAGTTAACTGTCTTAGAAGTCACTTCCAAGTTGTTATCTTTAGCAACTTGTGAGAAGTCCGCTCCTTCTGCTTTAGCTTCAGAGTCTACCTTATCTGCCACTGCTTTATCAGTAGTTGAAACTACTTGTACCTCTGTATTTGGTGTGTAGTTATCATAAGCAGCCTTGTAATTTGCTTCCGTCAAATCTTTTTGTGCAGCTTGGTTAACAGCGTACTCAACCAATTTTTGTGTACGGATTTGATTACGGTATGATTGTTCTGTTTGACCGTAGGCTGCAAGCACTTGTGAGAATTGATCTCCGTATTGTTCTGAAGCTTGTTTATAAGCTTTCTCAACATCTTCTTTGCTGACTTTGCTACCATATTCTTTTTCAAGAGCCTTTTGCAAAGTTGCACTCAAAACACTTTGTTGTGTTTGGCTGCTACCTTTAAGTGAATCAAAGACATCACCGACAGTAACAGTATCACCTTTCATAGATACCAAAGTTGTTTCTTCAGTCGTTTTGTTACCTAGAGAAACATACATAGCACCAGCACCAACAAGGGCTGAAACAGCTACAAGGGCAAGACCTCCGAGGAAGCGACCACCTGAACCTGATTTACCAGCATCACGAGTTTTCTTAGTTTTAGCACGTTTAGCTTTCTTTCGCTTTTTCACTAGCGAGGGCGATGCTTTCCTCTTCTTCTTTTTGACGATCAAGTTGCTCTTGTTCTGCGTCTTTGTCTGCTACAACCTCTTCAACAGTTTCTTCTGTTGACTCAAGGTTTTCATTTTCTTTAGCCATTCTATCTACTCCTTAAATTGTCAATATCTTTGTTATTATACCACACTTACTTAAATAATGCTTAATCTGGCAAGATAATATTTTCAGAATTTTTCCGAAGCATAAGAAGTCCGTCACTCATAGGTACCAAACTAGCAGTCAAACCAGGGTTATCTAAGGTCGCATCAAAAAGACGATGCAAACCACGGTAAATCGTACGCTGACCACGACGAACCTCCATGATGTCTTTGGCAATATCCCCCCCTTGGAAGATATCATCAAAGACAATGACACCACCTACCTTGAGACGTTTTAGGATTTCAGGCAGAAAGACGATATATTTAGACTTGGCTGAGTCCATAAAAACAAAATCATAATCAGTGTCCAAATCTTGCAAAACTTCTGCTGCATCACCTTCAACTAAGGTAATTTGTTTGCGACTGTCATACTTGGCTAGATTTTCCTTGGCAAAGCCAATCATTTCTTCATTACGATCAACCGTCGTAATCTGAGCATCAGGGACGTACTCAGCCATAAGAAGAGCTGAAAAACCAATAGCCGTTCCTACCTCGAGTATTTCTTAGGCTGCAAGGTCTGTAACAAAAATCGGAAATAAGCAACAACTTCGTGCTGGATAATTGGAATATTTTCCTTACGAGCAAAGGCCTCCAGCTCAGCCAAATGCCCTTTATTTTCCTGAAGATGCGTTCGCATGTAGTCCACAATATCCTTGTTTACTACTGGGCGACGCATGTTGTGATTTGCGTTTTTACTATATGATTTAACCATGTGTTTTATTATATAAAAAATCCCTAGCGAGTGCTAGAGATTTTTCTTATCTATAACTCAAATCCTCATCATTAGACTACTTGACGAATAACCTTCTTTTTCAAGAGGTAAGCAATAACTAAAGCTACCACGTAAAGAGCAATGAAAACAAGCAAGGTCATCTGGTAAGATTTTGTCAATTCATAGGTTACCGACAGGAGCATTGGTCCCACCAAGGCTGCCATAGCCCAGGCAGTCAGAATATAACCATGAAGGGTAGCCAATTCCTTTGCCCCAAAGATATCGCTAAGGTAGGGAGGAATCAAGGAGAATCCTGCCCCGTAGCATGTCATCAGAACAGCCATCGCAACCACAAAGACAAGTGGAACTTGCAGGACAATTAGGAGGATAGCCATAACGATATTAACCACAAAGAGGAGGATAAAGGTCTTCGGACGCCCAATATAATCCGACAAGCCTGCCCACAGAAGGCGACCAAAACCATTAAAGATTCCCATAACACCGACAACAACTGCTGCTGATTCCGCTGACATCCCAACCATATCTTGAGCCATTGGAGAAATAGCAGAGACAAGGGCTAAACCACATGAAATATTGATAAACAAGATAAGCCATAACCAGTAGAAAGTTGACGATTTCAGAGCTTCATTAGCCGTAACCCCTTTGCTCAAATCAGTAGCCTGACGGTTTGGACTCTTGTCAGCCAACAGTTGTGCTTCCTCTACACTTGGTCGTTTAATGAATTGTGAGACAAAAAGCATCACAATAAAATAAACAACTCCCAAGATATAAAAGGTCTGCTCAACACCACGTACCTGAATCAGATATTGGGCAATAGGGCTGGTTAGCAGTGAGGCAAAGCCAAAGCCCATGATGGCAAGACCAGTCGCAAGTCCACGCTTATCAGGAAACCACTTAATAATAGTTGAAACAGGCGTAATATAACCTACACCCAGTCCTAGACCACCAAGAATACCATAACCAAGATAAAGTATCCACAGTTCTCCCTGAGCAATGGCAACTCCTGTCAGAATGTTACCTCCAGCATAGAGAACGGCCGACATACTTCCAGTCACTCTAGGACCAAATTTTTCAACCAGACGTCCCATGAAGGCTGCAGAAAGACCAAGACAAAAGATGGCCAATGAAAAGGCAAAAGAAACTGAAGATTGATCCCAGCCAGTCTGAGCCATAATAGGATTACGATAGATACTCCAAGCATAGGTAGACCCCAACATGAGATGGAGTAAGACACCACACGTTGCTACAAGATAACGATTGGTTGTTTTCACAAAAACCTACTTTCTATTTCTGAACATTGTTCACTTATCAATTATAAAACGTTAGGTTTTTAGTCTATCATGAATATAAACAAGGGGCTATAAATATGCTCATTAGTAATTTCCGTATCAATCAAGACTTTTATGCTGTAAATGTTCGTTTTTAGACATAAAAAGAACCACTCTTATTCAGAATGATTCTTTCATATAGTATAGTAACTTCTTTTTAAGAAAGATGAACACCTTTTTCAACCAAGGCTTCCAATTCAACGAGACGGTCTTCAAAAACTTTGAAGGCAGCATCCAAGTAGTCGGTATTGGTCATATCAACACCAGCTTTCTTGATAACTTCCAAAGGATAATCTGAGCTTCCCGCCTTAAGGTAAGTAAGGTAAGCTTCTTTATCCTCCTCAGTACCGTGAACAATTTTTTCAGCCAAGTAGCTTGCTGCTGCAAACCCTGTAGCGTATTGGTAGACATAGTAATTCATGTAGAAATGCGGAATACGTTCCCACTCAAACTGAATTTCGTAGTTATCTTCAGCTTTAAGGTTATAGTATTTCTCATTGAGGTCTGCGTAAAGTTTATTCATGAAGTCGGCTGTCAAGATTTGACCAGATGCATCTGCTTCATGGATAGCATGCTCAAACTCAGCAAATTGCGTTTGACGGAAGACAGTTCCCTTAAAACCATCTAAATAGTGATTAAGGATAGCAAAACGTGTTTTGTCATCTTTAACCTCTTTAAGAAGTGTTTCTGTCAAGATATTTTCATTAGTTGTAGACGCAATTTCAGCCAAGAAGATTGGATAATCTCCATAAACATATGGTTGTGTCTGACGTGTGAACGTTGAATGCAAGCTGTGACCAGTCTCATGAACCAAGGTAAAGAGATTGTCCAGAGTGTCTTGCCAGTTCAAAAGCATGAAAGCATTGGTATCATAGGCACCACCTGAGTAGGCACCTGAGCGTTTTCCCTTGTTAGGGTGAACGTCAATCCAACGTTCCGTAAAGGCTGCATGAACTCCTTCACTATACTCTTCACCAAAGATGGCCAAGACTTCTTCTGCTTTCTTGAGGGATTCTTCATAGGTAAGAGCAGTCTCTGTCTCAGAAAGTGGCGTATATACATCATACATCTTAAGCTCATCAAGTCCCAAGACCTTCTTACGCAAATCAAGGTAACGGTGCAAAAGTGGCAAGTGCTTATTCACTGATTCCAAGAGTGAGTCGTAAACACTTTCTGGAATAAAGTTAGCCGCAAGTGCTGCATGACGTGCCGAATCATAGTGACGAACTTTAGCCTGGTAATTGTGAACCTTAACAACGCCTTGAAGTGTTTGTGCATAGGTATGTTGGAACTGCTCATAAGTTCCATACATCGCTTCATAGGCTCCCTTACGAATGTCACGGTCCTTAGATTCCATGAGGGTGATAAAGTTACCATGTGTCAACTCAACCACATCCCCTTGGCCATCTGATACCCATGGGAAGAGGATATCAGCATTATCCAAGACATTAAAGGTATCCGTTGGACCGTTGAAAATATCACCGGCTGCTGCCAAGAGCTCTTCCGCTTCTTGAGAAAGAACGTGGTCCTTGTTTGCCAAGAGGCGTTCGAAATAGTGGTCATAAAGTCCAAGCCCTGGTTCCTCTGCTTTGAAGGCTGTTAACTTTCAGCATCCAAGGCCATAAATTCAGGCTCAAAGTAAGCAAAGGCTTCACTCAACTGTGAATAAAGGTTTGAGGCCTTTGCTTGGTACTCTTGATACAGACCTACTGTTGTGTCTTGGTCATTTTTCATTGACGCATAGACATAGATTTTCTCCAAGCGACGCATAAGGCTCATATAAAGTTCTGTTGCCCCAAGCAAGTTCTTAGCAGAATCCAAGAGATGACCTGCATAAGCACTAGCCTTCTTCAAATCCTGAACAGTGCTTTCATATTCGGTCTCCCAATCTGCATCTGTCGCAAAAATGGTCGTCAAATCCCATGTGTATTTTTCTTCTAAATGAGTACGATTGTCTGACATAATATTCTCCTTAATTGTGTCTATTCTTTTCTATTTTAGCATAAAAGGTGGGAGGGTAGAGAGTTTGTCGATAAGAAAAATGCCTTTTTCGATAATATTTCTTAAAAAGCTTTTCAAAACCTTCAAGTGACTGTCTAATTTGGACAAATCCTTGCTTAGATTCAGGAAATCTCACTTGTGGGAAAAAATCCTGATCAGACAGACTTAACAAATTCATTCCCCTAAGATAGGCTTCTTCCTGCCTTCTCATCCACCTTGGATTTTTCCCCATTAATTCTCGTTGAATCACATGTGAGACTTTCTTTCGCTGAGTCACTTGATAAGTCTCCACCCTCTCTACTTGATAGGGAAAACGTAAAACCGCCATGAGATTCTCTGTTAAATACCAGGCCTTAGTTAAGTAATAAACTCTCCCAAAAATATCCTCATAGATGAGATACTTAAGTCTAATTTCCTCTTTCTTCCAATCAAGCTCCCATAGATGAAATCCTATCTTAGCCGTAAAATAGAGAAAGTCCCGCTGTAAGTCTGTTAAACGCCGTCCCAACCATAGGTCTTCCCCCCAAAAGCCAACGCACTTCATAACCTGCTTGGTGATAGGCGCGTGTCCTCTCTCTCAAACGTTGCTGAGATAAACGAGAACACTGAACTTCCAGAGCCAGGGAATCGCCAACAAATAAATCTGCAATTTGCCCCATCTCGGACAAAACCTTTTCAATACGTACTTTTTCACCATGATTAACCAAAGATTTATATAAGGCTGCCTTAAGGGATAAATGTTGGGCCGATTCATTCTCCGAGAAGAACTGACAATCTTGCAAAGACTTATGAGCAAAATGCGGACACATTACCTGCCCCTGCTTCAATAGGACTCTACCTTGACAACCTGGACAACAATAAGTTTCCTCGCGATTTAACTCAGTTTCAAGTGCTGAAACCAATTTCCCTTCCGGATTTTTTTGCAATTAACACGACACCCTCCTTCATGCACTCTCTTACTTATTCGCAAAAGAATTCACAAAATAAAAAACATCTAGATGACTCTAGATGCGTCCCCCATTCAAACTGAAACTTGCTCCCTGCTGTATGGAAACTTAGGTTTATAGGTGTATTGCTTACCTTGGGATACAAGCGCCGCTCAGTCCATTTGATCTCTTTTCAATAATCTCGATACCTAAAGGAAAATCCCCCAACTTTCCTAGGAATCAGGATCTTGAAAACAGTTTCTATTCCACACGACTTTTAAAAATAGTCAATGTAGCATAGACAGATGCTCTCACAAACATCTAGTCAAATTCCGTCGCTAAAACATCATCCAAATATGCTTCTTACCTTTTTGTTCCTGAATCTCAACTTGAACTTAATCCCTCGAGTTCACGTTGTGATAAAACAATTTTTTGACTTTTTTGAAATGTAAAGTCTTTATTTACTAACATTGAACCACCATTTCCCTAGGTGCAGTTCAATACCAACAAACGCAAAACCGTGTTGGTCCAAAATGGTTTCTAGTCAAGAGTATCTTATGATTGATAGTCAGTCAATCTGAAAAGCTTTCCCTCTAGCTTCTTGACGCAGAACGTCATACTGCTTACAAGATACTATTTTCTAGAAGAGTTTTGGCTAAAAACGCCACTCTCAAAACATACCACCTATCAGTCATTAGGTTTAGTCCACCTTCTGATAGGTATATTAGCAGTTACTGCTTTATTTTCTTTCCCTCTTCGCTTTTGAAGATTAGTCTCTACCGATTCTGCTGTTTTTGAATCTGTCGTTTGCTCTACACGGATTAAAAATACCGCTAGCTCCCGCTACGATGATGCTGATGTTTTAAATCGATTAATCTAATTTTTTTGCTGTTTAAATCTTCTCTTCTTTAAATCATCACAATGAAACATTGGAATTTGATAACTTAGAATTCCAGATTCTAAGTTAGTCCTTTTTGACTAGGGAGTCACCCTGCCAAAAAAACAAACTCTTCCTAACACAATCTATTATACTGTATTATAATTTTTTGTCAATTAATTTATTTCATATTTTTTGAAAATAATATTTATACCCTTATTTTACACATAGTTAACTATAGAGAAAAAGCTTATAATATAGGCTTTAGTTGCGATTTTGAAAAAATTAGAAAATGTATGTCTATTTTTCTTTTTTCAGTCGAAAGTCAAGTAATTTCAGTAAATATCAGAAAATTTCATCTTTCTTGTTTCTAGCTAACTTGATTTTTCCAAACTAAAAAAACTAGGAAATTTTCCTAGCTTTTATATGTATTATCTTAGTGTTTACGTTTGTAAGTTGAGATACCGAACAAGGCCAAAGCTGATGTCACCATAGCTGCACCTGCTGCCGCAGAAGCCGCTGTTGATTTTTCACCAGTAGCTGGAAGAGCTGGAGCTTCTTCTTTTACAGGTACTGATGTTGGTGTTACAGGTTTACCTGGTGTAGGTTCTGTTGGAGTTGTTGGTACTTGAGGTTTTGGTTTCTCAGTTGTTTCTTCAACAGATACAAAGTTTTTGTGGTAAGTAACTTTTGCTGAAACAGTATTTGGAAGAACTGGTTTGTTTGGTTCTTCTGGCAATTCAGGAACAACTACTGTTGAGTTAGTTGCGAACCAGTAAGCAGTTGGAACGTTAAGGTTATTTCCGCTTACGATGAAGTCCATTGGTTCACCCTTGAAGATTGTTGCAGCAGCACCATAGTAGGCATTCTTCGTACGAGGTGTTCCGTCTGGGTTAATCGCATCCCAACCTTCATCTGTAACTTCACCAGTTGTTGGATCTACTGTTGGGTCACTGTTAAAGCGTGAACCGTTAGCCACAAATTCGTTATCATTTGTTGCATAAGCATAACCATCCTCATGCAAAGTGATAGATGAACCAGGAATTTGAACGTATTCATTACCATTCAAACCAACTTTTTCAATGTGGTTTCCAAGCTCAGTGTTCCAGTGGTTAAGTGATGAGATACTCAAAACTGATCCGTTCTTAGACAAATCAAGTGGTGTCACTGATGACTCAGAATCAAAGAAGTTCAAGTTCATCTTAACGTGAAGTTTTTTGTTAGTGTCGTCAGTTTGTGAACCAATGAAAAGTGTCTTGGTTGGATCGTGGTACAACTTAACAATAGCAGAACCATCTGTACTTGGTGCTTCTACCAAAGTGTAAGTTGCAACGATTTTCTTAACTGGAGTACCATTGTATGATGTTCCGTTAAGATTGTTGTATGTTACAGTCAATGTTTGACCTGTAGCCATTTTCAACCATACATCTTCAGTGTATTCACCGTCAGCATTGATAGTGTATTGTGTACCGTTAGCTGCACTAAAGTCACTTGGAATATAACGAGATGTGTTGAATTGTTCAAGAATTTCATCTACTGAGTGACCTGATTGGATTGTTTTATCCAAGTAGTCAACAGAACCTGCTGAATTTTCAACAGTCATAGTAGCATTAGATTCTGTTTTATAAATCAAACCAGTAGCATTTTCAGCCAATCCTTTTGTCAAAAGACGTGCTGTTGTTCCACCAGTATATTCTTTATAAGCTTTTTCCCAAGCAGCATAAGCAAGAACATCTTGGTAATATTTATCCAATTGTGTCTTGTAATCTGCAAGTTTTTGTTTATATTCTGAAACTGCAGTTGTCAAAGCTGTTGTTTGAACTTTATTGTCATTATTAGCAGCTTCTACGCTAGTGTGTTTAACACCTGCTTCTTCTGTAGCAGTGAATCCCCCTGTAGCAACAACATTTGCTTTAGCAGATGTAAGAGCTGCGTCAGCTTCTTCACGTGTCAATTTATTTTCAGAAACAACTGTATTTGAAGCTTCTTGAGCATCTTTAGCTGCTTGATCTTGAACAGCTTTAACATCAGCAGAATCTTTTGATGCTGCTGCAGTCGTTGTTGCAGCTTCAACAGCGTTATTGAAGTCAGGATTTGAAACTTCAGCAATAGCTTTAGTTGTTGTTTTTACAGTAGTATCTGTTTCAGTAGTAGTTTTTTCTTCTGTTCCAGGTACTGTAGTGACAACCGCTGCATCACCTGTTGTTTTAACAAGATTAGCACTTGATTCTGCAGTCGTATTTGATACGGTTGCATCAGTATCAGTAGTTGCTGTTACATCTTTAGCTTCATCCGCAGCTGCTACGCTTGTAGCCGCGAGTCCTGCAAGTAATACGCTTGAATACAATGTTGTTTTAAATGGATTGACTTTCATTTACACTTTCTCCTTCTTGGTTAACATTTTATTAACCTATTTTCTTCACCGTTTAATATACTACCGTGATTTTCAAAATTTGGCAATAGTTTTCTGAAAAAAATATTATATATTTGCTACATATTTTTAAAATTTGACACACTTTTGTTATAATTTAACCATTTCTTTACAATTAATTGTGATTCGTAAGAGGTTCATAGAGTTTTCACTTATTACTTTCTTACAGCCGTTCATTTTTTTCTCATAAAGGACTGTTTCTAAGATAACATATGTTTTCTACTATATTCGGGTTATCATGAAGTGACCTCTTCATTACTAAAAACACATAAAAAACACCTTCAAGACCTTGACTTTAAGCGTTTTTCGTCGTATGCTTAAAAAAATGTTAAGAAAGTTGGGGGACTTTTCAATGACAAAAAAAGAAATGAGATTGCTGATCCTTCTTGGGATTAGTATTATTTTAGCGAACCTTGTACTGCGTTTGATTCTTAGGCCTCTGCCTGAGAATATAGGTTATCTCATTAAAACGCTTGGCCTTATGTGTCTATACTATTTCCTCGTACAGAGACGCCTTGGATTAAAGATCAAATCGACTAAAAAGATAAGTTGGTCTGAAACCTTAGGGGTTTGTTGGTTTCTTCTTTTGGCAGATTTCTTCTATGTTTCTGCGGTTGCTTTTGGGATCAGTAAAGCACCTCACATGATAGGAACTGCCTTGGTTATTGCCTTAGGAGCCGGGTTTTTTGAGGAATATTTTTTTCGTGGACTTTTCCTTAAACTCGCCTTCCAAGATGGTATTAGATCTTCAAAACAGGTTTTAGGAGTCGTTTTCTTATCTGCCATATTTTTTGGACTGGCCCATCTTGGAAACCTCACTCACCAGCCCTTGAACGCTACCTTGTTCCAGGTTTATTATGCGACAGCTATAGGAATATTCTTTGCTGCTATTTACCTACGTACTGGTAGCCTCTGGTGGACTATTATTCTGCACTGTTTGGTTGATTTTGCCAGTGTCCTTCTCTCGCAATCAACACAGGCTGCACCAGCTACAAGTATCTGGCATTTCATTTTCTGGCTACCTTTAATTGCCCTAGGACTCTTCCTTATTCGTCCTAAAAAATTGAAAGCCATTAGATATCTTAATGACTAATATTTCAAACTGCATCCCACAAGTTAGATTTTTGGTGTCTAACCTGGGGATGCAGTTTTTCATTTATCAGCACCACATTCTTACAACTTATCTCAATTTCCATTATTACTCCTAAAACGATTTAACCATAGAAATTTCATATCAGCTCTTCATCTATTCCTATCAGAATTTTGCTGATTTTGGACTTTTCATTTTGTTATAATATAACCTACAATCATATTTTTCTAAAGGGGATGCTTATGAATTTTCAACAATGTCGCTATGTTCAGACTATCGCTGAAACAGGGTCTTTTAGTAAGGCTGCTAAAAAACTCTTTTTGACTCAACCTAATCTCTCAGCATCCATCCGTGATTTAGAGGAAGAACTTGGAGTCCAACTCTTTGAACGTTCCAATACAGGAGCTAAACTAACTGATGACGGTCATGATTTTCTCAAATACGCCAAACGTATTCTTGGAGAGCTAGATCTACTAGAAGGACGCTATCGCAAATCCTTTAAGAAATCATTCACTGTTGCCAGTCACCACTACGATTTCTTGTCACTTCCCATGGCTCACATTGCCCAACGTTTTCGTAGTGATTATCAAGAATTTCAACTGATTGAAACAACAACTAGGAAAATTCTCAAAAGCGTTGAAAGCTTCGAAAGTGACCTGGGGATTATTTATCTAGATGAAGATAACGACCATATCCTAGAACGCAGTTTCCAACACATGGATTTAACTTTTACCCCACTTGGAGAGTTTGAAACCAAGATTTTCTTAGGTCGCCAACATCCCCTAGCTCACAAAAAATCCCTCAATCTCAAAGATTTAGAGGGATACCCACAGGTCCGCTTTCGTCAAGAAAGCTCTGGAATTCATTTTGACGAAGATCCTCTCGAGGTTCTGCCTGACCAACAAGTGATTTACAGTAATGACCGAGGTAGTGTCATGAATCTGCTCTGTGCTTCTGATAGCTACGCTTCTGGTCTCGGTATTGTTAATAGTTTCATTAAGGACCAAATTGTTTTACTTCCACTGAAGAACAGTCCAAAGCACACCTTGGGGTTTGTGACAAATAATAAACAGAAACAATCCGCAATTATTCAAGCATTTATCGAGGAAATTCAGGATAGCTTACTACCCCACCACTAAGGAGAAGAAAATGGAATTTCAAACACTTAACAATGGCATCAAAATACCCGTGCTTGGTTTTGGTGTCTGGCAAATTTTCGATCAAAAGGAATGTCAAAAAGCCGTTGAAGACGCTCTTTCTGTAGGCTATCGATTAATTGATACTGCTAGTCTTTATCGAAATGAGGAAGCCGTGGGACGTGCTATTAAGGCATCTGATATCCCTCGAGAGGATATTTTCTTGACTAGTAAAGCCTGGATTAGCCAGCTCGGCTACGAAGATACCAAATTAGCCCTAAAAGAAACACTTCGCAAACTAGATACTGACTATCTTGATTTATATTTGATTCATCAACCTTTTGGCGACTTACATGGTGCCTGGCGTGCTATGATTGAGCTTCAGCATGAAGGACTTATTAGAGCCATTGGGGTTTCTAACTTCTCAACAGGACGTTTGGCAGATTTTGCCTTGCAAACACCTGTTATTCCAGCAGTCAATCAAATCGAGTTGCATCCCTATAAACAACACAAACTGATTCAGAAAGCTGATAAGGAATTTGGTACCCTAACACAAGCCTGGGCTCCTTTTCACAGAGGTGAGGATGGTATTTTTCAGGACCCAACCCTAACTGCGATTGCTGACAAACATGGTAAGACAGTTGCTCAGGTCATTCTCAGGTGGCAAACCCAACAAGGTATTCTGACCATTCCTAAAAGTACCCACATCGAACGGATGAAGGAAAACTTTGATAGCTTTAACTTTCACTTAGACCAGGCAGACCTTGATGCTATCAGTAAATTAGACCGATATCCAGACGCCTATGGTCCTGATGAAAGTGTGGAACGCATTAAGCATTTATTGAAATATAGTGTATAAGAAAACGAGTTCGACTGAACTCGTTTTTAATTATCTCTCTTAACAAAAATTATATCTTTGATATCATCTAGGCTTGATTTTTCCTTAGTTAAATCGTATAAAAACACTTGAACTGCAACTCTCTTCAAATGATTATTTTTCTCCGAATTTTGAATATAAGAAGGAAGTTTTTCGAATTCAAGTCCTTTTTCCTTGGGATAAATTAAGACAATATTCTCAACATTATACTTATATGCATAAGCATACATTTGATACATATCAGCTTGACTAATACCATAGTTATTCTTAAAATCAGTATTCAATCTCTTCCATTTAATATCAAGGACTTTATATGGATTAGAATTCATAGATATATAAATATCTGGTTTTTAATCTAAATTTCCTTGGTTCGTCAAATAAATATTGAGTTTGCTTTTTGTGTTTCTATTTTATAGCCAGAATAATTAGAAGATATGTTTTTTTAACTGTTTGGATATATATGACTCAAAGATTTTTCTCCATTGGAAACAGTAAAAGCATTAACATTTTTCAGTTCCTTTAAAAGTTGAAAAAAACTTTTTATTCTTAAGGAAAACTTGCGACCAAGTCATTAGGCTTTGATAAGCTTGAGCATTACGGTCTTTTTTTCACTAGAGAAAAAAATCCTTATCAATATTTGTTGACTGATTTACCATTTCAAACTCAGCCAACAAACGTTTGGCTAACAATTGATTTTTTCCATTTGATGAAATCTTGTTTAACTTTAGAAGCGTTGTTTTTATCAAACGATTTTCAGGACGATTGATATGAAATTCATCATAAGCCATATAAAATCTATCTTTGCGAATTATATTATGCTTAAGATGCTGATTAATTAGAAATTTCCCTTTGAAAAAAAGTAAGATTCCCCTCAATCGTAAGATAATCAGATTTTTAATCCTTTTTTTCAACAGTTCTTGGACTTCATTCAAATACATCTGAATAAAAAAACTTCATAAATTGGTAACTTAGAATCATTGAGCTGGGCATTTTTTTAAAACTCTTTCCCTTAAATTCTTTCAAACTAGATAACATTTTAAGAAACAGTTTTTCGTAATTCATTATCATCACCAATATCGATCTTAGGCAAAATTTCAATCTGAACTTTATTATCAATGTTAATAACACCTACATAATTCTGAGGTTGGATAACTTTTACTCCTTTATGAGATGAAATTCTCAAAAAGTCTGACAATCGTTCCTCAACATCATCACCAGAATTTTTCTTCGATGAAATTCTCAAATAAATTGAAATTAATTTCTTCTAAATTTTTCTTTTTTTATTACTTCAAATTCTCTAACAGTCAAAATCTTAGGTTTCATTTGCTTCTCCCTAATTTGATATACTACCGTAGATGTTACGATAATTTTCTGGAATTTCGAACGCCTTATTATTAATTTGATAAGTAGTATTTAAATCAATTTCTAGACTATTTTTTTAAATAGACCGTCGTTACTTTTTAACTGAAATAAATTTACTGTCATCCGTATTTTTGGGGATTAATTCCTAAAAACAAGCATAATTTTTTCGTAATCTTCATAGAAATATTCTTGAAGCAATGGAATAATTTTGTTTTTAAAGATAGATTCTAATTGATTAATAGTTACTTTTTCCTCATTCTTAGGTGGCATAAAGAAAGCATGCCCTAGTGTATGCTCTCTGTCATAAAGAGCTTCAATACGTTGATTCATTATTTTCAACATTTTATGAATTTTAATATCTTCTTCCACAACTACTTTATCTAATAAATCTTCATCCGGCATCATTTCAATAAATTCAAAGCGACGTCGAAGAGCTGTATCCATGAGAGCGATAGAACGGTCTGCTGTATTCATAGTTCCTAAAATATAGACATTATTAGGTACAGAAAATTTTTCTTTAGAGTAAGGTAAAATTACTGACATAGCTTCATCTCCACCATCACGCTTAGAATCTTCAATCAGTGTAATAAGTTCACCAAAAATTTTGGAAATATTCCCACGGTTAATTTCATCAATAATGAAAACATAATTACCACTTTTTCCTTTTGCTTCTTCACAACATTCCTTGAAAACACCCTCTGCAATTTCGTAACTAATTTTTTTATCACTGCTATTACTTAAATTCGGCTTAATCCCCTCGATAAACTCTTCATAACCATATGATTGGTGAAAAGTTGTAAATGTAATTTGTCCTACCTCTTTTAATTCATTGAATTTCTCAATATAGTCAGAGTAGTATTTTCTACCATCTTGATTAAACTTTGTATCAACAGTATCCACCGCATACTTGATTGAGTTATAAGTTTTACCTGTACCCGGAGGACCATAAAGTATTGTATTCACTGAACGTAAACCTATTTTAGAAATACTATTTACTTCTTTTTCCATAATGGATGTATATCTCTCCTCCTTTTCATCTTCTATCTTTAAATTTTTTTAAAAATTCCTTGATTTTTGCTCACATTTCCATCTTGATTGATTTTGAAAAAAATGTGACGTCCCCTGATTTATTTTTCAAAATAAAAAAATATGGAATCTCATTTTCAATATTAGTAGAAAAATTTCCTAGCTTGCTGTGCATTAATAAGTATGTATGTATCTTTCACACTAATCTCAGAAGTAATAACAATAACAACTAAATAGCTTTTCAAAATAGAAAATTCGCCATGAGTTGCTGGTGCAAAACCGGTAAATCGTAAAAATGGAACTTTTTTCTTTAATTTTTCTCCAGATACACTAATCCAATAGGCATCACTTTTTTTATCTTTCGATATATTACGTTCAAGACTAGAAAGACCAATTCCTTTTTCTCTTAATGAATCTCTAAACTCTTTCTTTAAATCCTCAATAATACTCTTAGTATCCAACCTAGTTCTCCTTTTCTCAAAAACTCCCAGACAAAGGTCTAGGAGTTATTTAAATCAACTATTATTTTACCCAATCACACTTCCGTTTGGCACAGATGGATCTACTGTCAAGACAGTGAGTTTGCCGTCATGTTCTGCGGAAAGAATCATACCTTGGCTGACATATTTTTTCATCATCTTACGTGGTTTGAGATTAGCCACGACTTGAAGTTTCTTACCAACCAATTCTTGTTCATCTGGATAGAATTTAGCGATACCTGAGAGGATTTGGCGGTCTTCTCCGTCGCCAGCGTCAAGACGGAAGCGAAGCAATTTGTCTGAACCTTCGACTTTTTCCACTTCTTTAACTTCAGCGACACGGATTTCAACCTTGTCAAAGTCGTCAAATTTGATTTGGTCTTTTTCAGACTTAAGTTCGACCTCTTCTGGGTTCCATTCTTTCTCTTGAGGTTTGCCTGCGTTCATTTGAGATTGGATGTAGGCAATTTCTTCGTCCATGTCAAGACGTGGGAAGATTGGAGTTCCTTTTGAAACGACTGTCACATTTTCTGGGAAGCCTGAAAGTTCAAGATTTTCAAGGTCAAACGCTACTGGCAATCCAAGTTGTTCCATAATGGCATTTGAAGTTGTCATCATGAATGGTTGGATGAGGTGGGCTACCACACGAAGGCTAGCCGCCAAGTGAGCCATAACCGCTGCCAATTGTTCCTTGTCACCATCCTCTTTGGCAAGTACCCAAGGAGCTGTTTCATCAATATACTTATTGGTACGTGAAATGATGTTCCAAACGGCGTCCAAGGCACGTGGGAAATCTACAGCATTCATTTGTTTGTGGAATTCTTCAATATTTTCAGCCACAACCTTAGCCAAATCAGCATCAAAGTCTGTAACGTTCTCAACATAGGCAGGCACTTGACCACCGAAATACTTGTTAATCATGGCAACTGTACGGTTGAGGAGGTTCCAAGGTCATTAGCCAACTCGTAGTTGATACGGGCCACATAGTCTTCTGGTGTGAAGGTACCATCTGAACCGACAGGAAGACTACGCATGAGGTAGTAACGGAGTGGATCAAGACCAAAACGCTCTACCAACATTTCTGGATAGATCACGTTTCCTTTAGACTTAGACATCTTACCGTCTTTCATGACAAACCAACCATGAGCAACAAGACGTGTAGGCAGTGGCAAATCAAGTGCCATCAAGATGATTGGCCAGTAGATTGAGTGGAAACGAAGGATATCCTTACCAATCATGTGGATAATTTCGTGGTTTTCATCATTTTGCCAGAACAAATCAAAGTTACCATGCTCATCCTGACCATAACCAAGGGCAGTAATATAGTTGATAAGAGCATCAATCCACACATATACCACGTGTTTTGGATCTGATGGGACTTTAACCCCCCCAAGTGAAGGTTGTACGTGATACTGCCAAGTCTTCCAAGCCTGGCTCGATGAAGTTTTTAAGCATTTCATTCATACGACCATCAGGTTGGATAAATTCTGGGTGTTCTTTAAAGAAGGCCGTCAAACGGTCTGCGTAGTTGCTGAGTTTAAAGAAATATGATTCTTCAGACACTAGCTCTACTTCATGTCCTGATGGAGCCACACCACCAATAACATTGCCTTCTTCATCACGGTAAACTTCTGCCAACTGACTTTCAGTGAAGAATTCTTCGTCTGAAACTGAGTACCAACCAGAGTATTCACCAAGGTAGATATCTCCTTGTTCCAAGAGGCGCTCGAAAACTTGAGCAACAACTTTTTCATGGTAATCATCAGTCGTACGGATGAATTTATCGTATGAGATATCCAAAAGTTGCCAGAGGTCCTTAACACCAACAGCCATACCATCCACATACTCTTGTGGTGTGATTCCTGCTTCTTCAGCCTTTTGTTGAATCTTTTGGCCGTGCTCATCAAGCCCAGTAAGGTAGAAGACATCATAGTTCATCATACGTTTGTAACGTGCCAAGACGTCACAAGCAATGGTTGTATAGGCTGAACCAATATGCAATTTACCAGATGGGTAGTAGATAGGTGTTGTGATGTAGAATGTTTTTGTCATTTTAATTTCCTTTCATGTGTTAACAAATGGGCTAACACTGATGATATAACATCTTATTATAGCACGTTTTTGGACACTAAAAACCAGACTAGCTGGTTTTTAAATAATATTAATTCGAAAGGAATTTGAGCGCCATTAACAGTTAATACCTCAACACTTTATCTTTTTTATGGTAGAACCTGCTCTCTATCTTTCTTAACCTCTTTATCATAATCATAAATTAAATTTTTCTCCTTTGCTTTAGACAGGCGTTTGAAGGTACGAATAGTAAAGACAACCCCATCTTCATCATAGGTGGTAATTGTTAATCTTTCTCCCCTCAGCTTATAACGATAGGTCATTTTCAAATCTGATTTATACCTTTTAACGTAATCTTTTGTATCATACTCAATTTCTGACTCGTTCTTAAAGGTAGCTTCTTTATAATACTTTCTTAGAATCTTACCAACCATATCTTCATATTCCGAGAGTGTCCAAGCATGCTTTAAACTTCTTGACCAGGTATCATAGTTGAAATTATAAGCAGACATATAATCTAAGCTACTGACAAACCCCTCATCATTATCTAAAAAATAACCATATGTTTTTAGATGATTACCTTTAACCTTAACAAAGTCTTGCGTATCGATGTCGATGGATTCAAACATCTCCAACTTATCAATCATCTCTTCCTTATTTTTATCATAATAATAGTGAGATTCAATTAGATAGGTTCCTTCAGGAATTTTCCCACCTTGCAGATATATAAAGGCGTAAGAACCTAAGGAAAGTGCCACTAGAAGGATTGTCCCAAATAGAGAAACTATTATGATTTTTGCCTTCTTAGACAATCCTGTTTTAGGAGTCCTAACTTGTGAAACTGGTTGTGTCACCTGTTCTCTGAGTTGAACTTGTGGCTTGACTTTCTCTACCTTAGGCCCTTGAAAAATAAAATCGCCACTAGCTTTAGCCTGTTGGATTTCTTCCGCTGTCGGTTGTCGATTATTGATTATTTCGAAATAGTCTAACCACTCTTTTTCATTCATGATAGTACCCCCTTCCCATTTCTACTTTCATTTTACCAGAAAAATACCTTCTTAAACGCTTTTCATAAAAGAAAAAACCAGCTAGGCTGGTTTTAAACATTACTAGTTCTGGAAGCGCTTTTTATCAGCTCTAACATCACGTTCATAGTCATAATCTAATTTCTTCACGTCATCCTCTGATAGGCGTTTAAAGACTTTTTCTTCTGAAAGTTTGCCTTTCTTATTATAAGTAGTAACGATTAATTTATCACCCTTAACCTTGTATCGAACGGTTTCTTCAAGAGATTCTTTGTAGGATTTAACGTAAATCTTTTTACTTTCATCGTTATCAGCTTTAGTTCGATATTCACTTATTTTGTATTGATTATCTACTGCTTGGTCAATGACTTTCGTATATTCAGATAGTGACATGTTTGGTTTAAGCGTTCTAGACCAAGCATCTGGACGGTATGCTTCGTCAGTATCATAGTCTGTAAAGTCAACCAGATTGTTCCCGCCAGCTAAGGTATAAAAATAAAATTTAACATTGTTCCCTTTGACTTTAACAAAATCATGAGCCTCTAGGCCACTTTCCTTGAAAGATTCCATACCATCAACCATTTTCTTCTTATCTTTATGGTAAAAGCGATAAGTTTCAAGTAGATAGGTTCCTTCAGGTATTTTACCACCTTGCAGGTGCATAAACGCATAGCCACCAAATGAAAGTGCCAGTAGGACAATCGCTCCCACCACAGAAGCGATAATAATTTTAGCTTTCTTAGACAAGCCTGTCTTAGCAGTCGTAGCTTGTAAAACGGCTTGTGTCACTTGGTCACTCAACTGAGCTTGTTGAGGATTAACACCCTCGTCCTTAGACTCTTGAGAAATAAATTCCCCATTAGCTTTTGCTTGTTGGTTTTCTTCCTCTGTCGGCTTACGATTATTGATTGTTTCGAAATAATCTAACCACTCTTTTTCGTTCATAAAAGTCCCCTTTTTCATTGATATTTCCATTCTACCAGAAAAAAGACTCCAAAGCTATTTGACTATTTTCATAAAAAGAAAAGCGGTACCAAGATGGAGTTTTAGCTCTCCTTCTTGTACCACTTTCCTCATTTACATCATTGGCTGATTAAATTTTATCAATGCCTTTTTTGCTGCTTTTACTATCGTCAGAGCCTGATTTAGAACCACTACCATAGTCATCGCTGTAACCATAACCGTAGTCACCTCCATAACCATAATTAAAGTAATCCTTATACTCGTCGTACTGATCACTATAAGTCTTCAATTCTTTCTTATAATCTTTAATTGCATTCTTATAATCATCCCAACGCTCTTCAGCATCCCCCTTACTCATACGCTTAAAAGTAACACGGGATTGAAGCTCTCCATCCTTGTCATAAGTAGATAGCGTATACTCGTTACCTTTTTTGACGTAAGTTCGTTTTTCTTTGAGAGATTTCTTGTAAGATTTTACAGATTCTTTAACGGCTTCTTTTGTAGCGTCTTTAGTGTAAAAAGAATAATCCTTAGACATATCTTTCATGAAGTCTTTGACTGTAGATTCAAGCTCTTCAACTGTTAAAACTTCTGTCTGAGTTTTATTCCATGGATCGAACTGCTGAGGGATTTCATGTTCATACTCTAACAAGCTAACATAAGGTGATTTATTGTCCTCGAGATAAGAATAGTATCTAGATCTATTATTTTTTACTTCTACAAAGGAGTAGACATCATCAAATTCATCGAAAGCATTTACCATCTTATCTTTATCTTCATCACGATAAGAATAGGCCACTACCTCATATGTTCCATCCGCAATCTTACCTGACTGATAACGCCATAATGAATAGCCACCAACAGAAAGTAAAATTACTGCCACAGCACCCAAGACTGATGCTAGAATAATCTTGGCTTTTTTTGACATTCCTTTTTCACTGGCATGGCTTGTTGGAAGGTTGCTGTTGTTTGGGCAAACTGAGGCTGTTGCGTCATAGCAATTACAGGTTCAGCTGGTTTAATCGGTCTTTGCTCCGTCACTTGTCCATTTGAGCTAAAAATATTAGGTCGTTCAAGGATAAACTCGCCTGCTGCTTGAGCTTGAGATAACTCTGCGGGAGTTGGTTTACGACCGTTGACTAATTCAAAGTACTCAATCCACTCTTGCTGGTTCATAATAATCTCCTTTTTTATTGGTCTACTGTTCTATTGTACCAAAATAAATGGTGAAATAGTATTTGACAATTATCATAAAGACTGTAAGGTTTTTTAATAAAACATTTGGCTATGATTTTCGATAGTTAAGAGGTACTTGCTCGGTAAGTGGTTCAGCGCCAGATGAGATAATCCCCATCATGCCTTGAATAATTATAATACTTCAAGGAATACTCATAATCCCAATCATAACCACTTTTGACCTCTTTGGCTTCCTCTGAGCTCAATCGTTTAAAAGTTCTACGCGACTCAATATGTCCATCATCAGCATAAACAGTCAGAACGAGACCATTAGGTCGCTTTTCATAAGTTCTTTTTTGCTTCAACATTTTTTTATAATCGTCTACACACCTTTGGACAGATACTTCCTTTACGTTTGAGTACTCCTCTCCCTTTTTAGAAATCTTATCAATATGAGAAATCACTAGAGCTTTATATTCAGAGACTGTTAGATCCTGTTTCAAAGTCCCAGTATGTGGGTCCAAAGTCTGTGGAAGCTTTTCATCGTGCTCAAATGGTGAGACAAAAGGTTCCCCATCCCCCACAAACATAATAAAATTGAGATTTCATATTCTCAACAACTATAAAATCCTCATATAAGCTATCATTATTCTCTCCTCGCTCAGTCCAATTTATCAATTCATTGGAATATGCCGATTTAGCCTCATATTTTACCATCTGATAGGTACCATCTGGAATATAGTTCTGTTGATACTTCCAAAATCTTCCCTCTTCTATGGCAATCAAAACTGTCGCAACAAGTCCTAGAAAAACAATAATCCCAATCTTCCATTTTTTTGCCTTAGTCATACCTCTCCCCTTCATATTAGCCTACTCTTTAATACTATTTTACCAAAAATAGAGAGGAAATCTGTGACTTGACTACCAAAGAAAAAGAGGTTGGGAACTCATACTCTCAAACCTCTTTTCATCTATTTACTTTTTAAGATCCTCAGCACCAATGACTGGGTATTCGGTCAATCCTGATACTACTTCTTTAGCCTGGTCTGATTCTTCTGATTTTTTCTCAAGATCAAACTTAGGTGCATCTTTTTCATAAGCATTAATGATATCGGCAACAACTGGGTGACGTACGACATCACTGGCAGAGAAATGAACAAAATCAATAGCCTTGATTCCCTTCAATTTCTCCATGGCATCGACAAGACCAGATTTAACACGACGTGGAAGGTCAATCTGACTCATATCTCCATTGACAATCATCTTAGAATTAAACCCAAGACGAGTCAAGAACATCTTCATCTGCATGATGGTTGTATTTTGCGCTTCATCAAGGATAACAAAGGCATCTTCGAGGGTACGACCACGCATATAAGCAAGAGGGGCAATCTCAATAATTTCACGTTCCATTAGGCGAGTCGTTTGCTCTTTGCCAAGAATTTGATAGAGGGCATCATAAACTGGACGAAGGTAAGGATCTACCTTTTCCTTGAGATCGCCAGGCAAAAAGCCAAGACTTTCACCTGCCTCAACCGCCGGACGTGTTAGAACAATACGTTTAACTTGACCACGTTTAAGAGCTGTAACTGCAAGGGTAACCGCTAAAAAGGTCTTCCCTGTACCGGCTGGACCAATCCCAAAGACCACATCATGATTTTTAATGCTATCAACATAGACCTTTTGTCCTAAAGTCTTCACTCGGATAGGCTTACCACTATTGTCCTTGATAATCTCTTCTTCATATAAAGCAACAAACTTATCAATCGAACCATCTTGAGCCATGGTCAAGGCTGCGACAACATCTGAGGTGTTGACTAGCATTCCACGCTCCACTAAAACAAGGAGGGCTTGAATGGTCAAACGGGCCAATTCGACACTTTCTTCGTCATCTCCAAGAATCTGCACACGCTCTGTTCGGGCATGGATGATAACATTTAGGTTCTCTTCAATGAGTTTTAAATGACGTTCATTAGTCCCAAAAAGTGACAAGACATCATCTGGGTGATTTAGGGTAATTTCAACAGAATACTCTTGCAAATAGAGTTCCTCTTTCTTTCGTCTTTCTCCATTATATCAAAAAAATCACGCCAGGCGTGACTTTTTGTAATTCTTAATTATGCGTTGAATGACACGTGAACGTGGTCATAGTGGTTTTCAGTAATGCTACCACGGTCAGGCATTTGGTTCCAAGTGTTAGCTGGTCCGTAGATATTATCTACTGGTGCGTAGAATTGTTGTCTGTAGATGACATATGAGATACCTGCATTTGAGATATTGTCTACTGCATATTGAGCGACTTGATTACCAACTTCTGAACCAACTGGTACCATAACGTCAACGGCAAGTCCTTGACCATGGTCTTGTGGATCACCTTCACGGTAACCACCGATATCAGTAAGACCGAATTGTGCTGCTACATCTTGACGGAAAGCTTCAGCTTGTGGTTGAAGGTGTGGATCCGTTGGAAGTGTATTTGTTGATGCAGGTTGTGCTGCTGGTGCCTCTGAAGCCGCTGGTGCCTCTGAAGCTACTTCTGATGTTGCTGCTGGTTCTACCGCTGGCTGTTCTGCTGGCGCCTCTGATGCTGCTGGTGCTTCTGAGGCAGCTTCTGATGTTGCTGCTGGTTCTGCAGCTGGTTGTTCTGCTGGTGCCTCTGAAGTTGCTGGTGCTTCTGAAGACGCTTCTGACGTTGCTGCTGGAGCTTCTTCTTTTACTTCAGGTTGTGCTGGTGTTTCAGCAGTTGGAGTAGTTTCTGCTTCAGGTGTAGCTTCTGCTGACGTAGTGACATGATCAATAGCATCAGCAACTGGTTGTTCAGTTTCTGCATATGCTGGTGCTTCTGATGCTGATGCGATAGCTTCTGTTACTTCTGAAACAGCTTGAGTTGATTCTTCTGTAGCAGGTGCTTGAGTAGCTGTTGTGCTTACTGTTTCAACTGGAGCTGTCAAGTCCGCTGCAACTACAGATTGACCATTTACAGTCACTTCGTTAGTTGTCAAATTAGCTTCTGCAACTACAGGTGTAGTTGATGTTTCTGAAGCTGGAGTTTCAACTTTAACAGAGACTGCTTGATTATCAGCATTGTAAGTTGCTGTCAAGACTGTTCCAGGGTAAATCAAATCAATGTTTGTAATTTGATTGATGTTAGCCAAAACGTTCACATCGATACCCATAGCTTCAGCGATACTTCCCAAAGTATCACCGTATTGAACTGTATAAGTTTGTTGGTTATCACTTACAGCGATATCTGCTTTGATTTGATCTACTGAACGTACTGCCCAGTTTGAAGTTTCATCGGCATGTACGTGACTTGCAGCAAAAAGTGAAAGTGCTGCGGTCGAGTAAAGAAGTGCCTTTGTAGTTTTAGATTTTGATAACATGTATAATTCATTCCTTTTTTAACAATTTCAATATCTACAATAATACCACACTTTTCATCAAAAAAGTTATGATTTACTGCTCTTTAAAGCAATTACTAACTAGTTGTAACAAGCCTAATTTATTGAAAAACAGCTGAGATATTTGTAAAAAATTGTAACAATTCATCTAGCTCAAATGGTAACTGCTTTTAAAAGAAAATGCTAAGAGTCTTTTTGCTTATCCTAGACTTAGTCGCTATTAATGAGCAAGATAGTCTTCCCAAATCTGATCAAACTGACCAAGATTAAATGAGAAACTAGCTTGATCTTCCAGGTAGCGACTGACTTCTTCGAAGTCATCTGTATGTTTAGGAAAGGTTGAATCTTCAAAAGCCAAGTCAGCCAAGATTGCTACTGGTTCATTTGATTTGGGATTACGCTGGGCCATGAGCCAAGTATAAAAGGATTTTCTCATACCTTCTCCTAACCGATTAATTCAGTTCCAAACTGATCTTGTTTGATTTTTTTTGCCTTCATCAGACCACCTAAAGCTTTCTTAAATTGTCCCTTAGAAATGCCGAAGGTTGCCTTGATATCCGCTGGTGATGACTTGTCATTAAGTGTCATAAAGCCACCATTGCTCTCTAAATAGGTCAAATCATCTGTGAATCATTTTCGAGCATTTCAAAAGAACGTGGTTTAAGAGAAAGATTGAGGGTACGGTCAACTTCTCTGAACCCAATCACACGCGCTTCAAGGACCTGACCTAAGCGTGGCTCCGCATAACGTTCTGATGGATGGATGAAACCAAGCATGTTATTCTCTGGTAGATAAACAAAGGTTCCTGAGAGTTTGAGACGGTAGGCAATGGCTGGCCATTTTTGGTTTTGCATATTATCGTAAGCAGGACCAGCCATACGTTGGAAGACCTCAGGTTCGGCAGGAAGTCCCCAAATACGATCCTTTTTATCAACATCGAGTTTGATATAGAGTTTGTCACCTTTCTTAGGCCAAAGCTCTTTGAGTTCAGGTAAAACATCTAAAGAGACTACGATTTCCTTATCTGGAATTCCTACGTCTACAAAAACACCCAAATCCTTGCGGACTTCAGTAACTTCTCCCCAATCATAGGAATCACGAGTGGCTTTGATTTCTTTTTGCGTTAGACGTGATTTTTGCTTGCTGTCTGTGTAGGCGAAACCTGTCACCATGTCACCAATAGCGTGCTCCCCTTCTTCTTTAGACAAGGCAAAAGTTACACCGTCCTTTTGAACAAAGTAAAATTTGTCATTTTCATCAGCTACTAGTGCAGTAATGATTGTTCCAAGTAATGTATTCATCTTTTTTCCTCTAAAAAGAGAGTCGGACAAGGAAGCTAACATAGTCCATGCTCTTTTGCTTCTGTCCCACTCTCCTTATTTTTCTATTGATTAAACAGTAAGGAGTTCTTTTTCCTTTTCTGCTGTCATGCTGTCAATCTTCTTAACAGCATCATCAGTTGCTTTTTGGATATCCTTTTCCAAAGCTTTCAATTGATCTTCTGTGATTTCTTTGTCTTTTTCTTGCTTCTTAGCTTCATCCATAGCATCACGGCGGATGTTACGGATAGCAATTTTAGCATTTTCGCCGACTTTTTCACTTCTTTAGCCAACTCTTTACGTGTTTCTTCTGTAAGTGCTGGGATAACCAAGCGTACAACAGAACCGTCGTTAGCTGGGTTAATACCAAGGTCAGATTCGTTGATAGCACGTTCGATATCAGCAATTGAGCCTTTATCAAATGGTGAAATCAAAAGGACACGTGCTTCAGGAACGGTGATTGAAGCCAATTGGTTAAGTGGTGTTGGAGCACCATAGTATTCTACAGTGATGCGGTCAAGAAGTGATGCATTGGCACGACCTGCACGGATAGATCCAAATTCACGGGCCAATGACTCATGTGAGTGGGCGAAACGTTCTTTTGCTTTTTCAATAATTGCGTTTGTCATAAATTCTCTCTTTCTTATTTGTGTGATTCTGCTTTGTTAGATACAGTTGTTCCAATTTGTTCACCAAAGATAACACGTTTGATGTTTCCTGGTTCGTTCATATTGAAGACAACAAGGTCAATGTCATTATCCATTGAAAGGGTAGAAGCTGTGGCATCCATGATTTTCAAACCACGTTTAATAACTTCCACGTGTGTCAACTCGTCAAACTTAACGGCATCAGCGTTTTTACGAGGGTCGTCATTGTAGACACCATCAACACCGTTTTTAGCCATAAGAATAGCATCAGCTTCAATCTCAGCTGCACGAAGAGCCGCTGTTGTATCTGTTGAAAAGTATGGTGAACCAATACCTGCTGCAAAGATAACGATACGGCCTTTTTCAAGGTGACGAAGGGCACGACCACGGATATAAGGCTCCGCTACAGACTTCATATCAATCGCTGTTTGAACACGTGTATCAACACCGAGTTGTTTCAGACTATCAGCCATAACAAGGGCGTTCATCGTTGTTCCAAGCATTCCAGTATAGTCTGCTTGAACACGATCCATTCCTGCTTCAGCAGCAGGTTCGCCACGCCAGAGGTTACCACCACCAATAACTAAAGCAATTTGAATACCTGAATCCGCTACTTCAGCAATTTCCTTAGCCATAGCTTGGACAGTTGGAAGATCAATCCCAACACCTCGTTCACCAGCTAAAGCTTCACCTGAAAGTTTAATGAGGACACGTTTGTATTTTGGTTCTGCCATGATTTCTCCCTATTAACTATTTTATTTTCAACTTTTATTCTTAACTGAGATTTATCATTCCTAAGTCATCAATTAGCATCGTCTTAAGAATTGTAAAGGCTCATTTGAGCTTTGCCTTTGACGAATCGGTTAGGAAAATGATTTCTTTTTTGCAAAGAAAATACTAAATCTTCATCCTTACTATTTTATCATAAATTAGGGTTTTCACCTAGTCAAATATTTAAAAAATATCTTTACAAGATGACTGTAAAAGTAATGGTATCATTTTTGTAGGAAGCAAAGAGACGTCCCTTAAATAATTTGACCATACTTTGTGCCATAGACAGACCAATACCAAATCCCTTATGTTCTTTATTATTATGGGATTCTTCTGTACGGTAAAAACGTTCGAAAAACTTACTATAGTCAACAGACTTGCCTTCTTTATAAGTATTAGACACTTCTAGACGAGCCCGTTTTCGCGTCCTACCAATCTGACGAAGCCTTACAGTAACCGTCCCTTCTGGATCACAATACTTGTTAGCATTATCCACAAGCAGGGTCACGAGTTCAAAGAGAGACTTCTCCTCTGCCTTAACATGAATCCCTGGAGTAATATCCATGACAAACGATTTACCGTCTCGGATAACGGGACCTTTAAAGTCCTCTGCAGCATCCTCAGTAATATAGGAAAAATCCACATCTTGAAGAACAATGTCCGGCTGCTCCTCCAGACGGGATAGAGCCACAAGAGAATTGATTAGATTGGTCAAACGTGCCACTTGGTCATTTGTTGACTTGGTCCATTCATTCTCTCCAGTCATAAGCTCCTGTAGCTCTGTATTGGCAGAAATAATGGCTAACGGGGTCTTCAATTCATGGCTAGCATTAGTAATAAAACGTCGCTGCTTTTCGTAGTTTCGAATGAAGGGACGAATGACGATTCCTGATAAGGCACTGACAATGACAACAAAAAAGATAAAGCCAAACATGGATAAGAGGATAGAAATACTAAGCAAGGCTTGAGAAGAATTATAATAAGAGGTAGTGTCTAGAAAGACTACCAGAATCCTACCTTGGCTAACCTTACTAACCTGATAGCTCAGATTGATGTTTTTTTCTCTAATTGTCCCAATACTAGATGACATACGGCTAGCTGCAAGGGCGTAATCAGCAGCTGATTCATCATCTACTAAAGAAGTATGACTGACATCCTGACTAACCACTTCGTCACCGGACAAGATTACACTGAAAAAGCTAAAGCTATCCGATGGAATTTCACGCCCTTGGTTGGTCTCAATTTTTTTTGTTTTTCCAAAACTACCATTATTTTCTGTAAGCGTGTTAAGAACCTTACTAATTTCCTGCTCTGTCTGAAAGGACCTCACCGTATTGATGATTCCCACCGTAAAGACCAAGATAAAAAGGATAGCCAAGGAAGCAATCGTAATAAATTGAAGTCGCAAACGTCTAAACATAGGCTGCTCCTCTCTAATTGGTACGGAGGCAAAAGTCGCCACCCTTCTCACCAAGAATGCTAATATCAGCCTGGATGGCTTGCAATTTTTGACGCAGATAGGAAATATAGACCCAGACAATTGACTCATCTACATCTTCCTCATCATCCCAGATGGTCTTAAAAAGATGTTCCGTCGTTAGTTTTTTAGCAGGATTGAGCATAAAGTGAGCCAATAACTTGGTCTCACGACTTGAAAGTCGAATAGAATTCCCAGCAACTAACTCTTGCTCCTCTTGGTCCAAACGAACAGAACCAAGAGTCAAAATTTTGGCTGTGAAGCTCTCACTCACACGACGCTCTAATGAGCGCAGACGCGCCAAAAGCTCCTTAAGGGAAATAGGCTTGGTCAAGTAATCGTCTGCCCCAGCATCAAGCCCAGTCACGCGATCATCAATTTCAGCCATAGCTGTCAACATAATGACGTGGGTTCTATCCCCAGAGGAGCGAATCTCTTTCAGGGCCTCAATACCTGTTTTAATGGGCATCATAATATCCATAATCATTACTTGATAGGCATTTTGTGCAGCTAAATCAACAGCCTCTTGCCCATTGAATGCTTGATCCACCTCATAACCCTGATGCTCTAGTGCTGCCTTGTAAACTCGAGAAAGAGCCTCTTCATCCTCAGCTAGTAGAATTTTCAAAGCCATTCTAGTCCCCTCCTTCTTGAATTAAGTTACGGATGGTCTGCATGGTCAAATCACATGAAGCTAATTCATCCGCACAGCGCTTAAGCTCACGAGTAATCATTTCTGGATTCTTGATATCGTGCTTGTACTTCATCTGATGCTCCAAACTGGCCCAGGAATCCTGAGCGATGGTCCGAAGCTGGACCTCGACAAAATAGGTTCCTCTCTCATTTCCTAGCACATCTGGAAACTCGGTTTCGATTTCCAAAATGAGGTGATAAGAACGATAGCCATTGGGCTTAGCATTTAAAATGTAATCTTTCTCGTTATAGATAGAAACGCCAGGGATAGCCTTGATAACATCAATAGTTTTGTAAATATCATCGACAAAGCCACAAACGATTCGAATCCCAATACTGTCACGAATTTCCTTGAGAGCAGATTGGCTGGTTTCAGGTAAATTTCCTACGACACTTTTCACGCATAGAATCGCTTTCTTTGATTCGTGAAATAAAATGTTCATAGAGTTTAAAGCCTGTTTCTTTTTTGCTAGTTATATTAGCCGCAATAATCGGGTCTGTTATTTCTTGTAGAATCTTGGGGAGATACTGAGCATATTCCCCATAAATACTTGGAGTTGACATATAAACCTCCTCTAATAGCGTTTCCTAATTATAGCATAGTTAGGCTTAAAAATAAGGAATGAGCCAGACAAGAAGGACTCTAAGGCTAAGAAAAAAATCCAGCCGAAGCCAGATTCATTTTGCTTATCTTAATTAAATAGCACAAGGCTATTCATCAAGCGATTTGACAAAAGGCCAGTTACCTAGTTTGTGTGTTTCATAAGTCAAAGCCTTATAACCACATTGCTTGTAGCCATTTTTCTCATAGAAAGGTACATTGTAATCGCGATTGGTAATCAAACCAAGACTGTGACCTCCTGTACTACGCACAAAAGGTTCAACCCCTTCAAGCAAGAAACGACTCCCTATCCCTTTTCTTTGATAATCTGGAGTCACCGCCAACATCATCAAGTACCAGTCGTATTCTGCAGAATCTTCCAGATGTCTTTCGGACTCTTCAACAAAGTTAAAATACTTGAACAACTTGGTGATACTTATAAAACGGAAAAGCTTGGTCGCTCCGTTCTGAAGATAGTTAAGCATAGAAATCGTCTGATGCTGTAAAATGGCCGCCGCAACAATGCGACCGTCCTTTTCAGCCACCAAACATGAGTCCTGTTTAATCGCCAAACGCACCAATATTTCCTGCAAGGCTAAGACAAATTCCTTATACTGTTCAGGCTTCTTTAAATTACTGGCAATCATTGAAAGATAGGGGTAATCTTCAAAGGCATCTGCACATACTTGTGCAACTTCCTGAACTTCGTCTAGTCTTGCTTTGCGATATTGCATCATAATCTCCTAATCTGTCTGTTTTTTTCAGTATAACACAAAACGCATGACTGACAGTCATACGTTCTATGTTTTTTTGTAAAATCTTATAATTTTATAAGAAAAGTTTAGGCAACTTCTTCTGTAAATTGACTATTATAAAGATCAGCATAGAAACCATCTGCTGCCATGAGCTCATCATGATTGCCCTGTTCAATAATGTTACCATCTTTCATCACAAGGATAAGGTCAGCATTTCGAATGGTTGATAAGCGGTGGGCAATAACAAAGCAAGTACGACCTTCCATAAGCTTGTCCATGGCTTTTTGAATCAATTCTTCTGTTCGAGTGTCGACAGATGATGTCGCCTCATCCAAGATAAGGAGAGGGGCATCCTTAAGCAGCGCACGTGCAATGGTCAAGAGCTGCTTCTGTCCAACTGATAAGGTCACAGAATCATCCAAATAAGTATCATAACCCTTTGGAAGTGTGGTAATGAAGTGGTGAACACCGACGGCCTTGGCTGCAGCAATAACTTGCTCATCAGAAATATTCTCTTGGTTGTAAATCAAATTATCACGAATAGTACCTTCAAAGAGCCAAGTGTCTTGAAGCACCATTGAGAATTGGTCATGAACAGTTTCACGCTTCATGTCATTCGTATCCACACCGTCAATGGTAATACGACCTTGGTCGATGTTATAGAACTTCATAAGCAGGTTAACAATAGTCGTCTTACCAGCACCCGTCGGACCAACGATCGCAATCTTTTGACCTGGCTTAGCAAGAGCCGAAAAGTCATGAATAATAGTCTTTTCAGGAGTATAACCAAAGGAAACATGATCAAAGACAACTTGACCTTTAGTATCTGTCAATTCAGCTGTCTTAGCTGACTCGTCGTCCATATCTTTTTCTTCCAAAAATTCAAAGATACGACCAATGGCTGCAGTGGCTGATTGGAGTTGTGTAATCCCTTGTGCAATTTGAGAAAGAGGTTGGGAGAAGATACGAACATAGGTCATGAAGGCTACCACATCTCCAATAGTCAAGCTACCATCAATAACTTTGATAGCACCCACAAGACAGACCATGACATAACCAAAGTTCCCAATGAAAATCATGAGTGGCATCATAATACCTGAGATAAACTGTGATTGCCACATCGATTTATAGAGTTTATCATTAAGCCCCTTGAAAGCTTGACTACTTTCTTGAGCGGCATTGTAACTCGTTACAACTGCTTGACCCGTGTAGATTTCTTCAATATAACCATTAATATTAGCCAAATTTTCTTGTTGGCGCTTTGAAAAGTGGTTGCGAGAAGCCCATGATGAAGGCTACCAAAACAAATCCTATCAAGACAGAACCAATCGCAGTGAAAGCCATAGTGACATTTGAGTAGAACATCATAATAATGGCTGCCACCAAGAGAACACTTGAAGTAATCAAGGTACCTAAGCCTTGGCTAAGCGATTGTCCCAAAAGGTCAACGTCATTGGTCACACGAGAGAGGGTATCCCCTTGAGAGTGACTATCAAAATAATCAAGAGGAACACTGTTGATTTTCTTTTGGATAGCTGTACGGAAACGTTGTGAAAAGCGTTGTGTAACCGTCGCAACGGTAAAGCTTTGTAAGTAACCCACAATCGCTGAAATGGCATAGAGAACAGCCAAGGTCATAGCAATACTTGCTACCTTGTCCAAATCAATACCTGGAATCGTCCCCATTTTTGTAGGTGTGATACCTTCAGTAATAGTATTGGTAATTTCTTTAAGTTTATCTGGTCCAATAACTGTAATGACCGCTGAAATAATTGCTCCAAAAATCGCAAGGACAAACGGAATTTGGAAACCTTTAATATAGGGTTTTAAGCGTTTATAGGATGATGTTTTTGGCTTATTTTCCATTTTCTAACTCCTCCTTAGACAATTGTGAATAGGCAATTTCTTGGTAAACCTCATTATTTGCCAAGAGTTCCTTGTGGGTTCCTTGACCAACGACCTTACCTTGATCAAGAACCAAGATTTGGTCCGCATCCATAATAGTAGAGATACGTTGAGCAACAATCAACTTGGTCATATCTTGTGTTTTTTCAGCCAATTCTTGACGTAACTTACGATCGGTCTTATAATCCAAGGCTGAGAAGGAATCATCGAAAATCAAGATTTCAGGCTTACGTGCCAAAGCACGCGCAATAGCCAAACGTTGCTTCTGTCCACCTGAGAAGTTAGACCCAGCTTGGGCAACTTCTGCTTTAAGTTGACCTTCTTTATTTTCAACAAAGTCTTTTCCTTGAGCCAATTCGAGAGCTTCCCAAATCTTAGCATCATCAAGAGGACTGTTATTGCTCGTTCCCATCGTCATATTTGACGTGATATCACCTGAGAAAAGCACTGCCTTCTGTGGAATATAACCGACTATATTGTGCAAGGTTTCATGGTCATAATGTCGCACATCGACACCGTCAACCTTGATCGTCCCTTGCGTGGCATCATAAAAACGTGGGATAAGGTTGACAAGTGTTGATTTACCAGATCCAGTCGAACCAATAAAGGCCACCGTGTCACCTTTTTTAGCTTTGAAGCTAACATGCTCCAAAACAGGCTCTGAAGTTTCAGAATAACGGAAGGAAACATCATCAAATTCGACAGTACCCACTTCTTTAGGCTTTTCAGAACTATTTTCAGGGTAAGAGACTGAAGATTGGGTATCTAGAACTTCATTGATACGACCAGCTGCTACAACTGCACGTGGAAGAAGGAAGAAAACAATAATCATCATCATGAATCCCATAACAACCTGCATGGCATAAGATGAATAAACCACCATGTCTGAAAAAAGATGGATCTTATTTTCCATGGCACCAGCAATCTTAGTTGGATCTGTTGGAATCTTAACATCTTCAATCAAATGTGCACCAATCCAATAAATAGCCAGTGTCAAACCACTTGATACAGCAGTCATCACAGGTGTCAGTAAGGCAAAAGAACGACCAATAAAGAGATTGTTTTGGGTCAAATCAGTATTGGCCTTTTCAAATTTATCCTCTTGATAACTTTCGGCGTTATAGGCACGCACCACACGAATTCCTGTAAGAGATTCACGCGTTACGCTATTCAGTTTATCGGTCAGAGTTTGAATCAAGCGTTGCTTAGGCATAACCATAATCAAGAGGAAGAGCATAAGAATAGCAATCACTGCTACAGCAACAAGCAAGGCTAGGAGCCAATTCCCATTTTTATCGGCAATCTTTGTAATCGCCCAAATGGCCATGATAGGCCCCTGTGTAATAACCTGTAACCCCATAGTAAGTACCAGCTGCAATTGGGTAATATCATTTGTCGTACGGGTCAAAAGACTAGGAATTGAGAATTTCTTGATCTCTGCATCCGAAAAATCTAGAACCTGATGGAAGATATCATCACGAAGACGGGTGGTAAAACTTGCCGCTGTTCTGGCAGCTAAGAAACCAACCACTACAGAGGCCATAAAGCCTGCAAATGACATTAAAAGCATTCGCATCCCTGGGGCATCCGTATTCCAGGCAAAAATATCCGACGCTTTAGTTCCCTTAGTTGATAAGAGTGTCGTAATATCCGACATATAGTCTGGAATTTTCAAGTTTAGATAGACGTTCAAGCAAACAAAAATCACCGCTAAGACAATCATGATTAACTCTTTTGTCGTCAAACGTTTAAAAATTTTAAACATAAGTTACTCCTTATTTTTTTCTAAATTCTTACGAATTTGGTGAAAGACACGAAAGGCTGTTTCAGCATCTTCTTTGGAAATACCTTCTAACAGCTGTTCATGGATGGCCTCTCGAAAATGTTTGACATCTCGAGCTTTCTTTTTACCTAAGTCTGTCAGATGAACATACTTGTAGCGTTTATCCTTGTCCGATGTCACCAACTCAACAAAACCATTTTTTTCCATTCGTTTGACCAAATTACTAGCCACTGATTTAGAAATACATAGTCTTTTTTCAATGTCTTTGATAAAGATTTCTTTATCTTGATTGTCAGACAAATACTTGACGGCAAATCCTTGCGGGCCAGCTAAATGCTCAACCCCATGGACCTTTCCTAACTCTTGCACGCGAGATTCCATAGCATTGATGATTTCTCTGAAGTCACTAAAAGGATCTTTTCCATGCATCACAAGTTCCTCCTTAAATAATTCTCATGGAAACTATTTTAGTTCTTATGAGAACTATTGTCAAGAAGAAAAGTTCTTATGAGAACTAAAAAAGAGTGAAAAAGAATATTGCTTTCCACTCTCACTCCCGTAACTGTGATTATTAAGGCTTTGAACTCTAAAACCTAACAACGCTTGAGCTAGGCTATCTAAATAATAATACCCTCCAAATGGTCCAATTCATGTTGAATAATTTGGGCTGGCATGCCAGAAAAACTTAACTGTTTAGGCATCCATTGTTCATCTAAATAAGCAACCTCAATCGACTCATAACGTTTGGTTGGACGACTTCCTTCTAAAGACAAACAAGACTCCTCTGTTTGAAAAGGTGAGGACTTGCTGACTAAAACAGGATTAAACATGACTAGATTAACAAAACCGATATTGACGATAATGACACGCTTTTTAACGCCAATCATATTGGCAGCCATACCCACACAGGCATCCTTATGAAACTCCAATGTATCACGTAAATCTTTAGCCAAATAGAGGTCTTCTTTAGTCGCTTCTGTCGATTTTTGTCCAAGGAAAAAGACATCCTTTACGATAGTTTTTATCATCTATTTACTCCCTTTTCTTATCTAAAATATGAAATCATATCCCTTTTTTTATCGAAACCAAGGTGTTTCAATTTCATATTAATCACCTTGACCTATTATATCAAAAGCCCTACCCTCTAGTAAAACAGACAAAAAAAGAAACCCGCAGGCTCTCTTTTTAGTCATCTTTCTTCACTCTATACAAATAACCAATAAAACCCAAAAGACTAATAGTTGAAACACTCATTGCCAATTTAGCAACTGGAGTATAGCTATAGGTCAAAACGACACCATGTTTACCTGGTGGTAGGACTAGATTAGTTGGATTCTTTTCCTTAGCTAAGTAAGTAGTTACTCGCTTCCCATCAATCCTCGCTTCTTGTCCTTTATAGTAGAAAACTGGCAGCGACAAGACCTTAGCTTCTTTTGACTCGTTGGTCACTGTAAGTGCTAGCTCGTTGGGAGAACGGCTGATGAATGGCTTGATTTCCTGATTATCCAAGAAGAGGTGTTTGTCAAAGACAAAGCCAAAAGGCACTTCTTTATTGGTATAATCCCCATTTATATTTTTATAAGTTCCCTTGGCCAGCATTTCTCTCATGACTTTTGTATGACTTGGCAATATATTCTTTGCTTTAGTCATCTTATCTTGAACAGTAACAATCTGAAACATATTTAGACAAAGACCTAACAAGACAAGTATTGTCGATGCCTTTATAGAAATATTTTCTAAGATATTCGCCAAAGCTAAACTGAAGAAAAGCAGAGCAAAACTCCATAATCTCCAAGGAAATTGAAGGTTGGACACTGGACTCTCCTGTAATAACTGCCAAGGAAAACTATTCAAAGTTAAAAAAGCCAAAACAAGAGAAATAAAAAGGTAAATTCTAGCTTCCTTATCCTTCACAAAACGCTTAGCAAAGATTAGGCTTAGCAATAAGCCCAGGAGATAGAGAAGATTAACTGATGGAGTCCTTAAATCACTTTTTAGAATCAACTCCCAGTTGTCTGCCAGACTTAAGGCAGTCTTTGATAGGAGCGGTTTAAAAGTCGTTCGTAGAGTGACATACTTGAATTGCTCTATCATAGGAACAAAGAAAGCTAGAGACATACTAAGAGTGACAAGAGTGGCCTTAAGAAATCCTAGAATACGTTCTTTTTTATTATCCCAAATCCCAAAACTAGCTACCACTGCTATGAAAATCATAAGAGAAGCCAAAAGGACAGATAAGACATGGGAATAGACTAAACCAAGCATGCCAAGAGTCAAAACCCACCATTTCTTATAATCTCCAAATGTTATCAAACGAACGCCAACGAAAACTAGAGGTAAAAAAATCATAGCCAGCGTTTCGCCAACGGCTGCCCGATAATAAGAATTGTGCAAGAAATAACCCGAAAAAAGATAAAAGGTAACAAATATCATCACCTGTTTATCAGAATAGTTCAATAAACGTAATCCGTAAAAACTAAGCAAACAAGTTACAAAGCGAACAAGAAATTGAAAACTCATCCAGGCTACAAAGACTGACTGAGTCAGCTTATAGATTATGAAAATAGGATAATAGGTTAACCAGGGATAAAAGGTATTGATTAATTGTCCGGTCCCTCCGTTAGTTGTAAAATTGATAGGACTCTTCCAGACAGTATCCAAGGATAACAGTCGGTTAATGTGAAAGACAATATCATCACCATAAAGCTTGTCCCTAAAAAGAACATAGGCAGTATCGACACTATGCTGATCAAGAAACTTATTAGAATGACTGTCTGATTAGTATACTTCTTTTCTTTTGCCCCACAGGGATCCTTTCCAAGACTCACGATTATTCCTCTCATATTCTAATTCATCAAAATCTACTCTAGAAAAAGATTTCTTACTAGCTCATTATACCAAAAAAGGACAAATCTCCTCTTCCTCCTAAGTCTGTCTAAACAAAAAAAGAAACCCGCAGGCTTCTTTTCTTATTTTATCGAGAGGCTATTAGTAATAATCTATCAATTAAACGATACCTTGTGCTGACATAGCATCTGCAACTTTAAGGAATCCAGCGATGTTGGCACCAACAACAAGGTTACCTTCATGACCAAATTCTTTAGCAGCTGCTGCAGCATTTTCGTAGATACCTTTCATGATATCGTAGAGTTTAGCATCAACTTCTTCGAATGTCCATTGTGTACGTCCGCTGTTTTGTGCCATTTCAAGAGCTGATACAGCAACACCACCAGCGTTAGCAGCTTTGGCAGGACCAAATGATACACCAGCTTTAAGGAAGACATCAATAGCTCCCAAAGTTGATGGCATGTTAGCACCTTCTGAGACAGCCAATACACCATTTGCTACAAGTGTTTCTGCATCTGTTTCATCCAATTCATTTTGAGTTGCACATGGGAATGCCAAGTCAGCTTAACTGACCAAACTGTCTTTTCACCACCAGCAGGTGTGAAGGTTGCATTTGGACGAGCTTCTGCATATTTAACGATACGTTCACGTTTAACTTCTTTAATTTCTTTCAACAAGTCAACGTCGATTCCGTCTGGATCATAAACAAAACCAGATGAGTCAGAACATGTTACCGCTTTAGCACCGAGGCTTTGCAATTTTTCGATAGCGTAGATGGCAACGTTACCAGCACCTGAAACAACTGCAGTTTTACCGTTAAAGTTTTCACCACGTGCATTAAGCATTTGTTCTGCAAAGTAAACAGCACCGTAACCAGTTGCTTCTGTACGAGCAAGTGATCCACCCCAGTTCAAACCTTTACCAGTAAGAACACCTGTGTACTCGTTACGAAGACGTTTGTATTGGCCGTAGAGGTAACCAATTTCACGTCCACCAACACCGATATCACCTGCAGGTACGTCTGTATCTGCACCAATGTGTTTGCTCAATTCAGTCATGAAGCTTTGGCAGAAACGCATGATTTCGTTATCTGATTTACCTTTAGGATCGAAGTTTGATCCACCTTTACCACCACCGATTGGTTGACCAGTCAATGAGTTTTTAAAGATTTGTTCGAAACCAAGGAATTTGATGATTGATTGGTTTACTGATGGGTGGAAACGAAGACCACCTTTGTAAGGACCAATAGCTGATGAGAATTGTACACGGAAACCACGGTTTACTTGTACTTGTCCTTTATCGTCAACCCATGGCACACGGAATGAAACGATACGTTCTGGTTCAACCAAACGTTCCAAAAGGTTTTCTTCAATATATTTAGGATATTTATCGAAGACAGGAACAAGTGAATCGAAAAACTTCTTCAACTGCTTGAAGGAACTCAGCCTCATGGCCATTTTGAGCTTTCACTTTTTTTCAAAAAAACGCTAGCAACGTACTCTTTACCTGTTGTCATATCAATGTTTCCTTTCAAATAATTACCTTAGTAATTTAATTACATGAATAGTATAAATTTTCAGAATCTTCTTGTCAAGTATTTTCTGCTATTTTTTTGATTTTTATGTTAGGTTTTTGTGACATAGCAAGTGACCTCTTTTTTTAGTTAATCCTAAAAATGTTATCAATTCAACAATGTAAGCGGATTCTATTTTTCTAGTTTTTCTCCAAAATTTTTTAAACTTTTTTTGAACTTTAAGACTAAAATGGGTTAAAAAAATAATTTAGTAAATTTACTATTTTTACATTTACAAAGATTCCCAACTATGCTATCATGAAATTTAGTAATTTTACTAAATCTTGAAAAAAAGGATCATTTTTTTATGAAAAAGAAAACAATTATCAGGAAAGCGCATCGGCATTGTTTTTTTGGAACTTTCGCTCCAATGCACGTTGGACACGTTGACCCTCATTACCAAGGCAAAACGTGCTAATGACAATGTGCTCGTCATCGTAAGTGGCAGCAACACACAAGAAGATCGTGGGACACGCGCAGGCCTATCACTCAATCGACGTTTCCGTTATGTTCGAGAAGTGTTCTATGATGATGAATTAGTCGTTGTGGATAAACTAGACGAAGCTGGGATGCCAGCCTATCCAGAGGGCTGGGTGCCTTGGGTTAATCGTGTCAAAGAGCTTATCGCTAAGAATACGGATGATCCTGAAAAGATTACCTTCTATGTTGGAGAGCCAGAGTATGTGACTGAGCTCAATCGCTATTACCCTCAAGCTCAGGTAGAACTCATCGAACGTTCTATTATCAATATCTCTGCTACTGAGATTCGCGACAATCCGATGGAAAATTGGCGTTTTATCACCAAGCCTTTCCGTCGCCACTTTACTCGCAAGGTCCTTGTTGTGGGCTCTGCTAGCGGTGGAAAGACTACTCTTGTTAAGGATTTGGCTCGCACTTACAATGCTCCCTGCTCTCTGGAATATGCTAGGGAATATCAAGAAAAGTATAATGTACGAGATGACGAGTTAGATACCAACGACTATATTCACCTCCTAACAGATCAATACGCCCAGACCTCTGATATCATTGACAAAGGGCAACACTCAGGACTTATCTTTGCCGATACCAATTCAACAGTCACTAAGGTCTATATCGACTACTATTTGAAAGAAATATCTCCCAAGAAGAGTTCGACATGTTGGATCGCCTCTATCAGGTAACCCAGGCCCGTGAAAAGTGGGATTTGATTTTTGTGATCCTGCCAAAATCAAACTATGTAGATGATGGTTTCCGTGACATGACTATGGCTGATAATCAAACACGTGACTGGTTTACCCAGCACCTCCTAGACCTCCTATCACCATTCAAGGATAAAATCGTTATTTTAGGGGAAAATAGCAATAGCGACAGCTTCTTTTCAGATAACTACCATCACGCCAAGAAGGCAATCAAAGAGCGTTTACACATCGAGATTTAGAAGACTGATGTAAAGCAATCATCATTTGAACTTACAATAAATAGAGGAGGAAACCTATGACTAAAACCTTCGAAAACTCTGGTAGTGAAAAGGAATTTTTGGACATCTATCGGCGAGAGGAAGTGGATAAGTACGTTAAGCCCTCAGTGACCGTTGACTCGGTCATCTTCCGCTATTATGAAGGAAGAGTCCAAACCTTACTTATCAAGCGAAAAAACCATCCCTTCATGGGGAAATACGCCCTCAGTGGTGGCTTCGTTCAGGAGCAAGAAGATCTCAATCTAGCTGTATGTCGCGAAGTACAGGAAGAAACATCTGTTAAACTCAATCCTGACCACATTGAGCAACTCATTACAGTGGGAACACCTTATCGGGATCCTCGAATATGGACCATTACAGTGGCTTATCTCTGTTTTATGACCTTTAATGACATTCAAGTGGAAAAGGCTGCCGACGATGCGGCGTCTACGCATTGGTTAGACATCGCCATGGTAGACGGTCGACTGCAACTTGTTGATGGCGATAAGACACTGTCACATGATGACCTCGCCTTTGACCACTGGGAAATCCTCTTAACAGCTATGGAACGTATCAAGGGACGACTCGAATACTATCCAACTATCCTTTCCATTATGCCCGAGGAAAACACCTTGACTACCTACCGTCAACTTTTTTTGGTACCTTTTAATGAAGACTACCTCAAGATGGATTCCACAAATTTCTTGCGCCGCTTTTAAACACCTCTTCCAAAAAAACAGGTCGTCAGGTAGCTACGAGAACCAGAAAGGCTGCCACCTACACTTATCACATCAAGCCACTCTAAAGTAGGTCTTTGTTTGACAATTTGATACTTACATAGTAGTATTAAGAAAAAAATTAATAAGAGGTATCCTATGAAAAAGTTTTACATTGATTAGTGGAATTCTCATTACACTCTTGGGTGTCTTTTTCTTCGCTAATCCTACAAACCTTCTTGCCATCGTTGGTTGGCTGTTTGCCCTAGTGATGCTCATATCTGGTGTTTCAAGTCTCATGGTTTATTTTTAAACGAGATAACGAAAACCGCTCCTTCTTCCAACTGCTTCAGAGTATCATTTCCATTGTTTTTTTGGGATTATTTTTGCTATCAACATCAGCATGGGTGCTCTCAGGTGTAGCTGTAACCATTATCGCTTGGTGGCTTCTTGTCTCAGCCTTTACACAAGGCTTTTCAAGCTCATCGCCAACGTCAATTCGGCTTCTCAGGACAACCCTGCCCTGTCAATCGCCTTAATTTGTCTGGTATTTGGGCTCTTGCTCTTTAGTGCTCCGTTTTTCTCAGCCTTTCTTATTGGGCGCTTGGTAGCTTCCTTAATTATCTTTACGGGTGTTTCAGTCCTTTCCTTTTCATTCCGCTTGTGGTAAGAAGAAACCAGACACTACATAAACATAAAAAAGCCTTGCAAATGCAGGGCTTTTGTCATACTTTGATTACTAAAGAGCTTATCCCTCTAGCTCACTCAAATACTCATAGCGTTCATACTTTTCAAGTAGGGTTTCGTTAGCAGCATCCAAATCACGTTGAAGGGTAGCTAACTGTCCATAATCGCTAGCATTTTCAAGCATGGCTGCTTCAATCTCTTCGATTTTGGCTTCAATGTCAGCAATCTCATCCTCGATGGTCGCCCACTCTTGTTTTTCAAAGTAGCTCATGCGTTTTTTGTCTTCTTTAACTTTCTCAACTTTAACGCTAGCTTGCTCTTTTTCCTTCTCGAGGAGGGCTGATTGCTCTTGTAAGAAGGCTTTTTCATCAAGATAGTCAGTGTAGTTACCAAAGAACTCTCGCACGCCACCCTCTTCAAAGGCTAGAATCTTGTTAGCTACCTTGTCCAAGAAATAGCGGTCGTGACTTACTGTAACGACAGGGCCGCCAAAACCATTAAGGAAGTTTTCCAAAACCGTCAAAGTTGCAATGTCCAAATCATTCGTCGGCTCATCCAAGAGCAGAACGTTAGGCTTTTCAATCAGAATCTTAAGTAGATAAAGACGTTTCTTTTCCCCACCAGAGAGCTTGGCAATCTGTGTCCCATGGGTAGAACGAGGGAAAAGGAATTGCTCCAAGAGCTCTGTAATACTGGTTGTTCCAACCGTTGTCTTAACTTCATCTGCAACTTCTTGCAAGTAGTTAATGACACGCTTGCTCTCATCCATATCTTTAATTTGCTGTGAGAAATAACCAATACGTACCGTCTCACCAATATCTAGGACACCAGCTGTAGGCACAAGGTCACCATTAATCAGATTGAGCAAGGTCGATTTCCCGACACCATTATCCCCAACAATACCGATACGATCACGATTTTGCATGATAAGATTGAAATCACTGAGAATTTGCTTGCCATCTTCATAAGCGAAATCGACATGCTCGAAGTTCACTACCTTCTTACCAATACGGCTGGTCTCAAAGTTAATTTCAAGATCGTCATTATTGACCGTTTGGTGAACCTCACCCTTAAGATCCTTAAAGCGATTGATACGAGCTTGTTGTTTAGTCGCACGTGCCTGTGGTTGCGTTCGCATCCATGCCAACTCCTGCTTATAGAGTTGCTTTTTCTTGTGAAGGGCTGCTGCATCTCGTTCATCTTGTTCGGCCTTTAGACGCACATAGTCTTGATAATTCCCTTGATATTCAATCAGATTAGCCTGGTCTAACTCAAAGATACGTGTGGCTACATTGTCCAAGAAATAACGGTCGTGGGTAATAAAGAGTACCGTTTTTTTAGAAGACTTGAGAAAATTCGTCAACCAAGCAATAGTATCAATATCCAAATGGTTGGTTGGCTCATCCAAGAGCAGGAGATCTGCATCATTCAAGAGAACCTGAGCCAACTGCACACGACGACGAAGACCACCTGAGAGGTCCCCGACCTTTTGCGAGAGGTCTGACAATCCCAACTTAGACAAGACTGTCTTAACCTCACTCTCAATGGACCAAGCATCTAGACTATCCATCTCAGCCATAACCTTCTCCAAGCGAGCCTGATTCTCCTCAGAATAATCTGCCATAAGGGTTTCATATTCACGAATCAAAGCCATCTCACGAAGGTCTGATGACAAGACCGTATCAAGCACTGTCTTGCTATCATCAAATTCTGGCTCCTGGGTCAAATAAGCAATCTTATAGCCATTAGCCTTAGTGAAAGGTGACACATCACCATCAAAACCAATACGCTCAGAGACAACATCTAGCAAGGTTGTCTTACCTGTCCCATTGACACCAATAATCCCAATACGATCCAAATCATGGATAATAAATGAAATCTCTTTAAAAACCGTCTTGTCTCCAACGGACTTGGTTAATTTTTCAACAATAAAATCTGACATCTTACTTCCTTCTTACAAATAACACCGCTACGGATCCTACGCATGCTCTGTAGCGGTGTGTCATTTTTATAACGTCCGTAGACTTATTTCATCGCTTGAACAAAGGCCATAATAGCTTCCTTGTCATTAGCTAGTTTTCCATCAACGATGGCATTTTCGATGGTTTTAAGTGCACGTCCGAGGTCCGGACCAGGTTTGAATCCTAGCTCCTTCATCAGTGTGCCACCATTCACAACGATTTCGTGCTTATCATGGATGAGCAACTGACCATCCAACTCGGCAATACGCTCATAATCGACGTCCAAGCCCTGAGCCCGTCTCAAGGTTTCAGCCTCCTCTATGAGTTCCTTACCATACTGATAAACATCTTGTTTAGTCACGGCTCTCTCCAAACGGAAATTGAAAATCTCAATCAAGGACTGAACTATCTTTTGGAAATTAACAGACGTCTTCCATTTTTTAAGGAAAGAGCGTGGATTATCATGCTTGAGAGCCAAAAGAGTTGCCGCCCAAGCCTGTTCAGAACTTGTAAATCTAAAGTTCTCCACATAGTCTGCCACAAAAGACTGCCATTCTTCAGCAGTTTCTTGAAAATCTGGAAGATACTGATAAGCCTTTGTCGCTAGAAGTGCCTTGATTCCTTTTTTCCAATGTGGGGCCAAAAAGCAACTTATCGAACTCGATGAAACTTCGCTCAATCGAGATCTTTTTCCAGAAGTGGGGCATGGCTGGTCATAGCCTGAAAAGTCTTTTTCTTCGATATCAAAGTCTAAACTCGCGGCAAAACGTAGTCCTCGCATGATACGAAGTGCATCCTCGTTAAAAGCGTTCCTCAGCCTTACCAACAGCCCTCAAAACACGATTGTCCAAATCAGTAAGACCATCAAACTTGTCGATAATCTCAGCATTTTTCATTAAGAGCAAAAAGCATTGACTGTAAAAATCACGACGCTTAAGATCTTCTTCCAATGAACGCACAAAGGACACGCTAGACGGACGACGGTAATCTACATAGACGTCCTCTGTTCGGAAGGTCGTCACCTCATACTCACCGCCATTTTCCAAGACCAAAATGGTCCCATGCTCAATACCGATATCCACCGTACGCTCGAAAATCTGCTTGGTCTCTTCAGGATATGAAGACGAAGCAATGTCTACATCATGAATGGGACGGTTAAGAAGGGCATCACGTACCGAACCACCAACAAAGTAAGCCTCAAAACCCGCAGCCTTAATCTTCTCTAATATTGGTAAAAGCCTTCTGAAATTCAGAAGGCAAATAACTTAATCTCATAGTAAATGTTCCAAACCATAAACAAGCTGATTACGTTTAACAACTTCTTTAATCCCAAGATTAACACCACCCATAAAGGAAATGCGGTCGTAAGAGTCGTGACGCAAGGTCAATCCTTCTCCTTGGGCACCAAAGATAACCTCTTGGTGAGCCACAAGACCTGGCAAACGCACACTGTGAATACGGAAACCATCAAACTCCGCACCACGTGCCCCAGCAAGTGTTTCCACCTCATCCTCAGCTCCCTGACGTTTAGACTCGCGAACCTCACGAATAAGTTCAGCCGTTTTCACTGCTGTACCTGATGGCGCATCTTTTTTCTTGTCATGGTGAAGCTCAATGATTTCAAGATCTGGGAAATATTTGCTAGCTTCTGCCGCAAACTTCATAAGTAAGATAGCACCAATAGCAAAGTTAGGAGCAATCAAACCACCAATAGACTTGTCTTTAGAAAGGTCTGTTAATTCCTGAATTTGTGCTTCAGTAAATCCTGTTGTACCTACAACTGGTGCAAAACCATTCTCCAAAGCAAAACGAGTATTTTCATAGGCAACAGCAGGCATAGTGAAATCCACCCAGACATCTGCATCAAAGCCAACCAAATCCGCTTTATCTGTGAAGACAGGAACACCGTCCACTTCTTTTTCTGTCGCAAATGGGTCAAGCAAGGCAGCCAAAGTCAATTCGTCATCTCCCTTGACCATCTCAACCGCAGTTGAACCCATTCTTCCTTTAAATCCAGCAACAATAACTTTAATAGACATGTCATTTTTCCTCTCTATTGATCTTAATCATAGACAAGCCCCATCCCAGATGGATAGTACTTATTTGGTAAATTTAGGTGTTAGACCTAACACTAGCGCTCCTTCACCCAAGTGTGTCGCAATTACGGCACATAAGGATACCACTGTTGAAACGCTAATCCCCTGTGCTTCTAGCTGTCTTTTAAAATCCTCAGCTTTTTCAGGAGCATTCGTGTGAAGAATACTAAGCTCCATTTCACGATTTTCCTCAGCTAGAGCAACCAAACGTTTCACAGCTTTCTTCTCTGTACGCACCTTTTCAAAAACAACGATTTTTCCTTCGTCATTAAAATTCAAAATAGGTTTGATAGACAAAAGATTTCCTAAAATCGCCGAACCATTCGACAAACGACCACCCTTAACCAGATGATTAAGATCATCCACAAGAATATAGGCCGTCGTTTGGTCAACTTGCTCCTCAAGCTTCTTCAAAATGTTCTCAAAAGACATTCCTTGGGCTGACCAATGCAAAACGTTTCTCACCATAGCTCCCATAGGAGCTGCTGTGATTTTTGTATCAGGAAAAGCAATCTTCAACTTGGCATGGTCCTCAATCAAAAACTGACTATTGGCCCAAAAACCAGAGATTCCTGAAGAAAGGAAAAGCCCAATGACATGGGTATAACCTTCCGCCTCCAACTCCATAAGCAAGTTATCCAAGTCAGCTAGATTAGGTTGCGACGTCTTGAGCAGTTCCTCAGAGTTTGCCATTTGTTCATAAAACTGATTGACATCCAAGTTTTTTCCTTCAACAAAAGGCTGCCCCTCAATGATGACTGGAATATCTAAAACATAAACATCAGCATGGCCCTGAATCTCAGCAGGGAGATTAACCGATGAATCCGTAATAACTGCAAGAGACATCTTAGAACTCCAAGTTGATACCTGGGCGATCCAAGGCAATTTCAGTTACTTCATAAGTCAAACGTTGAAGCGTATCCAAGAGCGGTGCAGCCAAGGCTTCTGCTTCTTCTTGTGAGAAGTCTTTTGGTTCATTGACGATACGGTTTTGAATATGGTCCATTTGAGAAACAATCCCTGAGATAACAAACTCATCACGGACAATCATAAATTGCAAAACAGCTACAACAGACGTATTGTTAGCTTCTTCATCTTTATTGTGCAACTGGAAAGTTACTTCAACATTTGTTTTAGGCACACCATTCTCTTTTTCCCACTCATGGTTACGAACATCATAGTGGTAACGGTTAACAAATACTTTTTCGCGAATTAAATCCATTAGTCATATTCTCCTTGATACAATTACTCTTTATTATAGCATAAATATGCTTTATTATGGGAATATTATTGACAGAAAAATGAGTATTTAGACTGATTTTGACAGCAACAATAATCACTAGAAAAGTAGGAGCTTTGATTTAGGACTAAGACTACTAAAATAAGGCTCCTTCATCAGAAGAGAGCCCTTATATTGCCAGCTAACAATCCCTCAAAGAACGTTTCTGCTGTCCCTTTTCATCAAAATTCTCAGGAGCTAGCCAATTCTCAAATCGTTTCTTAAGTGCCGGCCACTCACTATCAATAATCGAGAACCAGTCCGTATCACGGCTACGTCCCTTATAGATAGCATGGTTACGAAAACGCCCCTCATAGGTGAACCCTAAACGCATGGCAGCATTGGCAGAAGGACGGTTGAGACTATCACATTTCCACTCATAACGACGATAGTTAAGATCTTCAAAGACATATTTCATAAGCAGGTATTGAGCTTCTGTAGCTGCTCGAGTCTTTTGTAAAGCAGGTGCTAAAATCACTCGTCCCATCTCAACACTACGATTTTTTGGTGTAATAGCCATAAGTGAAAAGGTTCCCAGAACCTTACCTGAAGCCTTATCCCTGATGGCAAAGAAATAAGGGTTATCGGATTGCTCATAATCCTCCAAACACTGACGTACAGCTTCTTCAGATTCAAATGGATCGGCATACATATAGGTCCAATCAGAAAGAATCTGATTAGTAAAGTAAAAGTCTAAAATGTCCTTATAATGCTCTGCAACCGTCAAATGTTCAACGCTACAATAACGACCTTCTAATAGAGCAACATCTGGCATCTTTACCTGGACTAGCATCCGCTAGACTTGGCCCCTACTTCTTGTTGGTAGTGATTTAAAGGCATAGGATTCTCCTTTTTTCATAAAGAAAAGCCTACACAAAAGTGCAGACTTTAGCTTAATTATTTAGCAACTGGGTATACAGATACTTGTTTTTTGTCGCGACCTTTACGTTCGAAACGTACAACACCTTCAACTTTAGCGAAGAGTGTATCGTCACCACCACGGCCTACGTTTACACCTGGGTAGATGTGTGTACCGCGTTGACGGTAAAGGATTGATCCACCTGATACAGTTTGTCCATCAGCTGCTTTAGCACCAAGACGTTTAGCTTGTGAATCACGACCATTGGAAGTAGAACCCCCACCTTTTTTGTGGGCGAAAAGTTGCAAGTTTTCAAGAGTTTTCAACATAAGATTGTGTCCTTTCTTAGTGATTAGTCGCTAACTTACGCGTTGATAGCGTTGATAACAACTTTTGTATAAGGTTGACGGTGACCTTGTTTACGGTGGCTACCTTTTTTAGGTTTGTATTTGAAAGTAACAACTTTCTTTTGTTTACCTTGTTTTTCGATAGTTCCGACAACAGTAGCTCCCTCAACAACTGGAGTACCTACTACAGTTTTATCACCACCGACAAGAACAACTTCGTTAAAAGTTACTTCTGATCCAGCTTCAGCGTTGATTTTTTCAACGTAGATCGCTTGACCTACTTCAACTTTAACTTGTTTTCCACCAGTTTTGATGATTGCGTATGTGCTCATGATGCACCTCCTATTAAAATTTTTAATGTGTCTGAGGTTTCCCTCTGTGAAGACTCGCCTAGTACTGCGGGGACGAACCCACTTGCAAACAGTAGTCGTGCGGTTGCACAGGACGTGCATTTAGTCAACGTTACAATTCTATCATTTTTTCCCTCTAATGACAAGAGAAAAAGTTATTTTGATTATTCTTATTCTGCTCATTGACCTTTAACCAAGTAATGATTCCCCTACTCAACCCTTATAACATACTTTCCTAAGAAGGTCTTAGCTAGATCCTGCTCCAAATCAGCTAAACAAAGGCTCCTATCCGTTGTCAAAATTTGATAGCGTTCAGTCCCTTCGAAATAGAAGTGATTCAATAGCTGATAGCCATGTCGCTCATAAAATGCTAAGCGTTTTAAGCGCTGATTACGGTTAGAAGCAGCCTCCTCATCCATGGGTTCAATCGTAAGCACACACGGTCGTACCCCTGCTTCTTTCTTAACTTGTGCCAAAATCTGACTGCCATATCCCTGAGATTGTTTACTTTCCTCAACTGCAAGAAAAAGTAGGTAGACCAGGTTGTCAGTATAAATGGTATAGGTCAAGCCAACGAAGACTTCCTGATCAAAGTAGGCCAAGAAAGATTGTCCTCTTTTCAAGCCGTTCCAAGACAATTGCCAGAGTGGGAGACGCTCTTCCACAGGAAAAGCCACTTCATAAAGCGAAGCGACCTTCTTAAATGTTGGTGTCAGAGGATAAATGTTACGAACCTCTAATGTCATTTTCCTAACCAATAACCTTCTTATAATCTTCTGGTGTTGCTACATGAGCATGCTCACGTTGGCGATCAAGCAAGTGACTAAGGAAGTCACGGTTGCCCAAGGCTTCTTTAAGCGTTTGCTTAAATTGCCCAGCATTCATTGGTGAGAAGATATTACTTGGCGCGGTATACTCAGGACCATGGCTAGTGTTCGTAAAGGCAAGGATAAGCAAGTTATTTTCAAAGGCAGCACGTGTCGCTGACAAGATTTCATTTTGATGGTTAATATCCAAGTAGAAATCAGCTTCCTTATAAAGGCGCTTAACCTGCTCTGTCGTAATATTAGGGTAAAGGCTAACATTACTATATTTAGCCAAATCCATCAAGCGGCTTGACATTTCTGTGATTGCCCCAACATGATAGTGCATGGTAGGCACTTCACTGACAATGCTTTCCAAATGTTCAATCTGATCTGAATTGGTCAAGATAAGCGCTTGATTTTGGAAGTTGTTCTGACGGGCAAATGGATACATGAATCCAAGGAAGGCCACGCGAGAAGCCTGCTCTGGACTAACCAACTTTAGAAGATTCGTATAAGCTGTGTAATCTTGTACAACAATCTTAGTCTGACGATGGTTGCTCTCAAGAAGCAGACGCATATTCCCAGGAACTGAATCAGTGATTGGCTCTTGCCAGAAGAGAACGTCTTGACCAGAATTTGGAAGATTCATAGTTGTCAAGAAAGGTGTCGCCAGTGAGTTGTATAGAATACGACTCAAATCATAACCAGCTTCTTTAAGATAGAAGACTACAAATTCAGATTTATTTTTGAAAATGTAGACCTTGTCTTTCCAATTCAAGATAACGTCTTTAGTCAAATGGTTGATGACGATAACTTCCTTGTTGTCTGGAGTGAAATAGCTCGTAATGGTCGCTTCTTGCTTAACATTATAGGTTGTTTGTGAGAAACGGTAACCCTTGTTATTGTAGCGATCAGTCACGCGCAAGCGTCCTGACTCATCATACCAGTCAACAGCTTTAACCAGACGTTGGTGAGCAGGATGCGCATAATGAATATGACCACGTTTTTTGTCAAAACGGAAGATTTCCGCATTGCTATTCGTTCCTATAATTTCCCAGTAGTCAGGCACAGGGACCTGATTAAAGTAAAGTGCAGAACCTTGAACCTTGTCAAAACCAGTGAAATAAAGGTAGGGTGAGGTCACATCACTAGGCAGAAAGCCATCATCTGAAAGACAAACTGTTGTATTTACATAGCCAGCGACAATCAGTGAGTAATGGAGATCCCAACTACCCTGACTATAGTTTTCAAATAAATTAATCATGACTAGTCATCTCCTTTACTAAGTTAAGCCACTTCTGCTCGATTTCCTCTGTCAAAAAGCCTTTGGCGATATCATAAGAAACTTGATGAACATGCTCCAAATCTGAGCGATTGAAGAAGGCTACAATTTCTCTGCCAAGGCAGCCACGATAGCAGGCTCATCATCTTTTTCAAAACGAGGAATGAGGTAGCCATTTTCATTATCCTTGATAAAGGTTTGGTTCCCATAACGAACATCAAAACCAATCATACCTAGACCAGATCCCACAGCTTCTAGAAGTGTCAAGCCAAACCCTTCACTCTTAGAACCTGATAGGTAAAGTTCGTAGTCCTTGTAGACTTCTGTCAAGTCTTGGTGACCTTTAAGGTGGATATAATCCTGAGCTTGATTTTCCTCGATAATGGTCTTAAGCTTGGCTTCTTCAGCACCTGTTCCATAGATATCAAAGTTTACTTGTGGCAGACTTTCTTTAGCCTTAACGACAGCCTTGGCCAACCAGTCCACGTGTTTTTCATTGGCCAAACGTGAGGCTGTGATGATTGAGAATGGTTTACGCTCTCCTTCAGGCTTTCTCAGTTTATCCACACTTCCCACAGGGATGGTTACGATATGAGGCGTAAACGGTGTGTATTTATTGAACTGATCTAGCATAATGCTACGTTGACGCTCTGTCGCTGTGATAAAGAAATCAACCTTATCCGCATTGCTGAATTGGTACTCGTAGAAGTTATTCCATAAAATAGTCTTATCTGTCACAGCATTTTCACTAAAGTGCTCTGCATGGACCACAACCCCAAGCTTAGCAGGTTTGGTGTTACGGAAAACAGCCTGTCCGGTACCAGTTGCACGGTCCAAGATGACGATATCCTGGTCAGTTAGGCCAAGTTGCGACATGAAGTAGGCGATAAATTCATGCTTAGATGACAAAAATCTTATCTGGAAAACGGAAGACACTATCCTTACCATCAACAATTTCATCATAGGCAACACTACCATCCTCATTGAAGAAACGACGTTGATAGAGGTGAGCCTTATTGTCTACCGGTGTGTAGTACTCTGTGAACATCTTAGTGTAAGAGTAAAAATCTTTACGGATTAAGCAACCACGCGATACTTTTTCCACACGGTGAACGATATCTTCACCCTCTTTACGCAAGTAGGCTGCATAGAAGATATCTTCCTTGGCACAAAAGAGCTTAACCACTTTACCATTAATCTCACGACGCGTGATGTCATAAGAATTTCCTTTTCCAAATCCTTGACAGTATAGGTCGTTGGAGCAATTTTTAGGTCTGTAAAATAGCTGTAGAGCCAGATGATGTCTTCATCCGCAAACCCCATGTTACGGGTCAAATCAGAAAGATTGTCCTGCAAGAACATATCCATAAAGACAAATTTGGCCTTAATACCTGTGTTTTTGAAAATTGTAGAACGATAGGCCTGAGCGTATTCAACACCACTTGATGCCCAACCGATTCCTAAATTGATGTTATAAACAGTCATGTATTTTCCTTTCTGGGTAAAAGTTCAACATCGACATTTCTTTTTCGACATACCTAAGTCTAGTAGCAGCTAAGCACTACTATGTTAGTACTATAGCCTCCTAGACTAGAGCAAGTCTTCGATAAGTGTATCCACTTCGTCTTGCGCCTCTTCAATAGGTGTGATTTCAGTCACCATGATTCCTGCAACCGCACGTTCAACCAAGGCGTCAACATCCATACGACGTTCATATTGTTCGACATTTTTGATTTTTGGATTAGTCTTTGGACGGTCAGGTGCAAAGATGGTACAGCAATCCTCAAAAGGTTGGATGGAAATGTCAAAGGTATCAATTTTTTGTGCCAAATCAATGATTTCCAACTTGTCCATAGTGACAACTGGGCGAATCACTGGCGTACATGTAACAGCATTAATCGCCTGCATAGACTCCATAGTCTGACTAGCAACCTGACCAAGACTTTCACCATTGATAATCACAAGGCCTCGGCGTTCTTCACGAATACGGTCAGTAATACGCATCATAAAGCGACGTGTCAAGGTCATCAAATAAGCTTCTGGTGCTTTTTCTTTGATTTCCTCTTGAATTTCAGTAAATGGTACTTCGATGAACTGAATATTACCTCCAAATTTAGTCAACTTACGGGTCAAATCTTGAGCCTTTTTAAGAGCTCCAGGGCTAGTGTAAGGAGGACTTGCAAAGTGGACAGCTTCAATATCCACGCCACGTTTAAGTGCAAGATAACCCGCCACTGGTGAGTCAATCCCACCTGAAAGCATGAGCATTCCTTTACCAGCAGTACCTACAGGTAGACCGCCTGCTCCTTTGATTTCCTCGTGAGAAATATAAGCCGCCTCGGCACGAATTTCTACCTTAAGATTGACATCTGGTCCCTTCATCTGAGCCTTAATGTCAGGCAATACATCAAAAACTGCATTTCCTAAAGTAAGATTGAGCTCACGACTGTCGAGAACAAAAGTCATGGTCACTACGTTTAGCAGTTACTTTAAAGGTAAGACCGTCACGATAGAGTCCAGTCATAATATCTTGAACAGCTTTTTTCAAGACTTCGACATCTTTTTCAAACTTGTAAACAGGACTAAAGGCTTGAATACCAAAAATTTGCTTCAAAGACTCTGCTACTGGCTCGTAGTCTGTACCATTGAGATAGATATGTCCACGGTCTCGATCAAAAGTCACTTTAACTTCTGGATAGATGGATAGGACATCTTTAATATTATTTCTAAGTTTATTGATAAAGCGCATACGGTTCTTGCCCTTAGTAGACAATTCACCATAGCGAACCATAATTTCTGAATATGTTAGTGTCATTCCTTTTCCTTTTAAATTTGAATTTAGTTTTTATTGTTTAGTCGATTAAATCTTGCTATCTCACTTTTTTTGTGTCTTGGCGTAGACCTGCTTGAAAATCGTGAGGAACTGTTCCACCTGTCCCATATCATTGTCATCATCAAGACTGATACGAACGGCCGTTTGAGCTAACTTAGTCGGTACACCCATAGAAATAAGGGTTCCCGCTGGTTTCCCCGCCTTAGATGAACATGCTGATGTCGTTGAAATATAGATTTGATGCTCTTCAAAAGCATGGACAATAACTTCACCACGAACACCCTTGATTCCAAAGGTCAAAATATTGGGAGCAAAGTCTTCACCCTCACCTGAGAAAATAGTAATATCCTGGTACTTAGCCAATTCGTCAAAGATAATCTTTTTCATCTTGGCAATTTTAGGAAGAGAAAATTCCTCTTTGTCAGTTACCAAGCGCAAGGCCTTGGCCATACTCGCAATCCCAGCAACATTTTCAGTAGTTGAACGAAAATCTTTTTCTTGACCACCACCGGTTAAGAGTGGCGTAATTTTTTTCCCTGCCTTTTTGTAGACAAAACCGACACCACGAACAGCATGAAACTTGTGACCAGAAAAAGTCGCAAAATCTACACGGTCAGTTAAATAGGACGATACTGGAATCTTCCCAATAGCCTGAACAGCATCCACATGGAAAGATATGGTAGGCTCATTAGCCAAGAGATCTGAGATGGCTTGAATAGGTTGGATTGATCCGATTTCATTATTAACAGCCATAACCGAAACCAAGATCGTGTCAGGGCGTAATAATTCAGCAAGAGCTTCAACATCCACAAACCCTTGCTCATTTACTGGTGCATAAGACACCTCGAAACCATGCTCTGAAAGCCATTTGGCAGATTCTTTTACCGCTGGGTGTTCAATATCAGAAACAATGATGTGTTTGCCGTAAGGCTCTTTTTCAAAAGCTACACCTTTGATGACCCAGTTATCACCTTCGGTTCCTCCAGACGTAAAGAAAATCTCATCGGCTGATTTTCCAATGAGTTCCGCAACTTGCTTACGAGAAGCCTCCAAAATACGTGTCGCAGATGTTCCTAATTGGTGTAGGCTGGATGGGTTCCCAAAAATTTTAGTAGCCACTTCTTGATAGGTTCTAAGTGCCTCTGGATAAGGCACCGTCGTGGCCGAATTATCAAAATAAATCATGATTTTTCCTCGATTTTTATTTACTATTTATTATAGCATAATTTTTTTAGCAATTTTTGCGAGAAAATCATATAATAGAAAGTACGAAATATTTTTAAGGAGAGCATCATGTCTGAAAATTACTCACGCCGTAATCATTCATCAAAAGAAGAAAAAAAATCTGCCCCAAAGGTGACTGAACACGTTACAAAAGGCTTCACTGCCTTCCAAAAAGTCCTCACTGCCGTCGGGACAATTTTGTCAATCATCGTGGCTTCAATTACTATCATGAATTTCACAGCCTCTAAAAATAAGGACACTTCTGATTCATCAGCCAATCAATCAACTGTAGTCATCAAAGAAGGCAATAATAAGACTCAAGAATCAAGTGCTGCCTCATCTAGTTATGGCAATGCGACTGATTCAGAAACAGAAACAAGTAGCCAAGCAGGAACTAACACCTATTCGTCATCTGCAGATACAACAACGGGTGGCAATACGACTACCTCTTCATCAGCAGCTACTTCAGACACAACATCTGGCAATGCGACTACTGGTGGCGCAACAACTGGTGACGCCGCTTCTAACTAAGACATGTAAAAGGCTAGGAAACCCTGCCTTTTTTCTATAATCCTATGAACTATACAGAAACTCTAAATTTTATCCATTCTTTCAAGGGCAATGGCCGTCGCCCTCAACTCGAACGTATGCGTTGGCTCTTGAAACAAGCCGGAAATCCCTCAGACTCACTTTCCAACGGTGCATATTGTCGGGACCAACGGTAAGGGGTCAACAACTAGCTACCTACAAAATATCCTAACAAAGTCAGGCTATCAGGTCGGGACTTTCACCTCCCCTTATATTACTCGCTTCAACGAACGTATTAGTATTAACGGCACAGAAATTCCTGATAAGGATTTGATTAGCCTTGTTGCGAAAGCTCAGGTTATTCTCAATGATTTAGAAGAGCACACTAATTTGGCAGACCAACGGAATTTGAATTGGTCACCTTACTCATGTTCCTCTACTTCGACCTTAAACAGGTTGATATTGCTATCGTTGAAGCTGGAATTGGTGGGCGACTTGATTCGACCAATGTTCTTTTGCCAGAGCTTGTCATCTGTACTTCGATTGGCTTTGATCACACTGAGACCTTGGGCAATAGCCTTTTGGACATTGCCAATCATAAGGCAGGCGTCATGCGTGAAAACACACCTATCCTACTTGGTCGTGTCTCTACAGAAGTTGAACATTTCTTCAACCAAAAATCACATAACCTACAAGCTCCTTTAGCCGTCATTGATAAGGAAATCCAACTGCTTCCGAAAGACAATCAAGCGATCCAAATTTCTTATGACCATTGGGAAAGTCCAAATCTGAAACTTCCAATGTTAGGACAGCATCAAGAAAACAATGCTGGGCTAGCTGTCACTGCTGCCCATCTCCTAGCTCAAACATTTTCTAAGATTACCGATAAGAGCATCCAAGAAGGAATCGAAGAGACGCATTGGCCTGGTCGTAGTGAGTGGATAGGAAATAACATTTATCTAGATGGTGCCCATAACCCTCAAGGAATTGCCAGCTTAAAGCAGGTACTAAAAGATAACTTCGCTAATCGTAGGGTACATATCCTCTTTGCAGGACTTAGACGAAAGCCTTTGGCAGACTTACTAGAGGAATTGAAAGATTATGATATAACGGTAACCAGCTTTGACTTTTTTGAGGCACTGCCCTTGGATGACTATCCCAAAGACTTCAAACGTGCAGCCGACTATAGAGACTGGCTAGCACAAGCTGAATCAGCAAATTCTGATGACCTATTTGTTGTCACTGGATCTCTTTACTTTATCTCAGAAGTAAGAAACTACTTAATTAACGAAAGAAAGGCCTGAAGGCCTTTTTTTATTTAGACAGTCTATAGTTTTACACAAAGTGTAGGCTGCTATTTGAACACAAAGAAAAGTCTGAAACTCTCGGTTAACAGCCTTCACTTTTCTACCGCATCGTCACAAATTCTTCTGAACCTGTCGATGAATGGTTTCCATAGCCAAAAAGGCTATGGAAATTCGCAAGGAATCCCTTGCGATTACTTTCAATTGAAGCCATTCAGACACAAAGAAAAGTCTGAAACTCTCAGTTAACAGACTTCACTTTTCTATCGCATCGTTACAAATTCCTCTGAACCTGTTGGATGAATGGCAACCGTATTATCAAAATCAGCCTTAGTTGCTCCCATCTTAATAGCCACAGAGAAACCTTGAATCATCTCATCAACACCATAGCCAATACCGTGAAGACCAATGATTTTTTCATCCTCACCAAGCGTTACTAATTTCATGGTTGAAGGCTGACGATTGTCTCCAAGGGCCGTATACATTGGTGTGAAACTAGATTTATAAACCTTAATATTCTCTGCACCATACTTAGCGATTGCTTTTTCTTCAGTCAAGCCAACAGAACCAATAACTGGATGGCTAAAGACCACGGTGGCTACATCAGTGTAATCAAGCTTAGCATCAGCTTTATTGTTGAAGAGTCGCTCTGACAATTGACGTCCAGCCTTGACTGCAACTGGTGTCAAATCAAGTTTACCAGTCACATCGCCAAGGGCATAGATTCCAGGAACAGATGTATTTCAAACTCATCCGAATAGATTGTTCCTTTTTCAGTCAATTTAACACCTGTCTTTTCAAGACCAAAACCAGAGGTGTTGGCTGCGCGTCCAATAGCCCAGATGAGGCAATCAACAGTAATCGTTTCTCCATTATCAAAACTAATGGTCAAGGAATCATCTGCATTCTTCACTACCTCTGTCGCATTAGCATGCGTATGGAGGGTTGGACCAGATTTAGCCATCTCATCAACTAAAACATCAACGATATCCTTGTCGAAGGTACGCAATGGACGATCTTTACGCACAAAGAGGTGTGTATCACTTCCAAGAGCATTGAGAACACCAGCAACCTCAACGGCGATGTAGCCAGCACCAATAACAGCTGTACGTTTTGGCACCTCATCTAGTTCAAAGAAACCATCTGAGGTAATCCCATATTCACTACCTGGGATGTTTGGATAAAGGGCGTGACCACCAGTCGCAATAAGGATATGGGGTGCTGTATAACGCTCACCCGCTACTTCAACCGTATGAGGGTCAACAAATCTTGCATACTCGTATACACGTTCAACGCCATTGCTATCAAAACCACGCTCATAAGAACCATGGATACGATCGATATAAGCCTGACGATTGGCCTTAAGCGTTGCAAAATCAAACTTATTAATTGTCACATCAAAACCATACTCGCCTGCATAACGGTGAAGGGTTTCAGCAACCTGAGCACCATACCACATGACCTTTTTAGGCACACAACTACATTGACACAGGTACCACCGACCTCTTTTCCTTCAAAGAGAATAACCTTAGCACCATGCATGGCAGCACGATTGGCACTGGCAATACCACCAGAACCACCACCAATGACAATATAATCGTATTCTTTTACCATATTTTACCTCTTATGTTTCTTTATACAGCGTACTGGCTACTAGATAAGCCATTTCTGCCTATACTTTATCATAAAATAGGTACCCTGACAAAAATCTGCTACGACACAAAAAACAACCCCGTCACAACGAGATTGTTTTGTCATATCTTATTTATCAAGTGGTTTGCGAAGGAATCCGAAGAGGATACCTGATACCACAGCACCAATCAAGATGAAGAGAAGGTAGAGAAGGGCATTTGATGTGAGGGCAATTACGAAGATACCTCCGTGTGGTGCCATCAATTTGATTCCTGCCATACCTACAAGAGCACCTGTAAGAGCTGAACCGACGATAAGCTTGGGATAGCGCGTGCTGGGTCAGCTGCACCAAATGGGATCGCACCTTCAGTGATGAATGAAAGTCCCATAACGATGTTTGTCAAACCAGAGTTGCGTTCTTCTTCAGTGAATTTATCTTTAAACAAGAGTGTTGCTACAAATACTGCCAACGGAGGAACCATACCAGCCGCCATAACTGCTGCCATAACAACTGAACCACCTGAAGTTACTGTTGCTGCGAGAGTACCTGTACCAAAGACATAAGCTGCTTTGTTGACTGGTCCACCCATATCCACTGCCATCATACCACCAACAAGGAGACCAAGTAATACTGCTGAGCTTCCTGACAAGCTTGACAAGAAGTTATTAAGACCAGTATTGATTGCTGCCATTGGGATATTTACTGCCAACATCAAGAAACCAGTAGCAAATACACCTAGAAGTGGCAAGAGCAAGATAGAACGGATTCCTTCAAGGGCACGTGGAATACCTGCCAAGAGTTTACGAAGAACAAGGATAACACCACCTGCAAGGAAACCACCAACAAGAGCTCCAAGGAAACCAGAAGATACGCCAGCAAGGGCAAGGGTTGCTTTACCACCTGAAGCAAATGGAACACCACCAAAGGCTGCACCACTTGAAGCAATAGCACCAGCTACGAAACCTGATACCAAACCTGGTTTTTCAGCGATAGAGTAAGCAATGTAACCTGCAAGTACTGGAAGCATGAAGCCAAAGGCAGCGCCACCAATTGCTTTGAATTGAGCAGCAATTTCATGGTAAGAACCAAGTTGTGACAATTGATCTTTAGGAACACCCATGATTTGGTCAAGCAAGAAGGCAAGCGCAATCATGATACCACCACCGATAACGAATGGAAGCATTTGTGATACCCCACTCATCAAGTGTTTATAGAAGGCACCACCAAGGCTCAATTTCTCACTTGATTCTTGAGCAGCTCCAGCATTTTCAGCGTGGAAGACTTCAGCTTTTCCATCCAAGATGTTTTGGATTAATTCTTGAGGTTGACGAATACCTGCAGCGACTGGTTTAGAAAGCAATTTTTTACCATCAAAACGTGCTGTTTCAACTGCCTTGTCTGCTGCTACGATAACACCTACAGCCTTACTGATTTCTTCAGCAGTCAATGGTGTTCCGACACCTGAAGCACCGTTAGTTTCAACACGAACATTGACACCCATTTCTTCACCTGTTTTAATTAGTGATTCTTCAGCCATGTAAGTGTGAGCAATACCAGTTGTACAAGCTGTGACGGCTACGATAAGTGGTTTATCGCTTGAAGCTGCTTCTTTAACAGCTTGTGCTTTCTTAGCTTCCTCAGCTTGTGCTTCTTCTTCACCCGTATTGAAAGCAGCAATCACTTCATCTGGAGAAGTCACCTTACGCAAACGATCTGCAAAACCATCTTGCATAAGGTATTTTGACAACTCAGCAAGGGCTGCCAAGTGAGTGTCATTTGCTCCCTCTGGAGCAGCAATCATAAAGAAGAGGTCTGTAGGTTGACCATCAAGTGATTCGTAATCTACACCTTTATTAGATTTAGCAAAAAGTACTGTTGCTTCTTTTACTGCAGCATTTTTGCTGTGCGGCATAGCGATTCCATCACCCAAACCAGTTGATGTTTGTGCTTCACGAGCCATAATACCTGCTTTGAAAACATCAAAGTCAGTCACAACACCGTTGTCAACCAAGCTGTTAATCATTTCATCGATAGCAGCTTCTTTTGTAGTTGCTTGAAGGTCAAGCAACATTACTTTTTTGTTCAGTAAATCCTGAATTTTCATAGTTTTTCTACCTCTACTTTATTGTATGTTTCTTTAATAAATTCAATTGTCGCTAAATCATCTGAGAAAGCTGTAGATGTTCACACGCTACTCCCCACTTGAGGGCCTCAATCGGATCACCCGATTTAACAAACTCACCAGTGAAACCAGCAACCATCGAGTCACCCGCACCAACAGAGTTTTTAACTGTTCCCTTGATTGGTTTAGCAAAGTAAGCAGCCTCTGGTGTGACCAGCAGAGCTCCATCACCTGCCATTGAGATGATAACGTTCTGGGCCCCCTTAGCAAGGATTTCACGCGCATATTTCAACATCAGCCAAACCATTAAGTTTGACATTGAAAATAGCTTCTAACTCATGGTTATTTGGTTTAACCAAGAGTGGTTGGTAAGCCAAGGAATCAATCAAGGTTTGTCCTTCAAAGTCACAGACAACCTGTGCACCCGTTTCACGCACTAGTGGAATCAATTTGTTATAGACCTTATTTCCAAGATTGCTTGGTGCTGATCCAGCAAAAACAACCACATCATCGGCACTTACACTTGAAAGAACTGCTTCCAATTCAGCCAATTGATACTCGTTAATGATAGGCCCTGCACCGTTAATTTCAGTCTCTTGGTCAGCCTTGATTTTAACATTAATACGTGTGTCTTGATCCACTGCTACAAACTTGGTTTTAATGCCCTCTGCATCCAAACCATCTGTCACAAAACGTCCTGTAAAACCACCGATGAAGCCCGTTGCAGTATTATCAACACCTAAGCGTTGCAAAATACGACTAACATTAATACCCTTACCGCCAGCGAACTTATCATCACTCTCCATACGGTTAACTTCACCAATCTCTACTTTATCGATACGAACAATGAAGTCGATTGATGGATTCAGCGTTACAGTATAAATCATACTTCAATAACCCTCGTTTTCTCTTTTAATTCTTTTAGGAGCTCTTCTTCCGAAGCATTTGTAATTATGGTTACTTTTTCAACCTCAGCTACCTTAGCATAGGTAATCTGACCAAGTTTAGAGGCATCAGCTAGAACATAGGCTTTTTGCGCATTAGCTATAACCGTCCGTTTGATAACTGCCTCTTCCATGTCTGGTGTGGTGAAATAATGAGCATCAACGCCATTAGCACCAATGAAAGCACAATCAAAATTCAGTTGTCTGATTTGCTCTTGAGCAGTACTTCCAATAGACGCATCCGTTGAATGTTTAACCTTTCCTCCAACAATCCTAGTGCTAACACCAAGATCTACCAGCTTAACCGCATGATGGATAGAATTAGTCACAACCGTTACCTGACGATTGGCCAAATGTGGAATCAAAAGTTCATTTGTTGTACTAGCCTCAAGAAAGACGACATCACCTTCCTTAATCAAATCGGCAGCATAACCAGCTAACTGAGCCTTTTCTTGAACGTTTCTAATAGCTTTTTGACTATTGGCAATTTCTTCCTTTAGACCATGAATGCTTTCAGCACCACCATGAACACGTTTAAGTTGGCCATCTGCCGCTAACTCGTCCAAGTCACGACGAATCGTCGACTCGGAAGTATCACTTAACAAAACAGTTAGGTTTTCCAAAGTGACAAAACCATCTTGTTTCAACTGAGACAAGATAATCTGCTTACGTTCAGACTTTAGCATAATCTCTCCTTCTGTAATCGTTTACAAAATCTATTATACTCAATTTTTAATAACTGTCAACTAAAAACAGTCAAAAAAAATCAAAATATTTCATTATAAAACACTAATCTACCAAAATGACGCAATTTGATAAGAAAGTTCTTACATTTTCAAAAAGAATACAACCTTTCAGTATCAAGTGCAAAATAAAAAAGCCTTGCGGCTCTCTTATCTTATTTGGCATAGTCAACCGCACGGAATTCACGAATGACTGTAACCTTAATATTTCCTGGGTAATCCAAATTCTTCTCAATTTGTTCACGTACCTTGTGAGACAAGATCGTAACTTCATCATCTGAGATTTTGTTTGGATGAACCATAATACGAATCTCACGACCAGCTTGAAGGGCGAAGCTTGTTTGAACACCGTCAAAGCTTGATGCAATTTCTTCCAAATCACGAAGGCGTTTGACGTAATTCTCAACAGATTCATTACGAGCCCCTGGACGAGCCGAACTCAAAGCATCTGCTGCAGCTACAATAACTGCAATGACGCTCTCAGGTTCTACATCGCCATGGTGGCTGGCAATAGCGTTAACCACAACTGGATGTTCTTTGTACTTACGTGCAAACTCAGCACCAATCTCTACGTGGCTACCTTCGACTTCTTTGTCAATGGCTTTCCCCATATCGTGAAGGAAACCAGCACGACGAGCGAGGGCAACATTCTCACCCAATTCACCAGCCATGATACCTGCTAGTTTACCAACTTCAACTGAGTGACGAAGTACGTTTTGACCATACGACGTACGGAACTGCAAGCGTCCCATAATCTTGATCAAATCAGGGTGAAGATTCATAGCGCCAATTTCGTAGGCTGCCTCTTCACCATATTCACGGATACGGTTATCCATTTCCTGACGGCTCTTCTCAACCAACTCTTCAATACGAGCTGGATGGATGCGTCCATCCTTAATCAAGGCTTCGAGAGTCATACGTGCAATTTCACGACGAACGGGATCGAAACCAGAAAGGACAACCACTTCTGGAGTATCGTCAATAATAACGTCAATACCTGTTAGACTTTCAAGCGTACGGATGTTACGCCCCTCACGTCCAATGATACGACCTTTCATATTGTCATCTGGAAGGTGAACAGTAGTTACTGTTTGTTCAGTAACATAATCTCCAGCCAAGCGTTGCATAGCTTGCGCCAACACATTTTTGGCCTTCTTATCAACAGTATCTTTAACCTGTGCTTCTGCATCTTTGATACGTGTTGCAATCTCATGAGTCAGATTATTCTCAGTCTCCGTTAAGATTACCTCACGCGCTTCTGCAATGGTCATTTGACCAACACGTTCAAGTTCAGCCTGCTTCTCAGCCTCCAACTGAGTCACATTCTCTTCACGCTCATTAAGATGTTTAGATTTGTCAGCAAGACTCTGCTCTTTCTTCTCGAGGGCAAGTTCTTTACTTGATAGATTTTCATCCTTACGATCAAGGCTAGTGGCACGTTCTGTTAAACGATTTTCCATTTGTTTAAGCTCTTGACGTTCAGATTTGAATTCTTTTTCAATATCTTCTCGATATTTTCTAGCTTCCTCTTTTGCTTCTAACAAGAACTCTTTACGTTGAGCCTTACTTTCGCGTTCAGCAGTCACACGCAGATGATCTGCATCATGTTCCGCCTGACTGCGAAGGTTCACAGCGTCTTGTTCTGCCTTTAGCAAGGTAGTTTCTGCTTGTTCCTTAGCTTTGCTAAGTTTAATAGAAATTGCTAAATATCCAACGACTAAACCAATGAGTGCAAAGACAACTAAAATTATCATGTTTATCATGTCTTTACCTCAACTTTTCTAAGGTTTCCCTAAAGAAAACCGTCTTCTAGTGTATCATATTTATAGTGATTTCTCAAATATATACTAGAACTTTAAACTGATTTTATGGTATCATAACTCTATTAGAATAGGGAGGTATTACCATGCCAAAAAGGACGTTACTGTTGAAAGTTTTGAACTTGATCATACCATTGTAAAAGCACCTTATGTCCGTCTTATTTCAGAGGAAGTTGGACCTAAAGGAGATATCATCACAAACTTTGATATCCGTTTGATTCAACCTAATGAAAATAGTATTGACACAGGTGGTCTTCACACTATCGAACACCTACTCGCTAAACTGATCCGTCAACGTATCGATGGACTTATTGATTGCTCACCATTTGGTTGTCGTACAGGCTTCCATATGATTATGTGGGGCAAACAAGATCCCTACAGAAATTGCTAAAGTTATCAAAGTCTAGTCTTGAAGCTATTGCTAACGAGATTACATGGGAAGATGTTCCAGGAACTACCATTGAATCTTGTGGTAACTACAAGGATCACAGTCTTCATTCAGCTAAGGAATGGGCTAAACTTATCCTTGAACAAGGTATCTCAGATCAAGCCTTTCGAACGCTCATACCGTTTAAAAAAACATTGGGACATATCCCAATGTTTTTTTAGTATTTTTCTAAAAACGTTGATAACGCGCTTCAAGCAAGTCTCTCTGTTGATAATTGGCTTAATTCTGCCAACTCATCTACAATTGCTGTCTTAATTGCTTCTATAATTTCACTTGTAAAAGTAACCACGTTCTGGGATCACCTTATCAACGATTCCCATATTAAGCAACTCGCCTGATGTAATCTTCATCAACTCTGCTGCCTCTTCTGAACGTGAGCCATCTTTCCAGAGAATAGTCGCAAATCCCTTCTGGACTCAAGATAGAGTAGATGGTATTTTCAAGCATCCAAACCTTATCGGCTACTGCCAAGGCAAGAGCTCCTCCCGAACCACCTTCACCAATGATGATGGCAATAATTGGCACCTTAAGATCACTCATTTCCATAAGGTTACGCGCAATTGCCTCGCCTTGGCCACGTTCCTCTGCCCCAACACCAGGATAAGCACCTGCAGTATTGATAAAGGTAACGACTGGACGACCAAACTTTTCAGCCTGTTTCATGAGGCGAAGAGCCTTACGATAGCCCTCTGGATGAGGTTGCCCAAAGTTACGGTTAAGGTTATCTTGTAGGTTTCTACCTTTTTGGATACCCACTACAGTAACCGCTTGGCCATTTAAACGACCAATACCACCAATAATGGCACCATCGTCACGGAAATTACGGTCGCCATGAAGTTCGATAAAATCATCGAAGATTCCTTGGGCAAAGTCCAAAGCAGTTAAACGGCCTTGGTCACGCGCTTCTTTTAAAATACGTGCTACGTCGCTCATTGAACACCTCCATGGAATGATAAGAGTGTGGCAATGGTATCAGCCAACTCTGTACGTTTGACAATGGCATCAACAAAACCATGTTCTTGAAGGAACTCAGCCTTTTGGAAATCATCTGGCAAAGTTTCGCGAACTGTGTTTTCAATGACACGACGACCTGCGAAACCAATCAAGGTTTGTGGCTCAGCTAAGATGATATCACCTTCCATGGCGAAACTTGCTGTAACCCCACCAGTTGTTGGATCTGTCAATACAGTCAAATACAACAAGCCAGCATTCGAATGACGTTTTACAGCGGCTGAAATCTTGGCCATCTGCATCAAACTCATGATTCCTTCTTGCATACGGGCACCACCAGATGCTGTAAAAATAACAACTGGAAGTTTTTTTTCAATCGCATGTTCAAAGAGCTGGGTGATTTTTTCACCAACAACAGTTCCCATTGAAGCCATGATAAAGTTAGAATCCATAATAGCCAAGGCTGTTTTTTGTCCCTTGATACTTGCAACGCCAGTTACAACAGCTTCATCAAGACCCGTTTTTTCCTTAGTCGCTGCTAATTTCTCCATATAACCTGGGAAATTCAATGGATTTTTCAGTTTTAATACCTGTAAAAAGTTCTTGGAATGACCCCTCATCAACCGTTAAATCGAGACGTTCTTTAGCTGAAATACGGAAGGTATAAGAACAATTTGGACAAATTTTAGCTTGTCCCAAGTCCTTTTGATAAATAGCTTGTTTACAACCAGGACATTTGGCAAAAAGTTCATCTGGAACTTCTGGCACTTGGTGATCAATCCCATTACGTACAGAACGGTTAGGATTGATACGGATATACTTTTCTTTTCGATCAAATAATCCCATAAACTTTATTCCTCACGATTCTGATAATCTGGTAGGAAAGTCTCCATCAAGAAGGAAGTATCATAATCCCCAGCGATAACGCTACGATCTGAAATCAAATCCAACTGGAAGTCAGCATTAGTCACAACACCATCGATTTCGAGCTCATAAAGAGCACGTTGCATCTTCATGAGTGCCTCAAATCGATTCTCTCCATGAACAATGATTTGGCAATCATTGAATCATAGTAAGGTGGAATAGTATAGCCAGGATAAACTGCACTGTCTACACGGAGACCAACGCCACCACTAGGTAGGTAGAGATTGCTAATTTTCCCTGGACTAGGTGCAAAGTTGAACTTAGGATTTTCTGCATTGATACGACACTCAATAGCATGTCCCTTGATTTCAATATCATCTTGGGTCACAGAGAGTTTTTCACCTGCGGCAATACGGATTTGTTCTTTAACAATATCCACACCACTTACAAATTCTGTAACTGGGTGCTCAACCTGAACACGGGTATTCATTTCCATGAAATAGAACTGACCTGTTTTTTCATCAAGAAGAAACTCAATAGTACCCGCATTTTCATAATTAACAGCCTTAGCAGCACGGACGGCCGCTGAACCAATTTCGTGACGAAGAGTCTTACCAATAGCAACTGAAGGTGATTCTTCCAAGACCTTTTGGTTATTACGTTGAAGAGAGCAATCACGCTCACCTAGGTGAACAATGTTACCGTAGCTATCTCCCAAAATTTGAACCTCGATATGACGAGCTGGGTAAATAACTTTTTCAATATACATCGCCCCATTACCAAAGGCTGCTTTAGCTTCTTGTGACGCAGATTCGAAAGCGGGAGCTAACTCTTCTTCAGTGTTAACCTTACGAATCCCCTTACCGCCACCACCAGCAGAAGCCTTAAGCATTACTGGATAACCAAGACGGTTGGCAACTTCCAAAGCCTCCTCAGCTGTAAAGACTTCACCATCTGAACCAGGAATTACAGGGACATTAGCCTTAATCATTTCAGCACGGGCATTGATTTTGTCACCCATCTTGTCCATGACTTCGCCTGAAGGACCAATAAACTTGATGTTCATTTCTTCACAGAGAGTGGCAAATTTAGAGTTTTCACTCAAGAAACCAAACCCTGGGTGAATAGCTTGAGCCTCAGTCACAATAGCAGCTGATAGGACACGATTCATATTCAAATAAGAATCCGTTGATTTTGCAGGCCCGATACAAATAGCTTCATCAGCGAGCATAGTATGGAGAGAATCCTTATCTGCTTCAGAATAAATAGCAACCGTTTGGATACCCAATTCACGCGCTGCACGGATAATACGCACTGCAATTTCACCACGATTGGCAATCAATAATTTTTTAAACATAAAACAAGATAACATCAGACATTTTTTGATAGTCTGTGTTGATTTCCTTTCTATGTGATAGACCAATGTCTAAAGAAAAATCCTTTCCGACTGTCGCCAGAAGGATTTTCACAAAACATTAGCTTCCAATAGCAAAAGTCAAAGTACCTGATGCAGCAAGTTTCCCATCGACTTCAGCCTTAGCTTCAACAACAGCAATTGTTCCACGACGTTTAACAAACTTAGCTGTCATAACAAGTTGGTCACCAGGAACCACTTGTTTTTTTAAATTTAACCTTATCCATACCTGCGTAAAAGACTAATTTGCCCTTTGTTTTCAGGTTTAGACAATTCAAGAACACCAGCTGTTTGCGCAAGAGCTTCCATGATAAGAACGCCAGGCATAACTGGGTATTGAGGAAAATGTCCATTAAAGAAAGGTTCATTGATCGTTACATTTTTTTAATAGCTGTGATTTCGTCTTCTGAAACTTCTAGCACACGGTCAACCAAAAGCATTGGATAACGGTGTGGTAAAGCTTCACGAATAGCATTAATATCAATTGTCATTTGATGCGTACCAATCCTTTTTCCGTAGTCAACAACTTCTTCATTCGCTACCAAGATCTCAGTAATAACACCATCTTTAGGTGCTGGCACTTCATTCATAACCTTCATCGCTTCAACGATAAGAAGAGTTTGACCTTTCTTAACAGTGTCGCCAACAGAAACAAAGGCTGGTTTTTCAGGTGATGGAGACAAGTAAGCCACACCGACAAGTGGACTTTCAACCACTTCTCCTTCAGCAGCTTGAGCTGGTGCAGAAGCTTCTTCAACTGGTGTTGCTGGAGTTTCAACAGCAGCAGGTGCTGCTACTGGAGCAACCGGAGCCTGAGGAGCTGGCGCAACTACTTCAACTGTAGGAGCTACTGGGGCAGCTGTTACTGAACTTGTTTGATTTTTGCTCAAGTTCAATTCTTCACCATTGTTTTTGTATGAAAATTCACGTAAAGTTGATGCATCAAATTGGGCCAACAAATCTTTGATTTCAGAAATATTCATGAATTAAGCCTCCCAACGTTTAAAGGCAAGAACAGCATTGTGTCCACCAAAACCGAAAGTATTTGAAATTGCGTACTCAATATCAGCTTCTTGACCTTCACCATAAACAACATTAGCTTCGATGTAGTCAGACAATTCTTTTGTACCAGCAGTTTTCGGTACATAGCTATGACGAATAGCTTCGATTGTTGCAATAGCTTCAACTGCACCAGCAGCACCTAGCAAGTGACCTGTAAATGATTTAGTAGATGAAACTGGAACATCTTTACCAAGTACAGAAACAATGGCACCACTTTCACCTTTTTCATTGGCAGGTGTGGATGTCCCGTGAGCATTAACATAATCAACATCTTCAGGTTTGATACCAGCTTCATTGATAGCCAATTTAATTGCTTTAGCAGCACCAGAACCGTCTGGAGTTGGTGTTGTCATGTGGTAGGCATCACAGTTTGATCCGTAACCAACAATCTCAGCCAAGATGTTAGCACCACGTTTTTGAGCATGTTCCAAGCTTTCGATAACGAGAACCCCTGCACCTTCACCCATAACAAAACCATTACGGTCTTTATCAAATGGAATTGATGAACGTTCTGGATCCTCTGTTGTTGAAAGTGCTGTAAGAGCATTGAAACCACCAATACCAATCTTAGTGATTGAAGCTTCAGCACCACCAGCCAAGACAACATCATGCAAACCGAATTTAATTTCACGAAAGGCTTCACCGATTGCATCATTGGCTGAGGCACAAGCAGTCGTCACTGATTTACATACCCCTTGAGCACCAATTTTAAGAGCAATGTTACCAGCACCCATGTTTGAAAGTGCTTTAGGGATAAACATTGGTTTGATACGTTTCATCCCACGTTCGTGCATACGAATGATTTGATCTTCAAGTTCTTGAAGACCACCGATACCAGATGACACGATGACACCAACACGATCACGATCTTCTTCTTCCATGTTAAGTCCTGAATTTTCAAGAGCTTCCATAGCAGCATAAATCGCATAAAGTGAGTAAGTGTCCATACGGTTAGTATCTTTTTTCACAAAGTACTTATCGAACGGGAAATCTTGGATCTCACCAGCGTTAAAGACTGGAATTTCAGAAGCATCGAACTTCGTAATTGGTTTGATACCAATTTTACCGTCATGAAGACTGTTCCAAAATTCTTCTGGTGTATTACCGATTGGTGAGGTTACGCCGTAACCTGTAACAACAACACGATTTGTAGACATATATATTCTCCTTTTGTCGGGTGGATATTCTAGTAAATGACTTTTTGATATTGACATTCAATTATTGCATGGTCATACCACCATCAATAGCGATGGTTTGACCTGTGAGATATTCTTGACTAGCCAAGAATGCTGCAACTTCAGCCACTTCTTCTGCTTGACCAATACGTTTCATTGGCACTTGAGCAATCATAGCATCTTTCATTTTCTCTGGAATAGCGTCAGTCATATCTGATTCAATGAAACCAGGAGCAATAGCATTGACACGGACACCACGAGCCGCAACTTCACGCGCCACTGATTTTGTAAAACCAATCAGACCAGCTTTTGAAGCCGCATAGTTAGCTTGACCAATATTCCCCATGAGACCTACAACAGATGACATATTGATGATGGCACCTTGACGAGCCTTAGACATTGGTTTTAAGACAGCCTGTGTCATATTGAAAGCACCAGTCAAGTTGATTTTCAAGACACGTTCAAAATCTTCTTCAGTCATCTTCAACATCAACTTATCGTTAGTGATTCCAGCATTATTAACTAGAACATCAACACTACCAAGCTTTTCAATAGCTTCAGCTACCATACGTTTAGCATCTTCACCGTTAGAAATATCACCTGAGATACCTACAACAGTTACACCATAATCTGCAAACTGTGCAAGCAAGTCCTCAGAGATTTCAGAACGTCCATTTAGAACAACATTGGCACCAAGACTAGCAAATTTGTGTGCCACAGCTAATCCAATTCCACGTGTTGAACCTGTTACAAACATTTTTATTCTTAAGTTCCATGTTTACCTCGTTTTAAGCATTAAGAAGGGCATCAAGACTAGCTTGATCTTCAACATTATGAGTTGGTAAGGTTTTATCAATTTTCTTCAAGAAGCCTGACAAGACTTTTCCTGGACCAATCTCAATCACTTCATCTACACCAAATTCTTGGATAGTGGCAATCGAATCATAAAAACGTACAGGTTCCATCACCTGACGAGCCAAAAGTGCTTTGACGTCTTCTGACTTCATGATTTGAGCCTCAGTATTACCTACTAAAGGAAGCGTAAAGTCATTGAATGACACTTTCTCAAGTTCTGCTGCCAATTTTTGACTAGCTGATTCAAGTAAAGCTGTATGGAACGGCCCTGAAACATTAAGAGGAATCAGACGTTTAGCACCAGCTTCTTTTAGCAATTCCACAGCATAATCAACAGCCTCAACTTCACCACCAATAACAATTTGTGCAGGAGTATTATAGTTAGCAGGCGTTACTACACCCTTTTCAGATGCTTTTTGACAGATTTCTTCAATCAAACTTGGATCTGTATTCATGACTGCAACCATTTTCCCACTTCCAGCAGGAGCCGCTGTTTCCATGAATTCTCCACGTTTAGCAACCAAGGCTACCACATCCTCAAATGAGAGTGCTCCAGCCGCAACTAGGGCAGAATATTCACCCAAAGAGAGACCGGCAACAATATCAGGAGTGATACCATTTTCTGCCAAAAGGCGATAAATGGCTACTGACGTTGTCAAAATAGCTGGTTGAGTATAGCGTGTCTGATTAAGTTTTTCTTCGTTAGAATCAATCAATTCACGCAAATCATAACCTAGAATACGACTAGCCGTATCAAATGTCTCTTTGACAACGGGATAAGTCGCATACAAATCGCTCGCCATGCCCAATTTCTGAGCCCCTTGACCAGCAAATAAGAACGCACGTTTTGTCACTATCCTAATCCTTTCGACGTTTTTAGACGTTTACATCTGCCCAACGAGCAGCTTCTTCTTTAATCACCTTGGCAGCACCAGTGTAAAGGTCTTCCAAGATTTCTGCACATGTTTCTTCTTTACGAACAAGACCTGCAATTTGTCCAGCCATAACTGAACCATATTCCACATCTCCATCAACAACAGCGTTACGAAGGGCACCCGCACCAAGCTCTTCAATTTCCTCTTGAGTCTTTTTACCAGCCAAGAAATCTTTTTCAGCTTGGTTATATTCTGTAGCCAATTTATTCTTAATCGCACGAACTGGGTGTCCAACAACTGAGGCTGAAATAACAGTATCAATATCTTTAGCCTTCAAAATCTTATCTTTGAAGTTTTGGTGTGCATTAGATTCTTTAGCAACAGCGAAACGCGTACCAACCTGAACAGCTTCTGCTCCAAGCATAAGAACAGCAGCCATACCACGTCCATCAGCAACACCACCAGCACCAATAACTGGGATAGATACCGCATCCGCAACCTGGCGAACAAGAGCCATAGTTGTCAATTTACCGATGTGACCACCAGCTTCCATACCTTCTGCGACAACAGCATCTGCTCCAAGTTTTTCCATACGTTTAGCAAGTGCTACCGATGGAATAACTGGGATTACTGTAATTCCAGCTTCGTGGAAACGCTCCATATATTTACCTGGATTTCCGGCACCTGTTGTAACAACCTTAACGCCCTCTTCAATAACGAGGTCGACGATGTCATCTGCAAATGGTGACAAAAGCATGATATTAACACCGAAAGGTTTATCAGTGATTTGTTTTACTCTATCAATATTAGCTTTTACCACTTCTTTAGGGGCATTACCACCACCAATAATTCCGAGTCCACCAGCATTTGAAACGGCTCCAGCCAAGTCTCCATCAGCAACCCAGGCCATACCACCTTGGAAGATTGGATATTTAATTCCTAACAGTTCTGTAATACGAGATTTCATTTTTCACCTTTTTTTCGATTTTCTAATCAAATAAATAGTTTAATAATCAAAGTAATTGTATAAACAAAGGAGAATATCCCCAAATAAGAATATTCTCTATGCCCTGCTTATTTAGTTTTTTCTTCTACGTAAGCAACAAGGTCACCAACAGTGTTAAGACCTTCTTCAGTTTCGATTTGGATATCGAACTCATCTTCGATTTCTGAGATAACTTGGAACACGTCAAGTGAGTCAGCGTCAAGTTCGTCAAAAGTAGTTTCTACTTTTACTTCTTCTGCATCTTTCCCAAGTTCTTCAACGATGATTTCTTGTACTTTTTCAAATACTGCCATTTTAATTTCTCCTTTAAGATAAATATATTTCTTATAATCTATGCTGGTGCATAATTTATATAACTAGATTTTAACAATAAGACTGCCCCATGTCAAACCCCCACCAAAACCTGATAAAAGAATTGTTTGACCGCTGTCTAATTTTAAGGTCCCATTTGCCACGTTTTCAGAAAGCAAAATTGGGATACTTGCCGCACTGGTATTACCATAAGACATCATGTTTGCCAAGAATTTATCACGACTGACATCGATTTTCTTAGCCATAATATCCAAAATACGAATATTAGCTTGATGAAGAAGGAAGTAATCAGGTTCACCTTTTTCTTCAACCAAGGCCTTAATGCTCTTTGAAACTGTCTTAACGGCAAAATCAAAGATCGCTTTCCCATCCATTTGCATATAGGGATTAGGCTGATCAGACTCATCTGAATAAGGCGAGATAACTGCAGAGGCTCCTGACTCAAGACCACCCTTGCTACCATCGGTATTCAAAGATTCTCCAAAGAAATGTTCTTCTTCAGTTTCTTCCAAGAGGACTCCACCAGCACCATCTCCAAAGAGGACAGCTGTTGTACGGTCAGACCAGTCTAAAGTTTTAGAAAGGACTTCAGCACCAATAACTAGACCTTTTTTGTAGACACCTGACTTAATCAATTTTTCTGCTGTTGCCAAGGCAAAGACGAAACCACTACATGCTGCAGTAATATCAAAAGCAAAAGCATTGACTGCACCGATTGCTCCTTGAACTCGAGCCGCTACTGACGGCATAGAGCTATCCGGAGAAATCGTTGCAACTAAAACAAAGTCTAGCTCCTCAGGCGATAATCCTGATTTTTCTAATAGCTGATGAGCAACATTGGTAGCTAAATCACTCGTGTTCTCATTCAATGAGATGCGACGTTCCTGAATACCTGTGCGTGAGCGAATCCACTCATCGCTAGTATCCATGATTTTTGATAGGTCATCATTAGTCACGACCTGAGCAGGTGCATAATGGGCAACCTGACTAATTTTTGCAAATGCCATTATTTCAACTCCTCAAGAAAGGCGTGGAGATTTTCCAATCCCTTGCTCATAACCTTCAATTCCTCGTCGTTAAAGCCTTCTGTAATCCTCATCACCATTGATTTATGAAAACGACGGTGAAGACGATATACCAAACGACCCTTTTTAGAAAGCGATAGATGGACCACACGACGGTCAACTGATGAACGTGTACGGACAATATAACCTTTCTTTTCAAGTTTATTGAGAGATGTTGTTACAGTACCAAGAGTTAGCATGAGTTCTTTAGCTACTGCACTTGGTGTCGTATCTGGATGTGTACCGATCACATCAATGGTATGCATTTCCTTGAGGGAAACATCGTTAAATTTTGAATTCTTTAAACTTGCTTCTTCGATAATAACTACGTTATTAAAAATATCAACAAGATAGCCATCAATTTTGTCGTAATTCACACCAGACTCCTTTCAATAAAACTTTGACTTTCAAATTATATCAGACTCAAACTAATTTCGCAAGCCCGATTAAAAAACTTTAGTTTTTCTTTTAGAAAATGTGGTTATTTCCCTTGGAATTTAGGTCGACGACGCTCACTATAAGCACGTACCCCTTCTTTGAAGTCCTCAGTGAAGGCAAGAGATTTTTGCAAATCAAGTTCCAACTTAGCGTAATTTTCCCATCCTGCAAATTCAGATTCCCAAACCATTTCTTTAATGGCTTTAAAGGAATTCACTGAAGAACGGTTCAATTTTTTAATCAATTGACTCACAGTTTTTTCAAGTTTTTCTGACTCAACAACTTTGTAGGCAATTCCCCAGTCCAAGGCTTTTTCAGCTGATACTGGCTCTCCTGTCATGGTAATTTGAGTCGCACGGTTAATACCGATTGAACGTGTCAAAAGGTAGAGACCTCCAGCGTCAGGTGCCAAACCAACACCTACAAAAGCTTGGATGAATTTAGCTTTATCAGATGCAATCGTAAAGTCAGCTGCAACAGCTAAGTTAGCCGCAGCACCTGCACATGGGCCATCAACTACCATGATGACTGGCTTAGGCAATTTTTTAAGAGCAAAAGAAATTTCATTTACCTGCTCAGCAATACGAACCAAAGACTGTACATCATCTACAGCAACCGCTTTTTGCATTTGATCAAGGTCACCACCAACAGAAAAGACTTTTCCCATTAGCATTGATTACCAAGAATTTTACTGACGCATCTTGTTTAGCTTCCTCAATTGCAGCCATAATCTCATCACAAACTGGAATATTAAATCCCATTTTGCACTTCTGGACGATTAAGTGTTAAAGTTGCTACTCCATCTTCAACACTATAAAGAATTGTTTCGTAAGCCATTTTTTGCATTCCTCCGATAACTAGTTCCTATATGAAAACCGTATGTTCTTTATATTTTTATCACAATTTTATTTGATGAATAGATAATTTGATTATCAAATCATTCATCGTTATTTTCTAGTATACCATAGTCCATCTAAAGGTCAACAGAAACTTAGAGTTTTTTAATTTGATACATCAAAACACCGAGTTCTACAACTCGGTGTCTCTTCTATTTTAATAAATCTAAAACATCCATAAGGTTATCCAACAAGCCTTTGGCTGCACCTTGATCCATGCCAAAACGATTATCTTTAATGGCCCAAACCTCAACACCTGCAGCGACTCCAGCAGCAATCCCCTTTTCGCTATCTTCGATAATCAAAGCCTGATTTGCTTCCACATTCAAATGCTTCAATGCTGTCAGATAAATCTCTGGATTGGGTTTACTCTCTTTAAATTCTTCTCCTGAAAGAACCACATCAAAGAAACCATCCAAATGATTTTCCTCCAAAGCTCTAAGGATATCTGCCTTCACTGAGCTAGAAGCCAAACCTATTTTCAACCCTCGAGATTTCACTTCATTCAGGACTTTCAAAACATCAGGAAAGATTAATTCTTTATAGGGTAAGGGGTTGTCTTGTTTATAAGCATTATACTCTTCTTGTAAAATTGGCACATCCCAGTTATCATAGTCATCTCTGAGAATATTTTCCCAAACTTGCTTGGTATTTCCACCTATAAAGAAAGACGGGGGTAAATGGTCTATTGAAATTCCCTTTTGAGCTAAGAAATTTGCACGTCGATCATAATAATATTTTTCAGTGTCAAAAAGGACACCATCCATATCAAAAATAATTGCCTCTACCACGGGACATCCTCCTTTTCTTCCCTTATTGTACCATAATCAGACTAAATCTTACTCGTTTTTAAAAACAATGTGACAAATTGTCAGAATTTTGCTATAATTGTAGAGTAATTTAAAATTTTTGGAGTAACTATGAAAGTCATCAAATTCGGTGGAAGCTCACTTGCTTCAGCCACACAATTAGAAAAAGTCTTAAACATTGTAAAATCTGACCCTGAACGTCGCTTTGTCGTTGTCTCTGCCCCAGGTAAACGTAACGATGAAGATACCAAAGTCACAGACGCCTTGATTAAATACTATAAACACTACACAAAGGGTGTTGATGTCAAAGCTGACCAAGAATGGATTATTAACCGCTACCAAGCTATGGTAGATGAGCTAGGCTTCAAATCAACAGAAATGGCAAAGATTGCTAAATCTATCAACGATCTTGCCACTCTTCCGATTGAAGATAATGATTTCCTTTATGATACTTTCCTAGCTGCAGGGGAAGATAATAACGCAAAATTAATCGCTGAATATTTCCGTAATAACGGTATTGAAGCACGTTACGTTCACCCTCGCCAAGCTGGTATTTTTGTCTCAAGCGAACCTGGAAATGCTCGTATCCTTCCAGGAGCTTATGACAAGTTGGAAGAGCTTCGTGAATCAGATGAGGTTCTTGTAATCCCTGGTTTCTTTGGTGTTACCCCTGATAATCAAATTTGTACTTTCTCACGTGGAGGCTCTGATATCACAGGTTCTATCGTTGCAGCTGGAGTTAAGGCAGACTTATATGAAACTTCACAGATGTAGATGGTATTTTCGCAGCCCATCCTGGTGTCGTTCATGAACCACATTCTATTCCTGAGTTAACTTATAAAGAAATGCGTGAGTTGGCTTATGCTGGATTCTCAGTTCTTCATGATGAGGCTCTACTGCCTGCCTATCGTGGTAAAATTCCGTTGGTTATTAAAAACACTAATAATCCAGACCATCCAGGCACACGTATTATTCTTGAACATAAGGGTGCAACTGTTCCTGTCGTTGGTATCGCGAGCGATGATAAATTCGTCAGCATCAACATGACCAAATACCTCATGAACCGTGAAGTTGGTTTCGGACGTAAGGTTCTCCAAATCTTGGAAGATTTAAACATCCGTTGGGAACACATGCCTTCTGGAATCGATGATCTTTCAATCATTATTCGAGAACGTGAACTTACCCCAATCAAAGAACAAGAAATCCTTTCATACTTAACTCGTGAACTCGGTGTTGATGAAGTTGAAATTGAACATGGCCTTTCAATCCTCATGATTGTTGGTGAAAATATGAAAGACCACATCGGTGTTACAGCGACAGCAGCTAAAGCGCTCTCTGAAAAACATATTAACCTAGAAATGATTTCTCAAGGTTCTAGTGAGGTTTCTGTTATGTTTGTAATTGAAACTGAGCAAGAAAAAGCAGCCGTCAGAGCTCTTTACGATGCCTTTTTCCGTAGTGGCGACTAATCTAAAAACCTCTCCCTTTCAAGGGATAGGTTTTTTCTTTATGAGAAAAACTAAGCCAGCTCTTATGATATCTACTCCAATAGCCAATTCATAGATCAATTATGCATAGCTATTGCAAACCAAAAAACACTAACTTTCGTTAGTGCTTTTTTTACAAGATGTTTTCGTAAGTTTCACGAACGGCATCTGGCCAAACTGAAGTTTGAACCTCACCAATATGTTTCTTACGAAGCAAGAACATAGCCATACGTGATTGACCAATACCTCCACCAATTGTTAGTGGGAAAAGGCCATGTAACAAGGCTTGGTGCCAATCCAATTTCAAACGATCTTGGTCGCCAGTAATTTCAACCTGACGTTTAAGGGCATCTTCATCAACACGAATACCCATTGATGACAATTCAAAAGCATGTCCTAATTGTTCATTCCAAACCAAGATATCTCCATTCAAACCATGGTAACCATTCTCAGACTCAGTTGTCCAGTCATCATAGTCAGGTGCACGGCCATCATGTGGTTTTCCATCAGGAAGAACACCACCGATACCAATCAAGAATACAGCACCATATTCCTTGGTAATAGCATCTTCACGCTCTTTTGGTGTCAAATCAGGGTACTTCTCAACAAGCTCTTCTGAATGGATGAAGGTAATTTTCTTAGGTAAAATTGCTTCAATATCGTAACGTGCTTCAACTGCTAGCTCAGTCAAACGAATGACCTTATAAATGGTTTCAACAGTTTCTTTCAAAGTAAGCGATATTACGATGTCCGTCAGGAATAACTTTTTCCCAGTCCCATTGGTCAACGTAAACAGAGTGCGTTGCATCCAATGAATCTTCATCTGGACGAAGAGCCTTCATATTAACCACGAGCCCTTCACCTTCATTGAAACCAAAACGAGCCAAAGTATGGCGTTTCCATTTTGCTAATGAGTGAACAACTTCGTATGTTGCGTCAGGAATCTGAAGCACATTAACAGTTACAGGATTCTCAATACCGCTCAAATTATCCTGCATACCATCCCCGACCTTACTCAAAATAGGCCCTTGCACTTCAACGACGTCAAGTTTATCAATCAAATACTGTGTAAAAGTATTCTTCACAAAAGAAATTTCCTCTTGTTGATGAATGAAGCTCTTTTTCATACGCTCCTCCTTTAAAAAATCGATAAGCCTATTATACTCCTATTTTTCAGAAAAATAAAGAAATTTTCCAACAATTTTGAAAATTTCTTGTTTTTTATGTTAGGTTTTATCACATTTTCTTAGTTAGCTTCACAACTGCTTCTGTTCGAGCCGTATGAGGAAACATATCTACTGACTGGATATAATTAACATCATAAACTTTAGCCAAAGAAACTAGGTCTCTAGCCAAAGTAGATACATTACATGAAACATATACCATTTTTTCAGGAGTGTAGTCCAGTATCGTTTTAAGTAGCTTATCATCTAAACCAGTTCTAGGTGGATCCACAATAAGAGCATCTGCTCGATAACCTTCCTTGTACCAACGTGGAATGATATCTTCTGCTTTACCCACCTCATAGTGAGCATTTTCCAGTCCAAGTGATTTGGCATTCTTCCTAGCATCCTCAATAGCCTCAGGAATAATATCCATACCTCGAATACTCTTTACCTTATTTGCAAAAGCAAGTCCAATAGTACCAACCCCACAGTAAGCATCAATAAGATGTTCAGCCTTATCCACATCTAAAGCTTCAACGGCCTGACCATAGAGTACCTCTGTTTGTTGAGGATTCAACTGGTAAAATGCACGAGGAGAGAGAGCGAAAGTTATAGTCCAGTACCTCTTCTTGAATAGTGTCTTGCCCCCAAAGAATTTCCGTCTCTTGACCATAAATCTCACTGGATTTCGAATAATTATAATTGACAGCAATTGTTACGATTTCTGGAAAACTTTTCCGTCAATTCCTTAACTAATTTTAGTGAAAGAAACTGATTTAGAGGTTACAAAAATCAACTGGACCTGATTTGAACCCAAAGCACGTCGTATCATAACTGTACGAATTCCAGCAATTTTGCGCTCATTATAAATTGGTAACTTGTATTTATCTAACAAATTTGTCACCTTATTCATAATGGCTTGAGTTAGCTCATCCTGAACTAGGCAATCATCAATATTAATGAGGCGATGACTCCCTTCCGCAAATAAGCCAGATTTAACTGAGCCACCAAAAGAACGGGTTTGAAATTGTAGTTTAGCTCGGTAATGTTGTGGTTGCTCCATCCCTATTGTTGGACGAATGTCATATGACTCAAAATTAGCCGGTTTAAACTTCTTCAAGGCTTGTCCTAACAAGTCAGTTTTAAACTCTAATTGCTTATCATAACGAAGATGCATTAACTGGCAACCACCACAATCTTCATAAATACTACATGCAGGTTCGACACGAAACTTTAGAAGGTTTATTAATCTTTTAATAATTTCGCCTGAACAAAGTTTCTCTTAACAGAAACAATCTGACAGAACACCTCTTCACCCTTCAAAGCCCCTGGTACAAAAACTAGAGTTTTCTTATAAAAATCCAATGCCTTCGCCATTGATTCCCATGCGTTTTATCTTAAGCGGGATACGCTGTTTCACTTGTAAATTCATACTACCATTCTAACATTTTGATATAATAATAACTATGAAAATCACAAAAATCGAGAAAGAAAAAGAGACTTTATCTCCTTGAGATAGACAAAAAAGAGAGTCTCTACGTTACAGAAGATACCATCGTTAAATACATGTTGACTAAAGAAATGATACTGGACAAAGATCAACTAGAGGATATTAAATCCTTTGCTCAGTTCTCGCATGGTAAAAACTTAGCTCTCTATTTTATTTCATTTAAACAACGTACTGAGAAAGAAGTAAAAGATTACCTTTTTAAACATGAAATAAACCCTCATATAATTCCCAAAATTATTGATAATCTAAAAAAAGAATCATTGGATTGATGATTACAAACTCCTAGAGAGTCTAGCTCAACAAAATCTGAATTCAGGTGATAAAGGGGCCTATGTGCTGAAGCAAAAATGGCTTCAAAAAGGTTGTAACAAACAAATCATTGACGATGTTTTAAGCCAATTTGATTTCTCAGAAATAGCCATTAGAGTAGCCTCAAAACTGTTACGAAAATATCAGGGAAAACTACCATCTAAAGCTCTAAAAGATAAATTAACTCAAAGCCTTATCAATAAAGGTTTTTCATTCCAAGAAAGTAAACTAGCAATCGATCATCTAGAACTTGAAGCAGATGAAGAAAATGAGCAAGCTCTACTTTATAAAGAAATTGATAAGCAATATCAAAAATTTAGTAAAAAATACGATGGTTATGAGCTTAAAGCAACGCTTGACACAAGCTTTAGCCCGAAAAGGTTATGACTTTGATGCGATAGCATCCGCTCTAAGAGAATATTTATAGGTATTCCCCCTCTTTTCACAAAATTATGATACAATAAAGGGGATAACCCTTATTGTAGAAAGAGGACGCCATGAAATTACCAAAAGAAGGCGACTTTATCACAATTCAAAGTTATAAGCATGATGGTAGTTTGCACCGTACTTGGCGCGATACTATGGTACTAAAGACAACTGAGAATGCTGTTATTGGCGTTAACGACCACACCCTCGTTACTGAAGCAGACGGAAGACGATGGGTAACACGTGAACCTGCTATTGTTTATTTCCACAAAAAATACTGGTTTAATATTATAGCCATGATTAGGGATAACGGCATTTCCTACTACTGCAATTTAGCTAGTCCATATATTTTGGACCAAGAAGCACTAAAATATATTGACTATGACCTAGATGTCAAAGTCTTCGCTGATGGTGAAAAAAAATTGCTAGATGTAGATGAGTATGAAACACATAAAAAAGAAATGCATTACTCTCCTGATATTGACTATATCTTAAAGGAACATGTTAAAATCTTGGTAGATTGGATTAACAATGGTAAGGGGCCATTTTCACAATCTTATGTTAACATCTGGTACAAACGTTATCTTGAACTAAGGAATCGTTAAAGTTGTCATAAAAAAGACTAGTAATAATACTAGTCTTTTTTTGCACTAAAAACTAATGCTTCGGAATCTAAATCCATATTCAAAAGATAACGCCCTTCTTCAACTTGAATAAGATACCCTAATAATTCTAAAGCATCAACAAAAATATTCTTCCTTTTTTGAAGTGCATATTCCTTCCTAACGTATTTTAAAAGAAAAGTCGTAACATGTTTCAAAAAATATTCAGGATTAACATCCCCTAATATATCATATAATCTATTCTGCTCTTCCGATAATGGTAGATTTTCTCTTAATTTATAGAAATAATTTGAAATCGTAAGATCATCTCTCGTTATACTCGTTTGTTCAACAATAACAACTTCATTAGTAGAATTACTTATCTCAGTAACAAATCTACGATTTAATAGTTCTACATAACAAGTAGAATCATCATTAATAAAAAAATGCTGTTCTAAATCAATTTTAGAAGAATCCGACACAAGACTAATTAATAAACGATACCGTTTCTCGAATCGTTCGATATAGCCTTCTTTTACAAACTCCTCAATTAATTTATCGATATTCTTTTGAAAAGGAAACTGCCTTTTTATTGCTCTCAGGGTCACAGGCTGATTAAGATATAGATAATTCACTATTCCATAAAAAAAGGTTGCTTACATAGTTTGTTTGGGTTAAATTGTATTATCATAAGAAGTATTATACCATTAATCAGAGGACTAAAAAAAGGCCTGATGGCCTAATTTTACGCATTAAAGCTTTCAGTCAACTGAGGAACTACCTGTTTCTTACGAGAAACAGCTCCTTCAAGGAAAGCATGATTATTTTCTAAAACAAAATTGAAAGCAGCTTCAACCTTATCAGTATTTGAACCAAGTGCAAGAATTTCTGAATTAGAATTAAGAATATCAGTAATCATTAAGACAAAGTCAGAGTAACCATTGTTTTTAATTGAGTTAATAATAGCTTCTTCAATTTCCGCTTGACGAGAAAGAACATCAGAAATATCAACAGTATTAACTTGTGCAACACGAACTTGATTACCATTCAATTCAAATGTTTTTGCATCAATGTCAATGAGTTCTTCAGCAGATTTTGAAGAAAGATTAGTACCAGCTTTAAGCATTGCAAGACCATATTCTTCTAGATTAACACCAGCAATTTCTGCAAGTTCAGCTGCAACTGCAGGATCTGAAGCATGTGTAGTTGGAGATTTAAGAAGAAGAGTATCAGAAATCAAACCTGACAAAAGCAAACCAGCAACTTCCTTAGGAACTTCAATATTGTTTTCTTTAAACATACGATAAACAATTGAAGATGCAGATCCAACAGGTTCCAATCGCATCATTAATGGATTAGCAGTTTCAAAAGTTAGCTACACGGTGATGGTCGACTACCTCAATAACTTCAACGTCCTTAATATCTGAAATAGATTGTTGAAACTCATTATGGTCTGTAAGAATAACTTGATTAACTCCCTCTGATTGAGCAGACTCAACCACTCGTGGTGCTTCAACACCAAAATAATCAAGAACAAAAGCAGTTTCCTCGTTAGGAGTACCCAAAGCAACAGCTTCAGCATCAACACCAAGTTGACGTTTCAAATAAGCATATCCATAAGAAGACCCGATTGCATCAGAATCAGGGTTTTGATGACCAAAAAC